>Ga0268281_1001550_pt1 | contig 13043 bp, 10 predicted proteins | sample saktaG_10_FD_190134 | JGI IMG/M metagenome (GOLD analysis project Ga0268281, IMG submission 190134) | Saline water microbial communities from Sakinaw Lake, British Columbia, Canada - sak_2011_5_24_50m | ecosystem: Environmental > Aquatic > Non-marine Saline and Alkaline > Saline ... | reverse complement strand
AACAGGACATTCAACATGACTTTCTTATTGTATAAAATGATTGGATTCAGCTCGTGAGGCACCGTGAATACATTATGAAAATACATAACCGGCAGGAGCTCGGCCTTTCGTGCCTCAAGCCATCGTTTCCGAGGCATGCTCTGGCACTTGGGACAGTGGCGATTCCGGCATGAGTTATAATGGATACGTTCGGTGCCGCAATGATCGCACTGTTCGATATGACCGCCAAGATATGCTGTGCGGCAGTTGAGGAGGTCGTATACGATCTTGTATTGATCCGTCCGAAGAGGGTATCTCTTCTGATAGTCTCCGATATGTTCACGGAGGATGTCGGCAACTTCAACAGCGCTCTTTTCATGGCGGACAACTGTTCCGGATTGAACTTTAATTATCTGTGTCATCGTTATCACCCCCTCCGTTTCCGCTCTCAGTGTCGAACTCATCAAGAGGGCTCTTGATTTTTGAAAGGGTTTGACGACTGACGTGCAGATATATCATGGTGGTGGATAACGACGTATGCCCCATCAATACCTGTATCTTGCGGATATCATAACCGGCTTCCAGAAGGTGGGTTCCAAAAGAGTGTCGAAGGGTATGTGTCCCGGCGCCTTTTTTGATGCCGGCTTTCTTTCTTGCCTTCTCATAGACGGCACGAATGGATGCATAACATAATGGTCCCCCTTTATGGGATGATGGAAATATCCATTCGCCCGGCTTACAGGTCTTATAGTAATGCCGGAGTTCTCTCAGAAACATTGTGGAAAGAAGCGTATAGCGATCTTTACCCCCTTTCCCGTTCTCAACTTTTAGCAGCATTCGTTTGCTGTCAATATGCTCAGGTCGTAATGCAGCGACTTCGCTTGCCCTGAGCCCCGCCGAATACGCTGCCATCAGAATGAGCCGATGCTTTTTATTGTTCGTTGCATTGATAATGTGCCAGACTTCATCCAGACTCAAAACAACAGGGAGTTTCCTGTTCTTCCGTCTAAACGAGAAATCCAGAACACGTTCCTCACAGGAAAGAACGTGATTATGGAAAAATCTCAAACCGGTAATGACACTCAACAGACTGTTGGGTGCATTTCCTCTGTCGTTTTTTAAATGCAACAGATAATCTTCGATCATCTCTTTTGAAATCGTATCCGGTGATTTCATGTAATACTTCGCAAGACCGGAAACTGCCGATAAATAAGACCTTTGTGTTTGCTTGGATAAATTCCTGAGTTCCATCGCTTTGATCATCTCTTTGCGTAATTCTGTCATGACATACCTCCTGAAGTGATTTTTAAAACTAAGAGGTATTTTATATGAGGAAAAACTATTGGGAAGATTTTTAAAAAAGACAGATCTGTAACAGATCTATAGTGGTGGTGACTGGACGGAAAACCGGACTGCCGCGAAGCGGTTTAGTTCATGTGGAGAGTATCTGAACTTAGTTCAATCAAGAAAACACCTACGAATCAATCAGGCAAAGGTCGGAAAGGGACTTGTTATTATCGATTGAAACATTCAGTTGATGCAGTGCAACGAAGACGGATTGATCGTTGAGGTTATTTCTTTTGTATTTCCTGAACAAGCCTTTCAAAAGCATAAATATGCCGGTGTCAATAATCTTATTGTGTTCGTGCTCGTGCCTGTGCACGCTGCCTGAGTCGCAGAGCGATCTGATTGTAGAGTTGAGAATCATTAGCGCAGAGGGTAACGGCTAAAGCAAAGTCTTGAACTTCGATGTCGTCGGGAGCCCATTTTCGCTCACTTCGCACAACAAGGTAGTACTCATTTCCGTAGTCCATCTCGGGTCGGTCCGGTCGCTTCATTATCTTCTGGCAACGCTGAAGGGTGCTCTTTTTCCTACTGTAGCCGGCATTTCGAGGATTAGCTTTAGGCTCGAGGCCAACTCGACATGATCCACCAATTGCTGACGTTGGGTCTTCGCTGGGGCCAACACTTCTAAAAGCATCGAACACCTCGTCCAATGTTTTTCCTCGAATAAGAATGATATCCATCTCGATACCCAGGTAATCCAGACGTCGTCGCCGCACCGGCGGGTCATAAGCCAAAGTGACGATGATCTTCCGTTCTCCTCTTGCATTTCGGAAAGTATCGGGGATCGGCACTGCAAAAACATTGAAATGATCGATGGGCATATTTCCTTGGTAAACCAGTGTCACTCGCCGGTCATGTGACTTCAAAGCTTCCGATTCGGAAGGAAACCCGTATCCACAAACCCTGCAGGGGGCATGTCCGTTATCATAGGGAATGAGTCGGCTGATGCTTGCTTCGGGGATGTCAGCAGCTGAAGCGAGAACAGCGCGGACCAAGTTCGGCGAGGGACGTTCCCGCAGGTCTCTTTTTAGGCCGTGTTCGATCAGGGCCGCGAGCCTCGCCACGCGGGGAGCAGCGAAGCTTGTCCCACAATCATACGCTAAAAGATACCGAGTTGGTTGATGGCTCAGTGACATCACCGCAGTGCCTGGCTCATCATCGATTCGACGGACGCTACTCCCAAAACCTGTGAAAACCAAGTTTCCACCGTAATGAACAAGTTCAGGTTTGATAGCACCATTAATTCCCGGTCCAATCCGAGTAAATGGGGAAGGCTCGTCCACTCCGGCAAGAGGTTTGACGATGTTATCGGCACTACTTTTTGATGGAATGGCAGGCATATTGTGCTGGGCCAAACTCCCAACAGTTAATGCGATTGCTGCTGTTGCAGGATCGCATAGGCCGGTCAATGGATTGAAGAGGAGTCCAGGATAAGACATCAATGCGGTCTCAGCATCAGAAGCGTTCACTCCATTAGCCTCTTCGTGATTCCCTGCTGAAACAACTAAGAGGATTTTGAGTTCTCGTGTAAGAACATCAAGTTCCTCTGCCCATAGCGTCTGGCGCGGCCGCATGGAATCAAAGGCAGGAATTCCACTTCCAAGAGATAGATTGAAGACCCGGCAGTCATATGGCTGCTGACGAAAGGTCTCAATGGCTTCGCGCATCTGGTTGATTATGAGTTTCTCATCATCAAACTCATTTCGGTCATTCAGAACTCGGGCACTGAAAAGGGTGATTGAAGACGCGAATTGACCCGATTCATAGCAGGAACGTACATCGCCAAATACTGCAAGCCCGGCAACCATGGTTCCGTGACCGTGGGCATCTGCGGGTGACGATGTCTGTGTCAGGATGGCCTCCTCATGCCCAACGTTATTTGCCAGAAGAGGGTGGTTAGCGGTGATGCCGCTGTCGATGATACACAGACGGGGACCATCTTCTGGTGGATGTGGAGGACTGGGAAAATCACGTGCTGTGACCCTCCCGGCCTGAATCGGATCGAATTGAGGTTGGGGTGGAAAATCGGCTTCCGCGACAATGTCCAGTTCCAACAGAGCATCGAGTTTGGCTCCTCTTACAGCCACTTTTGCGAGGACAATGAAATGTCCTGAGAACGTATCCAGCACCCTCTCGTCATCTGCGTGATTAGTTTGCACCAATTGCCTGACTTCGTCCAGCGCCCTCCTTGCGCCTTCCGAACCGCCGGGATGCCAGAGTTCGAGATCAATAACATAACGGTTTAAAGGATTGATGTTGGCACCGGCTTCGCCTATAATTTTTTTCAGCCTATCACCAATCCTATCTTCGCGGCTCCACAACCGCATTTGTTCCGGCTCAATGTATTCGAGGAAATCTGCAGCTGTTGTGGCGTAGGGTTTTCCAGTTCGAGGATTAATGCCCTTTCTAGGACCTTCTTCATATGTTTTGACTGCATTCTGAAATTCTTGAAGGTCGAGATTATCCCGAAAAGCGATGACTGCTCGGTCGGGCTCTACGCTTACAATCTCAAGGCCTGCCTGTCTTTGCAGACTTTCAATCAATTGATCAACACTCGCTCCTTCTGCAAACGGAACTCGAAAGACGAGATGAGGCTGTACTCCAAAGAGCGGCGCCGGTCTTGTCTGGCGCAGCTCCAATATCCTTTCTGCGGCTTGGTTCAATCTGGGGGCAAAGGCACCGCGCCCTCCGCGCCCTGGCGGCGGCATTGGCGGCGCCGGGCGCCTACGCCGTTCCACGCTGCGATCTTCGCGAAGAAGCTGTAAATGAGGATGCAACTGTTCTCGTCGTACATCAGGCATTGTAGGATTCCCCCTCTTCCGCTACGTCTGTCGCAAGATTATCCGACTTGTCTGAATGTGTTTGATGAGGACACGAGGAATCAGTCATCTCTCGCGTAAGTGCCACTCGTTTCTTCTGGTTCTCAATACTCTCTTGAAGTGTGTCGAGACTGATGGCTTTCTGGCTGGCAAGCACTGTTGACTTAACTGCCTGTAAGGCGATTTGCTCTGCATCCGCATGAGATAAACCAACCAAGTCGCTTGAGACCTTCGACAGATTTATGCTCTGCTCCAAACCAATCTGCCTGACATTACGGCGCAGGACTTCTTCAATTGCGCCAGTTCCAGGACGGTCGAAGTAGACAATCTCGTCGAATCTGCGCCAAAGGGCGGAGTCGAGCAAACCCTGATGATTTGTAGCGGCAATAAGAAGTGTTTCGCCTCGACAGTTATCAAGCATCTGCAAAAAGGAATTTACTACACGCTTTAGTTCGCCGTGTTCTGCTTCGTCTGTTCGGTGTTTGCCGATGGCATCAAACTCGTCAAACAAAATGACCATTGGGCGAGTTCTTGCGAAATCGAAAACCTTGCGCAGGTTGGCTGCCGTTTCTCCTAGGTAAGACGAGACTACAGCATCAAAGCGGACAAGTACAAGAGGGAGATAGAGTGCCTGCGCCACGGTTTCGGCCCCGACGGTTTTACCGCAACCGGACGGCCCACAGAAAAGCACCCTCGAAATAGGGCGGAGTCCGTATGTGCGCAATATTTCTCCCTTATGATTTTCTTGAACGATCAAATCCAGTTGCTTCCGTATTTCCTTTGAAATAACAAGGGTTTCGAGAGTCCGTTTTGGTTCGATGATCTCCACCAAAAAGACGCCTCGTTCCTTATCTCGTGGCAGATCATCATTGTTTGCTCCAATTAATGAGAGCGAATTAGAAAAATCGGAAGAGCTGGCACCATTTTTCAAAAGGCGTTCGATATCGCGTGCAAGAATATGGTGATTTTTTCTACGCTCTTCTTTAATGAATTCCTCGACGGCAGCGCGAAATCCGGCTTTATCGCCCTTCACCTGCGAGTGAATCAATCTCCGCATTATTTCGCCTGTTGTGCTCATATATTTAGTCTCTTTTTATCGTTCATCGATATTCTATCGTGTCACGCTGGGGAGCTAGGGATCAACGAAAAACTCACAATTGCCATTTGTAATAATGCATATTTATCAATAAGAGTCAATTGAAGACTTCAGGAAGAAGCAATAAACGAACGGGAATCGGAACGAATTCTATTTATAAATTTCATGTAGGGATCCAATAGCGTAACTCCGTTGTCCATTTTCAAAGTTAAAACAACTGCTATTTCTACGCAACTCAGACCACTCATGAAAAGCAAAAATATTCATGTTGTAAGTTTTTGAAAGAAATGGAAGGGGTTAACATAAAGGTTATCGCAAAGGCTTGGTTAGCATAAAATCCAAAAGGTAGGCGAATTTATTGGAAAGCATTTAAAATGCACTTTATGGGACCCAAAATCCCCCGGGCTTTACGTCGATCTCTGTTCAGTACACACTTGCTGATCACCCATTGCCTTTTTCTGTGTCAAAACTGTGTCGTTTTTTGGCGCAAAAGCAGCACAGTTTAACCTGTTTTGAGCAATCAATAAAAAAGGGATTTACGGCTCGACGACCGTAAATCCCTTTTTTATCATAGTGGGTCAGGGCCAAATCGAACTGCCGACACCCGGATTTTCAGTTAGGTAATCTATGGGGTATTCTTGCCTTAATTTACTGTATAATTACTGCATAAAACAATGGCACATAACCTATTGAAATAATTAAGTTTGAATGGTGGAGGCGGGGGGAGTCGAACATGTGTCTATATTTCACCATACTTCTTTACAGGGGGGGGGGCATTCAGTTAGCATTGTCCCCCAGCTGTCCCCCAAATCATTTTGATACGCTGTAACTAGATAATAACATTAATCAAATATTATCGCCATTAGGGTTCGATTCCCATGCACTTCCGCCAGTTTATTCGTAAATTTCGATTTTTAGCGAATAAATTTCTTTAACCTTTCTTTAACCTTCTTTAACCTTAAACTTTCTTTTTAATTCTGAAACATATCAGTAATTAATTAATAGGTCTCCATATAGGGGAAGGCTTATTAATTAATTTTCATCTTCACACAAAATGAGGTATTCCAAAGTTATCTTAAAACTGAGATCTGAATATTTTATTAACGCCAGTATAGCAATATCGTCATACCTACATATTGTTTTAACGACAACCTTGACAAATATTTCCAAAAGAGTACCATAAGCGTCGAAGTTCTTTTGTTAATTGATACATTATAATTACCATCCGGAGTCGTAACCCTGTAACATAAAAAAAGAGGGGATTATGGACTGACTATAAAAACACCCCGTTTCTCATAAAGAGGCGGGGTTTTGTGTTTGTGGCATCCACTCGCAACCAATGCTGTCATTATGCCATATTATTGATGATAATGGGGTATGGGCAAATATGCCTGAATAGCCACGCAATATCAACTTATCAGGGCAAATCGGCCTGATAATAAATTGTTAGTCTTTCGGTACACATATTTACGGGGGAATAAATGGAAGATATAATACAAAAACTAAAGACCCCAGGGGAATGTATACAGCTCGCAAAAAATGTCCGTGACAGAAATCCTGATCTTGCGCGAGAAGCGCGCCGTCGAGCAGTTGAACTTCGGGCCATTGCTTATGGTAATAAAAACGAAGTGGAGCTTGAATTGCTTAAGGCGCTTTATGCATACGAGGAGGTATTGTCGGAGAAAAACAAGCGAAAAACTCGTGCTTCGAGAACTTGGCAGATGATTAAACGTCATGGGATCATTGGTGCGGCAGAAAGGGCAGTGGATAGGAAAATTGAACCCACTGGTTATAAAGTGCTGGTAGAAATGGGCATGCATGATCTAACATTCGAAGCTGTAATTGTTCGCTATCCTAACGCATTTAATCAAGAAGTTGTATCGCGTGCAAAAGCGCGATTAAAAGAACTATCAGAAATAAATAGGGGCTAATAATCGCATTAACTCGGACTGGTAAATCCGCTACGCTCTTTTGCCAGTCGCTTAACCGACCCATTAATTGTTCATAATAATTTTGGAAGGCATAGATGGCCGTATCAAAAGATTGCATTGGGTTAGCAGCAGAATTTGCTGTTGCAAGTGAGTTGTGCAGAAGGGGTATCTATGCTCAATTAACGTTTGGGAACAGAAAACGCACTGATATCCTCGTCATGTCCGAACATGATCTATTTACGACAATAGAAGTAAAAGCAAAGCAAGGATCTACTTGGCCAAATTGCAAAGGAATTTATGGGAATCAATGTTTACTTGTTCTAGTCGATTTTTCGAACCGGAATGAGAACGAACGTCCAGATTTTTATATTATGAATTCAGAAGATTGGTTTGAAGTGGTGAATAAAGAAATTAGGAACTTCAAGGATAAAAAACCAGGAATAAATATAGAAATAGATTCAGAAAATGTACCTGTGTGGGTCGATCAGATTAATAAATACGGAAAGCCATATAGAGGAATGGGGATAAGTCCTAAGATGATTCAAGAACATAAAGAAGCCTGGCATAAAATATCAGATCAAGTGTCTACCAATGAACATTTTACTTGAGAGGATTGGCTTGTAATCTCGAGGCCCCTCAGTTCAAGTGTTATGTGAGGAATAGATAAAAAATATGGAAAAAATATTAACAGGAGTTCTTACAAGTAATGGTGCTGAAGTGGCTGGAGACCGTTTAAGAGCTTGCGAAAAAGTTTTAAATAAATATGGTTTCTTTTTCCCTCCATTATATTTTGGAACATTAAATATAGAATTGGATCAACCTTTTACAACTCCAGATATTGAAGGCCTTTTTATTCCACAAAACGAAATAGATCAAGTTGCTCCCGGATACGCTGAATGGTGGAGGCTTATTCCTATTATTAGTGTAAACGGTAAAAAAGTAACAGGTTTTATTTTAAGAACAAAACAAAACTTTCATGGAGATGGCGTCGCAGAATTAGTGACGGAAGATCTTAGTTCTTGGGATAATATTAGATTGAACCAAGGAGTGAGAATAAAGATTATTGCTAAAATTGAAAAAAGCACATAACCAGCCAATCCAGTTGACCTTTTCCAGCGTCCGATTGGGCTCAAAAAAGTCAAATGATTTTTTTTGGTTATGTGAAAGGAGATCATGATACATGTCCATGACAGAAGATGAATACGCATACGATGAGTACATGACTCAGTTGTATGAAGAACACAAGAAGGAGGCAATAGAAGAATTTACGTATGAGCGCCTTCAGTCTTATTATAGCGAAAACAAGCTTTTGGCAAAACCAGCGTTTGACGCATTTACTGAAGCTCAGAAGCTAATAGGAATAAACTCAACGGCTGGATTCATTTTTGCCGCCGTTGCGATGGAGGTAGGGTTAAAGGATACACTTCTGAAACCAATTGTCTTCGGATTAGTCCATGCGACATCGGCTGCTTCTCTGATAACGAATTTGGTTATGTCACATCAAAGTATGGACAGGTACAAAGACTTACTCCTGCAGATTCTTCGGGAGCACGGAGACGTTGACCTTCACAGTTATATAACCTAATTTCCCGAAGAAATTATAACTATGCCATGCCAGGGAGTTGGATATCCAAGGCTTTGAGAATATCCCGCTGCGCCTTGGTCACCTCTGTGAGGATATGACCGTACTTCCCCGAATATTTAACCTTGGTCAACGTCTTCATCTCCTGCAGCAGTTCGCGCACCGTGTATTTCTCGATGAGTTTCGATGAGCGCATCTCCTTGCGTATCGCGCTGATGAGAATCAGAGCTATGAACTGCACGAAAAGCCTTCCGTCCACGGTCGCCGACGTGTGCATCCGCAGCCGCTTCATGTCGAGCGAGTTCTTCAGGTCGTCGAAGCACTTCTCCACAGCGTCCTTGTCGCGGTAGACCCGCATGGCTTCCACCGGATCCTTGATCCCGTTGGAGAGCAGCGCTTGGAACCCAGCGTAGCGACTGATGTATTGGCTCACCGCTTCCGAGTTGAAAGAAACCTGCAGTCCGCGCTTGGGGGTTGTCTTCTGGATGAGAAAGTCGTCATAGGCCTTCTGGTGGTCGGCCACCGGCTTGCCCGACTCGAGCTCGCCCTTGTACTCAAGCAGTTCCTCGTTGAACTTGTCCACATTCTTGGCCCGGTTGGTGGCGTTGTAGTACAGATGCAGGTAGCAGCGGCGCTTCTCCTTCCCCCATGGATACAACCGTGAATGGACATAGAGAACCTCGTCATCGAGCTTGCGATACCCCTCGGGACCGTGGACGGTCTCGTAGATGTCGTCTATGGCTTGCAGCAGCCATTTGTTGCTCAACGGCACCGCCAGGGTGAATCGATCGCGGTTCTCCAGCAAAGCGTCCACGTTCTTCCTGCTGTAGAAACCCTTGTCCATCACATAGTGCAGCCGCTTGACCTCCAGTGCCTTGAAGGTCAGCACGAGGTTGCGTAGCGTTGAGACGTCGCTTATGTTGCCAGGTACCCGGTGGTAGTACACCGGCAGCGCGGACTTCTGGCCGAACAGCATCGCGAGGTTCAACTGGGGGAGCTTCTCCTTGTCGCGGTTGTGACCCCATTTGATGAATTCGTTGAGTTCCGAATACGACGACACCGACGTGATGTCGTAGCAGATGTAGTCGTTTTCCAGGACCTTGCCTATCCACTTCGCGAGGAAGGTCTGCTTACCGTCGGTCCCGATGGAGGAGAGTATCTCGCTTATGCACTGGCTTGCCAAGGACGTCGCGAGGGCGGGCTCATGGCTTTTCGCCCAAGATTCGCAATAGCTGAGCGCTCCGCCCTCTATGGCCAGGTAGTTGGCCATCGCCAGGATCTGCCGGTGGGTGTCGGGAAAGCAGGACTTCAGCAATTTCTCCAGACCTGTGCGCTTGGAGAACTCATCCAACACCACCGCTGGGCCGACGATCTGCGCCGATGCGGTGACCGCGGGATCCCGGACCGCCGCCTGTTGGGGATCAAGGCGTTTGGAGGGGACGAACTCGCCGGTTACTGAGTCAAGCTTGCCGACGCATACCTGCTTGTTGCGCGACTGCCCGAGTTCCTTGTGCCATACGGATACCACATCGTAGACATAGGTGACGCCGTTCTTCTTATTGGTCTGGTGCACACGGTATGCCATGCATTCCTCCTTTATCGTCGTAATTATGACGATAAAAAAGAGAAAAGTCAAGGCTTTTTAGTTCATAAACTGAATCATTCTATATAAATGTATTTTTCATCGTTATAAATTTGGCGGGAAATTAGGATGTAAAGATGTAGTGACCATAAATTTGGCCACTCAGCGGCAACCCCCCGATATCATTGTAGTTGTGTTCAGAATGAGGTTAAACTTGGGTTAAGTAGAGGTTGCGTGACTGCTTCTTCTCTTCTGACCTGATCAACCGCTTTATTAATCAGCTTCAGGACATGAAATTTGTCGAAAGTTATTTTTGCGCCTGGCAATGTTTCCTTGACACCCTTTATGAATGCTGGCGACATATCACAGCTGACATCAGATATTTGATCCGGACTGCCACTGTGGGCACTGAGGTCATCGGCGAATGCTTTTACTGTCTCATGGCCTTTACCTTCAGTAACGAAAGTGGTCCGTCGTTTTTTGAGATCTACGAACAGGGTGACGTAGTCATGTCCCTTTGCTCTGCTGGTTTCGTCCATGCCAACAACTGTCATGTCTGAAAAATCTTCATGCTCTCGTGCCATATCAACATATTTCTCAAGCATTCGCCATATCTTGTTCTTGTTTTCGTTTATCACACCGCAAACTGTGTTTACAGGCATGTGTGCGCAAAGCTGCATAACCAGGGCCTCAAACAGTAGTGTAAATCCAGGACTCTTGCCTGCCCACGGCGGATCTATCTGCTTTATCTTGTCTTTGTTATATTTTATTCGCGGTGTCCGGCAATGGAGATAACTCTCATGCTGAAAGAAATTTAAATGGCGCCAAATCTTATCCACAGTGTCGTAGACTTTATATGATCCATCATAACCGGGTTCATCGACCTTGAAGGTACTGCCTTTTCTAAAGTCTACATATAAATCAAGTCGTTTTTTGTCAGGATCAAACTCTATATCTTTAATGTACCAGGGCTTATTGATTGACAGGGCTGCTTCAAATATCTTGTTCATTAATGTGATTCCTCCTCTGAAATGTATTGAAATTTCTTCGGAGAATATATTAACATAAAATCGTTACCCACTCAATTTGGGAAAGAGCCAAAAGAAATCTGCTGCTTTTTCGTTACTCTCGATTTAACCATTTCAGGAAGTTGTAATGATTTTAAGCTCAATTAAAATGTGCATTACATAGCTGTTTTAGCTATGTTTGGTTTTTATACAGAAACTATATGAACACTGTTGGATGTGAATGAAAGGTGCTAAAGATGAAACAAGAATCTGGCACTCCAGACTACTCGGAGTTCGAGAAATACGAGAAGCGTGGCAAGGAAAAACGCCACCACCGAGGAAAGTCTTCCGAGAGCTTACTGGATAAAGGTGCAATCCTTTCTGCTCTTGCGATTGAGTTCGGGCAGACGATCCTCGATGCTGGCTGTGGAAATGGCTACATGTCGAAGGAGTTCTCGCAACTGGTTGGCGACAGCGGAAGGGTATACGCCTTGGACCCTGACGAGACCAGTATTACTGTACTTCGCGAGAAGACCAAAGGCACAAACATAGTGGCGATAGTGGGAGACATCACTACCACCACACAACTTCCGGCATCGGCGATTGACCTAATATACATCTCGACTGTATTCCACATCTTCTCACCAGAGCAGATCAAGGGATTCGAGACGGAGGTCAAACATCTACTTGCACCCCGTGGCAAACTGGCAATTGTGGAGATCGTGAAGCGCGCTACCCCCTTTGGGCCGCCACTGCGTATGCGACTCTCACCGGAAGATCTCACGCATGCATTAAGACTGGTTCCCTCGGGCACTGTCGAAGTGGGAGAATACTTTTATATGCAACTCTTCGAGAATCATCCAGATGCATGGTCTGACGTGTCGTCGATCAGAAAATGAAGCATCCAACAATCGGGTTGATGCGGTGCGGTGACCCGTGCGCCTCACCCGACACGTTAATGATTGCTGAAAGAAACCTGCTACTATTTCTCCACTCTTGATTTTCTCGACTTCAGGAAGTACGTCTGGAGTCTACTCAAACCGTTCATAAGCTATCAAGCTTCAGCATCTTTCACTCCGAAGTCAATGAATTCAGAGGAATCGTTGTAGCGTTGACTTGTGTTTGGAAATGAGAGAGTGCTGTTCCTGAAAATATGACATACGCCAGACCTTGTCTCCACCTACAACTCCTCAGCCCCTCTGTGCCAATATAAGTGAGACACTTCCCAACCCATAATTTAGAGTATATATAGAGGGTGGGGAAGGAGAAATAAAATGTTAGAGAAAGAATCAATGGAACCTCAGGTTATCAGAAAGATGGAGGAAATGGAAGGAGTCCGTAGGACGACTGGAAGTTCCTCCATCAAGGAAACAAAAAACATTCAGGGTATCAGAACTGTGCCAGATCCCGAGGTACGCGAGAGAGCCGTTCGTCGAAGATTCACGGCAGAGTACAAACTTCGTATCCTCAAGGAAGCGGAATCCTGTACGAAAAGGGGTCAGCTCGGCGCCCTGTTACGGCGAGAGGGACTTTACTCAACCAATCTCATTACATGGAGACGTCAGATGGAGAAAGGGACGTTGGAAGCCCTGTTACCCAGGAAGAGAGGGCCAAAAGCTAAAAGACCCGATCCATCAGCCCGTCGCATTGCCGAACTTGAGCGAGAGAATCAAAGATTGCAGAAAAAGCTCAGGCAGGCA
>Ga0268281_1001548_pt1 | contig 13061 bp, 10 predicted proteins | sample saktaG_10_FD_190134 | JGI IMG/M metagenome (GOLD analysis project Ga0268281, IMG submission 190134) | Saline water microbial communities from Sakinaw Lake, British Columbia, Canada - sak_2011_5_24_50m | ecosystem: Environmental > Aquatic > Non-marine Saline and Alkaline > Saline ... | reverse complement strand
GCCGATGCATCTCCTTCACCGCCGCCTGGTTGATGGCCGGGTAGTTCTTCACCTTCGAGCACCGCAGCGCTGCATCGGCGTCGGCGTACTTCATGTCGGGCATGTAGATGTCAACGATGCCGTCCAACAGGGCCAGGGTCTTCAGGGAATCGTAGCCGCCGGTGTTGTAGACCAGGGGCAGGCGCAGGCCGGCCTCGGCGGCGATAAGCAGCCCGGCCAGAATCTGGGGCACCACGTGGGTGGGGGAGACGAAGTTGATGTTGTGGCAGCCCATGGCCTGCAGGCGCAGCATCATGGCAGCCAGTTCATCGGGCTCCACCTCTCGCCCCTGGCCCAGTTGGCTGATCTCGTAGTTCTGGCAGTACTGGCAGTTCAGGTTACACCAGGCGAAGAAGATCGTCCCGGAGCCGCCCCGACCGACCAGGGGTGCTTCCTCCCCGAAGTGGGGGTTGCAACTGGAGACCACCGCCCTCTCCCCCGTGCGGCAGACCGCACCCTTCGTGCTCTCCCTGCGGTTCACCCCGCACTCCCTGGGGCAGACATCGCACGCCTCCAGCCGTTTATACCCCTCCTTGACCCGCTCCTTCAGCTCGCCGGAGCGGAGGAGGTTGAGGTAGGCGGGTTTGAAACCAATCCCTGTCATAAACACTTCTCCCTCAACTCTCATCACAATGTTGCGGTACTGTTGAGCGAATCGCACGGAAGGTAAAGGAGCGTGACGGCCTCAGGTGCATTTGAGGCTACAGTTTGATCAAATGAGCTTCAGAAGATGTTGCGTAATGAGTGCAGCGGATACTACTGCAAATTCCTGCTGCGGTTGATCTAAATAGCCTTCATACAAGCTGGTGCGCAATGTTTGAGCTAAAAGGGCTGTCTTGTACTCAAGCTCAAAATCTATGTCTTCGATCTTCTCTTGACAGATCGAGCGAGCAGTCTGGCGGAGTGCTGCGACTGCTGCCACCATCTTGGCTACCTTGTCTGTAAAGGGCAGATTGAGTACCATTGTCAGGGCAGTATCATTACTAGCTTCCGTTAACATCCTTTCGACAGAAGTAAGGGACAGTATCTCTTCACGTGTGGGACCAACATCAGTAAGCTTGAATTTGATCTCCGTTTCCAGACGAGCGAAATCTAGGAATCGTCCACCTTCTTCTTTCATCGCTGCAAAGTCTATTATGTGTACGTTCCCAATTCCATCTACTAGAAAGTTCCTGGGGTTGATATCACCATGCACAAGGCACAGACCTGCATTGCGTTTCTCCAGAAAGAGTCTGTGGTATGCACAGGTAGGGTCTTCGCTGGCCGGCCTCAAAAGGGTTGCCGGATTGGCCAATGGTTCCTGCTGGTTAGGTAAAACAATCTTGTCTCTATCAGGGTCGTAAAAGTGGCTACGGCGAGCAACTTCAGCAAGCCTATCGAATTCCCCTTGATCCAAACGTGGAAGGAAGTATAAGCGACTTGCGGACCTGTGCTTGAACATCTGTGTTTGGTAAAACGGCCACAGGACCTGACCAAACAACTTGCTAAGCAGGCTTACGACCTGTTCACTTGGCTGAGTGCGGTAGAACTCAGCGAACTGACGGACTTCATAACTCCGATTGTCACCAGTTGCATACTCAAATACAACAGCTTTTTGCCCCTTTAGGGAAGCCTGGGCGAGCACTCTAGGAACGACTGGACCGAGCAGTTCCATCGCATTCCCTGTTGCGGCTAGCTCTCGGTCCATCATATCGGAGCGATGCACCTTTACAATGCATGGACGATAGCTCACCCCTCGTTCGTCCTCACCTGATACTAAGTACACAGTCGCATCACTAGTTCTGGGGCTTTGCAGTAACTGCCAGTCGAGGTAGTATCTCCCCTGAAACAGTTGCTCTAGCAGAGTGCAATGTACATTGCTTGCTAGAAGACCGGCTTTTCGAACACAAGGCGTTTGGTCGCCGTGGATCTTACCCACTCTTGCCATCAAATGATCCTGGAAGAGAGGAGATGCTATCTTGATGTCACCATCTATCTCCGTGAGTATTCCTCTACGTAGAAGCTTCTTTTGTGCAAAGAGATGCTCATACCCTATTGTCTGCCCACGAGAAATGAGTTGAAGCACTTGTTGTTCATCGGCAGTCAGGCAACTCACCCATTCCTCGAAGCTTAAAGTCAATGCGTCCACTGCCTGGCGACGGATCTCTTCCTTAGGACCTGTGTATCGCAGCAAGAGGTCTGCGTGTTCAGGGTATCCGGCGCTCAACGCCACAATGGTCTCGATTTGTTGGGAATCCAGTTCAGGAGAACTAAGACGCGCGGATCTCTCTATGTCCTGGTCAGACACTCTGGAGACTCGATGGTGATTGGTTCCAAATATCTTATGGAAGTCTGAGTAGTTGACTGTCTGACAAATATCTTCTATGTCTCGGCAACAACAGATGATGAACGCTGTTCGGTAGCGATGTTCATACCCCAGTGACTGAAGGATATTCAACAGACCCTGGACCTGATCAGGGTCAGGGAACTTAAGTAGGGCATCGAAGTTATCCAGTGCGAAAATGAGTTGTCCGTCTCCCTGCGCATGATGCAGAATGCTCTCTCGCAGCCTGACCAACTCCGTTTCTAGATCCCCGGCCTTTGGTTCGGTTTCTGCCAAAACAGTTCTATGAGAACTGCCACTTGCATCTTCATGAATGGAGCGCACCAAATGTACAACTGGCTTGACCCAGAATGTGGAAAGGTTTTTCTCTACCAAGATTCTAAATCCTGGTTGTGCCCATTCTGTGCGTAGCCAGTTGCCTAAGTCCGTGAAGACTTGTTCCACCCCGCATCCGGGCAAGCCTTGAATGATCAGAGACCGTGGAACTTCGTCCGGCTTCGGCAGAACCAGTTCACGAACCCGCTGTGCGTCTCTATGACGGATCCCAGAAGGTCGCATTGTCTGTCACCTCCTCAGTAAGGGAGCCCATATACTGTACTCAGGCTTATTATCATTGAACCAATCACGGAATAGCGGAAGCATGATTCTGATTTCTTCGCTGTTCTCGGGGTTGCGTCTAAGAATTTCTCGCCGAACAAGCTCTCCAATCTTGGTGACAACCCTGTCGCTGTGTTGCTCCTGAATTCTCTGAACAACTCGTTGTTGAGCCACAAAGCGAGGCTGATGGCCTCGCATCTCTTCCTCTGCCATAGCTCCAATAATGGCCAAATCCAAGGGGTCGGGCTCTTGACGCGGGTTGTAACTGTAAAAGTGTTTCACGTAGTTTGTTGTTGCCGGTTGGCGTACAAGCCAATCGGCTACTTCCTGCACGTCAAATTTACAAACCTGTGCAGATCGCTGCTGACGGCTCCTTTCAACGATCTCCCTGCAAATCATCTGAACAAAACAGGGATTGCAAGCGGAAGTTTCCTTAATCACAGCAATAGCATCATTATTAAAGTCAAGGGAGCCTTTCACATAGTCGTTCTGCACGAGCCTTTCTACAGAGCCGTCTGTTGGCGACAGATACGCTATCCTCCAGGTACGGTCATGATTGAAGACCTCGCCGAGACGATCAAACAGTAGTGGCATCATTTCACCCCCGGTCAGAACCAACGCTACTGGCCCTCTTTTGCTTAGACCCCGTAGATATTCAAAGAACATCCTGTCGAATCCCAATCCACTATCAAGTTGATGCACGATAACGTCGAACTCATCCACCAAAAGCACCAATCTTGACACTCCATGGGACTCAAGATCACGCAAAACGTCGTTGAAGGCCAAAGAATAACTCGTTCGTATTTCATCCCGCGAGGGTATAGAAAGATCAATCCCGAAGAGCCGACTACATTTCCTTTGTGTGCTCACAATCAATTCTTCGATCACCCCTGCTACTGTATGTGCAGAGAAATCCAGCCAGGAGACACGCACTGTCATCACACCGTTCTCTTGAGCAACCTCGTCAATGTGTCGTTCCATAAAAAGCAGCAAAGACGATTTGCCCACACGCTTCTGTCCGTGCAGCATCAGTAGGCCGCCATGCGGTTCTCTGATTGCGTACTCGCATACTTCATCCAGCAACTGATCTCGCCCAACAAACATCCGCTTGTCGCCCACTTCTTTGTCTGTTCTGAAAGGGTTCTCAAGTTGCTGAAGCTGCTCGTTCTCCCGAAGAGGCTCAACAAGCAAGGGTTTCTTAGATTTTCTTTCGTGCAATTGTCGATCAGGGTCGTAGTATGAGAGTTCAAAGTCAAATGTGGTGGGTTGGCCTTCTGAATAAGCCTCAAGGTTGAAATAGCCTTCAACAGCCTCTTGTGGCTCTAAGCGAAAGTCACGAAGACTAGGAGGATTAACCTGGCACTCGGAATCAGTTGGTTGGAAACGGATGTTCACCGGATCTGCCGTGCCTGCACCTAAGTTTTCTACCCTGAAGATTACCCTTGCCTGTTCATCTTCGCCGAGACTTATGGCCCTTTCCGCTAAAGACACCTCTATGACAGGGGCAATGTCCTGGGCGATTGCTGATAACTCCCGTTGCAATACACCAAGCCAATGTTCTGCGATTTGGCTAAAATGGGCGGCCCACAGGGCAGTACGGTTGTCTGCCCCGTATGCCAGCACACGTTCCAACAGATTTGTGGCCGTGTTTACGTAATTGCGCTGATCTTCATAAGACTTGCTTTGAACAAATCCCCGCACTGCATCAGCAGCTTCGAGCAACAGTTGTGCTATCTCTCTGTTAGTCGGACTGAGTAGGAAGCCCAATTCTTGGAGACGAGATGCCAATTCTGGAGCCAAATAGAGAATGCCCTGAAATGAGGTGCACTGTTGCATATACTTTAGCGAGGCTTCGAGACGCCCAAATACCTGTTTATAGGCCCCAACGCAATCCGAGAAAGAAGCCTCATCCAGTTTAAGTTGATCTCGGACGGCACTCACCATCCACTGGCGTGCATCATCTGGGCATTGCTCAAACCATTGTTCTGCCCAGCGATAATGCTGGGCCGCCAGTTCTATGAAGGCCCTCGCTAATCCTTCCCGCACATCCACCGTGCGCTGCCTCGAATTGGCGAGCAGCCCCAGCGCCTCCTTGGGTTTTCTAACACGAACCCGCGTCTTCTGTAAGCAACTCTTGAAAAGCATACTGGCGGGAAAGTCAACTCCTCGGCGCGCAACCAGGTTGAGTGTAATAGCCTCCAAGTAGTAATCACGAGCTGAGTCGTAGCGACTATGCTCCCTGATCAGGTATGCACCCATGCTAGTGCTATAGCTGGACATACAGAACCGGATTGATGACTCGCAGGAGCCTGTTTCTAGTCGATCAAATTGCAGACGACTGACACTCAATAGGATCATGCCAAGAGCACGCTCGCCGACGTACGGACCATATTGCCCCTCTTTAAGTCTCGTTATCTCTTTGTTGACGCCATAGGACATGTCTCGAATATCATCTTCTGTTAGTTCTTCAAAACTCTTCCCCCGCAACTGATGCAAGTGCGGTGCTCGAAAAAGGTGTTGCAACACGTTTAGATCAACACTTGTTGTCCGAAGGTCATACGCCATAAGGGGCGGCAAGTTCAGAATACGTAGTTTATTTGCCACCTCCTGCGCAGGAGTGAGCTCGGCAGTTACATGGGTACCCATTACCTCAAGGGTGTCTCGGCTACTGGCTTCACGCAAGGCCTTCTGGCTAATTTCTCTCCACTTCTCTAACAACTCTTGGATCCATGGTACTTTCCAATATCCCAGTTCGCGCGCCGTTTTCAGCGCTCGCGTCGCTCCAAGATACCAAGCCCATACGTCATCCACCGGAACTGCTGAAAGATGTTCCTTCAAACAAGCAAGCACATCGGAGCCAACAATGACATCAATGCACTCGACCAACTCCCACGCACTTGCACAATCACCTGGTATCTCATCCAGTTCGAGTTCTAACCTCAGGCCAAGTGAGAGGACATCGCCATTGAGAAAGACCAATCTGAGTTGGTACTCTCCTGGCCACGAGAATGGGAGTCCTTCGCTTCCCATCTTGAATTCAAACTCAATGCTCTCTTCCTCTGAACGTACATGTTGCAGGATCATGTGGCGAAGAGAGTCCAAGGTTACTTCCTCGAAGGCAGGACCATCTGCTGTAGTCGCGACTTGCACTACGAGAGGATCAGGCACACGCTGCAGAAGGAGTTGCTTCTGGGCATATACAACTTCCTGCCGCTGCGCCAATAGCCTCTTCGCAGTAGCCTCTGGGTCTTCACTGTCCAAAATCCGCCAAGTTTCAATACACCAGGGATTCTGTGAGTATTTGTATGGCTGTAAGGCTTCCCGTACAAGATCGACTTGAGAGAAATAGTCGGACAGGAACGCAACTATCTCTTCAAGGTCAGATTCCGAAGTTTGGGTGCAGATTTTGTCAAATTTTTTCGATACCTCGCGACGGATCTGTTTCTGGTGATATCTCTCTTCTGCTTCGATACGCAACCGATCACTTACTTCCTCGCTGACCTCCGATAGCTGATGTGAAGTTGGAATGGTGGATCTCGTTTGCGAAACGTGGCGGGGCTGCTGTTTTTGGTTCTTCCTTTGCTTCTTTTTCCGCTTAGCCATGAAAGATTACCTCCTCTTGCACTACCAAAGTCGCCATATCCCCAAACGGGCAGCAGGTTCGAGATGCTGGACATTGAAAGTGGCCCAGAGGTATTGTTGGAAAGTGGCATCTGCCCACTCAATGCTTCCTTACTTTCTTTCAGGAGGGCGAACCGTAAGATGGGATGGCTGGCTCGTTCCTCCCGACGCTAGAATCACTGAGGCCACTGAAAAACACTGAACACACTGACTGACTCAGTGCCTTCATGCTCCTCAGTGCTTCAGTGTTTCCATCTCCCTCAGTTCACCAGCCACTCGACGCCTCCGCTTCTTGCGCGGACGAACCGTAAACTGCGACGGCTGGCTCGATCCTCCCGGCGCTAGCATCACTGAGACCACACTGACAAACACTGTGCTCATTCTCCCATCTCGTCCGCCAACTCATCCAGCAACTGCTTCAATTCCTGGCGGGTGGCGTCTTCTCGATCCGACTTGGCATACAACAGCAGGAGATAGATGGTTGGCACGGGTTGGTCCTCAACGTAGTACAGTAGACGATAGCCACCCCTCTTGCCTTTGCTGAGATCGGTGTTACGCACCCGCAACTTGCGCACGCCGGAACTGCCCGGGATGACTACACCCAGTCTGGGAGTCTGCAAAAGCACACGAACAGCCACGCCCACATCACCTTTGACGTGTCGGAATCGCTTTTGCAGTTTTCTGACACTGTGCTTGAAGGACGGGGCCAGGACGACGTTATAGCTCATTGAGCTCCCGCTCCCAATCGGACGAGGGGGGTTCCTGCCGAGCCTGGGTTACTAACCGCTGCAGGACGGTGGAAGCAGCCAGAATGGCATCTTCTGGCTCCTCCTCGCGGTTCAGCAGGTTGTCTATGATGAGCTCCATCTGATCGAATGAGGCGATGTCCACCAGCACGGCTTTTGCCTTGCCACCTTCGTAAAGGATGGGAAAGCGGTCTCGAATCCACAAAGTCGTTTCAGTCATGATTCATCTCCTTAACGTCTTCGTCTGTTGGGCGAACGAGTCGTAAGCCGGGACGATTGGCTTGATCCTCCTGACAACGCGAGTCTTCGCGTCCGTTCCGTCTGGTATTCGCGAATCTCTTTCGCCAGGGGATGACGGGTGGGAACCCGCAGGTGGGTGATGGAAACGACGATAGCTTCCTTGGCGTCTTTGGCTAGGGTCACGTCGCAGCAAATACCTCCCTCGTCACCCGCGTAGAACACTTGCTTGATTTGTAGTTCCCGATGGTGGAGGATTTCAACTCCTCGCTCCCGCATAGCGCGGATAAACGCGCCCGTCGGTCGCGCCGGAATGGGAAGCTGGGCTTCCATCTTGCGCATCAGGTCCTTTGTTTTGGCATAGTCATCAATCATGGTTCGTCCATTTCGACACGGGCAGTGATTTCTTCCAATGAGAGTGTCTTGCCCCCGGCTGCCACCTGGGCAAGTGAACTACGTAGCCGCTGCTCAATTTCAGGGCGCAACTCCAACCCTTCATCCGGATCGCCAAACATCTCCGATAGCTTCTGTTCCATTGCTTCCTGGATGATGTACTTCAATTCATCCACTGTCAGTTCAGCCACCATTGTGCTCATGGTTCATTCCTCCTCAGCGGTATCAGTGCTTTCAGTGCTTCAGTGTTTCAAACCTCACCAATTCACCGGCACCCTCCTCACCCTCCACTGCCGATCCCGATACTGCACGTACTTGTTCTGTTTGCCGAATTCGTAGAGCTGTCGGGTGACCTCCACGTCCTGTTGGCAGTAGTCGAAAAGCTCCTTCATCTGCCCCTGGCGCCACCAGCGGATGGCTTGCAGGCCGTCGGCCGATTTGCCAACTCCCAAAGTGGCGCTGGCCAGAGCGTCCAGACTGACGCGGAAGCCCAGGGTTCGGTAGATATCGTCCAGCATGTCCACCGTGGGGAGCTGGCGGAGGGGATGGTCGGTGTAGGCTGTCAGCACCTGGTAGTCGAAGCTTATCACGTTGAAGCCGACGACGAGATCCGCCGATTTCAGCTCCTCGATGAGCTCGGCCACGGCCTCCTCGGTGTAGTGGTGATACTCGCCATCGGCGGTCGAATAGGTCACCGCCACCGAAAGGCCCAGGCGTGGGATGTTGTGCCGGCCGCCCACCTCTTGGAAGCTCCGCTGGGTCTCCAGATCGAAAAAGACGATGTTTTTCACGTTACGACTCCTCCACTTCTTCGCCGAAGGCCAGGGCTTCGGCGCGCCGAGTCACTGTCTGGTAGGCCGCGCTCAGACTGGAGCGCAGGTCTGCCGGGGCGAAAGCGGGTTGGCCCAGCCGTTGGAGCAGGCTCAAGGGAACCTGGGGCGCTTTCGGCTGTACCTGGAAGTCATCCAGGCTCTGGCCCAGACGCCAGAAGGTGGCTGGGTCCTCCGGCAACGGCGCGGGCGCCGTCTCCTCCGCAGGCAGGGCTGTGGGGTCGGGGCTGGCTTCTTCCTCTTCTTCTTCGATCGCGCCGCGCCGGGCGCGTAGCCCCTCCAGCACCTGTTCCTGGGTGCGGCCCCGCAGGCGAAAGAGCATGAAGGGGTCATCGTCGAAGGCTTCGCCCAGCAGGAAGTACACGGCGGCGATGTGTTTGCAGGGGTTGGCCCAGTCGGGGCAGGAGCAGGTGGTCTCCAGTTCCTTGACTGAGGCCGGGAAGAGGCTGATGTTGGCGGCGGCAAATGCCTCTTCGATGTCAGTCGGCATCTCGCCAGCCAGCAGTTGGGCGGTGAAGATAGCCTGTCCTACCAGCACGTCCAGCACCCGGTCCCAGTCTGCGTCCTTCAGAGGCTTCACTCGTATGTACACTTCGTAGGGGGTGCGGCGGCTCCCCTGGACCTTGGCGGTGATCTCGCCGTCCTGCACCTGGATGTCCATCACCTGACCCCGCCGGGCGTAGGAGCGCCCCCGGCTCAGTCGCCCGGAGTCCATGATGCGTTGCAAAGCCGCGGTCCAGCGCTGGGCCCACCAGCTCTTGCCGATGGCCCCTCGCTGGCTGCGGGCCTTAATGCCGCCCTTCACCGGGATGGGGCGGGTTGGTTCATAACGCCACCAAGACATAACAACCTCCGTTCAGGGGAACTCAGAGTAACTCGGGGGAATTCTGGGGAACTCAGGGGAACTCAGGGGTTCCCTCCGAGTTCCCCCAAGTTCCCCCGAGTTCCTCCGAGACTTCCTCTGGCAACTCAAACGGCTGGTCGGCATCCTCTGTCGCGTATGCCACCCCAGCTTCTTTGACGCCAAAACTTTTGTCCCATTCTCCCGTCTTTTGTTTCTTCTTCAAACCGGTGATCAGACGCTCCAGAAAGAACGTGGCATCGCCATACTGCTCCAAGAGGTCGGTGAGTTGGTCGGCTGTGATCAATCCCCATCGCTCACAATCCTGAATCTGGCTACCCAGCTCTCCCAGGGATCCGCGGGCGATTTCGCAGAAACGGATGTAGTCCCCAAGGGAAGCCCGGCAGTATCCTTCGGCGATGTTGGACTTGACTGATATCGCAGCGCCACGCATCTGATCTTTCAGACGGTAATACCCCGCACCAAAGCGGGCTGTCCGCCCATGGACCATCCACGCCAGGTCGTCGGCCTTCTGCCAGGCGATGATCTTCTTGTACCCATACAGCTTGCGATAAGTCTGTGTGCCAGCCCCCTGATACGCCCTCGGCATCTAGCACCTCCTCCAGTTCCCCCGAGTTCCCCCAAGTTCCCCCGAGTTTTCCCAAGTTCCCCTGAGTTCCTCAGTTCCCCCGAATCATCCGACCGCCTCCGGCCTCAGCATCAGCATCTCCCGCAACTCGTCCGTCGAAAGTTCCGTCAGCCAACTCTCGTCGGCGGTGACGATGCTTTCGGCCAGGGCCTTTTTGCTCTCGATGAGGGCGTCAATGTTCTCCTCCATCGTGCCGATGCACAGGAACTTGTGCACCTGCACGTTGCGCGTCTGGCCGATACGGAAGGCGCGGTCGGTGGCCTGATCTTCCACGGCCGGGTTCCACCAGCGGTCGAAGTGGAAGACGTGGTTGGCGGCGGTCAGGTTCAGGCCCAGGCCGCCCGCCTTCAGTGACAGGACGAAGAAGGGCGGGCCGTGCCCGTCGCTCTGGAAGCGCTCGATCATGCGCTCGCGCTGCTGGCGGGGCGTCCCGCCATGCAGGAAGAGCACCTCCCGGCCAAAGGTTTTCTGCAGGTAGCTCTTCAGCATCTTCCCCATGGTGGCGAACTGGGTGAAGATCAGCGCACGGTCGTCCACGGCCAGTGCTTCCGTCAGCATCTCCGTCAGGCGGGCCAGCTTGCCGCTGCGATCAGGTAGCTCCGAGCCGTCGCCCAGGAATTGGGCCGGATGGTTGCAAATCTGCTTCAGCTTGAGAAGGGTGCTCAGCACAATGCCCTTGCGCTGGATGCCCTCGCTCTCTTCGATCTGGGTGAGGGAATCCTGCACCACGGCCTCGTACAGGGTGGCCTGCTCCGGCGTCAGGTTGCAGTAAACCTTCATCTCCAGCTTTTCGGGCAAGTCCTGAATGACGGTGGGGTCTGTCTTGAGCCGCCGCAGGATGAAGGGGCTCACCAATTGCCGCAGCCGTTGCGTCGCCAGCGGGTCGCGGTAACGCTCGATGGGCAGGGCAAAATCGGTCCGGAAGCGCTTCTGCGGCCCCAGGTAGCCCGGATTCAGAAAGTGCATGATGGACCACAGCTCGGAGAGGCGGTTCTCCACCGGGGTGCCGGTGAGGGCCAGGCGAAAATCGGCCGGGAGGCGGCGCACGGCCTGGGTCTGTTTGGCCGCCGGGTTCTTGATGTTCTGCGCTTCGTCCAGAATGATCTCGCTCCAGCGCACCTGAGACAGCAAGTCGGCGTCGCGGCGCACCAGGCCGTAGCTGGTGATGATCACGTCGTGCTCTTGAGCCTGGGACAGGAAATCCTGACCACTTGCCCGTCCGGCTCCGTGATGAAGCAGAGGGCGCAGGTCGGGGGCGAAGCGCTCGATCTCCCGCTGCCAGTTGCCGGCCACCGAAGTGGGGCAAACGACCAGGGCCGGCGGCACCTGCCCGTCGTGCTTGCGGTCATGTAAAAAGAGGGCGATAGCTTGAATCGTTTTGCCCAGCCCCATGTCGTCGGCCAGGCACGCGCCCAGTCCCCAGCGGCGCATGAAGGTCAGCCAGGAGAAACCCCGCTGCTGGTAGGGGCGCAGTTCCCCCGCCAGGCTGGCCGGCTGAGGCAGCTCCTCGAGCCGCTCGCCCTCTTTCAATTGCTCCACCAGGTCGCCCAGCCAGCCGGTGACCCCTACCTCCTCCACCGGCAGGCCCTCCACCTCGCCCTCGCCGCTCAACTCCCACAGCAGCGCATCCAGCACGCTCATCTGCGTTTCTGCCTGGCGCTTCTTCCAGAAACGGATGGCCGCCTCGATCTCCTCGGGGTTAAGGGCCACCCACTGACCCCGCACCTGCACCAGCGGCATCTTTAGCCGCGCCAGGGCCTCAAACTCCTCCCGCGTCAGCGTTTGGTCCCCCAGGACGATCTCCCATTGGTAGTTTACCAGGTTATCCAGACTGAGGAGGCCACTGGACACGCTCGGCGGGCTGGACGAGCTGTTCACTTGCAGGCGGGCGCCCAGGCGACTGCCCCGCTTGTTCCACCACGGCGGCACCAACACGCCGAAGCCGCTCTGCTCCAACAGTGGGGCCGCCTCGCGCAGGAAGGCATAAGCCTCCTCGGTGTTCAGGTGAGCCGCGGTGGGACGGCGCTGGTGGAGGCTGCGCTCCAGCGGGCGGAAGATGTTGGAGGCGTACCCCAGGGCGGTCAGTAGCCGCTCCTGCGGCTCCTCGAAGCGGCGGTTCAGGTAGGTGAGGGCCTTGCCCCGCGCCTTCCACACCGTCTCGGCAGGCAATAGCAGGCTGGGGTCGTCGCTGGCCTGGAGGAGGAACTCAAGCGGCCACGCCTTTTCTGCTGTCTCGGGCACCTCCAGACGCAGGCAGACCCGGAAGGCGGCGTCGCCAGCCACGCGCAACTGGCGCACCCACGTCTTGTGTGCCCTGGCCAGTGTGCTGAGGGCGAAGTAAGGCCCTTCGACGACAGGGTCAGCGGCGAAGAGGGCATTGAGCCAGGCCACAGCCACGTCGTCACCCCGCATGGGATGCCAGGCCACGCCTCGCCCTGAGCCTGTCGAAAGGCCCCACCACTCGCGCACGGCGGCGTCCACGACGGTAGTCAGGAAGTTCTTTAGCAGGCGGTGGGCAGGGGCGGCCTCTGGTTCGCCTTTCAACCCCGGCGGCAGGCAAGCCCTGGCCGCCGGCGGCATGGATCCTAGCAGTTGGGCCAATCGGCTGGCGTCTTGTGGCCGGTCGAAGACGGGACGCCAGCGGGCCTGGAAGCTCTGAGGCCCGGCCTGCTCGATGGCCGGGATGTAGCGCTGGGCCGCCAGCAGCTCCAGGGCAAAGCGGGCTACGGTGCTCCAGAAGGCCAGGTCGTCTCCCAGGACCAGGTGTGGGGGCAGTGCCTCCGGT
>Ga0268281_1001546_pt1 | contig 13088 bp, 15 predicted proteins | sample saktaG_10_FD_190134 | JGI IMG/M metagenome (GOLD analysis project Ga0268281, IMG submission 190134) | Saline water microbial communities from Sakinaw Lake, British Columbia, Canada - sak_2011_5_24_50m | ecosystem: Environmental > Aquatic > Non-marine Saline and Alkaline > Saline ... | reverse complement strand
TTCGGGGGCTCGTGGGTTCAAATCCCACCCTCTCCGCCACGGAGGAGTCGCATAGCGGCTATTGCACCACTCTTGAAAAGTGGAACCTCGCAAGGGGTTCGTGGGTTCGAGTCCCACCTCCTCCGCAATGTAGGACATTTTGCCAAAATTAAGGCAATTTGCCCTCTATTTTGCTCAAATTCAGAGGTTCTAACCCTAACAAGCTCTCGCTCCGCTTTTTTAAGGTTATCAAAGATAATTTTGAAATAAGGATGCAGTGCTACATTTAGATTTTGGTCTTTTATGATGAGGTGCGAACCTAATGCGGCGAACACTGCTCGCTTTGTCTGCATATCGCCATTTGCAAACCACACCTGTGCGTATCGTGCAAAATTAAAAGTCCTTTCGCTTAACTCCGCCCATTCTTCAATCGTTTTACCTTGTGCCTTCAAATCGCTTTCCAAAGCGGTTTTTTGTTTTAGCAAAGATGCCTTTGCAGTTTGCATTTCCTGCGTTGTCATTATTTCTTCATTGGTATTTTCGGGAGCTGTATATTTCAAAATCAGATTTTGCAGTTGGTCTGTAATTCTTAAAAGCGATTTTTGTTTATTTTCAAAAACATTTTGGTTGCTATGTGCTTCATTCTGGCGTATCTCGTGTAGATATTTAATAGCCCAACCTTTGAATTTGTCAGAAATTGTCAGGTTTTTAATAAGTAAATCAATTTTTGCATCAAGGTCTTTTAATTCAACCATTTTTTCTGGGCAGTTTTTATCTATTCTTTTTGTGCAGTGGTAATAAACATAATGGTGTGTATTCCCATTTTTTTGTCTTTTGATTTTTTCTTCTGCCGTAATCATTGCCCCGCAGTTTCCACATTTCATTAAACCAGTAAAAGCAAAGCGATGCTCTTTTGGTCTTGGTCTGCCATCTCTCCCAAGAAGTTTTTGAACTTGGTCAAATTCTTTTTCTGTAATCATTGGCTCGTGATTGCCTTTGTATAACTGCCCACCATAATTAAAATAGCCATAATAAAACGGGTTCGTAAAAATACGATAAATACTACTGCGAGCAAGCGATTTACCAACAAACCTTTTTGTAGTCCTTGTCTTAAATTTCCATTCGGTATTTACGATTTCCAGTATTTGAGGAGGTGTGTAATTTCCAGTTAGCATCATTTGCCACATTCTTTTTACTTGCTCAAATCTTGCATCGTCTTTGAAAATATAATTTTGCCCTTTTTCCTCAAAGTTTTTGCTGTTAAGGTAGCCCAGTGGTGCTCGGCTTGGTTTCCAACCCAAATTCAATTTTGTTTTTAATCCACGCTTCACAGCAACGCTGTTGTCGTCAGAAGATTTTTTTGCCATTCCAAATTCAAGCTGTAAGAAAAATTTGTCTTCTGGTGTATTGTAATAAGTCCTGCCACTGGTAGTTTTAACTTCTAACAACGAGCCCTCATCCATTGCTGTAATTATTCTGCCACCATCAAGAGCATTACGAGCTAAACGATTTGCGTGCCAAACAAGCAAGCCATTTGCTTTGCCAGCTTCAATTAAATCCATTACTTTATTGAAAACGGGACGACCTCGTTTGTGGGCTGTGTGGCTTTCTCCCTTTCCATCTCCCAAGAATTTTATTACAACTTTCAAATTTTCTCTTTTTTCTGTTTCTTCAATTTCTCTTTTTTGGTCATTCAAAGACAGCACCTGTCTGTCTTCACTCTCGGTGCTTTTACGAGAATATGCTATGTATTTAATTTCTGTTGGATTTTTTTGCATAACTTAAAGGGACATCTGGTCGCCCAACTTGTTATCCCGAAAGATGCGTCATTGGCAGATGCCCCTTAAAGACAACGACAACATCAATAAAAAACGGGACAATAATAAGTTAGGCGACAATTTTATTATACCACAATTAAAATTTCATACCAAACTTTACACCTGCTCTAATCCAACTATTATCCATTTTCTCCCTTAACCTCATATAGTGCTTGTATCTCCTTGTTGGCTTGCCTTTATAATACATTCTTTTTATTTCATTGTAAGCTCTTTCAACATCTGGCTCGCAAACTGAACCGACACGAAATTTACCGCCTTCAAATTGTGCTTGGTAAGCGATATTACCGCAATGTCTGCAACCAAACCACTTACCAATACTATAAACAACTCCCACACGCCGCCCACAATATCTCCCATTTTTACTTAAAGGACATATAAACCAATACCTCTTGCCACCAAGATTACAGGGAGTAGTGGTGAGCTCAATATCAAAATTCATATCTGATTTTTCTCCGTCCCAGTTGCTTGTATGTGTGTATCGTAGGTTTATGTAGGTTCTCTCATCGGGCGTATTCCAGTTATCTCGTCTCATTGTAATTCCTACACTGCTTTTACTTAATCCGTAAGTCCAAGTTATCGTGCCAGATTTCCAGCTTAAATTTTTATCAAAATAACCATACTTTTTTAAGAAGAAAACGCTTAACGCATTGCATTGTTCTGCTTGATTTCTCGCCATAAATTTGTTTTGAAATTAGCCGAAATCATTAGAGATTAACCTGTTTTAATGGATTAAAAATTGCGAAACGAACCCAATTTATTCTTTTGAAATATCAACATCCACTGCAACTGGTAGTGGCACTTTTTCTCCTTGTCCTTGTGCCTGTAATCGTTGTAATTCGTGTAGTGCTTTGTAAATCCCACGCTCAATACTTGTTTCGTAGCGAATGAGCTTTCCGTAAATATCGTTATGGGCAATATCATAATGTGTTAGCGTGTGTCCAAGTTTGTGCACTCCGCCGCCAAAGTCATTTTTTTGACTTTTAGCCATCATTTCTCGTTCCATTTGCATTACCCTTTTCAGCCGCCAAACATTTGCAGTTATTCTATCAACTAAAACCAGTTCAAGTTCTGTTTTTGGCTCTAATTCTAAACGCATATTTTTACCCATTTCAACAAGTATTTTCTCGTCTTCGCCATCAAGTAAAACTTCTTTACTTAATAAGCCGTGTTTAATAGCATTAAATCGGCTTACTGCCTTTCCTTCTTCGGTTTTTACGCCACCGAGTTTGCCATTTTCTTGGTTAGCGTTGATTTGTGCTTCTGATGTCATAATTTTTGTTTAATTTTTGCTTACCCCACCACTCGGCTCACTATTATTTTCGGCTTCAATTTCTACCCCACCATCTAACTCACTATTGTTTTGGCTGGCTGATATAGTGAGCGGGGTGGTAGGGTAAATAAGCATTTTTCGTTTGTCATCTGGGTCTGGTTCTTGATTGATTAACCCAGCACTTTCCAACATCGGGATAATTTGCTGTCGTAAGAGCCAATCCGCCAATACCCGCCCATATATTTGCAAGTGCTTTTGGGCTACTTCTCGTCTTGTTAAACCGAGTTGCCCCGTAATTTCTGCAAATCCCTCGCTTCGGTTTTGATTTTTTTCTCGCCAAGCAGGGACAATTACTTCTTGAAAAACTTGGTAAATATAGGGTGGCAAATTGTATTCCTGACTTTCGGATATTACATCCCACACTTTCAACGCTTCGGTAATATCATCCTCACTTGCTATGATGGTTGAGCCGCTTTTTTTTCTAAACCATAAGTTCAGCAATGAGAATGCTTTTATAAGTGAAATAATCCGCCCGATGTCCCGTGAGTGTCTTGGTTTTAATACTTTGTTTTCGCTGAAAAATGCTTTTTCTAATTTCTCTGGCGAACTTATTTTTATGCCTTGCACATTGGCAAGTTTGATTGCCCGTATTCGCTCTTTAAGGACTTTTCGCTCTGGATTGTTTTCCAGCGAAAGCTCATATAAATCGCTATCGGTTTCTTTTTTGATTTTCTCGTAGATTGCCTGTCTTATTTTTTCTTGGTTAGTTTCGGGGCTTAATAGTAAAAATCTTGTCGTTTCCTGTTCGTCAATTTTTAATCCCGCCGTGCAGAAAATCACAGAAGGAAATCCTTTGAGAAATATGTTTTTGGTTTTTAGCCCCGCTCGTTGGGATTTATCAGTTATTTTTAAGCGGATTTCTTTTTTATCGTGAGACAGCAGTGGTCTCAAATGTTGTAAGAGTAAAGTGTGGGGCTGGTCAAGAAAAATCAAAATTTTGCGGGACAAATCCACCACATAGCCGCTTTTATTTTTGTCATATTCTCCGACATCGTGAAAAAACGCCGTAGGGCTACAATAGCCAACTTCAATAACATCATCTTCTGGGAAAAGACGAGCAATTTCTGTTGGGATATACGATTTTCCAGTGGATGATGGGGCGTTAAACGAAATGTTGAGTTGGGAGCTTTCGGTGTAGGCAGACAACTCACACAAAAAGGTTATCAGTTTATTTTCCTCATCCTTTTTAATTGTTAGCCCCAGCGTTTCAATAAGCTCCTGCGATGAAAGCGGCTTAAATTGGGAAACATCAATTTTCTCTGGGTATTCTTTTGCGTATTTGGCAAAAAGGTCATCGGGATTGCCATCTAATTTTACAAGATAATCTGTAATATCCCCGCCTTCTCCCACCTCATTTGGGAGAGTAATGATGTAGGTTTTATTTCCACCATTTTCCACCATTTTTGCTATACGCTCCGCTCCTTTCTTGCCCGCATCGTCATTGTCGTAGCAGATATAAATTGTCCTACCTTTTCCTACCTTTTCGCACCATTCTTGCTTGAAAGTCATTGCCCCGTGCGTTGAAGTTATGGCAGTGATATTTTTTGAAATTAAAGCCAATCTGTCCATCTCGCCTTCGCAGATAAGAATTTGTTTATTGCTAACATTTGCTAACATATCCCAGTCATAAATTTGTGCTTCAACGCCTTTTGGATAAGTAATTTTATCGCTCCCAGCACTGGGGTCTTGGCGTAGTTTGAAAAAACTAAAAGCTCCATAAATATCTTTTATGGGTATGGTAATCCACCATCTGCCGTAGAACTTGCCCCAGCCCAGCTTAAATTCGTTTATCACAGCGTCTGCAATGCCTCTGGCGTTGAGATATTGGCGAATATGGGCTGGAAGTGCTTGATGGCAGGTTTCAACCAATTCTGTGTCAAATTTCGTGGATTTTCGTGGATTTTTGGAAGTAATTGGATTTAGGGCAATATCTTGTATGCTGTCTCCCAAATGTTTTGCCAGTGTTATTATATTGCCTTGTGCTCCGCATTTTTTGCAGTCGTATTGTCCCGTTTCTGCGTCAAAGTATAGATGACCTTCTGTGTTGTTGTTTTTATCGCAATCGCTAAAAATGCAGTGAGTTGCAATCTCCTTTCCGATTTCACGAAAGGCGATGTTTTTTCTTGCTAAATACTCTTTAATTGTAATTGTCTCCATATTATTTAATTTAATTATTATTTTTTATTTAATTCCTTTAATCTGTTTTGAGAGGATTGATTAAGCCGTTTTATATTGCACGCAGGAACAAAATTTAAGAGGGCATCTGACATAACGCTACCGCCAGATATAAATTCCTTGCCGTTGATTTTTTTAACCTTTGGCTCTCGCATCCACTTACATTCTTCTCCCTTTTTGCCCGCTCTTAATCCAAGTTCTAAATCCAATGGACAGAGGTTTTGATTACAGGAATTAAAGTGCGGACATTTTTTAAGATTTTCAACTACTTTTTCTTGTCTCATAATTTTTTTGTTTGTTTTTGATTTTCAGAAGCACCTGCCAACCATCTTTTTGAAACTGGTCTATAAATTTTGTCAAAAAGAGTAAGCAAATTTATGCCAAGCTCTGTGGCTTTCTCGTCAGAGATTTCTTCGCCAAATTCTTCAAGCCAGATTTTTTTGAACGATTGCAAAGCGGCTTCTGAAATCATTTAGTTTGAACTGAAAATTTGATTTTTCAGCCGTTTAATTTGGTTAAAGTAGCTTTGGGCGTCCACGCAAGATTTGAAGTCCCAAAAGTTTTTTATTTCTTCGTTCAGTCCGTCTTCTCTTTTCAGGATAAAAAGAATTTTGTTTTTTATTGCCTTATCCAAGCCGACCAAACTGAAATTTTTGCAAAGCAAATATGCTACGAGTGCTATATCGTAGCTGTAAAAATAATTCTTATTGTCGTCCAAAGGGAGATATGTTTCCTCTGGGCTTTTCTTTGTTTTTTGCGTCATATAATTTTTGTTTAATTTTTACGAGACCTTTGTGATTTTTTGAAAAATAAAAACACCCTTATTATAAAAGGGTGCTTTCATTCAACATTCATTTTTTAATTCATTTTTCAGGTCTTAAAATACCAACCTTCTTCATTTTGAGAGGGCAAAACATCTTTTTTAAAATGAATTTTTAGTAATTTTCTCAACTCGCTAACATACTTTGCAATAGTAGAATTTGGAGTATCTAAACGCTTATCGGCATTGATTATATTTTGTTTTATATCATCGTAAGTGATTAAGCGATTTGGACGCTCCATAAAATACCTGCACAAATCTTTTATTTGATTTCTCATTTCTATAATTATACTGCCGTATCTTATTGTGCCATCGTTAAAAGCCCCCAATTTGCCTATTAAAATGTCTGATTTTAAATCTTTTGCGACAGGTTGAATAATGGGATTTTCGGTTTCATCAGCCGTTTTTTCTGTTGTATCTTTTGGTTCTTTTTCTTTTATAATATCTAAAAGCATTTCCCGATATTCTTCATATCGCTCATTAAAATTCTCTGGAAATTGAACATAAAGTATACTCATTTATGCGTATTCGCTCCTAAAATCGGCTTTTAAAATTAAACCATCTTCAAGGAGAGTATCTAAAATACTATTTAACTGATAAGAATCATTAAGTCCGCACTTTCTAACCCAACCAGCCGTTGTTTGATGTGAAATTTGAGCTTCAATACCTTCGTATCGCCTTACCCTATAATTATAGTCGCCCTGCAAATTTTTTGGCATAAGTTCCCATTCTTCTTTTAAGAGTTCAAGAATACCTAAAATTTTTTTAAGCGATTGAGCCGAACTTTGTTTATGTTTTTCAAATTTTTTAAAGGGTTTTCTTAATTCTTCATAAAGTTCGCTGAATTTTGGTTCTATAATTTCCAAAGCGTAGTATTCTCGTTCAGCATAAAGCACGGAAAGGGAGTTGGTTTCTCTTTTAATTATTTTTATTGTTCCTATTTCTTGCAACTTTTCCAAAATTTGAGTTTCTTCTTCGGCAGTCGGTAATTTTCCGCCAACAACTACGATTGTAAGGTCAACGCAATACTCAATGGGTTTGCCTTTGAGCGTATAAAGGGATTTTTTCTTGATTTGGGATAAAACATACAGCAAATCGCTATTAAATTTCTTTTCTTCGGGGGTCATAATTTTTATTGTAATTTTTATTTAATGTTGCAGATAATTTTTTCCTGCTGTATAATAATGTTATCAAATGTTAGATAAAAAATCAATGCCAAAAAGAGTAAAAAATAAAGAAAAAATGCCCGAACTTTTAACGCTCAAAGAAGCGTGTGAAATTTTGAAATGTCATCCAAACACTTTGCGGCAGTGGGATAAAAAAGGTATTTTGATTGCTATCCGCATCGGCGTAAAAAAAGTTATGCGTTATCGCAAAGAGGATATTTTGAAATTGTTAAATAACAAAAATAAAAAATGAAATAATAAATTTAATCACAACTGCCTAAACTCTTAACGGAGCACGGCAATAATAAAACCACTACTACATAGAGATGGACATCTGTCTTCCCGCTATGTAGTAGTGGTCGGTAGTCCGAAAGGGTTATCGGGCAGTTCCGAAAGGAGCTGTCGGGAATGACGGGTGTCCTTTTCTGTTATTCCAATTAAAACCACTACTACACTATGCAAAACAAAATAATTTGTTATATTCGTGGCGTTGAAATTGTTGAAACGCCCGAAGAAAAAGTTAGGCAAGAATATGCTCGCCGCCTTGTTGAGGAATATGGCTACCCGAAAGAATTTATTGATATTGAAGTGCCAGTAAAGCTCGGCAGAGACGAAAATAAAAAAGCAGATATTGTTATTTATCGTTCACGACAAGACCGAGAAAAAAGAGTAAATCATTACATAATTGTTGAGTGTAAAGAGCCAGATGTTAAATACCCAGATGGCGAGGCACAACTTAAAAGTTATGTTAATGCTACCACTGCCCAAATAGGTGTTTGGACTAATGGTGTTGAGTTCAAATACTGGAAAAGATTAAAAGAGCCAGACCGCTATGAAGAAAAGGGTTATCTCCCAAAATACGGGCAGGAATATGGCGATAAAAAAATACTAAAAAAAGACCTTCGCCCATCCAGTAATTTGCAGGCAAAGTTTGACCGCATACACAACGATATTTATGCAAATTATAAAGCTGGGAATAAAACAAGAGTTTTTTATCAAGTAATTTATCTTTTGTTTGCTAAAATTCAAGATGAAAAAAGCTATAACCAAGATTGTGATTTTGTAATCTATGATAGGGAGTGGGACGAGATAAGAGATAAGGGCATAAGTAAAACATTTCAAAAAAGAATTTTTGATTTGTTTGAGAAAGCAAAAAACCGACCAGAATTTGAGGATATTTTTGACGGCTCTGAAAAAATAGAAATACCGATTAGGCAAATCGCCAATGTTGTTAGTGAATTTGAAAATGTATCTGTTTTAGACACAGATGTTAAGGGAGAGGCATTTCAAGCGTTTATCAGTGGACAATTTAGGGGAGATGCTGGGCAATTTTTTACTCCCGACCCGATTAAAAAATTAGTCGTGGAAATGTTAGACCCAGAGCCAGACGAGGTAGTGTTAGACCCTGCTTGCGGCTCGTCTGGTTTTTTGGTTTTTACAATAAATAATTTTCGCAATCTCGTAAAAAAGCAAAAAGGTTGGCTTAATGAAAATAAACTGCCACTAAATGATGTTGATTTAACGCCAGAACAGAGAGAAATTTTGAGAGGAAAAATTAAAGAGTATGCCAGCACGCACATCAAAGGGATTGATTTTGATAATGACCTTACAAAAGTTGCAAAGATGTATATGGTTATGATTGATGACGGACACACTGGCATTTGGACTTCTAACTCACTTATTCCGTTTGATGAGTTGGTTAAAAATACAAAAGGCACAATCGCCCCAGAGAGTGCGGATATAATAATGACAAATCCGCCATTTGGCTCAAAGGGTAAAGTTCAAGACCAAAATATACTTTCCGAATATGATTTTGGTTTTGTCAGAAAAAAAGATAAGGAAACTGGTAAGTTTGAAAAGGGGGAACTTTTAGCAGGCAAAAAAGGTGGCGGACAAGTGCCAGATGTCCTTTTTATTGAGCGTTGTATTTCTTTACTGAAAAAAGGCGGGAGAATGGGCATAGTTTTGCCAGATGGCGATTTAACTAACCAAAATACAGAATTTGTTAGGGCTTGGCTAAAAGATAAAGCTCAAATTGTTGCAGTGGTCAGCTTGCCACAAGAGACATTTGTCCCGTTTGGAGCTGGCGTAAAATCAAGCGTTCTTTTTGTTAAAAAACCGAAGGGTAAATTACCAGAGCGTTATCCGATTTTCTTTGCCAGCTTAACTAAAATCGGTTATGACATTAGGGGTAGGAAAACTTATAAGAGAAACGAAAAAGGTGAGGTGGTAGATAACGAGGGGCGTCTGATAGAATATCTTACAGACCGCAAGGGCGAAAAAACCAAACAAGACCCAGCACTTATTGAATTAAAGGGTGCGTTAAATACAGATGTCCCAGAAGTTTTGGGAGAATGGGTTAAGTTTAGAAAAGAATTTAAGAATTATCTATGGTAGAGATTAAAACCAAAAAACAAAATACTTTTTGGCTTTGGAGTAATGAGATAGATTTTCAAAAACGAGGGGACGCTACTTACTGGTCGCCAGAATTAGTGATTTTGGAAAAGCATAAAAATAGTATTTCATTAAATAAAGTCGCCCAAATAAAAGGCGGCAAGAGATTGCCATTAGGCGAGAATTTTAGCGAAAATGGGAAAATCCCATATATTAGAACAACTGATTTCACGACTGGCTTTATTAACTATGCGGGATTAAAAAACATTTCTGAAAAGACATTCAATGTCTTAAAAAATTATCAAATCTATAAAAACGAGGTTCTTATTTCTATCGTTGGAACTATCGGAGCGATAGCGGTTTTGGATAGGGATTTTGAAATATGTAATTTTACTGAAAATGCGGCGAAAATAGTTTGTTCCGAAAAACTAAACCCTTACTATTTGTATGCTTTTTTAATATCAAATATAGGACAACAACAACTTAAAAGATTAGCCGTTGGTGGCGTCCAACCTAAATTGCCTCTATATGGCGTAGAAGAAATTAAATTATTATTGCCAGATAAACAGACCCAACAAAAAGTAGAGCGAATTATCAAAGATGCTTTTGTATTAAAAAATAAGGCGGAAGAAGAACGCAAAGAAGCAGACCTAATTCTTGAAAATTCTATTAAAGAATTTTTTATAACAGACGATAAAAAAGCATTTTGGAGATGGAGTGATGGGATAGAAATTATAAAAACATTAGAACCAAATTTTTGGAAAAAAACTATTAGCTCAAAAAAACACCCGACCATTAAATTTGGAGACATTTTTAATTATAAAAAGGGCACAGAAGTTGGCTCTGCATTATATCAAGACAACGGAATACCATTTTTAAGAGTTAGCGATTTAGGAGATTTTGAGATTGAATTTGGCAATAGCTCTAAATACATAAATGAAACCCTGTTTGATGAACTTATGGCTGAATTTCAACCACACAGAGGGGAGCTGTTGTTTTCCAAAGATGCAACAATCGGATTGATGGCTAAAATAGATACGGATGTAAAACAAATTATCAGTAGTGGTATTTTGAGATTGCAGATGAAGCATAAAGATTTTGACCCAGATTTTTTGATGGCACTTTTAACAAATAAATTCATAAATCAAGAATTTGCAAAAAATAGCACTGGCTCGGTTATTAAACATTTGAATGTCGGCAAGCTCTCTGAAATAGAGCTCCCCTATGTAAGTAAGCAAATTCAGGGAGTAATTTCTAATAAGATAAATTCCTCTTTATCAAAAAGGCAATTAAGCAAGCAGAAGCTCCAAGAAGCCCAAGATTTTATTGAAAATTTAATTAAAAAATAAATCTATGCCTATTTTTCAAATAAAAAATAAAAAAGTTGCCCAAGTGTCGTTTGACTTAAATTATTTCAATAACGAAGCGGCTCTGCGGGATTTCTTTGCGGAAAATCTTGAAGATTTACTCGGTATGCGTTTTTTGGCAAAAGAATATCCCACAACAGATGGCAGGATTGATACATTAGCCATTGACGAGACAAATGCCCCCGTTATTATTGAGTATAAATGGGGTCAGAATGACGCCATATTTACACAAGGATTATTTTATTTTAATTGGCTTCGGAAAAATAAAAAACATTTTGAACTTTTAGTGGCAGATAAATTGGGCAAAAATGTGAAAGTTAATTGGAGTAGCCCAAGAGTTGTTCTTGTTTCGCAGGGTTTTGATAACAGAACTATAATTGCCGTTCAAGAGGTAGATTATGTTGAGCTCATTAAATACACTCCCTACAAACAGGATATTTTATATTTGGAAACAATTTATAGCCCGAACAAAACGCAGACACTAAAAGAACGAACAAGAACACCATCGGGAGAAATTTATGACATTAACTTTCATCTCAATAAATCAAACCCAGAAATTAAAGAAATCTTTTATAAACTCCAAGAAAAAATAAAACTGCTCCCAAGCGTTGATGAAATATCCGACCAAAAGACAGGAATAACATATAGAACTACTAAAAGTTTTGCAAGATTTCAATTTGGAAAAAGCTATATTGATATTTTATTGCGTGAGCCGAAATATAACGACCCGAAAAACCTTGTTAAAGATATTACACATTTAGAATTTGGCTACAAAGGTATGGCAAAAATAAAATCAATGAGTGAGGTGGTTGATGCATTTGATTTAATCAAACAATCCTATGAGCAAACCTTATAGTCAGATAGTGTAAAATTTGATATAATTTAATTGGGGTAGTGAGAGTTGGTGTTCATTGGTTTTTGCCAATGACAAGATTGTGCAATAAGTCCGCCATCCGCCTTTGTGCGGTGGATTTGTCCGAAAGAACAGAAGGTGCGGTTAAAAGCAATAGTGGCTTACGGGTGCACCAAGAGTGCTACTCCAACAAAAATCTCCCGTGCTGGGAGTTTTTTGTTTTCAAACAATAGTGAAACGCAGAGTAGGGTAAATTATCACCTTTTATTTTAAGTAATTTTTTGATATGATTTATTAAAAGCTATGTCAGAGATAGAAGAAATAAAAAAGGAAATCAATTTAATAAAGGAAAGGAATGTAAGGGTTGAAACAGAAAAGGCGTGGGAGACGAGCAAGTTTCGCATTGTCTCTATTGTAGCAATGACTTATATTATTACTGCGATTGTTTTTTATTTTATAGGTGTAAGAAATTTTTTACTTAATGCCTTAATTCCGACTTTGGGTTTCTTTTTATCCACCCAATCTTTGCCTTTTATTAAAAAATGGTGGGTAAATAATTTGTATAAAAAAAGAACCCAGTGATTTCCATTTCACTGGGTTTTATCTCTGCGGGTAGCCATTCAGCTACTTTTTCTTTGCCCCGACAAAGAAGGTATAGATGATGAGGGCGATAACGATGATGTTTATTGCCCATTTGTCTGCCCCTTTACCGAAGGCATTTTCCAGCATATCGCCGACTGGGTCAAAGTTGAAAACGAGGAGCAGGATGGCAATGGACAGACAGACCCACATCCACCAAGTCATTTTGAATGGCTCGTTGCTCATTACTGGTTCTCCTTATGGTTTGAAGGGCATTCGGAACTAAATATAGCATACACTAAACTTTTATTTTTGTAAAGGTTGAAATAGATTTCAAGATATAGTGAGTTGAGGGGTGGGGTAAAATAATTTAATTGATTTTTGCTGTTTCAAGTGATAAACTTGGAATAAAGGAGTAAGTAGTGGATGTCATAAAATAGGTTCTAACATCGTCCACTATTCTCCGCCATGGAAACTAAAAAGATTATAGCTGTAGGCATTTTTATTATTGTTGTTGTGGCTGGAGGATTTATTTTATATTGGCAAAGAGAAACACTTTTAAACGGACGAAACAGTTTTGAAAATAA
>Ga0268281_1001538_pt1 | contig 13122 bp, 9 predicted proteins | sample saktaG_10_FD_190134 | JGI IMG/M metagenome (GOLD analysis project Ga0268281, IMG submission 190134) | Saline water microbial communities from Sakinaw Lake, British Columbia, Canada - sak_2011_5_24_50m | ecosystem: Environmental > Aquatic > Non-marine Saline and Alkaline > Saline ... | reverse complement strand
ACACCGGTACTGAGTGGCACATCACGCCGCTTTCGCCGCTTCACAAGCAGATCTTGAGATACCTTCACTTGCCACTATCGCTTTACCCTGACTTGGCGCGCTATTGAATAATTCGAGATAGCCCTCTCGGATTTACGCGAAACTACAGTTGAACGTTCTCACTTCGAATGGTTTGATGTCAAAGCGTAAACAGCCGGAAACGAGGTCGGCCTGGCCAATTTCGTTTTCGTAGGGATCGCACTCTATGGCGCGGGAAGGGGGATGGAAAAACGTGACGTTCACCGTACCGCGTCGGTTCTGGTCTTCGTAGAGCCTGAGAATAAGCCCGTCTCCTTTTTCTGCAATTTTCAGCGCCGATATCATGACATGATCACTGACGATGGACAGGAAAGAGCCGGTAGAATCAAGATTGCCGTCCCCTCCCGCTATGGGAATGGCCATCAGTGGATCGTTGAGCTCCCACGCCCGGCGCGGTGCCTCAGCCTGCCGCCAGTCACCCCGATGGGGATACAGGCTATAGGTAAACGAATGGTGCCCCAAATCCGCCGTCGGATCCGGGAACTGTGGCCCCCTGAGCAGAGTGAGCCGCATACGATGGCCAAAGATATCGTAGCCATACTTGCAATCGTTCAGCAGACTTACCCCATAGTCACCCTCCGAAAGATCAGCCCACTGGTGACCACAAACCTCGAACTTGGCAGCGTCCCACGACGTGTTAGCGTGAGTCGGTCTTTCGATGTAGCCATAGGACATATCATAGGTGGCCCTCATGGCATTCACATTGACCAGAAATCCGGTCTTCAGTAGCCGATCTCGCTCTCCCCATTCGATCTCCGTCTCAAAATCTATCCTCGGCAGGCGGCGATAAAGGATGATCTTCTGCACCATCTTCGATTTCATAAAACTGCGTTCCTGCCGCAAAACAAGCCTCACCGGGCCGGTTTCAACGACTTCAGAACGCTGGACGGGTGGAACCTCAAACTCGCGGTCTTTGTACATGGGCACAATATCCCAGGCGGCATAACGTCCCGGCACATCTTCGAACAACTGGAACTTGTTGCCTTCCTCTATAACCTGGCAGTCGTTCTTTTTGTCATAAATCCCAGAGATTGTTCCCTGCTCATCAAAGCGGACCTGAAAGAATTCGTTCTCGATTGAGTCGTCACGCACTGCAAATGGAGTGCTACCATCGGGTTGGCCTGCAACGAGTCTGTAGACCGTATACCCCATCGGCGGGACATCACGCGCTTCGATCAGCACTCTCACCCGTCCGTCGTCTTGGCTGAGAACCTGGAACGGAACGTCGTTCCCGTTGGCATCCACGATCTTGAAAGAAGGTTCGGGCGCTGTCTTGAACTCCGCGTCAACTACATCCGTCCTTTCCCACGGCTGCATGTTGAACACCGCCACAGCAGCGGCGTCTGAACTGATTTGATTCCCGATATAGCTCAACGCTGAGGTCAACGCCTTGTCGCCCTTTTCGAAAACAGCTTCGTAATCTTTAACAGCGTCGTGAAAAGCCTGAGTGACGTGTGAACCAGGCAGGATATCGTGGAACTGGTTTTTGAGTATCAACTTCCAACCTTCGTGCAAATCTTCCCCTGGATAACTGCCGCCCAGCAGACTGGCCAACGCTGACATGGCCTCCGCGTTTCTGTATAGTATTTCCGCTTTACGATTGTGTTTTTTCAGACGCGCCTGGGTGGTGTATGTCCCGCGATGTGTTTCTAAATAGAGCTCATCTTTCCAAACCGGCAAGCCTTCTGCTTTAGCTTCTATCCGCTCGAAGGCCTCCTGGCCACGAGTAAACAACGATTGGGGCATACCGGGCATGTTTTTATATCGCCGTCCGGTCAGAACGTCCTCGCGGTTTGGCCCGCCGCGGCCGTCGGCGTAACCGTAGTTGTAGATTACTTCATTGCACGCTACTTTCTGCTTGTATTCATTCCAGTTGGTGAGCATCACGTCCGCGTCTATGCTCGCCCCAAAGTGTGTGGCTGGCAGATGCGCCAGGATGCGTGAACCGTCCGGCCCTTCCCACCAGAAGGTGTTGTGAGGAAACTCGTTGGTATCGTTCCAGATCACCGGTTTGTTGGTGATCAGGAACCGAAAACCGGCCCGTTTGAGAATCTGAGGGATAAACCAGGCGATGCCGAATACGTCCGGCAGCCAGCAAACAGACGACGTCGTTCCAAACTCTCGCCGCGCGAACTCCCGCCCGAATTGGAGTTGGCGCACAAACGATTCGCCCGAAATCAGATTACAGTCTGGCTCAACGTACATCCCGCCGATGACTTCCCAGCGGCCATCTTTTACGCGCTCTTTGATCCTAGCATAGATTTCCGGATACAGACTTTTCAGGTCCTCATAGAGCTTCATCTGGCTTTGACAGAAAAGATAATCCGGGAACTCACGCATCATGTTCAGCGTGGTAGCGTGCGTGCGACCGATTTTCCTCAGAAACTCACTATAATCCCACTGGTACACAAAATCAAGGTGGCTATGACCTACCATGTTCAAACGGCCATCGTGTTTGAACCGATCAGAGTTGTAGATATTCTCACGCACGTAAGACCGCACTTTCATCACACTCGCTCTGAACTTCTGGCGGTCCCCCTCGAAGCCTGCCCTGAGGGTAGTCGAAGGGTCAATCAAAGAAATCGCTTTTTTGAGTTCATCAAACAGAAAGGCGCGCACCTCGTTCCCTGCCTGGGGGGTCATCACGATGTCATAAGCGCACTGGAGATCGAAATAGGCATCCTCGATGTCGCGGTCAAGCACCGCCAACTCTGCCACACTGAACTGATGTACAATCTTAGGAATCTCCATCTCGTTGACGTACTGCTCGATCTCTATCTGTAGCGTTTCACCGCCCTTCATCTGTTCGGCCAGAAAAACCACCTCGTGTTTTGAGTCCAGCCCGGCCAGTTGTTTTCCATTGAGAGTCAGCAGTCCCTCGCCGCCGGGTTTAAGATGCAGTACACAGTACTTACCGCCAAAGTTTTCTGGGACCTTTGCTTCGCAGCGGAAAAACGCAGTGCGGTTCTCGCCTCCCCACTCATCCCCGATCTGGTATGGTCTCCATTGCTGGTCGAGCCATTCGTAATTTCCCGGTCGGTGATATATCGCTTCCCGTATGTTCCAGTCTTCGAGTTTTAGAATCTCCGAAAACCGTGCTGCCCTTATCTTCTCAATTTGTACGCCCATCCACTGTTGCGGTGTATAAGCACTCCGCATCTTATCTTTGATTCTGACCTGGTCCATGTTGAGTCTATCTCCTGATTAGGAATTTTCTGCGAAAAAGGGGGGCAGACCCTCTTGAGCAAACGGGGAATCAGGGAAATAGGGAATCAGGAAATGAGGGATCAGTGGCTGAGTGTCCACTCCTGTTTCCCTGATTCCCTGATACCTGATTCCCCATCACACCTGGGAGTGAAGCCGGGGATTGCTCGCCTCATCGAAGCCCAGATGGATCAGGTACAGGGAGAGAAAGAGGCACATGAGGGCAAGGATCGGGGTTAACCACCACCACCAGAGGTTCTGCAAGATGGCCGAATAGCCGAGGGCCCAGTAGATCATCATGCCCAAGGTCATCTCTCGCTGGGGACCCAACCCCAAGAGGGACAGCCCCGACTCGGCCAAGACAGCGGCGATGAAGGCATTGACGAAGTTAGCCCCCAGCCACTGTAACATGTGGGGCATCAACTCGCGGAAGATGATTTCCAGGCCGGACATTCCTGAGAGGCGAGCGATCTGGACGAAGGCCCGCTCCTTTAAACTCAGCACCTGGGCCCTGACCTGACGGGCGGGCGAGGGCCAGGCAAAGGCCCCGATGATCAGAGCCATGGTCTGCACTCCCACCCCCTTCACCAGGGAGGCGATCAAGATCAGGAACACGAGGGAGGGTACCGAGAGGAAGACGTCAATCAAGATCCTCAGCACGGCGTCAACCGCCCCTCCGAAGTAGCCACTGATAAAACCGATGAGGGCCCCTATCAGGGTACCAAGGAAGGCCGCGATCAGGCCGACTTGCAGAGAGTTGGGCACGGCTTCGCTCATCTGGATGGCGACGCTTCGCCCTAGAGAGTCGGTGCCCAGCAGCCCCCCTGGTCCCGGGGGAAGTCGGGCGGGGAAGCTACCGGTACGACGTTGCACGGGGTCCACAAAGAGGCTCCCCGCTACAGCCACGGCCAGCAACGCCAAAAAGATGATCGTTCCAATGAGGAACTTCCTGTTGCGCAGGAGCTCCCCCGCGTATCCCCGCTGTGCTTCAACTCGAACCTCAGCCATGGCCTATCCCCTCCCTGCCTGCTGGTAGCGTATCCTCGGGTCAATCAGGGGGTAGACCATGTCAATGACGAAATTAGCCAGGGCTACGGAGAAGACGATGAGGAGGACACCGCCCTGTATCACCGGGAAATCAATGCTCGTAATGGAGTTGTAGATTACCCAACCGAGGCCGGGGTAGGCAAAGATCACCTCGGTGATGAGCGCCCCTCCGACGATGCGGCCCAGAGAGATGGCCAGGCCGGTCGCCTGGGGCAGCAAGGCGTTTCGGAAGGCATAACCCCAGAGGATGCGCCGGTTGGAGAGTCCCTTAGCCTCAGCCTGCAGGATATAGTCCTCACCCTTCAAGGAGGTGATCAGGCTCCGCATGGAGAGGAACCACCAGCCCAAGGAAACAACGATCATGCTCAAGGCCGGTAGCGCAGCATGGCGGAGCACGTCCAGGGCAAAATCGAGAGAGAGTTCCGGGCTAAGCCCTACTGAGTACGCTCCGGAGAGAGGGAAGATCCGCCATTGGAAGGCGAAGAGGAAGACGAGGATGATGGCCAGGATGTAATAGGGGATGGTGTACAACACCAGGGCTGCCCAAACGAGGGCCTGAACGAACCGTGACTTTCCTCCCCTCCATCCCGCCACGGCGCCGATCAGCGAGCCCAGCACCCAACTGATCAGAGTCGTCAGCATCAGGAGGCCGATGGTCCAGGGGATCGCGGACGTCAGAATGTCAGACACGCGGGAGGGAAAGCTACCGATGGAGTAGCCCAAATTTCCCCGGGCCAGCTCTCGCAGGAAGCGAACGTACTGTTCCCACAGACTCTTGTCCAGGCCGAAGAGACGGTTGTACTCCTCAATGAGCTGCGGGGCATTCAGGCTTCCCCCGGCGGCTGCCATTCTGTTGAAGACAGCCAGGAGGGGATGGCCAGGAACGAGACGGGGCACGAAGAAGACGATAGTGATGGAAATGAAAATTGTCGCCACAAAGATAACGAACCGTTCCGAGAGATACCTCAAGTAAGCAATCATTCATCCCATTCCTTGCAGTCTAACGACCTGGGCATCAGCCGCGCCCGGCATTAGCGGTGGGCCATCGCTGACTCAAACCGTTGCCGACTAGAGCTACCAGAATTCCCGCATGGGTAATGTGTCGGCTGCAACCTGTTGCTGGGGCGTTCTGCGCCTGTTTCCCCTACGGTGTAACTCCAGGATATGGCAACAACTGTAGCCCACTAATAAAGCGATAATCGCGTTGGTTCTTTGAGATGAAAGGCCGATTCAACGCCATTGCGGTCGCTGCAATCAGGGCGTCAGGTATCATCAAGCCGTGACTCAACCGATACTGACGCAAAAGCTCAAGCGCGATATCACACACTGTCTCACTCAGTTTGAGCACTTGGAAGCGTTTCAGAAAACGCTCTATGTTACGCAGTTCTGCTTTGTTCCGACAGCCAACCAACAATTCCATCTGCGTTATCACACTGACGGCCAACACGGACTGACCCTCGATTTGGGAAAGGCAATCAACTGCCTCGCTGATTTGGTGCGCTGCATCAATCAGAATGTCGGTATCAACGATAGTTAACCCGTTCACAGGGTACGCTCCCACTCGCGCTGGCGCAGACTGCGTACCCATGCGGTGCTATCTTGCATGTCCTCACGATCGCGCCACATGCCGATGAATGGCTCATCGGCCAACTTAGTTCGTCTCGTTTTCCTGACAGGCTGCGTGGTCGGGTAACGAGCTTTCAAGAAGGCTATGAAGTCTACGACTTGCTTCTGTGCTTCTGGTGGTAACGATGCTATTTCACGAAAGATATTCGCAGCTTCCATAATTCTTGACCTCACTTCCACGTAATTCGACTTTGTTCAGAACCGGTCTATCTGCCGGATGCAGCAAGTCAGGATGGGGGAGCGGCCCCCATTGAGGACCGCTCCCCATTCCTTTGACCGCACTCAGGACGGGCTGCAAGCTAACTGTCTACTTCGCAGGCGTGATTCCGCCAACCCACTCCCCGGTCGCAGGCGCGGCATAGCCGTTGATCACCAGGTTCCAGGTCGCCCACCAACTGACCGGCATGTTCCACGGGTTGTCGGCCGAAGGCCACCCTTCCCAGTAGGTGGTGTTGAAAGGCACCAGGGCAGGCGCTTGCATGCCTGGGATGACGGGCAGTTCATCGAGCCAGATGGCCATGGCCCGGTGGAACTGATCCTTGATCTTCTCCACCTCGGTTGGAGGTGTCGCCGCCATCTCGTCTACAATGGCGCTGAAGGCCTCGTTATTGAAGCGGAAGGAGTTCCGCTCATACCAGGGCGCCATTTCCCCCAGGGGCACGTAGTACTTGCTGTGGAACAGCTCCAGGTTGTCGAAGATGGTACCAGGGCAGAAGGCCTGGTACGCGAGGTCGTATTCGCCCAGCAGGCGCGCGTTGTCTTGAACGGAACCGCTCAAGGGTTGAACCTCGACCTCGATTCCCCCAGCCTCGAGCTGATCGGCCACGACGGCCGTGACCTTCATGGCCTCGGGGTCGCCAGCTTGCACCAGGAAGTTAATGTGTAGCTTCTCCCCAGCGGCCGAAGCCCAGTAGCCGTCCGCCCCTTTCTTGTAGCCCGCGGAGGTCAGGAGCTCCTCCGCCTTGGCTGCATCGTAGGTCGCCGTCGGATACTGCTCCCTCAGGTCCTGGATGGCGTCGAAGTACGGCTGCAGGCCATCGTAGGCAGGCCAGATACCCCAGGCAGGCACGGTCGACCCCTCGTAGGCCAGGTCAACGACGGACTGCCAGTTGATCAAGTAGGAGAGGGCCCACCGCATCTCTTTCTGGTCCCACGGGGGGTTGGCATTTTGAACCAATAGAGCCCTCGGGCACGGATCCAGCCAGGTGTAGGGAGCGTCCTTGTGCCAGGCGCTGACGTTGGGATTCCTGGCGGCCACCGCCAGGAAGTCGCCCAGCGAGAGGATCCCAATCTGGGGGGTGTCAATGTCGTTAGCTGCCAGAGCGAGGGCGACGCTGGTCGGCGAACCGACGTACTGGAAGGTCATGGTCTTCGGCGCTGGCTTCACCCCGAACACCTTCGTGCCCCACCAGTTGTCGTTGCGCTCCCAGGTGATGGCCGTTTCCGTGGCCTTCACCAACGTGTAAGGCCCTGTCCCGATGGGATCAGAGTTCTTGAAGGCCAGGGGATCCAATCCCTCCCAGACGTGCTGAGGCAGAATCGAGATCCCTCCCCAGATGCCTACCGCGGGGAAGGCCTCCCGGTTCTGGTGGTAGCGGGGGTTGGCCGCTGTCAGGTTAAACCGTACGGTGAGGTCGTCCAGTTTCTCCACCGACTCAGTCCACTTGCTCACCTCCGCAGCCCAGGTCATGCCCGGGTTCGCCAGCAAGAGGTCGTAGGTGAAGACGACATCGTCCGCCGTGAACGGCTCACCGTCGCTCCACTCAACCCCATCCCGCAGGTGGACGGTGATGGCGGTGAAGTCGTCGTTGTACTCGTACCCCTCCGCCAGCCAGGGGATGTACTCCCCGGTCTGCAGGTTCTGGTAGAAGAAGTATTCGTAGACCACCTGGTGGATGCCCGACCTGGATCGGTCGGCCACCGTGTAGACATTCAGGTTGGTGGGATCGGAGTACGGCTTGCTTATGGCGATGTTGAGGGTCTGCGCCCGGGCCGTAACCTCAGGGACGGGGAGGCCCGGGACGTATTTCGCCGCTTCCGCGGCGCTGGGGATGAGGAGCTTCCAACCAGGATGGATCAGGCTGGGGTTGTCAATCTTGGCGAAGCTGGGATCCGTCGCGTAGCGGTCGTTGGTAGCGCCGGAGATGGCCCAATAGGCCGGGCCGCTGCCCAGGTACTTCTCTGCCAGGGCCCACAGGGTATCACCCAGCTTAACCGTGTAGGTCAACTCCTCCTGGGCCGGCGGAGCAGCGCTGACCGGGAATACAGTGGCGATCATTGCCACGAGGACGATGATCACTGCCCACTTTTTGTTGGTAAACATTTTTTCCTCCTTGAAATTGTTTTTTAGATTAGGTACAGCCTGAATCATTATCCCACTACCTTATCTGTCCCGTCTCCTCACCTCCTTTCCACGGCTGCACTGGTTACAAGGCCCTACTTAACAGCCCTGTCACTGTGGACAGCTACTACCCCGCCTCCATCAGCGTAAACTTAAGCTCTGAGCCCCGTCCCCGGGGCGGCGCAGCCTTAAGTTTACGGGAATGACCCCGCCTCTGTTTTCGATGGCGCGGTCCTCTGGACAAACACCTTGTCCATTTCGTCATGTCGAATCGAAGAGTGATCCTGATACAGATAACAGGCTGCTGCCCGATGTTGGTTCGTTTGAAACAAAGGTGGCGCTTTTCCCAGGCACAAAGAGAAGGCCTGCGGGCAACGGTCTGCAAATTTACAGCCCATGCCATCGCCGGCCTGTTCTCCGATAGCGGATGCTGGAGCTTCGCCACTCCAGCGGCGGTTTGGGTCCGGCAGGGGGATCGAACCAATCAGCAATTGTGTATACGGATGTTGTGGCTGTCCAACCACCAGTTCGATGTCACCTGCCTCCGCGACGGAGCCGCGATAGAGTACGATGATGTTGTGGCTGATCTGATAGGCCGTTGTCAAGTCATGGGTGATGTAGATGATGGAGATGCCGAATTCCTCGTTGAGTTGGCGCAGGTTATCCAGCACGGTGGCCCGCAGGGAGGCATCTATCATGGAGACAGGTTCATCGGCGACGATCAACTTGGGCCTCAAGAGGAGCGCTCGTGCTACCATTATGCGCTGACGCTGCCCCCCGCTCAAGTGATGAGGGTAGCGCCCCAAGGTCTCCTCAGGGCGCAGCCCCACGGCCTGCAAGACCTCCTCAATCAGCGCCCGGCTCTCGCGCTTAGAGTTCGCGAGGTGAAACTTGGCTATAGGGATGGTGAGGACACGATCCACCGTGTAGAAGGAATTATAGACTTCAAAGGGATCCTGGAAAATGATCTGCACATCCTGCAGGAAGGCGCGCCACTCTGTGCGTGACAACTGGCGCAGGCCTTTCCCCTTGTAAAGCACCTCTCCCCGAGTCGGTGACTCCAGGCCCAGGAGAAGGCGTGCCATAGTGGTCTTCCCACTCCCGCTCTCCCCGACCACACCGGTAATTGATGGCTGCCCGCCACCGATGGAGAGCCCAAAATCCTCCAGGGCAATGGTGGGGTGCTTCTTGATTAACCCCCCGCCGAATATCTTGGTGACGTGTCGAGCCTCAAGCAAAGCCGTCATGACGTTACCTCTTGGCACTCATCGAGCAAGTGGCAGGCCGCTGAGTGGTTGAGCCCTACGGGCCTCAGCACCGGGTCCTCCACTGCACAGCGGGCCATGGCGTAGGGGCATCTGGGGTGGAAGACACATCCTGGTGGAAGATCGAGCAGCAAAGGTGGAGAGCCCGATATACCTTGGAAAACGCCCTTCTTCTCTAAGGTCGGAAGGCTGGCTATCAGCAACTGGCTGTAGGGATGTTGAGGATCTGAGAAAATGTCCCTCACGGGGCCCTCCTCCACCAGCTTTCCCGCATACATGATTCCCACGCGATCGGCAAACTGGGCCATGAGCCCCATGTCGTGGCCTATCAGGATCACGGATGCCCCTAGATCCTCCTGCACCCGGCGCAGGGTCTCCATCACCTGGCGTTGCACCACCACGTCCAGGGCGCTGGTAGGCTCGTCGGCAATGATCACCCTCGGACGCAAGCTGATGGCGATGGCGATACAGACCCGTTGTTTCATGCCCCCGCTTAGCTCGTGGGGGAACATGTCAGCGACCGCCCGCTGCAGGCCAACCCACTCGAGAAGCTCACCGACGCGGTCATCCGACTCCTGCCTGGACATCCGTACACCGTGGCTCTGCAGGCCGTCAACGATCTGGGGCCTGATGCGTATCACCGGATTGAGAGAGTTCATAGCCCCCTGGCTGATCAGCGCGATCCCTGCCAGGCGCAACTGTCGCATCTGCTCTTCGGAGAGGGTCATCACATTGACACCGTCCAGCAACACCCCTCCCGATTCGATTCGGCCAGGCGGCTTGATGAGCCGCATCATCGAGAGGGCCATGGTGGATTTGCCTGACCCGGACTCCCCGATCAGACCGAACCTCTCCCCAGCTTTGAGGCCGAAGCTGACGCCGTCAACTGCCTTTACTGGGCCTTGCAGCGTGTGGTAGTACACTCGGAGGTTGCTAACTTCAAGAAGTGGTTTCATGGGCTTGTCCTGAGTTTATCGAAGGGATCACCGCTGGACACGTCATGGCCGAGTTGCTGACGGCTCGGCTGAGCGTTCGACCGAGCTCACGCCGAGGGCTCGCCGAAGTCGGCGGCTGGCGAAGACCGGCTCGACTTCAGACACAGCCACCTTCCTTAATTGAATTATACACGACAGAGACCAGGATGTCAAGAAGCAAAAACTGAAATGTGCCTGTGAAATGCACCCAGTTGCTAAAGGGTCTAAGGCTGCTCCAGCCTCAATTCTTGGAGCTTCGCCGGCGTGGGCCGGCCGTCGGCGTCCCAGCCCATGGCGGCGTAGAAGTCTCGCACCATGGGCTGGATGGGCACCGTCATGCCTCGCGTTGGCCCGTCGGGGAGCGGCTCCTCGGTGAAGCGGTCGGGCAGGTCGTCGTCGGCCCGCGTCGCGCCGTGCCGCAGATTGAACAGCCGCTCCACGTTCAGGATGCGCTCGCCGATGGTCAGCAGATCGGTGGCGGTGAGCGGCCAACTGCTGAGGGCCGAAGCCAGCGCTGCCTCGTTCTCCAGGCTGAAGTCCCCCATCACCGACAGGATCGGCACCTTGCAGAGCCCCAGCGAGTCCAGGATGGCCGACACGATCATGGAGCGCTTGACCAGCGCGCCCTTGCCCTCGATGGAGAGGCGATCCACCGCCTTCTCGCTGCCGAAGACCTCCCGGCCCTGAGTCGCATCCCAACGGTACTCAGGGATAGCGTAGACGCTGGTGAAGTCAGCGCCCCTGGTGGAGACGGCGTACCCCAGCGCGGTGCCCATTGCCCCGCGAGGGTCGTAGGCGGTCAGTTCCAGCCCCTTGCTGTGGAAGGCGTATCGTTCCGCTCCCCGGCCAATGATCTGCGCCGCCCGCTGGACACCCTCGGCCAGCACAGCGCCCAGCCCCTGCCGCCGGGCGATTTGGCGCATCACTGTCTCCATCGCCTCAGCGTTGCCCCAGGTGAGGGCCACCCCGCCGGTGTCCTCGTCGGCCAGAATGCCCCGCTCGTACAATTCCATGGCAAAGGCCAGGGCGCCGCCGGTGGAGATGACGTCAATCCCCAACTGCCCGGCCAGGTTGTAGAGGTACAGCAGCGCCTCCACGTCGTCCAGGCCGCACTTGGAGCCCAGGGCGACGATGGGCTCAATGTCGGGCCGATCCCCCTTGATGGCGAAGCTGCCGCTGTGCACCTCCACATCGGCCTTGCAGTGAACCGGGCAGCGATAGCAACTGCGTGCCCGGGTAACGTATCTGCTCATCTGGCGGCCGTCAATTTGCTCGGCTCCCTCGAACTGGGTCTGGCGATAGTTGCGCGTGGAGAGGAGGCCCTCGTCGCGGGCCCAGGTCACGTAGGCGCTGTTGCTGTAGCGGGCGTAGATGTCGTAGCGGGGGGCGCTGCGTATCTGTTCGATGTACTGCTTCACCAATTTGAGACTTCGGAAGTCTTTCGAGACTTCCGAAGTCTTGCACACGGCGATGGCTTTGAGGCTCTTGGAGCCCATCACCGCGCCCATGCCGGTGCGGCCAGCGGCGTGGCCCTGATCGGTCATGATGCAGGCGTAGCGCACCCCGTTCTCCCCACCTGGCCCGATAGCCAGAATCTTGGCTCTGGCTTCGCCCAGCGTCTCCTGCAGGCGGCTCTGGGTGGCCCAGGCGTCCAGGCCCCACAGGTCATCGGCGTCTCTGATCTCCACCTGTCCATCGTGGAGCCAGAGCACCGCTGGCCTTTCGGCGCGGCCGCGGATGAGCACGCTCTGGAAACCGGCCGCTCGTAGCTCGGCCCCGAAGTGGCCGCCCACGTTGGAGCTGCCGAGCAGTCCCGTCAGCGGCGAGCGGGCACCGACGTGCAGCCGTGACGAAGCCGGGGCCTGGGTGCCGGTGAGCAGCCCGCAACTGAGGATCAGGACGTTCTCCGGACCAAGGGGATCGGTCCCCGGACCAACATGCTCCAAGAGTTGCCAGGCGTTCAATCCCCGCCCGCCCAGGAACTGGCGAGCCAACTTCCCAGGGAAGTCGGCCGCCTCCACTTCTCGACTGGTCAGGTCAATTATCAGCAATCTTCCCAGAAAATCACGCATCACATCCTCTGCGCGTAAGCGTCCAGGCAGTAGGCAAAACGCCGGTTGAGTAGCAGTGAAACTGCGTATCGAAACCAAGTTTTGCCGCCTACTCGTGCGATCACTTGGTTTCGATACGACCTGCGGTCTACTCAACCGGCGTGATCGCACTGGGCCTAAACGCTTGTCTTTGTCCTACGGGGCAACTCCACTATGCCTGCTCCTCCAGCGAATCGAGAAACTCCTGTACCTCTGGGATCCCCAGCAGTTTGGCCTTGAAGAACTCGTTGACCAACTGCTCCACCTTGGCCCGCGAATCCACCACCAACGTACCCCAGTCCTCGCCCAGGTCCACCAAGCCGGTGATGTCGTCTCGCAGCCGGATCAGGGCCATCACGATCTCCACCTCAAGTGGGCCCTCGCAGGTCGTCACCACGTCCCGGATCAGCGCATCGGTCTGCTGCACCACCGCTTCATGGTCGAGCGTTGAGCCGGGCTGGCTGGCGCGGTCAACCGTGTCCAGCAGCGCCCACACC
>Ga0268281_1001525_pt1 | contig 13236 bp, 9 predicted proteins | sample saktaG_10_FD_190134 | JGI IMG/M metagenome (GOLD analysis project Ga0268281, IMG submission 190134) | Saline water microbial communities from Sakinaw Lake, British Columbia, Canada - sak_2011_5_24_50m | ecosystem: Environmental > Aquatic > Non-marine Saline and Alkaline > Saline ... | reverse complement strand
GGGCAATACCCAGCCGCTGGAATATCCCAACGAGCCTCCCTCCTGGATACCGGAGTTCCGCGAGGGCATCATTGAGCCCATCATCCCCGACAAGAACGCCATGCTGCAGCCATTCACACGCCCCGGTCTGGGCTTCGAGATCGATAAAAAGCTGCTCAAAAAGTACGCAAAGCGCTTCTATCACCAGACGGAGAAAGGGCTGGCCTTCAAGGTCATCCGTGAGAAAGGGATTAAGACTGCGCTGGAGTTGAAGAAGCGGAAAGCAGAGCAGTAGGTATCCACTGCACTAACATTGTATATGTAAAAGGGCGGGACTAAGGTCCCGCCCTTTCATTTTCATTAAAGCCTGTTAAATCTTACCTATCTTGCCGATGGCTTCCTTGATCTCGTCAACCGAGGCTTCTTCCTCGATGGTGGAGAGGTCGCCCAAATCTTTGCCCATGAGCAGTGCCTTGATGACGCGGCGCATGATCTTGCCGCTGCGCGTCTTGGGCAGCATTTTGATGAAGCCGATATCCTTCATGACCACGATGGCCCCCATCTCCTTCCTGACATGATCGATCAGTTCCTTCTTAAGGGCATCGCTGGGCTGATAGCCGGCCCGCAGTACCACGAAGGCGCTGGCTATCTCGCCGCGCAGCTCGTCCGGTACACCCGTCACAGCGGCTTCAACCACAGCCGGGTGTGATACCAGCGCATTCTCAACCTCGACGGTGCCGATGCGGTGGGCGGCTATCTTGATGACTTCGTCAGCACGGCCGGCAAACCAGATATAGCCGTCCTCATCCCTGGAGGCAGCATCACCGGCATAGTACATACCCTTCGTGCCGGGGCGGGCCTCCCAGTAGTCAGTCTTATAGCGCTCGGGTTCACCCCAGAGGGTGGGTGTAAGGCCAGGGAAGGGCTTCTTTATCACCATAATGCCTTTCTCCCCGATTCCCATGGAATGGCCATCCTTCTCGTCGACGATATCAGCTATAACGCCAGGGGTTGCGAATGTCGCCGAGCCCGGCTTGATGGGGGCCATGCCCAGTCCGTAGGGGTTGCCGATAATGGCGCCCGAGGTCTCTGTCTGCCACATGTGGTCGATCACGGGAATGCTGCCCTTGAAGACATCCTCCTGGAACCATTTCCAGGCCGCGGGGTTGAGCACCTCTCCAGCGCAGACCACCCGCTTCAGCGACGTTAAATCATGCTTCCGTGCCGGCTCCACGCCGAACCTGGCCAATGCCCTGATACCCGTGGGGGATGTGAACATGCCGGTCACCCGGTTGCGCTCGATAATGTCGAACCACATCTCGTTATTGGGATAATCGGGCGTGCCCTCATACAGAATCGATGTGCAGCCGTGCAGCAACGGGCCGTAGACATTGTAGCTGTGGCCCACGATCCAGCCGATATCCGAGGTGGAAAACCAGATGTCGCTGGCTTTCAGGTCGTAGATCCACTTGCCCATAGAATACACGTAGACCTGGTAGCCGCCGTGGCATTGTACGCTGACCTTGGGCTTGGCCGTGGTGCCAGAGGTCGGCAGCAGGAAAAGCGTCTCATTGGCCTCCATCTCGACGTAATCGCCGCTCTGGCCTGCTCCCTTGGCCAGGAAATCTTTCCAGAAGATATCACGCCCCGCAGTCATAGGAATATTTTTATCATGCGGCTCGTCCAGAACGACGGCATGCTTAAAGCCGATCTCTTTGGGAAGCCGGGTGATAGCATCGTCGACCATCTCCTTGAGATCGACGGGTTTGCCGCGGCGCGTGCCGCGAGCTTTGCAGATCAGGAATTTGGCGCCACTGAGCTCAACCCGGTCGGCTATGGCCCGGGGTGAGAAGCCTGCGAAGATGACCACGTGCACCGCCCCTATCCTGGCGCAGGCCAGCATGGTCCCGACCGCCTCTACGCCCATCGGCATGTAGACGGCCACTCGGTCGCCCTTCTTTACGCCGATCCCTCTCAGAGCAGCAGCATATTTCTTCACAAGATTCAGCAGCTGGATATAGGTGACAGTCCTCACTTCGCCCGTATCGCCGTTCTCATAAATCAGGGCCGCCTTGGCGCCCTTGCCCATCTTGACCTTGTAATCCACCGCGCTGTAGCAGATATTGGTCTTGCCGCCCACGTACCATTTGAAGGTGGGGTAATTATGTTCGAATACCTTGTCCCACATCTTAAACCAGTGAAGGTCATGCCGGGCACTCAGCGCCGCCTCTTCCCAGAATCCGTCCAGGTCCGCCTCGGCTTTCCTGTAAAACTCCTTTACATGCGGGGGCAGCATGCTGGCTGCTTTTCTCTCTTCAACCTGGTCTACTACTTTCTCTGCCATTCTGTTATCGGCCTCCTGTGATTTCTTTTTTACGCGCATCGGAATTTGCGCAAAGTACCACCCATTCTATAGATTGGCAGCCTGCCGCGCAAGTGGCGCCTGCTACCCTACGCCTTGCCTTTTTGATAAGCTTGATGATATATTTCGGTTTTAGCGAGTAGAGGTGGCTGCAATTGACAGTACAGGATAAAACCGCGCCCTGCATAATCAGCATCGAGCTTACGCCTGTCGTCATACCTTTCCAGCAGATAGTCCGGGAGGCTATGAGCAAAGCGGGCGGGCTGGGAATGGCCATCCCGGCGGAGGAAGCGTGGACCGGCATCGACTGCGCCATCTGCAGAATGGTTGATGAGGCAGGCAATGTCGGACTGGGTGAATCCTACGTCTGGTGGCCCGAGACAGGCACTTCGCCAAACCAGATTATCGAGGTCATCCGGCAGGCGCTGAGCAGGTATGTCCTGGGCGAGAGCCCTTTCAACGTGGAGCGCATCTGCCGGCGCATGGATAATAACGTGGCACGCTCAGAGGCAGCCAAAGGGCTGCTAGATATGGCCTGCTACGACCTGATGGGAAAGGTAAAGGATACCCCGGCCTGCGAAATTATGGGCGGGAAAGCGGCGGACATTCCGCTGGCGGCGCTGATACCACTGATGGACGCCGACGGCATGGTCTTCCTGGCAAAAATGTTCTTCGACGACGGTTACAGGACTTTGCGCCTGAAGCTGGGGCACGGGATAGCTGAAGACATCGCCATATTACAGGCCATGAGGAAGGAATTCAGCGGGCAGGTCCGCATAAGAGTGGACTATAACCAGGCTTACTCATCTGAGGAAGCTGTAAAGGCTATAGCGGCCATCGAGCCCTACTATATCGATGTTGCCGAGCAGCCCGTGGCGGCCACAGATTATGCAGGAATGGCTTACGTACAAAAGCGGGTGAAAACACCACTCATGTCACATGAGGGCTGCTTCTCTCTGGGCGATATAATCACGCTGGATGAGCTGGGTGCTATCGGCGTTGTGGGCATCAACACGGAGCGACCGGGCGGCATAACAGCTGCACTCAAGGCCATGGATTTCGCGACGGAACGTGGGCTGGGTATAGTAATCCATAACCAGTCGGCCGGCATATCATCGGCAGCCCTGATTCACCTGGCCGCGGCCCGGCTGCCAACGCTGGGCCACGCCGTCGAGCTCTTTGGTTACGTCATGCTGGAGGACGACCTCATCACCTCCCCCATAGATTACAGCGGGGGCATTGCCAGGATCCCCGCCGGCCCCGGCTGGGGCGTCACGCTGGATGAGGCGGCGCTGGATAAGTACGCGACAGGCCCGACGGTCAGGCTTACACTGCCCTGAATAATAGTGACTGAAAAAATAAGGAGTAACCGGCCATGGATTCTGTAAGCTGGTTGGACATCGGCATCATTTTATTTTACCTGGCCGGCATGGTGGCTGTTGGCATCTGGACCAGCCGCAAGGTGAAGAATTTGGCGGACTACTCCCTGGCCGGCAAATCGCTGGGCTTCCTGGTGATGATCGGGACGCTGGTAGGCGCCGCCATCGGGGCAGCCTCCACCATGGGCAAGGCAGGGAAAGCATATGAGCTCGGGATCATATTCGTCACGGCCGGTTTCGGCTACATCGCCGGCCTGGTCGTGTTCGGACTGCTCTCGGGCAGGCTGCGCCGGCTGGGCATCTGGACCATCCCGGAGGCACTCTATAAGAGATATGGCAAGGGTATCAACCTGGCCTGCGGCGCTGCCATGTTCATCACGGTCATCGCCCTGTTCGGCGGTCAGATCATCGGCATCGGCCTCATTTTCACCGCAGTTGGCCAAACCCTGGGACTCACCTACACTACCTCGATCATCCTGGCCGGCGTCGTCATGATCCTCTATACCGTGCTGGGCGGCCTGTTTGCAGTCGCCTATACCGACCTCGTACAGACTGTCATCATGCTGGTAAGCATCGGTGTTCTCCTGCCGATTTTCATCCTGGCCAACGATTCCGGTTCGATACTGGCCGGGGCCTGGCAATCTGCCGCCGAGGGCACCGGTCCGGGGATATCCCCCGTTTACCTCGTATCCATCTGGATCATAGATTTCTGCTTCTGCCTGGTGGATCCCGGGCTATGGCAAAGGGCCAATGCCGCGAAGAGCGGAAAGATCATCAGGAACTCGATGTTTGTAACCGCCGGCGTTTACGTGTACTGGTCTATCGTGGTTGTGCTGATCGGCCTGCTCGGCATCTTCCTGGTGCCTAACATCGTGCAAAATTACGGCTCCACCGATGCAGTCATACCTGTAATGATTGTGAAATATATGCCGGTGGGGCTGGTCGGGCTCTGCCTGGCCGGCCTGATGGCAGTGATGATGAGCACTGCCTCGGTGGCGCTGCTGATATCCGGCACCACCGTAGCTAACGACCTGATCAAGGCAGCCCGGCCGCAGACCAGCGAAACCAGGTTATTGCTGTGGGCTAAGCTGGTCATTATACTGGTAGGGGCGCTGGGCATTGTCTTCGCCATGGTGATGCGCGGCATCTTCGATATCCTGTTACTGGCATTTGCAGTATATGTATCGGCCATATTCATCCCGGCGATGGCAGCTTTCTTCTGGAAGAAGGCCACCCGGCAGGGCGCTATCGTCAGCAGCATAGTATCAACCATAGTTTGCGTGGCCCTCTATGCCGTCAAACAATTCGTTGAGATACCCTGGCTGGAACCGATCGTGATCAGCCTGGCGGTAAGCCTGATACTGATGTGGACGGTGAGCAGGGCAACATATAAACCGGAAAGCGCGACTCCAAAACTAATCTTATCAGGAGGGAGCCAATGAATGGACATGCCAGACGACTATCTTTATTTGAAGCAGCTGCAGTGGTGGCGGGACTGGGGTTCGGCGGTGGAGTCATGGCCGTGCCTTACCTGGCTTCATTGAACGGGATAATGGAGCTGATTGTAACCGCCGTGGTGGCCTACGCATTCAGCCTGCTGCTGCACCTGATGGTGGTGGAAGTGGTACTGCGTGAAGATAAGCCGCAGCAGCTGGTGGAGCTTTTCGGGAAGTATGTTTTCAAACAGACCTGGTGGGGCAAAGCCCTCACCTGGATCATCTTCGCCCTGGTGCTGCTCACCTTCTACGCACTGCTGGCCGGGTACATCGTCGGCTGCGCCGAACTGCTGAGGAACCTTTTCCCGTCGCTGCCGCTGTGGGTGGGGGAGGTCATTACCTACGTCGTGGCGGCAGGAATCGTCTTCGCCGGGCTGAAAGCTGTGGGTGTCAGCGAGAAATGGTCCATTATCAGCATCGGCGTAGTGCTGTTGGTGCTGTCGGCCATCTCCTTCGGCCATCCCTTCAATACCCTGCCACTATGGAGCGGGGATATCATGAAAATGCTGGCCCTCTACGGCATGGTCATGTTCTGCCTGACCTGCCTTTTCTCGGTCCCGCAGGCGGCGGAGGGACTTTCCTGGAACAAGAAGCTGGTCCCGCGGGCAGTGGTGCTTGGCCTTACTATTAATCTCGTTTTCACGCTGGTCATCTCCATCATGGCATCCCTGGTCTCCAAACCGGTGACCGAGGTGGCCATCATTGGCTGGGGGAACGCGGTGGGCACCTGGGCGCTGATACTGGGATCGATTTTCGCTTTCCTGGGGCTGCTGACCAGCTACTGGAGCATAGGCTACGCGCTGGCTGTAGTCATCGTCGAGCGGCTGAAATGGAGCTACCGCCTATCATGGCTGGTCGCAACCGTCCCCAGCTTCCTGATGGCTATACTGGGTCTGGCGGGCTTCCTGGAATACATGCGCTACGCGGGAGGGGCCATGGCTGTCCTCATGGCGCTGCTTATACCCCCGGCTCTGCTCATCAGCCGCAAGGAGAATGCCAACATCATGCCCGAGTTCAGCATGGGGAAGTGGGGCAATATATTTATCTGCGTGATCGTATTCATCGCCTATATATTGATGGCGGTGGGATCCTTAGTGTCTGTTAAATAGGGAGCTGCAGTGTCAGATAAAGGTCAGCTTTACTACAACGGCACTATCCGCACTATTGACGCTGCCTGCCCGGTTGCCGGGGCGGTCGCGGTAAAGGGCGGCAAGATTATCGCGGTAGGAGCAAATAGCGCCTGTACATCGGCACTGGAAAAAGGATTTGAGCCGGTCGACCTGCGGGGCGGCGCGCTGTTGCCCGGTTTCATCGATACACACCTGCACCCCGTGCTAATGACATTTTTCGCGCTGAACTGCGACCTGGGAAGGGCCCGCTCCATCGGGGAAGTACAGACCAGCCTGAAAGAAGCGCTTTTGAAAAAGCAGGGCGATTCCTGGCTGGTCGGCCTGAACTTCGATGAACAGAATATGCTGGAAAAACGGGTGCCGGACAGGCATGACCTGGACGCAGTCAGCCCTGACCGGCCGGCCGTCGTCATCAAGCACGACGGCCATTCTGTATTTGTCAACACCCTGGCCATAGAGGCGGCAGGGGTGACGGCATCAACGCCCGACCCCGATGCCGGCCTGATCGAACGCGAAGCCGACGGCTATCCTTCGGGCGCCTTCCGCGAGATGGCAGCCCAGCTCATCCTCAACCAGATGCCTATGCCCGAACTGGAGGTTCTGGTAGAGGGGGCGCGGCAGACCTTCAAACGTCTGGCTTCACTGGGACTGACTTCCCTGGGCGTGGTCCTGCAGACAGGTGAGGAAGGGCCCGCAGGCTCTGCCGGTGCTTTCGATGTCCCGGCCATGCAGCTCTTCCTGGAGCACTGTCCCCTCAGCCTCTACTCACTGCTGATTACGTCCGATGTGGCCGGGCTGGAAGGATTGCGCAGCGGAGTGCTGAATGCCGGCTCGCACCGGTTGGGCGGGATCAAGCTCTTTGCCGACGGCACTTTCGGCTCCTCGACGGCTTACATGCTCGCACCATTCTCCGACGATGCCAGCAAGCCGGGCATGCTGATGCATTCGCCCGAGGAACTATACCGTCGCATGGCCGAGGCGCACAATGCCGGCTGGCAGGTCTGTGTGCACGCCATCGGCGACGCGGCCAACAGATTATGCGCGGAGCTTTATGCACGATTATTTGAGGAATTCCCCCGCACCGGCTGCCGCCACCGTATCGAGCACGCTTCCATAATGGATGCGCAGGCACTTAACGAGGTGGCCCGGATGGGCCTCGTGGTCTCCACGCAGCCCATGTTCATACATTCGGAAAAAGACTGGCTGCCCCGGAGATTGGGAGCAGCGCGCTGTAAAACCGTCTACCCCTTCCGGTCATTCCTGAATGCCGGGATTAAAGTGGCCGGCGCCTCTGATGCGCCCATAGAGTCCCAGGATGTGCTGCACGCCATACAGTGCTGCGTCACCCGCGAAGGCTTTGAGCCGCATCAGTGCATCTCGCTGGAGCAGGCGGTGCGCATGTACACGCTGGATGCCGCTTACGCGCAATTCGAAGATGGGATAAAGGGTAGTATCACTCCCGGCAAGCGTGCTGACCTGGTAATATTGGAAGAGGACCCGTTCAAGGTAAATCCCGATCGGATAAAAGATATCAGGCTGCTCAGAACAGTGGTGGCGGGGAAAGTGTTGTAAAATTAGTCAATGCCAATCAAGGTGCTGCCTCCCGAAGTAACCTCCAAGATCGCTGCCGGCGAGGTTATCGAGCGCCCCTCCTCGGTGGTCAAGGAGCTTATCGAGAATTCGCTGGACGCCGGGGCAAGCGAGATCAGTATCGAGGCGCATAACGGCGGCGTCAGTTACCTGCGTGTTTCCGACAACGGTTGCGGACTTTCAGCGGCAGAGGCCGAGATAGCGGTCAGGCGGCATGCCACCAGCAAGATCGCCGGCCTGGACGACCTCGAGCATATCAGCACTCTGGGTTTCCGGGGGGAAGCCCTGCCCAGCATCGCATCCGTGGCCGAGATGGAGATACTGACCCGTGACCAGGGCAGCAGCGCCGCAAGCTACTTGCACCTGGAGAACGGCAGGATCACCGGCAGGGAGAAAAAAAGCCGTCCGCAGGGTACCACTATCACCGTGCGGCGGCTCTTCCAGAATTTTCCCGCCAGGTTGAAATTCCTCAAATCCGCAACGACGGAATCCGGGCATATAGCTGCGTTGGCCAGCCAGTTTGCGCTTGCTTACCCCGAAGTAAGGTTCGACCTGGTCATAGACGGCCGTACCGCCCTGCGAACCGCCGGGGACACGGAGTTGCGTTCAGCGGTGTCCGTCGTCTACGGCCTGGAAACCGCAAAAAAAATGCTCGAGGTTGATGGCACAGACGGCCTGCTTTATATCCAAGGCCTAACCAGCCCGCCCTCCGTGCAGCGCTCCAGTCGCAGCTACCTCAGCTTCTTCGTCAACCGGCGCTATGTGCGCAACTCCATCCTGGCCAAAGCAGTCGAGACCGCCTACGAAGGGCTTTTAATGAGCGGCAGGCACCCGCTGGCGGTACTTAATATTACTGTCCCCACCGAGGAAGTGGACGTCAACGTCCACCCCACCAAGCTCGAGGTGAAATTCCGCAACAACAACGTCATCTTCACCGCCATAGTTAAAGCTCTGCGGGATACCCTGGCCAGGTCGCCCCTACCCTCGGTGCGGCCGGATCTTGAAGAGGCTGCCGCACGGCCCATGTGGGAACCTCATGCCTCGGGCATCCCCGCTTTAAGGACGCTGGGGCAGCTTTTTTCCAGCTACATACTGGCGGAGGGAGAGGAGGGCCTTTACCTGATCGACCAGCATGCAGCACATGAACGGATACTGTTCGAAAAAATAATGGCCCAACGGGCATCCATGAAGCCTGCTGTACAGGGTATGCTGGAGCCCCTGGCGCTGGAGCTTACGACCGCCCAGGAGCAGGCATTGCGGAACTGCGCCGGCCTGCTGGGCGAGCTCGGATTCGATATCCAGCCTTTCGGTAGTCAAACCTGCCTGGTGCGCGCTGTGCCTGCAGTACTTAATGATGCGCCGCTGGCCGAGGCCATAGTGGAGCTGCTGGATGAGATAGGCGATGAAAAGGATGCCGGGAAGCGTGACCTGAAGGCGGCCCAATCGCTGGCCTGCCATGGCGCAGTCAGGGCCGGGCAGAAACTCGATGCGGGCGAATTAGCAGGTCTTATCGATCAGCTTGCAGGCACCTCCCAGCCGCGCACCTGCCCCCACGGCCGGCCCACCATGCTGCATCTCAGCTCACAACAGCTTAAACGAGAGTTCGGCCGGAGCCAATAGGCAAGCATGAAAGGAATTTAGAGATTTATCTATATGGCTTTTACTGTGGCTTGCAGCCTTAACAGCGGCCTCGCAACGGCACGATTTATGACTTAGTGTAGAACTGGTTGGGATCGAAGAGCCTGATCATCATTTTTTCCTCGTATGAGGGCAATTCGATCTTATCCAGGTGCGGGGCCACCTCCAGTTCCCAGCCCACCATCCTCTTGATACCTTTGATGGCCTCCTCCTCCCTGATCGCCGTGCCATACGGTATGTAAGAGGTCAGCACCAGCGTGTCCTTCCCCTCGGGCTTCTCGAAGATGCCGACGTCCGTGACCAGTGTCCGCACATTATGACCCGGGAAGGTTATGTACGGCACGTCCCTGATCAGCCTTTCCTTGCCGGCTGGAACAAATACAATAGTCTCGCGGCATGAGCTGACCACGTCATTGGCGCCGCCCGATCCGACGATGTAATAAACGTGGGGTATCTTGGTGGAATTGCCGTTGCCGTAACGGTCGATCTGGGCCGCACCGAGCACACCCAGGCAGGAGCTGTTCGACCCGCCGGCCAGCACTCCCAGGGCAGTCTCGATATTGGTAAGCATCTTGCAGGAATGTAGATTATGCATGCTGAAACCGGTGGGGTCGGAGGGCACAGGCATGTACCCGTACATGCCATTCTCGGCCACCAGTTCAGTGTCGTACTTTAAGTTTTTCAGGCTGTAGACTGCCATCCATGCAGCAAGCTGGGCAAGGCCCACCCCGGCCAGCATGGTGCCATAGCCCTTTGATTGGCACAGGCCGGTTATATACCTGCTGCCGGCGATAACCATCCTTTCAAGCTGGTTAGACTCTTTCTTGAACTCAATCTGCGGCACGGCGGCCAGCGTCTCCACCACCCAGGAATGCGGCTTGGCCTTGTCCTTAAGGTAACGCAGCCTGTCCTTGCCCAGTTTGTCAAGGTATTGTTTGTGGTCCTTGCAATTGAGAATCCACTCCCGTATAAACCCCATGAAACGGGTCTCGTCCATGGAGGCATCCCGTATCAGTGTGGCAAATTCGTAATCGTCAAAGTACCCCTCATATTGTGGAATGCCGCAGTTAGGCAGACCCCCGGGGTGGGCGCCGAAGGGCACCTCGCAAACCGCACTGACCATATAGGCCGGTATACGGACGAGGTGAGCATGGCTGCGTATATAATCAGTAGGTACGACATGTTCCACGCTCACAATCAACGCCCTCCTGGCTGCCCACGCCCCGAATGCGTCTATACTCAAAGGATACGGCAATATGGTGTTGCCGGAGCGGTCGGCGGCCAGGCCGTGTACAAAAGTGACATCCGGCCTTAACGCTTTGAGCAGGCCGATCCGACCGCCGCCGAAGGGCGAATCTATAACGTTGAAATCGCCCTTATTTTCCTCGGCCATGGTGCTGCCCAACAGTGAGTGCGTGGGTATGAACTCCCACCCCATAGCACCCGCCAGCAGGCGTTGTGTGATTGTCAGCATGGTCCAGTTTTCAAATTCCACCGCACCCGAGATGTAGGCCTTCTGCACCAGCGGATGGGGGCCGGGAGTGGGATAAGTGTTGCCGGCAAAGCTGGTCACGGCCTTTTTCATCAGACCGCCGCGGATAAGAGCCAGCAACAGGGCCGACACATAGGGGCTGATGATGGTGAATTCCCCCTTTTTCTCCCAGAACTCACGCACCAGCTGGTAAAACAGGGCACCGCTCCTGCCGGCAAAATGGATTGACATGCCCGGACTGACATGCCTTTTGACAGCTTCCTCCAGCGAGCATGTCTTGTCCGCTCCCTCGATGGGAGGAAGTTGATACTTTGTATCGATAAATGCCTTTAATTCATCATCCATACTTCATTTTCCAGGAGGCTAAACCCTATAGCAAACGTCCGGGAGCTTAGCATGGGGATTGGTTTCCCTCACATAGCGTAACAACTGGTTGGCCAGCGATATGGTGATCGTGGCAAGCTCTTCACCCTTGATCATCCTAATCTTATCACCGCTGTAAAGTGCCCTCAGCCTGGCGGGGAATTCGTCATCCGATCTATTAAAGATAATATGAACCATTATACCCGGGAATATCTCCTTGCTCATCGCCCAATCCTCCCCGATCCCGGGCCTTTCAATATTGCCGCCTAAAAAAGCGGCCAGCGAATCAATATCTTTAACGTATTCAAGGGGCGCGGCCCTCATCTTCAGCGCGCCTTTCACCTGCAGCTGGTGGGGGCTGGTTTTGCCCTCTATATCCACCAGGCTGAGCAGTCTGCCTTTTTTATCTACCATGCCGATTACAAGTTGCTAAGGTTATTAAAGCGTATCAAACAAAGAAATACTATTTACAATCTGGAAACATTACATTTAAAGCTAAGACGCTATTTGATCTTCAACCTGAAGAGAATCTCCTGCACTGCCCGCCTGAAGCTGGAATCAAGTGGCAGCGCAGTAAGCGGACTGCCTTTCACATCGAGATCGGAGATATACGGGTCCTCCGGTATAGTGGCAAAAAGCAGCATGCCCGATGTATCCACGGCCTCCTTAAATTCCGGCGGCAGGCCGTTGCGCAGGCGGTTCACCACCAGCAGCAGACCTCCTTTTATATTGGTGCGTATCTCTTTGCTCAGCTGCTGCAGGCGGATACAGGTATTGAGCCCGCGCATGGTGGGGTCTGTCACCGCCAGCAGGAAATCGATGTCCTGCGTCGTCTGGCGGCTGATATGCTCCAGGCCGGCCTCGCAGTCCATGATCACGTAGTCATAACTCCTGGCCAGCCTGTCAATGGAAAAACGTATCATATGGTTGGCAGCGCAGTAACAGCCCGGCCCTTCCGGACGCCCCATCGCCAGCAGGTCGAACCTGTCGGTTTCGACCAGCGACTCATGTATGCGCGCGTCAAGTATCTCCTGCTTGGAGACGGCCACAGTCAGCCGGCCACTTTTGAATTCGTCAGTCATTTTCTCGCGCGCCCTGCCCACTGTACCAGTCACGCCCACTCCCAGCGCATCGTTCAGGTTGGTGCTTGGATCGGCGTCAACCGCCAGCACTGCACCCTTATTGGACAGGAAATCGACCAGTATGGCCGAGATGGCGGTTTTTCCCACACCACCCTTGCCTGCTACTGCAATGGTAACCGTCATACTATTAAGGCTCCTTTGAAGGCGTTTGCGGTTTCGTGCGCCGGTCCCCGGGGACCAGGCTGACCGGCGAAAGCCTTACTACAGCATTATACTCTGCGGGGCAGATCAGCTCACAACTGCCGCACTTCGTACATTTTTCCTGGTCAACAACTTTAAGCCCTTTCTCGTCGCTGAAGATGGCCTCAACCGGGCAGGCCAGCATGCAGTGATCGCAGCCTCTCTCACATTTCTCCGGCAGGATATAGTAGGCAATAAGATCTTTGCAGACGCGCGCCGGGCAGCGCTGTTCCAGCACGTGGGCAACGTACTCATCGCGAAAGTATTGCAGCGTGGTAAGCACAGGGTTAGGCGCCATCCTGCCCATGCCGCAGAGCGAGCCAGCCTTGATATCTTCGGCGAGCGCCTTCAGAGCCTCCAGGGTCGCCAGCGAACCATTGCCTTTGGCTATTTCGTCCAGCATCAAGAGCATCTGGCAAGTACCGATGCGGCACTGGGTACATTTACCGCAGGACTCCTGCCGGCTGAAGTCAATGAAGTATCTG
>Ga0268281_1001522_pt1 | contig 13263 bp, 12 predicted proteins | sample saktaG_10_FD_190134 | JGI IMG/M metagenome (GOLD analysis project Ga0268281, IMG submission 190134) | Saline water microbial communities from Sakinaw Lake, British Columbia, Canada - sak_2011_5_24_50m | ecosystem: Environmental > Aquatic > Non-marine Saline and Alkaline > Saline ... | reverse complement strand
GTTGATGATATTTGCAAAAATTGCCACAAGACTGCCAGCGACAATAATGATCTCCCGTGAAGTGAGCGTCATACAAAAGTACTGTAAGTAATATTTATTTACGCGTATCGTTAAGAATCGCGACAACTTGGGCAGAGAGCCGGGGACAGCCTGAGAACCGGGGCATCCGTTCCTGTCGGCATCATCCGGGACTCTCCGACGGTAGCATGGATCTGGGCCTCCCCTTTGACCAGGGCCGGCAGCTCATTTTTGACACTAATTCGTGAAAAACCGGCACTATTGTTTTTTTGAAAATCGCATATTGCACCCCGTCCCACTTTTCAGCAGCATTCCAGGCCAGCAAGATGAAGGAACGGTCATAATTCCTGGTCCGGGCTCTCCAGCCATTGCGAAAGGCTTCCCATCCGCTTGAAAGCCTCCAGCATGGGGAGTCCGATGCCCGAACGCCGGGCATTACAGAAAAACCTCCATCGATCTCGCAGCCTTGGTCCGTTCTTTCCTTCTTGCGAGAGGAGATAATCAAGCGTTTCCCGCTCTTTTCTCATCCATCCGAATCGGGCCAGCACAGAGTTGGTATAGCGCTTATAATCCGGCCAGGAATCTGCGAAAATTCTTGCACATTCCAGAGAATGGGCAATACCTTCTCCTGTGAATGGCGATACGGTCCCAATCGATTCACCAATGCCAACAATTACCTGGGGCGTCCCGTCTTTTTGGGTCTTTCTGAAATAAAATGGTGTCGAATAGTATGGGGAAGCGACCCGGACGAACCCCTCACAGCTGCAGAGCTTGGTAAATGAAAAACGCCCGGACGAGTCCTGGTAAAACCGGTCCAGAAGGCTGTCGAGCTGCACAAGACCGATACCGCCAATGCCTATATGATAGTGATTATTTCCGATGGGAAAGATCCACAGGTAACCGAGCCCGGGTATCCGGTTCCCGTGGATCCCTGCTTCAAGGCGTTTGCTGCCGTTGGATTCCACAACCACCCTGTGCTGCAGAGTCGGCAGCGTAAGATCAGACCTGCAGGGGGGCAGCAGAGCCCGGGTGATCCCGGTCGCATCCACCACAATATCATAGTTTTCTGCCTCCTCCAGCCCCAGGTTCTGCCGCTTTAATCTGGTACCTTGTATTAAATCTCTTATAAGCCGGGGTTTGTCGAGGGTACAGAGGGGGGTCTTTGCCACGAGGCCGTCAAAATTCATCGAGGACATGGGTTCGAGGAGGTACTCGTTAAAGTCGAGGCCGACATCCATGAGGTACGTTTCGATATCTCTGGGCACACCCCACCCGCATGAGCGACATCTGCAGCGGGTGTCATGGTCCATGCCATCATAGACATCCGGTGAGATCCCCCTCTGCTCAAGAAGCTTCGCCAGGTACCCCCCGGCGATCCCGGCACCGGTAATTGCAATGTTCATACAATCCCCCCAAACACCAGTAAAAAGAAGCTAATCGCTACCGCATGTATTATAGATGATCCGGCCTGCTGCAGCATGAGTTTGTGGGCTTTCAGCTCGAAATCAGGAAAGGGGAAGTACAGGGAACGGGTGCTGAGTTGATCGATTCTTGCCCCGAGAACTGTATTGATCCCTGCGATAATGGCCGTCGTAAGGACAAGAATATACGAGAGCTCCATACTTCCAAGAACCCAAGCCAGAGGGTAGAGCATCAGGACAGATACGAGCAGGGTAATGATACCATAGATAGTCGAGTGCGGCAGCCCCGGGTACAGTACGGAAGATGTGCATTTCCCGCCCAGCCGGTCTGAATGTGCGTCGCGACGCATCATTGACACTACAAAACAGGTCACCGTCAGGCCATGCAGCACTGACAGGATGATGGCCAGCAGAGAAAAAATGCCGGTCGCAGCATAGACAACGGTTACCGTAACTCCGACCACCAGCCAGGGAAAGATGTACCATTCGGTGAACGGATGGTGAGCCAGCGCGATGCAGGGATGATTATACCCATAATCGAAAAAGAAACCTAGTATAATCAGCAATGGAATAAATATCCGCTGCGTCATAAGGTACGCAGCAAGGACCACCACCAGGACTGTTATAATCGCAGACATTTTCTTGTATTCGGCGACGGTCGCCCAACCGTATACCAGGGGGCGGTCCCGCCCGGTTTCCCTGCTCTTCTCTTGCCGGTCGATTTCCAGATCCATGATGTCATTCCAGATGTGGCCATCGATGTGAACAAGAAGAGCTACCACACCTGCGATAACGAACAGGCTCCAGTCAGCGCCGGAAAACCCGACTTCCCACAGCGTCACCATAAATCCGAGAAGGATGGCACACCCGGTAAAAGGAATGAGCCCCTCAATCCGCAGGATACGCGGGAACGTACGAGGGTCGATGCTATCCACCCCATAGGCGCGATACCGGAATTTTAGGATATATGGTGGGATACCTTGTCATGATGACCGGGAATTCCGGGTCGGTCATACAAATATTTAAATTTGCGTTCAAATGCCGGTAAGGACGTTCTGATATCCAAGGATCCCATCAGGTTTTCCCATGCGATGAAGATCATGAACAGGTTTTTTTAGGTTTACACTCTTTCGCGTGTACGGTTCAAATGGGGAGGCGGGCTTTACCCCTGTTTTTTTGGGGGAGGTAATTCCGGCCCATGACCAAGGAAAACCTGCACTCTACCTACTACACTTCTCCTTCTGAAATCTCCGTCCAGCAAAATGATCCTGCTTTAAAAAATGCCGTAATCACAAAAGAACAGCACTATTTTACTGTTCGATCTTTTCAAAAGTCATGTCAAACCGGTATTTCGATGTGACAAAGTATATGAGAGGATCAAATGGAAACATTTGATTTGACATCCATGAAAAGCACTGGCTGGATGATAGTGATAATTTTAATTATGCTCTTTTTTACCGGGTGTGTTTCCCATACCCGGAATCATGATATCACGGTCAGCAACCTTGATCTAGGTGGGTTCCCGCAGGATATAGTGGGCAATTTTGATGTGTATACCGGAAGTTTTCAGGTAAAGAACCCGACCAATAGCACGTTTGACAATGTCGACGTGGATATTACCCTCACTCCAACCGCCGCGTATTGCCACGGACTGACGAAAACTTTCAACATTCCCCGGTTTTTCCCTCTTGAGAAAAGAACAGTGCAGATTTCCATTGCTGAATTCGGTGACCTCGATTGTCAGTATGATTATACCTACCGGGTTTTTACTAATAACCCGTTATAAATGGTATTTCAGGAATGAATGAACGGGCTCAAAAAACCTGACGCCCGGAAAAATCCGGCCATGAAATTTTTGAGTGCTAAAATATTACAGCTCAATAAGTCAGGCCGCGAAAAAAAATCCCGGGCTCCTCATTTGTGGGATGATTCCTGCATAAAACCTTCCGAGGCCAAAATTCCGTAAATACACCGAAGCTAAAATAACCCACAATTATATGTCCCTCAAGTAAACAAAGTTCTCTGATAGTGCAATGAATCTGACTCCTGCAGCCAGAATCCTGTTGAAAAACCGGTACCTTCTCCCTCAGGAAACTCCCGACGACCTTTTTTACCGGGTAGCAGATGCAGTTGATACTCCACGATCGAAAGATTTCCTTCATGTGATGAAGGAATTATTGTTCATCCCAAATTCGCCGACTCTGATGAATGCAGGAACACCAATCGGCCAGCTCTCCGCCTGTTTTGTTTTGCCAGTCGAAGATTCCCTCCGGGGAATCTTCTCTACGCTTACCACTATGGCACTGATCCACCAGAGCTGCGGAGGTACCGGGTTCTCGTTCAGCCATATCCGTCCGGCCGGCGATCCCGTATCTTCGACATGCGGGGCGGCAAGCGGCCCGCTCTCGTTCATCCGCGTCTTTGACGAGGCCACCAATGCCGTGAAACAGGGAGGGAGACGGAGAGGGGCAAACATGGCGGTGCTTGCCAGTTCCCATCCCGATATCATAGACTTTATCAACGCAAAGAACCGGGGCGGCCTTTCCAACTTCAACCTCTCTGTCGGATTCGATGCACAGTTTTTCCATTGCCTTGAGCACGGCTCGCAGTATGACCTGATCAATCCCCGGGACGGTTCTGTCAGGAACATCATCGAAGCCCGTGAACTCTGGCATGCACTCGGTTCGGCGGCATGGCAGTCCGGCGATCCCGGTGTGCTCTTTCTCGATATTATCAACCGGATGAATACCATGCCGGGGCTCGGAAGCATTGAGGCGACGAACCCCTGCGGTGAGCAGCCGCTCCTGCCCTACGAGAGCTGCAACCTCGGAAGCGTCAACCTCTCCCGGTGCATCGCCAAGGGAGAACTCGATGAGGAACTGGTGCGAACCGTTACCCGCAGGGGAGTCCAGTTCCTCGATGCAGTCATTGATGTCAACCGGTTCCCGATCCCTGAAATCAGGGAAAAAACCCTGCTGACCCGGAAGATCGGGCTTGGCATCATGGGGCTTGCCGATGCCCTTATCCTCATGGAGATCCCGTACGAATCAAAAGAGGCGCTCCGTTTTGCCGACCGCACGATGGGGCTCATTTCCCGCGAGGCACTTGCAACATCCAGGGAATTGGGAGAGGAGAATGGCTCGTTTCCCGCGATTGAACAGAGCATCTACTCAGGCGCAATGCGCAATGCCACCGTGACGACGATTGCCCCCACGGGGTCCCTCCATCTCATCGCTGGCACCAGCAGCGGGATCGAACCGGTTTTTTCCCTTGCCAGCACCCGCCGGATCGGCAACCGGTCTGTTACTATCATTCATCCGCTCCTTAAAAGATATCTCAAAACCCTCAGTTCCGGCAGGGATATCCTTGCTCAGGTGAAGCGGACAGGGACACTCGGTACAGCACCGGTTCCCGAAACCATAAAAGAGCTCTACAGGACCGCCACCGAGATTTCTCCGGACCACCATATCCGCATGCAGGCAGCGATCCAGAAACATGTCGACAATGCCGTTTCAAAAACCGTGAACCTGCCCGAACATGCCAGTGTGGACGAGGTCTGCCGGATTTTCCTGCTCGCCCGATCCCTTGGATGCAAGGGGGTCACCATCTACCGGTACAACAGCAAGAAAGAGCAGGCACTCTCACGGGGTTGTGAGATGTGCCGGGTTGACGCGTGACCGGCGTACCGGGAAAGTATTACCCCAATCTCTAGATCAGGATGTCTGACAACCCGGACCGAGAGCCTCAGGCAGCCTAAGAACAGATTTAACCTTTCCAGCCGATACCGTCCGGCATTCTCCGACGGTAGCATGGATCCGTGCCTGCCCTTTTCACTGGGTCAGGGGCCGGTTTTTAGGACTAATTCGCGAAAAAACAGGACTAATTCGCATAAAATCACCAGTTCACCGACGTGGAAAAAAAATCCCTAAATAGGCCTAATTGTGGGCACGATCGTCCGCCGGATCGGGGTGTAATATGCCGGACACAGAAAAACCCCTGTTTTTCTTAGAAGTTCGGGTCTGCCCGCCCCTCACTTAACGAAAAGAAGGCTTGTTTTCGGATCCCCATTTCAGAGCTGCTCCCTCCTGACGCCGAGTGGGATTGTGTGGATGCCGGTGTGAGGGTTAGGGGGAAGTCCCGGTTGAATCACTACCGGGGATACGTGTATTCCTGGTATCTCATTAAATACTGTATCAACAGATACTCACACAAACCGGAATCAGGAGACTGCCTGCCATGAGGTTTTCCAAAAACCCTGAGAAAAATACTGGCATCATCTGGTTAGTTATCACGATCGGCTCATTTCTCCTGATGATTCTGTTTGCCGCCGTGTTCCTTCCGTCGGGATTCACGTTCGGCCGTTTCTTTCCCGCAGTCATGCTCGGATGCGTATCTTTTCTGGGTATCATCTTCGCACCCACATTCTACTGGAGCGGGAAAAAACTCGACTCCCTGCTGGCGGGAAAGGATCTCCTCGCCCGCTGGTCGTACCGGCCTGAAGAGATCGGGTCCATGCTGGAAGACGAGAGAAAACGTCAGAAAAAGCTCAGGATTGTCGTGCTATTCTTTGTCTGCCTGTGCCTTGGCATGGGCGTGCTGTTCTGTTATGCATGGGGCAGGTGGGACTATGTCGCCGTCAGTGAATATGTCCTGCTCCTCATACTCACGCTGGTGTTTATATACGCCGGCCTGCCTGCAATGGGGTTTGGCCCGGCCAACGCAACGGATATGTATCTCGGGAGAAACGGCGTGCTCTTTGCCGGCAGGTTCCATGTCTGGGGGTTCTGGGGCGGTCACCTCGCGTCGGTAAACTATATGCCGGGGACGCCCGCATCGGTCGGGATCGTGTACTCGCATGTCTCAAACGAAGGCCCGCAGGTTATAAACCTCCGCATCCCCATCCCTCCGGGCAAAGAGCGGGAGGCGCAGGACGCGGTGCGGGCGCTGGTGTCGGGTGTAACCGTTAATGGTAAAGGAGAGAGATACCTTTCGATCACATGAGCCGTGGGGAAAGGGTACACATTCCGGCTGGCCCCGCCCGCTTGTGCGCCCCCCGTGCAGCAGGGGGTGGGGGGTTTTCTTTTTTCGTACGCTATGAAAAAAATTATGGCAATGGTCCAGACGATGTATTGACATACACAATATCATTGTTGTACCATGTCAGGTATAACGATGAACTGGCGATCTCTTCATTTCCCTGTAATGAATACAGATGTAAATCTATTTTCACGGGTTTTCTATTCTGTTCAGGATCATTTTCAGAAAATGTCCAGTAAATATCCCTTGCATCATCATCATACACCGGATTTCCCAATATGGTTACTTCCGACGTTGAAGGCATGACGTTGATGAAATATCCATAATCTGCAGACCAGATGTGCCTGCTTGCAACCAATTCACTGCCGGATACATTCATGATATCCAGCCGCAATCCTTTTGCCGATGAGATATGAGGGGAGAAATACTGCTGGTCCGGCCGGATTTTCATATCCCCGGGAACATTACCCGTAGTATTAAAAAACAGGGAGATCGAAAAGAAGGCAAGGACAAGAAATCCTGTTCACCACGATGATGAATACAACCATACTCAGCCGCGGGTATTTTCCCGTTTCCGGGATTATTCCGCTCATTTTTTTCCCGATAGTCCACCCTAAATATGAGAAGAAGACGAGAAGGATACAGGTAAGCCAGGGAATTGACGCAAACAACCCTGAATATTTATTCGGTATCAATGGTATTAACAGGATGAAAAACAGCACTAATCCAACCCACATCGGCACTAAACAGACGAGCAGTATGGAGCGTTGAAAATCACCCTCGTACCAGGTAATAATCGTTTTAGACAAAAGAGTAATCTTTTTTTGGATATTCTCAGTATCCCTGCCCTGGAAAATCAGGTCAAATATCATAAAAAAACAGATAGTTAAGAATATCGCTCCAAAAAAAATGATTATTGAAAGGAAGATGGGGAGAAAATTATCCGAATTGGTAATCCAGGATGCCCCAAGAATCCGGGTCCCCCATATTGGGTATAAGGGAGATCATGGTTCCGATTACACCAATCATGGTGAAAAGACGAAAATTTTCCCATAAAAACTCAAGGATTGTAAAGGAGGGTTTCACCCGTTTTTTACACGAGGGGCAGAAAATATCAGCAGACGTCAGCTCGCTACCGCAATCCGGACAATTTTTCATTATACATTTGTGTACTGCGTTTTCATTTCATAAATGATTTTATGAGAAATCCCAATTTTTATGCCGGATTTTTATCGCGCCGGGATACGCTTCACTGCCAGCGTTGCACGGCCTGCGACTTAAAGCCGCGATGCGCCGGGGCAGACACGGTGGAGAAGCTGCCGGGGTATTGCCGGGAGGGCGTGTTTCACGGGTGAGAAGAAGCGGAGAGGCGCCCGGTGAATAAGGTTGATGAAAAAAAGATTACCGGGATTATTTTTTGGCTTTCATGTAAAAAATTTGTTATTTTTTCCGGCGTCCAGCAAAATTTTCGCAAACTCGTCCGGCATGTCAGCCATTGGCACGTGGGATGAGGGCAACTCAAGGTAGGTCCATCCTTTTTTTCCGGCGGCAATTTTTTTCTTTGCGACATTTGTGACGATCTTAAATTCGCTTTTTGTACAGAGAATGTAAGTTTTTGGCAGCGGTTGTAGTTTCCTCGAGTCAAACTGCAGTTTTTCCACGTACGGCGGGGCCGGTTCCAAGCCGGCAAACGAGAGGGGGTCGCAACCACCGGAAGCAATAAGGTCAAAGAGTGATTGTCCCGGATCCGGCAATGCGGCATCGACGTACACCATGTGGCGGATCCGGTCCGGCATCTTCGCTGCAACACCGGTTATCACCATCCCGCCATAACTGTGACCGGCCAGAATAATATCTCTTAAGTCATTTTCGGCAATTAACGCGCAAACCTGCTCAATATGCTCGGTCAGGTTGCTGCTGTGTTCGTCTTTGAGTGTCGGCGCAAAGACGCGGTGGTTTTGTGCCGTAAGAGCAGGGACAACGGGATCCCATATCATGCCACCCATCGTGCCGTCGGGGGTATGAACCGGTTCTCCTCTCGTAAGTTTATTCCACGTATCGGTTGTCATGTTGCCGCCATGAACGAGAACGTAACTGGCCATTAAAAAACACCGTCCCTGCCTGAGAGTCCTGATACGACATTCCCTTTTTTAACTGATAAAATCTGTTGCATGGAAGTGATCGTTATTTTCAATGCACCAGCGTTATTCCATCCCGGCGGCCATCGGGATTGATGACTGCCTGACAGTCCATCCATGAGGGCAGAGCCGAAAGTGAGGCGGGTTTGCTTTATCATATACGTTAAAAGAAAGGATATTGTGACATGATGACACCCGATCAGGTCTTTATTAAAAAAAAGTGGGTCCTCCGGTTTCTGCTTCTTGCAGCGATTGTTCTCTTCACGGTCCCACCGGCCATGGCCGCAAACGTATCGCTCACTTCCCCGGATGGCAGGGGCTGGCGTACCGATGACAACGGCTGGATCTATCTCCATATCGAGGGGCCGCCCTATGAACGCGGGTTCCAGCACGGGTACCTTGCAGCGCCGGAGATTGCCGAAATTATTGACCATTTCAAGTATCTTACGCTGGAAAACACCGGCATGGAGTGGGATTTTTTTGTAAATGAATCCCCTCAACTTTTCCTGCCCTATATGGACGAGGAGTATACCGATGAGATCAAAGGTATTGCTGCCGGGGCACAGGCACGGGGCGTGGACGTCAGCTGGCAGGAGATCCTGACCTGGAACGGGTACGAAGAGCTGACCGGGTACTGGTGGCCGTCCGTTGCATCCTCATATTCCGCAGCCGCAACGCAGCCTGACAAGGAGCACTGCAGTGCATTCATCGCCACCGGTTCGTATACAAAGGGCAAAAAGATCGTCATGGCACATAACAGCTGGGATGACTTTTATACCGGCCAGTACTTCAACGTGGTCCTCGATATCAGGCCCGAGCAGGGGCACCGGATCCTCATGCAGGCGGCGCCGGGGTTTATCGACAGCGGGACGGATTTTTTTGTTACGGATGCCGGGATCATGGGGACAGAAACCACGATAGGCGGTTTTTCACCTTATAAATCCAACGAGTCTCCCGAGTTTTACCGGGCAAGAAAGGCAATCCAGTACGCAGACACGTTGGACCAGTGGGCATTGCTGATGAAAAAGCAGAACAACGGGGGCTATGCGAACAGCTGGCTGCTCGGGGATGCCAGCACGGGCGAGATCATGAGGTTCGAGCTCGGGCTTGCGTACTCGAATATAACGAAGACACAAGACGGTTATTTCATCGGGTATAACGAAGCGACCGACCCGAGGATCCGTAACCTTGAGTGCAGCGATCCCTTCCATTCAGATATCCGGACACCCTTTGGTGCACGGCAGGTGCGCTTCACCCAGCTGATGAACCAGTACCGGGGGAAGATAGATACTGAGATCGCAAAGACGATCCTCGCGGACCATTATGATGTTTACTTGAAGAAAGAAAATCCGGGTTCCCGGACAATCGATGGTCATTACGAGCTGGATAACTGGGAGTACGTGACGATACCGGGTCACCCGGCATACCAGCCGAAAGGTGCTGTTGACGGCAAGGTCACAGACAGTGATCTCGCAAAGAACCTCTCGTTCTGGGCCCGCTTTGGCAACTCGGCAGGGATGCCGTTTTATGCTGATGAATTCCTTGCTGAACACATCCAGTACGACTATCTCCGCGGGTACCTGAAGGACCGGCCAACACAACCGTGGACAGAATTTGCTGCAGATCACGGTACTGTTGCCGTGCAGCCTCTTGACGCTCCGGCACCGGCTGCTTTTGCGACCAGAACTGGTTTACCGGTCCCGGTTATTATCGCGGCGGTCATTGCCGTCATGGCAGGGACGGGTATTACCCGGAACAGGAGAAAATAATTTTTTTGCTCTGAAGAAAACCTTCGCGGGAAGAACTTGTTAGAACCTGTGGAATCCTTTGTCCATGACGTAACAACCGGGTTATTATGATGGGGTTGTGACACGGCATCCCTGCGGGGCCGGGTCATCAGGAGTAAATAATCCTGCGATCAACACTATGGATATGATCCCGAAGGTTCCCCTGTCTGAACTGTCCGGCCGCATGGAACGGTTCAGGACCCGGATGGATACGGCGCACCCTGACTGGGAACTCTGCGTCATCTTCAGCCGGATCAACCAGTATTATTTCACCGGCACGATGCAGGACGGGATGCTGCTCATCCCCGGCGGCGGAGAGCCGGAACTCTTCGTGCGCCGGAGCCATGAACGGGCACTCGATGAATCCCTGTTCCCTGCGATCCGGCCGATGGGCAGTTTCCGCGATGCCGCAGCGGTCACAAAGGCAGTCCCGGAGACCGCATATCTTGAGACGGAGGTCGTCCCCCTCGCCCTCCTCCAGCGGTTCCGGAAATATTTCCCGGTAAAGAACGTTCTTTCCGCAGATACGGAGATCGCAAAGACGCGATCCGTGAAGAGCGCGTACGAGATCCAGCGGATGGAACGGGCCGGTGCCATACACCGCTCGGTGCTGGAAGATGGCATCCCGAAGATGCTCCGGGAAGGGATGACCGAGGCGGAGTTCGGGGCCGGGGTCTATTCGCTGATGGTCAGGGAGGGGCATCACGGGATTGTCCGGTTCGGCAAGTTCCAGACTGAGATCGAGGTGGGGCAGCTTGGGTTTGGCGACAGCTCGATCTACCCGACGGCGTTCGATGGCCCGGGTGGCTGCCGGGGCATCGGGCCGGCAGCACCGGTGCTCGGGAGCCAGAGCCGCACGCTCCGGAGGGGAGACCTCGTCTTCATCGATAATGCCTGCGGGTTCGAGGGGTACCAGACCGACAAGACGATGACCTACATGTTCAAAAAATCCCTGCCGGAGGAAGCTGTTGTCGCCCACCAGCAGTGTGTCGATATACAAAACCGGATGGCCGCGATGCTGAAACCGGGCATAACACCCTCGCAGGTTTATTCCACGATCTATGAGAGCCTCCCGCCGGGATTCCGGGAAAATTTCATGGGATTTGGCAACCGGCGGGCAAACTTCCTCGGCCACGGGACCGGCCTTTTAGTGGACGATCTTCCGGTTATCTCGAAAGGGTCCGGTGAACCATTTGAGGAGGGAATGGTCCTTGCCCTTGAACCCAAGAAAGGGATCAAAGATATCGGGATGGTGGGCATCGAGAATACATTCGTGGTTACTCCTCAGGGCGGCAGGAGCATCACCGGCCATCACCCGGGGCTCATGCTTGTTGAGTAAGAAAACAGGAGGATCCGTGCGGAGGCAGGTTTTTTTCGCATCCAAGGATTTCGCTGCAATGCAATATTGAAGGATTTGCCAAAAATTTTTATTTTACAAGCGTGTTGAAATTCTCTGTTTTGGCGATTTGTGTATTCTCTGCGGCAATAAGGAGGGGGACTTCCTCTCTCTCCGGCCACCAAGTCGAAGAACCTTCCGGTCCTTCTCAAACCTGCTCTTCCCCTCAGGAACAGCAGACACCCCCGGGAGCGTCAGAGCTTTTTGAATGATCTCTGCAAGAGCCAATTTTTTATAGCATTCCAAAAAAAATCATCCGGTGTTCTTCCCCGTTTTTTTAAAACAATTCGATATCTTTAACATGCCGCCATGCAGTGTTCTGTCTGATCCACATGTCCTGCCGTGTAATAATCCCGCTCCTGATCATTGCCATTCTGCTCATCACTGCCATCGCAGGTGCATACAGTGATATGCCGGAGAGCGTTACTCCCCTGCTTTCCCGGCTTTCCGTCACCGGGGGCTCCTCACTGGAGCCTCCCGCTCCGGCTGTCGCTGATTATGCACGGGCGGAAAAGTTCCTGCCCCAGAATGCAATTCCGTCCGTCTATAACGTGAACTGCGACCCCGGCTGGATCCCCGGCACGTCCCTGTTCTGGTACGTGGATAACGGAAAAGACGGCACGCAGTTTGTGCTGGTGAATGTGACGGCAGAGACACAGGCGCCGGCGTTTGACCATGAGGCGCTCGCAGATGCTCTTGCCGCTGCATCAGGGACGCCCGTTGATCCGGAGCATCTCCCGTTCAGTACCATCACGTTCGGCACCGGGATGGATACGGTCACCTTCACCGCGATGAACAGTACCTGGATTTACGAGCTGAACACCAGCCGGATCACGAAGGGGCCAATGGACCCGGCACTCGACCCGGCGCTGCTCGTATCTCCTGACCGGAAGCAGGGCGTTTTCTTAAAGGACAACAACCTGTACATCCGGGACCTTGCGTCGGGGATCGAATATCCCCTGACAACTGACGGCACAGCGGATAATTTCTATGCCCGCCAGTCCGATACGACCCTCGAGATCGTGTCGCAGGGCCGGTCGGGAGCCCCCGTGGTACCGTATGCAGCATGGTCACCGGACTCCACGCGTATTCTGACGTTTCAGGTCGACCAGCAAAACGTCCTCCCGCTGCACCTGCTCCAGGACGCCCCTCAGAGTCCCCGGCTGCGCCCTGTTGACTATACCTACCGCTACTCAATGCCCGGCGATGAGAACGTGGCACAGTACGCCTCGGTCGTGATCGATACCCGGACCCACAATGTCACCCGGGCCGGCTACAGGCCATGGCCCGAGACCTCGATGATGGACACCGGCCTTTTCAACCTCCAGTGGTGGAGCAGGGACAGCTCGCGGGTCTGGGCACTCTATGTCGAACGGGGGGAAACGACACTACGGTTCCTTGAAATCGATCCCGTTTCAGGCAATGCAAGGGTGGTCATCAGCGAAAGCGGGCCGAGCTACCGGGAG
>Ga0268281_1001520_pt1 | contig 13268 bp, 13 predicted proteins | sample saktaG_10_FD_190134 | JGI IMG/M metagenome (GOLD analysis project Ga0268281, IMG submission 190134) | Saline water microbial communities from Sakinaw Lake, British Columbia, Canada - sak_2011_5_24_50m | ecosystem: Environmental > Aquatic > Non-marine Saline and Alkaline > Saline ... | reverse complement strand
CAAGCGGTCCCACCGGGGGAAAAGTTTTGCGTATAAGTGACGGGGCCAGACCAAAAAGCGTTGTATTTATCCAGTGCGTGGGATCGCGGGATATGAGTATCGGCCGCCCCTACTGCTCGTGTGTCTGCTGCATGCAGGCGGTAAAGAATGCGATCCTGATCAAAGAAAAGCACCCGGAGATCGAGGTCACCATCTGCTATATCGATATCCGTGCTTACGGCAAGGGATACGAGGAATACTTTGAACGGGCAAAATCGATGGGGGTCCGGTTCCTGCACGGCATACCCTCCGATGTACTCCCGGATAAAGACGGGATGGTTGTTCAGGTCGAGAATACCGAGAACGGGGAGGTCGATATCCTGCACCCCGACCTTGTCGTGCTGTCGGTCGGCATCGGGCCGGCCGGGGATACTGCAGCCATCGCACACCAGCTTGGTATCCCGGTTGAAGACACCGGCTTTATCAAACCGTTACACGATGCGGTTGATACAGTCGGCACGATCAGGCCGGGCATCTATGTTGCCGGTACCGCGACCGCCCCAAAAGATATCCCGGACTCTGTTGCCCACGCCGGGTCTGCAGCAATGCGTGCCTTCATTGATGCGACAAGGACGCGGTCTCTGTGAAGAGCAGAGAAACCATTGGCTGGGACGATACGCACACGTGTATCCGGTATATCGACCAGACACGGCTTCCCGGGCACTATATCGTCGTTCTTTGCCGGACGGTACAACGTCTCGCCACTGCCATACGGCGGCTCGAAGTCCGGGGAGCTCCGGCTCTTGGTGTTGCAGGGGCATTTGGCGTTGCACTTGCAGCGGCAACGTGCAAAAAAAAGGATTTTGCATCATTCCGTGCCGAGATACGAAAGAAGGGCGATCTCCTCACCGCAACACGGCCGACTGCGATCAACCTGTCGTGGGGAGTTAACCGGGTCCTGTGTGCCCTGGAACGGGCGGATTCGATCGATGCAGCAAAAAAGATCGCACTCGCTGAAGCAAAGGCAGTAGCGCGAGAGGATGAGGCTTGCTGCCATGCGATTGGTGAATATGGAGCCGCGCTGCTCCCCGGACGATGTACGGTACTCACGCACTGCAATGCGGGAGCGCTTGCCTGCACGACATGGGGGACGGCACTCGGCGTGATACGGTCTGCTATTGAGCAGGGAAAGGAGGTGAAGGTGCTTGCCTGCGAGACCCGCCCGCTCCTTCAGGGTGCCCGGCTGACTGCATGGGAACTTTCACATGACGGCATCGACGTGACCGTGATCACCGATTCCATGGCGGCGCACCTGATGCGCACCAGTACCATTGATGCGGTGGTTGTCGGGGCAGATCGGATTACAGGGGATGTGGTCTTCAACAAGATCGGCACATACATGCATGCGGTATGCGCCCGGCACCATGCAATCCCGTTCTACGTGGCAGCCCCGCTCTCGACATTTGATCATGAGCGTACGGAAAAAGATGTGGTGATAGAAGAGCGTTCACGGGACGAAGTCGCCCGCTGCGGGACACGCATCACCGTCCCGGAAGGGGTGAAGGTGAGAAATCCTGCATTTGACGCGACGCCCATGGAACTGGTCACCGCAGTCATCACCGAGCAGGGCGTGCTTCATCTGCCACTTGATATGAAAGCCTTAATTCGTCACCGCACGATCAGATAATACACCAATACGGAGCGTTCACCGGCATGGATCTCTCTCTTGCACCCTATGAAAGTCTGATGACGATCATCGGTATTGTCACGGTCATCATCATTCTCGGCATGGTGCTGCTTGCATTCGTGCTGGTAATCATATCGCTCTACTCAATCAAAAAGGGCAGGCTCTATTTCCCGGGATTTTTACGTGCAGGGCTTGTTTTTACTGAGGGGTTTGCAAAAGCGATCTTCCGGCTGCTGGGGCTTGAGGACCGCGAGATGCTCTCTTTTTTTATCAAACTCCACAATACGATGAGCAAGAGCGACTTCGAGCGGGTGCCGGTCACCGGGCGTGCGATCTTTTTGCCCCAGTGCCTCCGCTCTTCACGGTGCCCGGCCCACCTTACCCCGGAGGGGCTCAAATGCCAGGCCTGCGGCCAGTGCACCATCGGCCAGGCACACCTGTTGCTGGAAGAGATGGGTTACCGGGTCTTTGTAGTCCCCGGTTCATCATTCATCAAACGAATGGTGAAAAAATACCGGCCGAAAGCGATCATCGGGGTCGGGTGCCTTTCGGAAGTAAAAGAGGGCATTGACATGGCGGATAAGATGGGTCTCGTAGCGATGGGGGTTGTAACCGCAAAAGAAGGCTGTGTTGAGACGTTTGTCAGCTGGGCTGACGTGTACGAAATGGCGATCCTCGGTATAGATCCGGAGTTAATCCCCCAAGACCTTTACGTTTTTGCCGATTAATTTCCCGCTCTTGATTTTTCCGTGAATAAACAGGGTATCTCCGGAAGAAACATCTCCTACCCGGACACCCTGGCGCAGGATTACTTTTCCGGCAGCCTGCAGGGAATGCACGATGGCGTTGTCGAGGACCGTAACATCCCCGGTTGCCATGATCGGCCCCTTGATCCGCGCATTGCTGCCGATGATAGCGCTCCCACAGGAGATGCCCAGCGCAACGCTTGAACGAGGGCCGAGCTCGAGTCTTCCGCTGACGTTGAGCCTGCCCCAGAAGTGCGTGTGTGCCGGCACGATGAAATTTCCGTCTATCTTGACGTTGCCATCAAAATACGCGCCTTTTTCCGCATAGAACGTATCCCCCTTCTGGATTACTTTTGCCATTTCCCCTCAGGGTAATTGAGGCTTGAGAGCGGGATAAACCTGTTGCTTCGAGTGCTTTTAAACCCGATGCACGGGTCACTTCATAAACAAGGCAGCAAGGGTAAAGACAACGAGCGATGCGAACATGCCCGCTTTTACCATGGTCGTTACCCGGGACGCCGTCACGCAGCCGGGTGTGGTACAAGAAAGGGCCTTGGCTACAGCAGCGAGAATAAAAAGGTCAACAACCCCGATACCCACGAGATACCTGCCGCCCCACCAGAGACCCGGGACCAGGCTTATGCAGATTGCAAAGACCGCACAGGCAAAGGCGATCCGGCTGGTGCTCCTGATCCCCATCTTCATAGGAATGGTCCGGACACTCCCTGCCGTATCACCTTCAATGTCTTCAGCATCCTTGAGCAGTTCCCGTGCCATCATCGCAAAGAATGTGATAGCGGCAAGCGGCAGGTTCTGGACAAGACCGGAGGTTCCGGCTAAAGATCCACCAAATAAAAAGATACTTGCAGCAAGGTAGGATACAGCGATATTACCGTACACCGGGATACGTTTGAGATTGCCTGCATATGCGATAAGGAGTAATGCATTGAAGACGGTGATGGCACTACAGAGTGGATTGGTAAACAGGGAGAGGAGGATACCGGCTAAAAAGAGGGTGATCGCATACGACCGGGCAGAAGTCCGCGTCACTGTACCGGACGGGATCGGGCGCCGTGGGCGGTTGATTGCATCAATATCCGCGTCATAGTAATCGTTGATAACATTTCCGGCAGCTGTGATGAGGATAACAATGGGGATAAGGATAAGGGCAGCGGGAACAAGGGTGCCTGTCGCAATAAGGTAACCGAGCGCTGCCGCAAGACCGGAGACAACCGCATTGACCGGGCGGGTAATATCAAGATAACCATGGAAGGTCATGACGCAATCAACTATCTGACCGGTATCCTATTAAACCACTCGAAAAAGCGCGAATTGTTGACGGGCGAGGGGGGATTTGAACCCCCGGCATTCAGCTTAGGAGGCTGACGCTATGTCCGGGCTAAGCCACTCGCCCTCCCCATACCATTTGCCGAGGCATATGTATAAGGTTTTTGAGCCCGAACAGTCCTGCTGAAATGGAGCTTGTCGAGGTAACGGAAGGCAGTTCTGTGTTTTTTGTTCCGGTGCAGGATGCCACGACCAACTTCCCTCCCGGGACCGCTCCCGTCTTTTTCAACCGCCGCATGGAACTGAACCGCGACGCAACAGTCCTTTTTTGCTCCTGCATTGAACCGGCACCTAAAGATTACCTCGATGCAATGGGAGCGACCGGGGTGAGGGGGATCCGGATTGCCTATGAATGCGGGATTCCCGTCACCATCAACGACCGTGATCCTGAAGCAATCACCCTCATCGCAAAGAATATTGCACACACCAGCTCGCCCATCGAACTTGTGCAACGGGATGCACGGTCCCTGCTCTCGGAACGACGGTTTGATGCCGTAGACCTCGACCCGTTTGGCACTCCCGCCCCGTTTGTTGATGCCGGGGTACGGGGGGCACGCCGGTATCTTTTTATCACTGCCACCGATACAGCCCCGCTCTGCGGGGCTCACCTGAAGGCAGGGATGCGCCGGTACTTCGCAACTCCGATGAATACCGAGTACCATGCTGAGGTAGGTCTGCGAACTCTTCTGGGCTTTATTGCCCGCGAGGTCATCAAGTACGACCGGGGTATCGAACCGCTCCTCTGTTTTTCCCGCGAGCACTTCTTCCGGCTCCACCTGAGACTCGTTGCCGGTGCACGAGCAGCTGACCGTGCACTTGGTCGGATCGGTTTTGTGCTCCAGTGCCCAAAATGTCCGTACAGGGAAGAATCAAAGGGAATGATCCCGGAAAAATCCTCATCCTGCCCGCACTGCGGCGAACCTCTGGAGCCAATCGGACCGCTCTGGCTTGGCAGCATCAACGATCGCCCGCTTCTTGAACGGATGAAGGAACGGCTCGGGGGGATGGATCTGGGGACAAAAAAGGAACTTTTAAAACTTCTTGAGATCTGCAAAGAAGAGCTCGATACATCATCCCATTACGATTACCACGTCTTTGCGAAATGGCTAAAAGTTTCGCCGCCGGAGATCGCAACGGTTGTTGAACGTCTCACTTCGCAAGGGTTCGCTGCGACCCGTACCCATTATTCAGGGTATGGGATCAAGACGGATGCGCCGGTTGATGTGATCTCGGCAGTGATCCGTGATCGGTAATCAGATAAAGCAAACCGGCATCTTTTAAAAAAACCAGATCCTGTGCAATTCGCTCCTTGCCGGTACATCACATCTGACAATTCTATCTCTGCTTCTTACCAGTTTCCTCCCAAAAACTATCTTGCCCCTGCACCATTACCCCTTATCAGGAGCACCATGACACTGGCAAGACTCTGCAGGATGCTTGCGCATCGTCGCACTGGTCATCGGCATAATCGCGTTTATCCTTCCCGGAGAGTTCCTGTTGAGCGATGATATCATCTCATGTGTATCAACCTATGGATCCCTGCTGATCCCCTCGCTGAAATCAAATCCATCGCTTGCGTTCCCTGCCCAGAAATCCCCGTCGATTCTCTTTGTGGTTCTTGGCCTCCTTCTCATCCTGATAGGAATGATCAAAGGAAGGAAATAACGGTTTTATATGGCTCTGGAGAAATCATCGTTTTTCATAAAGTTCTTCCTAAAAAACCGGTTCAAGATGAATCTCTGGTACTGATGTGAGATCAGAACGCTCTCCAAAGCCTTTTTTTCCGTTAAAAAAAATTGCAGCCGAAGATGGATACAATATCCATTACCACGGGGCTGGTTCACGACGTCATGAACGTGCTTGGGATCAGCAACACAACCTATGCGCAGGATATGACCAAAACACTGGAACAGGGAAAAGCCATGTCACAGGGCGGGATTAAGAAATAATCCCTTTTTCTATTTAAGAGATTTTTACTAATTAACGATCAGTGTTCAATAATAATGGTGAGAAGGTCACCGTCCTTAAGTTTATGCGGGAGCCCGACGCGTTGTCCCGGGTGCTTGACGGATTTTCCCCAGATGCGGGCATACCGGAACCTGTGCACAAAATCCCGGTGGAGCTTGGTGCAGACATCCTGCACATTGCTTCCTTTCCTGATGATGAGCGGTTCCTCGAGATCAGCCTCCTCGCCATGGGGTTTTAAGAAGACGCGGATGAACCCGAGCGAATCATAGACCGCGTCCTTGACCTCCTCCATGTGAAAACCTGCCTGTGCGGAGATCATGATCGGCGGCACTTTGAAACGGTTTACAAGCTCTCGTTCGATCATGTCTGAGGTCTCCGGCTCAACAAGGTCGACCTTGTTCACCGCGATAAATGCAGGAACATAGACGCGGTTACCCTGCACCGCATCGATAAAATCTTCCTGTGTCGCGTTGCCACGGATAAGGACTTCGGCGTTCATCATCTTGCTCTCAGCAAGGATTGAACGGACTTCCCCGATGTCAAGATCCAGCGTCCCCACCGCGGACAACCGGACGCCGCCATATGCGGTCTTCTTGATTGTGATGTCAGGTCTTTTGCAGTTGATCCGTATTCCTGCATGGTACAACTCCCTGAGCAGGACATCCACGTGCTGCTGGTTGAAGACATCGACAAGGATGATGATGATATCGGCGCTGCGCACGACACCGATCACTTCCTTGCCCCTGCCCTTGCCCATCGCGGCACCGGCGATAAGGCCGGGGATATCAAGGATCTGGATCTTTGCCCCCTTGTACTCAAGGGCGCCGGGCACAACGGTGAGAGTAGTAAAATTGTATGCAGCCACAGCACTCTGCGTCCCTGTCAGCTGGTTGAGCAGCGTACTCTTACCCGTCGAAGGGAACCCGACAAGCACGGCAGTCGCATCTCCGGACTTCTTGACCGAGAACCCCTCACTACCCCCGCCGGCTTTCATCGCACGGGTGACTGCCTCGTCCCGCAACCGTGCGATCTTGGCCTTTATTCTTCCAATATGCTTTGACGTGGCCTTGTTATATGGCGTCCGCTGGAGCTCATTCTCCAGTTCGCGGATCTGATCCTCAAGACCACTCATCAGGACACCCCGGCAACAACGCGATCGCGCTTGTATCGGTTGTGCTGCCACTCGTCTCCGGTTATTGTCGTCTGGAATAATAAAGCGGTTGGAAAAACAATAATGAATGGCAGTATTTGTTTATTAAAAAAGCAAAATAGGTGATGAAGGATCAGATAAGAGTATCAAGTACAATTTGATCGGTACCATCAGAAAACCTGCCAACAACAACAATATGGTCATTGCCTGGTACCGGGGCACTGACAATTGTTGAATTGCCGACCTCCAACGGGGTTGTCCCGCCATTAATACCCAACGTTGTAGAGGCAGTGCCATTGACAGATATACTCATCCAGTATACTTGAGTTCGACTATCCCCACCAGAAATATATGTAACAGTAACATTACCTGCATCAGATCGCACAGCGGACACTCCAATAAGATTAGGTGACTGCACGCTGCCAACCATACCAAATACAAATGCACCAATGATCGCGGCAAGGATAACAACCAGGGCAACCATCAGGATCGATCCCATCACTTCTGATACCGCTTGATCTTTTCTGTTGTTTGCCATTTCAATCGATCACGTAGTGTGATGTTACGATTAATTACTTTTTGTATGGATCAAAACCTGAAGATAAAATATTCAGATTTTCTGCTCCGATGACCTATGAACCGTCACGGATGAGGTTGTCATGGCATGTACGAAACCACAAAATTCTCCCGTAAAACAACATTTAAGTGCACAAACCACCCACCTAGATGAGCAGGCTGCTATAGTGTAGTCCGGCCAATCATGCGAGCCTCTCACGCTCGCGACTGGGGTTCGAATCCCCATAGCAGCATTTTCTTACCGATGTTCTGATCCTGTTTAAAACGGGATTAATAGTGAAACCCCGGACGGGGTGAACAATTTTCAAGTCTAAATCTCGTTATAGGCCGAATTTTCTGTTTTGTGTAATTTTCGTTCTTTCATAAATATTTTTTCACAACGTTATAAGATGCAATGATTGCTAAAAAAATGATTATTTCAATTGCAAATGCAGAGAGCTTATCCTGTGGTGACGCTGTTATAACCCTCATTCCAATAGATGCAAGAGCAGCAATAATCGGGTATCAAACCTTATCCCGCAGCACAGAGAATACTCTAGATAAGTATGGAAGGGCAGGAATCATCCGATGAGCTCTGCGAACAGTGCGGGCTCTGCTGCAAGATCTTCGGCGATAGTATCACACCAACGGCTGAAAACCTGTTTGGCTGGATCGAACGGGGCAGGCATGATATCCTCCGGTACTTCTCTGCCTGTAAAAGCGATGGCACATGGGTCAACTGCTCAGATGTCAGACCCGAGGATTTGGACGATATTGTTATCGTCGAAATGCGTGACCCACTTACCCACGACTACCTTCCTGCCTGCCCGTTCCTGCAACGGCTCGGGAAAAGGAGGTATCTCTGTGGGATCCATGATATTAAGCCTGATATGTGCGGAACTTACCAGCCTTGGATCTGGGGTGAGACCTATTTTAACAAGTGCCGGGCGTTAAAAAAACTGAACGGGAAAAGCCGGTGGCCGGCATAATCACGGGCAAAAAGCCGCGACACTAGTATGTCCCTGTCATAATGAATACGATTTCAGACAAGAATTTTCTGCCAAACCGGTATGCACCATAACCGATGAATCATCAGCTTGCCTTTTTTTTATGACAGGTGCGTCTTTGGTTTTTTCTATAAGGTCGTGGGATTTTGGCAAGATCCCGCGTTTTGGACCCGGTTAATGGGATCTCATAACCACATATCAAAAGATTCGGGGGTATTGACGTCCTCGTGAGGTATTTTTGGGATATGGATGGTGAACGTGCTCCCCTCATTGACCACACTGTCCACGCTGATATATCCGCCGTGCATCCGGATATATTCCTTTGCGATTGAGAGTGAGAGCCCGATCCGTTCATACTTGCGGCTCAGCTGGTCTGAATCAGCGAGCTGGAATGGCTCAAAGATCTCATCGAGCTGGGCTTCCGTGATGCCGATGCCGTTATCCCGAATGGCGAGCCGGTGGTAGGTGTCATCAGCAGAAGAGTTGTATATGATCCGTACCCTCCTTGGCGGTTTGGAATAGTTTACGGCATTGGAAAGTATCGAGTCAACAACAATTGAGACCTTATGTGCATCACCCATAAACGTGAGGTTTTGAGGAACTTCACAGACAATATCTGACTTCATCGAATACCCGCTGGCGTTGATGATATCTTTTAAGAGGTCCCGTACAGAAAAGACAGAATAATCCATCGGGAGCTTTCCGGAATCGATCACCGAGAAGTCAATCATCTGGTTGATTATCCTGCGCTCACGGTCTGCGCTCTGGAGGCACCGGCCCAGGATCTTTTTTGTCTCTTTTGAAATGCCGAATTCTTCCGGGTCCTGAATAAGCATATCCAGGTATCCGATGATTGGCTGGAGGGGCGTGCGCAGTTCATGCGCAATATTTGTGATAACACCGCGTCGCCGTTCGGTGTCCTGACGGATCTGTTCTTTGAGGTTCTCACGCTCGGAGATGTCCATAATGGTGATGAGTACTGAGGGAGCCCCGCCATCACCAACCGGGGTAAAAAAAAGTGTTGCCCGTTTCGTCCCGCCGGGTTTTGTGAGAAACCGGAACTCCGGATTTATTAAAACCTGCGTTTTCCGCGTTGACCTGGATACAAGATCACTAAACTCCTTCCGGTCATCAGGATGGACAAACGCGACAAGATCCTTTCCTGCCAGTTCATCGCCCTTGTACCCTGAGAAGGAGTTAAATGAAGGGTTAGTGCGGATAATCTTTCTGTTATTGATGATCACCATCCCTATAGGTGTTGTATCCATCAGTAACCTGTTCTGTCTTATAGAAGTGAGGTTTGTCTGCAGGTTGTGTTTTTGCTCATTGATATCGACAACCGAAAAGTTCACCTGGTTCCCGGAAGGTTTCCCCCACGACAGTCTGACCCGGGATGGATCGCCATTCCTTGTTATAAACCGGGTCTCCATGCCGGTAGATCCGCTCAACGATCCGGACTGTTTTAAAAACCGTCGCAGGTCGTCTTGGGAATAGAAGAGCTGGGATACCGTCATTTTTCCCAGTTCGTCCGGCGAATACCCCAGTAGCTTTGCCAGGTGTCCGTTTGCAAGGGTGATCGCGAGAGTATCAAAGTTAAAAAAGACGATCCCGATATATGAGTTATCAAAAATATTCCGGTACCGACCTTCGCTGGTTGTTAACCGTTCGGTGAAGTGGGATACTGCCGCGGCAACGCAGATGAAGAGCACTGACTGCCCTGTTGCATATCCCATGCTGAATATGTCGGGAAAAATATAGTAATAGGCGACTGCCTGGTATGCGATTGCGCAGGCACCAGCGACATAGATCCCCCTGCGGCGGTAAAAATAGGCTGCATAGATGATCGGGAAATAGAAAAGCTGAGGGGTAATAGTGTGGATATTCCGGGCAAGAGCAAGGGAGCTGATAAAAATACTGGAAAGGGAGAGTGAGATGATGACGCAGAGTCGGACAAAGTCGGTATGGGTAATGGAATAACGCGGCAGGGCGATATACCGATGCATGTATATACAAGTTCTTTGACGCTGTTTTTATAAATACATTCTCCAAAAAACCGCAAAAAATCGTTAAAATCTTCAGGTACAAGCCTCATGGTGTTAATTTTTAAATCCGGTATTGCTCTGGTGTTTCTTTGGTCATGCCCCCGTCCATCCGGTTGCTATAATACCCTGAGGATCAAAGGATATTTCATGCGCCCTCATGTGGTGGTCAATGTTGCGATGAGCGCAGATGGCAAGATATCCACCCGGGAGCGACGGCAGGTGAAGATTTCCGGCCCCGAAGACTTCCTCAGGGTGGATCGCCTCAAGGCAGCAAGCGATGCCGTGATGGTTGGAATCGGAACGGTACTTGCTGATGACCCCTCCCTGACCGTGAAATCAGATGATCTCAAACGGAAACGCAAGGAGCAGGGGAAAGACGAACACCCTGTCCGCGTGATCGTGGACAGCACCGCACGCATCCCTCTTTCTGCCTCCGTGCTCCGCAAGGGGGAGGGAGTGAGGGTGGTTGCAGTCTCCCGGAAGGCAGATCCGGCGAAGGTTGCCGAACTGGAACATCTCGCGAAGGTAATTGTTGCCGGGGAGGACGATGTAGATCTCCGATCAGTACTTGACCAGCTGGGTTCAATGGGTGTCCGTCATATGATGGTGGAGGGTGGCGGCACGTTGATTGCCAGCCTGTTTGGAAACGGACTTGTCGATGAATTCTACACGTTTGTCGGAAATATCATCATCGGGGGAGTGGATGCACCGACTCCTGCAGATGGGGGAGGTTTCATAAAAGAGGTGGATTTTCCCCGCCTGGCCCTCCTTGAGGCTATTCACATGGGTGAGGGCGTCGTACTGCACTGGAACGTGAAAGAAGGAAACAAAAAATAAATTCTGATTAAAAATTCCCTTGTATCCGATTTTTTTAATAAACTTTTTAACAGGACTCTGATTTTACACCAGTGAACGAAAAGAAGGGAAAGGTAGGAAAATTACCATCAGCCACGTGTCTTATACGGCATCTGCTGGTCGATGACCGTATACACATTTCCGGTGTTCATGGTCACGATGACCTCAACCCGGTCCGTACCCTTGGTGCCTTCCAGTTCAACGGTCTCACCTTTCATTGGTTTGAGGACGCCCGTTACTACCGTTCCATCGGCGCGGGTGACCCGGACATCGACCTTGTTTACCCCGCTCATACCTTTACCCCCGTCAAATGTTGTGATGATTGTTGTGGAATAGGTACCGGCTTTCTCAACGGTAAATGATACCGGAGTTGCAGGTGGAAGCGTCTGGGTTGGACCGGGCTGGGTTGAACCCCCGGCAGCGGTCGGAAGTACCGTCGTGGAAACGGCGAGCGTCTGAACTTCTGTCGGAGCTGCTGTTGGTGCCGGGGTTGTCTGGCCACCCCCCCCGGTACATCCCGCAGCTACCAGGAGTGCCACAAGAACGGCGATAACAGAGATTAAAAACTTAAGGTTCATACACAGAAATTCCGTTTCAGACTATTTGAGAATTCCGCTTTTTTTGCATATGGAACGGGCGTCCTCTGTGAATTGGGGTAGCAACCTGATTGCAATCGCTTCTGGTGTGAGATGAAAGCAAGGAAGAAGTCTGGCAAATGAATTACCGGAAATGTCAACATGTCCACGAGAACAGCGTACCCTTGCGATCATGGAATCCCGCATCAGGAAAATCCAATTACGATCAGCGGGAACTGGATGCCAACCCTCATCAACCGGCATTCATAGATGGATTATACGTACATCGCAGTCATCGTGCTCGCTGCCGTTTTCCTTCTGATTGCGGTGCGGCAGGTAGGCAGGTTTTCCTTAAAGATATGGCAGATCATGCTCTGCGGAGCGCTGGCGGTCATGCTCTTGGGTCAGATCACTGTTGCCGATGCAGTGCGGGCGATCAATGTCGATGTCATGGTGTTCCTGTTCGGGATGTTTGTTGTCGGGGAAGCCCTTGTAAAAAGCGGGTACCTGGAGTTCATCGCCTACCGGCTCTTCCACCGGGCAATAACCGTTGACCGGCTCGTGATCCTGATCATCCTGTTCATGGGGCTGCTCTCAGCGTTCCTGATGAACGACACACTGGCGATCATCGGGACTCCCATTGTCCTTGCCTTCGGAACGAAGTTCCGCATCTCCCCAAAATTACTTTTGCTCTCGCTTGCTGTGGCGATTACAACCGGAAGTGTGATGAGCCCGATTGGCAATCCCCAGAACCTTCTGGTTGCGGTGAACAGCGGGATGCAGGCGCCGTTTGTCACGTTTGCGTGGCACCTTGCCATTCCTACCTTGATCAACCTCATCATCGCGTTTGCAGTTATCAGGATATTCTATCACAGAGAATTTTCCTTCCGTCCGCTGCAGCACAAAGCCCCTGCTTCTGGTGATATACAGTGTATGCGCATCTGCCAGTGCTCGCTTGGCATTATCATTACGCTGGTTGCGACAAATATTGTCCTCTCGTTTGTTGGCATGGGGTTTGTTGTTACACTTCCTTTCATTGCACTCTTTGCAGCAGCTCCGGTCCTGATATTTTCAAAAGAGCGCTTTAAGGTAATGCATGATATTGACTGGTATACGCTGGTCTTCTTTGCCGCAATGTTTGTTTTGATGCAGAGTGTCTGGCAGACCGGGTTCTTCCAGTCGTTTGTCGATGCGGGTGCCGTATCATCGGTTCCGCTGATCCTTGCATCGAGTGTCGTCATCAGCCAGTTTGTTTCCAACGTCCCTTTTGTTGCCCTCTTTGAGCCCATGATTATGCAGGCAGGCGGGACAACTGCGCAGCTTATGGCACTCGCCGCAGGGAGTACGATTGCCGGCA
>Ga0268281_1001519_pt1 | contig 13285 bp, 12 predicted proteins | sample saktaG_10_FD_190134 | JGI IMG/M metagenome (GOLD analysis project Ga0268281, IMG submission 190134) | Saline water microbial communities from Sakinaw Lake, British Columbia, Canada - sak_2011_5_24_50m | ecosystem: Environmental > Aquatic > Non-marine Saline and Alkaline > Saline ... | reverse complement strand
AAGGCGCTGAATTCCAGATATATATTGGGATGTCTCTGAGCCACTGCAAGGATTGGCGGCCCGAAACCGTTTCCTCCATGGGAAACTATCAGTTTTAATTCAGGGAAATCAACGGCAATCTCATCGATGTATTGTGGTTGACCGTGCCACATATAGGCGTCACGCAGAAAATGAATTGCACCATGAACAATTACCGGCTTTTTAATAAGTTCACAAAAACCATAGACAGGATATAATAAGCGGTCATTGACGTTTAACTTTGTCCTGTAAGGCGCCATACTGATTGCTGCAAATCCTCTATCAAAACATCTTTGGGTTTCCTCAAGGGCAAAGCGTACGCCATTGGCCAGGCTGATGCATGCAACAGGAATAAGCCCCTCATACTTATGAGACATTTCCAATACATGATCATTATCTGTATAATCATTGCCACAGATGACCATCTTTTCGATACCTGATTCTGCTGCATAATCAATCAACTCCTGCACCGGCATTTCGGACAAACGGGATTTCATTTTGTACAATCGCACATACTCTTTAAAATGAGCCTTTAAGTCTGTTGTCCAGGGTTTTAATAGTTGTTTTGTCCTTAATCTCACCCTTGAATCTATAATCTTCATTGCTCTACCCCTTTCATGACCAACTCACAAATATCCATAATTTCAATGTGGTTAAACCTGTTGTCATTCTTTGCTGCGTCCTCTAACATGGAAAGGCATAAGGGGCAAGCGGTTACCAAGATATCAGCCTTTGTTTTTAAGACCTCTCTCAGTCTGATTTCAGCCAGCCTTTCCCCCTTTTTTCTATCGAGCCAGATTCCACCCCCGCCACCGCCACAACATATACTTTTTGAGCCATGATGTTCCATTTCCCTCAATTCTATCCCTGGCAGGATTTTCAAAATTTCTCGTGGTTCACTGGTAATATGATTATGTTTACTCAAAAAGCATGGATCATGAAAAGTGACTATCTTATTTATCGGTTTATCTATCTTTAATCGACTCTTGGTTAAAATCTCATGCAGGAGAAGGACAAACGGCGCCACTGAAAACGTATCCTCGTGTTTCTCAAAATAATGATTCGTTATTACATCAAAACAATGGGGTGAAAGAGTATAAATATTCTTTATGCCCCTTTCTTTAAAACTCCTTTTATTGATTGTTTTTAACTGTTCAAATGTCTTATAATCCCCCACTCTTAAAATGCTATCACCACAACATGCCTCTTTTTCGCCCAGAATATCAAAACTAATGCCTGCCTTATTCAACAATTGTGCGGCTGCCTTTGCGACATTCTTTCCATGCTCATCATATGATGGTAAACATCCTACAAAAAGAAGCATCGCATTTGTATTATCCTTTGTTAGAATAGGGATATTTAGTGTTTTAATCCAATCTCCACGCTTACCTGGATCTTCCATCCAGGGATTTTTATAGTTTGCAGTAGAAAAAATAGCGCTCTTCAGAGAATGTGGCAGATAGCCGGCGCCTCGCTCGATTACCAGATTTCTCAAATCAGTCATCACATCAATAAACGATATTTCATAGGGGCATACTGACTCGCAACTCCCACAGTTTGTACAAAACCAGAGATCTTCACCTGAAAAGTCCAACAGGCCCAACCTCAATTTCTGGATGAATTCCCGAGGCGAAAACCGACCATTCATATTTAACATCGTATTGGGACATGCCTCAGCACACATCCCACATTGGAGACATCTCTCAACGGAAAAATATTCCTTACTCATCTGGGTTAAGGCCATTTGCATGAGATGCGAAGATTCATCTACTATTGTAGAAATATCATCATGCAACAATACTGGTTTCCCCTGAAAACGCCACCCATAGTCCAGCTTTGCTTCAGAGACTCCTTTTTTGTAATCCTGGCCAGCCATAAACCCCTATCTACTTTTGTACAAATTCTTCAAATAGGACGCAACCCTTCCACCTACTGACACTCCATCCAACAAACAATCCCTGATTGGTTTGAGACCGGTAATGCTACCGGCAAGAAAAACCCCTTCCCTTGAAGTGTCATGAGGAAAAATATCCTCGTCTGCAGGTAAAAAGAACCCATCTTTACCCCGTTCAATACCAAACATTTCTGCAAGTTCTACGGCATCCGCACAAGGCATCATACCGACAGAAAGGGATACGAGATCAAAAATCCCTTGAACCGGTTTGCCCAAAAGTGTGTTTTCAGCCCTGACCTGGACATTTCCATCCGGCAAGATACTACATTCTGATACCCTTCCCCTGATATACTTTACTCCAAGTTCCTGGGCATATTGATACATCTCTTCAAATCCCCTGCCGTAAGTCCTTATGTCCATATAAAAGCAGGTTACACTTGCTTCTTCATCGTTTTCTCTTATCTCAATTGCCTGCTTTGTGCTGTATGAACAACATATCCTTGAACAATAAGGATTCCCTATTTTCACATTTCTTGAACCCACACAAAAGATAATTGCGATCCTCTTTGCTGCTTTACCATCTGAGGGCCTGATCAGTTTCCCCTTGGTCGCGCCTTCCGGATCCAGGAAACTTTCCAGTTCTACTGAGGTAATAACATTTGGATAGACACTGTATCCATATTCTGCCTGTCTGGTTGCATCAAAGACCTCAAATCCACATGCCAAAACAATCGCATCCGCTTCGATAATTTTACCATTGGAAAGCGATACAATATGAGTCCCATTATTTTTTCTTGCATCGGTTACAGTTGAATCTTCAAAAACGGTAATATTTGAAGAGTTCCTAACCGAGTCAATAAGATTTTTAACAAGATTCCTGCCACTTCTGAAGTCAGGAAAAACCTTCGCGTATCCTTTCACCTTACCTCCGCTCTCAGATGACTTTTCCACTACGATGGGTTCTATGTCGAATTCGCTGAGTGCAAGTGCAGCCCTGAGCCCGGTTATACCACCTCCCAATATCAATACTTTCATAAAAGCTTTTTCCTCAAATTATGTAGGATTTTCTCTGTTAATACAGCTGACGATTATTAGCGCCTAACCACGATTCCGAAGGATCATATGGTATCCCGATCTTATCCAACAAAGGCTCGACCGGAACGGTATGAAACTGTATTCCTACAACCTCATAGGGGTCCCATCCCATCAGAAGCCCGGCCACTTCCTGATAAGTAAGCACGGGAATAAAGTATTTCTCTCCGGTTATTTCATGAATGGCCCATTGTTCTTTATCTATAAAAACCTGACATCCCGGACAATTGGTGATGATTAGATCCGGTTGAAATGGAGACATGCTTTTCATTTTTTTGTGCACGCTGGCCATAGTTCCTGCTCGATTGGGGCTGATCATGCACTGTCTGAAACCCATTCCACAACAGTGGCGTCTTTCCGGATAATCTATCTCTTTACCTCCCCACGCGGTACCCATTCCAGAAAGTACTTCACAATATTCTGAACCTCCCAGTGAATGCTCTTCAGGAAAAAGCTTACTATAATGACATCCCACATGATCTACAACATTCAAATGCCTGCCGGTCTTTTCATCGATTAGCTGGAATTTCATAAAGTTATCCCGAAGCTGATCGCGATAGTGATAGTAGACATCACTTATATGAAGAATATGCTTGGGAATCTCAAACTCCCTGCCACACGACTGTTTTAAAAGCCTGTCAATCTTCTCTTTTAGGCCTGGTTCCTGTTCATACAGATCTTTACACTCACAGTGAATGCCAAATGAAGTAACGCAGGACATAGTAATGGCATCAACTCCTATTTCCTGGGCAATTGACCAGAGCCTGGCAACGGTAAGCAAAGTGCCTTCAATTGGCATTATATCTCCATGATAAGCAATACCGGAACAACATGTCCAACCGGATTCAGGCTTTGGGCTGGTCCCCCAATTAAGACCAAGAAGATCATAAACTTTAGGAAGCATTGCCTCGGAACCTGGATAAAGGGCACCCAAAATGCAACTGAGGGTCAAAAAATACCCATCATCAGGGATATCCTTTATATATCTCTTCCATAATGATTCCCGGCCGACTTCACTGAACAACCTATTATTTTCTATCATCCTTCTGTCTTCACCTTATCATGGTATTCATCAATAGTAATGCCTAATTCATCCGCCTGTTTTTTTGCTGAATCTTCTATAAGTTCCCACATGTAAAGTCCACCTCCCGCATGCCAGAGCCTCCTGACTTCATGGAGTGTTTCAGGATGGACCTTTCTCCCGGAAAGCGATCCGTCCATATCGGGGCACGCGCCAATGCTTCTGAAATACGCTTCCTGATTTTTAAAATATTTTTCAAATCGAGGGCCGAAGTCGCGATGGGCTTCCCACGAAGGGTCTCGAAAATAAAGCGTACAGGCACGATTCCAGAGGTTTCCACCCCAGAGATGACGCGCTGCATACTGCTGCCGTCCACGAACACTGTACACATGATACCCTTTAATCTGACTCAGCTGCCTTAAGGAGGAAATCATTCCAAATGGATTATTTTCCCTCGGACATTTAGGCTTGCAGGAACCGCACTGTGTACAATACCAGATGGTATCGGATTTGAGGAGTTGAATTATCGCGTCCTCATTTTTTTCCTGAACGGTCTCCATTATGATTCTGGGATTATAATCAAAGAATTCAGCCGCGGGACAAAGAGCAGTGCAAGCACCACAGCTCATACAGCCACTTGCACTTAAAGCATGCCGAGCAATAATATGATTTTCAAGCCACCACACACAGGATTTTTCTTTTGCTCCTTTGTACCACGCCACAACTTCGTTTCCTTCCCCATACTTTTCATTCCAAATTTTCTGTTCTCTTCTGTCTTTTTCTCTTTCAAAAGGAGTCCCAAAAAGAATCTGAATATTGGGATAGAAATACCCACCATCCCATGGTTCTTTTTGGTCCCGCATTTGATAATATATTTCTATAATCTCATCATCAGTTAAACCATCCAGATATTTTCTAATAATTTCTCTATCCTTTTTACTTAGGTTAAAGTCTCGTTGAAACCAGATAGGCAAATTTTTAGTATTTTTAATACAATTTTGTGATTCATTAGGATAATCTTCCGCAGGTGTTTCCTGGACGGGGAATGCCTGGTTTTTTAAGTCAAATTTATCCATCAGTTCCTCTTTTAAAATAACCGATCACTTGTCACGTTTTAATCGCAACATTAAACTTATTTTGATACCCGCGTGCCTCATCTTCATCTTTTCAAGGCCCCAGATCATCGGCAGGTTGTTGATGTTGGACCCGAAATAGCCACATTTCATTTCCTGCTCATGATACCAGGGATGACGGTAGGCGATAAGGGCTAAGGCCACTCCCTTGCCTGCAGCACGCGGATGCACGATAAGTCCTTGTGACAGATGGTTCACGGCGACGCCCAGTTCACGTTGAATATCCTTGTCGATAATACCGTTCAGTGCCCCGGCAAACTGCCCGTTCCATTCGGCGACAAAGACTTTCCCTAACCCTGCATGTACCTCCCTATATCGCTTGACGTAGAGACTCACAACCCTCTCCTTGTCGAATTCAGGCTCGTAAAGGAGATGATTGGGGAAAGGCATATGGGCATAACTGTAAGCGATTTCATCGAAGTCCGATTCTATGGGATCGCGCATCAGAAGGTCATCACGCAAGAATGCGCGGTAATCATTATCAACGGAAGCAGTAACATGGCGAAAGCCATCGGCATAACGGAAGCCGTTTTCCTCGAGGGCTCGAATCCATTGGTGTGCCTGAGAAGCAACCGAGGCTGTTATGAAGGCAATACCTTGTTTCTCTGCCCTGTCTCGTAGCGCCCTCATCTGCAATAGGAAGGCCGGATAATTCTCGCTTGCGTTATCGCAGACGAAGGCTTCATTGGCAATGCCCGCAACTTCAATACCAAAATAGTTTGAAAGATAATCCACCCGTTGCAACTGGGCGGCACAGTATATTTTTCCGTTGGCTGTCCCCACGAGAATACTTTCCGGATTCGTGTCAGCAGCTTTACGTACTTTGCGGAAACGGTAGTCTTGCATCCGATCGTCCACCAAGGGAGAACCAAAATAAGTTGGAAAAGGGAAATTCATGTATAATTCTCTAAGCATTTCTAAATCAGCGTCATGCCATGGAAGAATCTTTATATTCATAAGAAACATCCTTTCTGGTTTGAAAATTCATATGTTGAAATTTTTTATTTCCGTAAAAGTGCTCTATCCTTGGAGAAGTCCATTGATAGCGATAAAGTCATCTTGAGATGATGGACATCTTCTTTTTTAAATATCGATCAGGTCTCGAGATCCTCGTAAAACTTCGATCATCTGTTCTATAACTCTATTCAAACCTTGCCCGTCAACCATTTGTTTACTGGCCTGCGCTAATGCCCGCCGTCGCTTTTCGTTGCCAATTAGAGTAGCAACGGCACGGATAATTTGTTTCTGTGAAACCTTGTTTTGATGGCCCAGATAACAACATAGCCCTTTCTTTTCGAGTAAAAGAGAATGTTGTCTTTCACGTTCGGATGTAGAGATGATAATATTGGGAACTCCCAGACACGCTAGTTCCCAGACTGTTAAGCCACCAGAAGTTATAGCTATATCAGATTGTGCCATCAGTGCAGGCATTTCGGATGTGTTGATGCGAAGATCAACACTGAGCTGAAGATTTTGTGATATCATGGCTTTGAGATCATCAAGGAAAGCGTAAAATGCTCCTACAACCACAATGATGTGCTGCGGAGCATTTTTCATTTTGGCCAAGGCCGAAACCACTCTCAGGGTGAGGTTTGTGCCATCGACACCGCCAAACGAGAGCAAAAGAGTCTTGGCGGACACAGAAATGCCTTTTTTTTCTGCTTTGTGCAGTTCCCTATAAAAAGCATTGTCTAGGATAGTATAACAGGGGCCGAGTAAGAGTCTCGTGTATGGCTCAATAGAATAGTCCTGTTGCAGGGAAAGCAAACTCTGATTATGAACGATATCTGCAACAAAATGACAATCATGGCGAAAGGTAATTATCATTAAGCGAACCCTGTCTTTGCGAATATGCTGCTGAAACTCCGCCGTATAGAAAGTTGGAAGAGGGTTGTCTATCACCAGAAGTGCATTTGCACTCTTTCGGTCAGTAATTCGGGCCAGGATTACATCCGGATCTACTGACTCGCGACGGGAAAGTGTCTCCACTGTACACCCATCTCTTTCAAGTGTCTTTAGTAAGGAATTATGGGGTGCACTGGCGAGAAAAGTACAAGAAATTCCCAATACTTGGAGTTTTTTGGCAAGAAGACGACACCGGCAAAGATGACCTGTGCCAATTTCCCTGTTAGCGTCGACTCGAAAAAATACATGGGGTGTAGTCATTGTTTAGTTATCGTGGCGTCCGAAGATAGGATCAACGGTGTGTTATGGTAGAAACTTCTTTATAGTCAAATACTTTTATCTTTTTGTAAAGATCTCAAAAGTCCCTCATTTCGAATAATATGAGCATTCAGTTTGTAAATTTCATGATGCTTATCTAAAAAAGATTTGATTTCCTCGATAGTAAAGTATCGGTCTGTACCTTTATAAAGATTTTCTAAAATGGTTTTTACTACAAGGAAATCTTCTTTCTCATCTACTGTTATTCTGTAGTTACTGTCATCAGTTTCGTTTTCGATGGTTACATTCCGAAACTTTTCCGGGTGATTCCGGATATAGAGAGTCACATGTTCTCGTTCGTACTTGAGCTTTGCTTCATGCCATGCGTTAGACAGTGCTTGAAAACTTATGATTCCGCAATCAAGGCCTTCGGCAAAGGTTTCGCCTGTGCGGATATAGTCAGCGCCGTTTTCAAAGTAGGCATCGGCAATGCTGTCGCAGATATCCGGGGCAATTAGCGGGCAATCACCTGTTAACCGCATAATATGCTCTGCCCCGTATTCTATCGCCGTCTGATAGTAGCGATCCAAGACATCGTCCTCGGACCCGCGATAAACTTTGATTCCTTCCTTTTGAGCCAGTTCCATAATCGGGTCGTCTTCTTTATTCGTGGTCGTCGCAATGATGATGTTGTCAATCATTTTGCTGAAACGAAGACGCTCAACCTGGAAACTCAACAAGGGTCTTCCCATAACTTCCATCAAGACCTTACCTGGGAGACGGTTTGATGTCATTCTTGCCTGGATAATTGCCGTAACTTCAAGTTCCACTATGCAAGCCTCTTAAACCCAACACTTGAAGGTTTGCCGATTAGTTTTTTATCAATATCGTTGTGCTCAATCGATCGTGCAATCTCCCCAAAAGCCTTATCAACCGCCTTAAAATAATTTTGAACATTCTCGTTGGTATGAGCATACATTACATAAAACAAGTTAGATGCCAGAAATCCCTGTTCCAGCATAAGTTGAATAAAATAAGCTTTCATCGCTTGTGCTTTATCATGAACAAAAGCAAAATGACTCATGGGTTTCATTCCACCAACTTCTATAGACAAACCATGTTTATCCGCCATTTTTCCCCAGCCTGATTGCACCTGTTCTCCAAGTCTGACAAGGTGCTTTCCGACATCAAGTCTTTTGTGCTTTTTAATCATTGCAATTGCTGCGGTTGGCCCTATACGTTCCGTCCAGTTTGTACTGCTGATAAATGTTTTTTGAGCAGCCTGCATGACATCAGCCCTTCCGATCACAGCGGCTATGGGATACCCGTTCCCTAAAGCTTTTGAAAAGACAGCCATATCAGGCTCTTTTGTAAAAAACTTCAGATGAGCGCCTCCGGTGTTAAATCGGAATCCCGCTGAGATTTCGTCAACGACAAACACTGCTCCTGATTCATCCGCAAGGGTAAGACAACGCATAACATGACCCGCACCGATTTGAACGGAGGCGTCTGCTCGGATAATCAGATTTTTGTTCATTTGATCTTATCCATCTGCAAGACTGAGTACATTTTTTCGGCTGTTTCCCAATCTTCGGGCGTATCAATATCCTGAACAAGGTAACGAGGCAAAATCACGGGGGCAGTGTCCTTTGAATAAAATTGTTTTTCTTTTAGATAGTTTTTTACGTCTGCCCAATAGAATTGCCCTGCGTCATGATAAGCTTCCGGCAAGTCCTGCGAACGGGTTTCTCTGTATTCCGGCCAGAACATCTCCAGCCGGTTTTGACTGTTTATTTTTAAAGACCGGAAAATGGGAAAAGGATAAGTTGTTACGGAAAAACAGGATGCTGCGTTCTTTTCACGTAATAAGTTATAACCTTTAATTATATATTCAGCCTTAACAAAAGGAGCTGTGGCATAGATACAGCAGATGTAATCTATTTTTTCTCCATCTCCCATAAGCCGTTTTAAAGCATGGAGAACAACCGCACCTGTGCCTGCATAATCATCCGCAAGTTCGCAAGGCCGCATAAAGGGAACTTCTGCATCGAACTCTTTTGCTATGGATGCGATTTCTTTTGAATCGGTAGAAACAATTATTCGATCAAAAATACCGGTATTTTTTGCGGCCTCAATAGAATAGGCAATCATGGGCTTGCCGCAAAATGGTTTAATGTTTTTATGCGGGATCCTTTTGCTTCCGCCTCTGGCAGGGATAACAGCAACAACAGACATTTTATTTATCTCTATTTCGTAAAATAATTTTTTGCATTACATCAATCACCTTTTCCACATCTCCATCCGTCATTCCCGGAAACATGGGCAACGATAAAGTCTTCGTATAGCTTTGTGATACTCTCATCAGTTTAAATTGCCGGGCAGTCCGGGCAGTATTGGGACGTTCCCCCTACATTATTTTTTCCTGACCTGACAGGTTATTTCTCTAATGACTCTTTCAACATCTTCCTCAACCATCGCCGGATAAAGTGGTATAGAAAGGCAATGTTTATAATATTGTTCTGCATTTGGACAATCACCCCAGTTTGTTCCAAAATGCTTACGGTAAAAAGAATGTAAATATACCGGAATATAGTGTACCTGTGTTTGGATACCTTTTTGTTGTAATTCAAGCATAAATCCAGCCCGATCAATATTGATTTTTTCAAAATCAAAAAGCAGGACATAGAGATGAAAATTACTATTACAGTTACTATTTTCAAAAGGAATCTGAATAAAATCCAAATCCTTGAAAGCAGCATTATATTGATTGACGATTTCTCGACGTCGTTTACGGAATCGGGCGAGTTTTTTCAATTGGGAAAGTCCAAGAGCGCATTGGATATCGGTTATACGATAATTGTAGCCAAGGGCGATTTGTTCATAATACCAGGGATTCACAGTACTCCCGGAATCAGAGGGAGCCGACCGGAAGGCAAGATCGTGATTTACAAACTCGCACGGATCGCTCGTGATGCCGTGTGACCGCCACAGCCTCAACTTCTTTAAAAGACCTTCATCATTGGTCAGGACTACGCCGCCTTCACCTGTCGTAATATGTTTAACCGGATGAAAACTCATCACAGTCATATCCGAAAATGCACAGGATCCTACCTTCTTGTTCTTATAAAAGGAACCCAAAGCATGACAAGCATCCTCAATAACGTAAATCTTATGCCCATATTTTTTTTCAGCGGTGCTGACAATTTGACGAATTGCATCCATATCACAACTCTGGCCCGCAAAGTCAACCGGGATAATTGCCTTAGTATGCCTGGTAATCTTCTTTTCGATCTCTCCAGATGAAATGTTGTATGTATCCGGGTCAATGTCAGCAAAAACAGGCCTTGCACCACAGTAAACAGCACAATTAGCAGAGGCAACAAAGGTAATAGGAGAAGTGATAACCTCGTCACCATTCCCTACACCAGCTGCCAGGCAGGCAATATGAAGGGCAGATGTCCCGGAATTCAGACAAACGGCAAAGGCGGCGTCTGTTTCATCGCAGAGCGCCGATTCGAATTCTGCAATCTTTGGTCCCTGGGTCAGCATTGTTGAGTTCAGTACATCAATAATCGACTGAATATCATCTTCATCGACAAACTGCCTGCCATAGGAAATCAAGTTACTTTTTGTCATTGGGATGTTTTCTCCATTTTTGAGTATAGGTGCGGCAACTTTGGTGGGGTTCTATCGTCCTTTTGCTGTCTGGGTACACGATCCCGATTTGATGGGATGACAAAGGGTGGTAACTCCCTCATTCGCAATGACCAAAAGATTGCCACGTCGGCCAAAGGCCGACTCGCAATAACAGTAGCGTTGCCCCTCTGCGGGCAACATGATGGTGGGGCACAGAGGCCCTACGCTACTCGGGTCATGTCCCCGCCCGCAGGGGGCAATGGGGACATCCCTAAGTGCGGGAAGTGTCCCTAAACCGCTATGTCCTTCACGTACTTTGCTATAGAAAGCGACGCTGTAAGGCCTGGGGATTCAATTCCTGTTAAATTGATAAATCCTTCCATTCCTCTGTCAATCTCGTGTTTTATGACAAAATCCTTTATGCCGTCGCCTTTAATCTTGGGACGAATTCCGGCCATATCCGGATTAAGAGATTCTTTGTCCAACCCTTCGATATAGTTTTTCGAGCTCTCATAAAAAATGTCTCTTTTGCCGGCATCAACTTTATAGTCTATGGCATCCACATATTCCGTATCCGGGCCAAAACGAAGGCGGCCACCTAAATCCAGAGTGGCATGGATGCCTAAACCGGACAGGTCTTTGTGTGGCACAGGATAAACAAGCATTTTTATGGGCGGCTTTTTTGCGTATGAAAAATACGAGCCTTTGCAGTGGCTGAGCCTGTAGCCTGCTTTGTCAATGTCAATGCCTGCCATTGCCGCTATACGGTCCGCGGAAAGTCCGGCTGAATTTATAATTAGTGATGAAATAAATTTATAGCCATTATTTTTTATATCGTTCCGGGTACACGATCCCGATTTGATGGAACTAAATCGGGTCATGTCCCCGAGCGATCCCCTTTTTCTTCCTCTTGTTCCTATTACGTATCCGTTTTTCTGTTTTTCGATGGAATCAACCTCGGTGTTAAAGGAAAACATGACTCCGGATGAATTGGCGACTCCATGCAGATGCGACATTAAGGAGTGCGAATCGATAATGCCGGTGTTTGGAGAGTAAATAGCAGCTACCGCATTAACATTTGGCTCCATTTTGTTTATTTCATCTTTTCCAATAAGGGTTAGTCCTTTTACACCATTCTGTATTCCGGTCTCATAAAGTTCCTGCAGGTCTGTTATTTCTGACTCGTCAGATGCTACTATTAATTTTCCCAGCCTTGAATGTGGAATGGAATGTTTCTCGCAATATTCATACAAAAGGCTTGCACCTTCTACACACAATCTGGCTTTCAGCGAATTCGGAGGATAATAGATACCGGAATGAATAACCTCGCTGTGGCGACTGCTTGTTTCCTGACCGAATTTTTCATGCTTTTCAAGGACAACAATGTCTTCGTATTTTTGAGATAGCTCTGCCGCTATAGCCAATCCTACTACACCGGCACCTATGATTGTTATTTTGATTTTGTCCATTTGAAGTGGGGTCAGGCTTTCCTTATTGTCGTTATTGGGGCCTCAGGCAAAGGCGATCCACAGATTACGCAGATTATGCGGATTAGTGATTCTCAGGCTGTCTGGGTACACGATCCCGATCCTTCAGATTGTGGGGGGCAGAGCTTATCCGGGGACATGTCCCCGAGGAATAACAGCGGTTTCAAAATTTTGGTTTAAGTCCAGCTTGTTTGCAAATTTCGTTGGCAGTAATTCTATCGAGGACTCGATGTCTCTTAACAGGAATGGTTTTTACATCATTTGTGTATATCGAATGATTTGCGCCCTCACGTAAAAGCCGAAATGCATTTTCTTCAAAGTATCGTATCAGATCACGCCGTTTGATAGACATCCGGAACCTCTATTGGAACTTGCTCAATCAGGGCCCCTCCTATCGGTATTTCCTTCCGCTGTTGTTTATAAGCCAGGAGCATTTCATTAAGGGCATCTCTTAACATCATGCGACATTCTTCTATGTCCTTGCCTTCTGTCACGACTTCCGGCCATTCGATTAACTGGCCCATATAGCCAGAAGCAATTTTGGAATATTTTGCAGTATAATTCAGTAACATTTTACCTCCTGAAAATGTAATGTGATAAGTAACATCGTTACATTGTGAAGTTAAGAGAAATGGTGACGTATAATTTCGCCGTTGTCAAGAATCTTTTGCTGTGCCATTAGGGGGTCACATTAGGGGGTCAGGCTTTCCTTATTGTCGTTATTGGCTATCTGGGTACACGATCCCGATTTGATGGGGCTAAATCGGGTCATGTCCCCACGCTGTCGGGTTGCGTGTTGAAAAACATAAGGGCTGCGCCCTTTTGAAAACTGTCTCACGCT
>Ga0268281_1001511_pt1 | contig 13335 bp, 11 predicted proteins | sample saktaG_10_FD_190134 | JGI IMG/M metagenome (GOLD analysis project Ga0268281, IMG submission 190134) | Saline water microbial communities from Sakinaw Lake, British Columbia, Canada - sak_2011_5_24_50m | ecosystem: Environmental > Aquatic > Non-marine Saline and Alkaline > Saline ... | reverse complement strand
ATAATATTTTTCTTACTTTTATCAGTGGCTGCATTAACATCAACTATCTCTCTCTTAGAAGTAATTACGGCATTCGCTGTGGATGAATTTCGGATATCCAGAAAGAAGGCTTCAGTAATATTGGGTGGTGTTGTATTTCTGCTGGGAGTTCCCAGCGCTCTGTCAGCGGGTAGACTAGAAAATTTCACGATAATAAAATTGACTTTTTTTCAATTAGTTGATTTTATTTCCGCGAATATATTTTTACCTTTAGGCGGGATTTTTATTGCGCTATTTGTTGGTTGGTTCTGGGGAATGAAAAATGCAGTTCCCCATTTAATTGAAGGTACTGTGAATTTCCCGGCATTTTTGGTTTCAACCTGGTCAATTTTAATTCGTTTTGTTGCACCCGTTTTGATTTTACTAATATTTTTAAGCAGTATCGGGATTATATGATCAAAAAGGGAATTGCTGTTTTATTACTGACATTCATTTTTAACACCGCATTCGGGGCAGTTTCAGTGTACGATCAATCGAAAAAATCAAAGGACCCCTGGTTTGGACTTGACAAATTAAAACATTTAAGTAGTTCGTTTATTTTAACGACAACAGGCTATTATATACAGTCAAAAATGACCGATATTACTAATACTAAATCGATGACTAATTCCGGAATGCTTACCATTTCGCTGGGACTTGGGAAAGAAATAACCGATTCGAAAAAACCAGGTGGAATTTTCAGTATTCGGGATTTAACAGTGGATTTCGCAGGTTTAGGGCTGGCACTAATATTTATTCGGGCGATTGCGTAATGCGAGATTTCAAAGAATATACTGGTTGCATCCATGCTCATTCGATCTATTCTGACGGGAGCGGCACCTTTCCTGAAATTATTAAAGCAGCGCAGGAAGCAGGTCTAGATTACCTGCTGGCGTCAGACCATATGACGCTTCAAGGCCGGGATGAAGGAAACACGGGCTGGCACGACAATCTGTTTTTATCCGTCGGTTATGAGATCAATGATAAAGACGATCAGCATCACTACCTGGCGTTTGGGCTGGAAGAAATATTGCCCCCGGATTACAGCCATGAGCAATACATTCAGGCGGTCAAAGCAAAAGGGGCGCTGGGTGTTGCCGCTCATCCCTTTGAGCAGCGGGATGTCAATAAATCTGTAGTTGGATTTCCACCGATTCCATGGGGAAACCTGGATTATCCCGAGATTGAGGTGATTGAGATCTGGAATATGATGTCCCATTGGTTGGAATTAACAACCGGGCGGAATAAATACTGGAATGTTGTTCATCCGCGCAGCTTTTCTACATTTCCGTCGCGAAGGCTATTGGCTTGGTGGGATCAGGCAAATCAGGATCGGAAGGTGGTGGGAATTGGTTCCGTCGATGTACATGCGATAAAAATCAGGATTTTAAAACTCTACACCAAGGCGATTTTTGATTATAAAATTATGTTTAAATCCATCCGCACACATTTATTATGTGATTCTGAGTTGACAAATAAAATCAGCAATACCGGGATTGAATCCACTATTTTTAATCTGATTCGTAGCGGCCGGACATTTATTTCGAATTTCAGAAGAGGAGATGCGCGGGGGTTTCGATTCTGGGCGGAAGACGGCAACAGAGAATTGCAGATGGGTGAATCAGGCCCGATGCAAAAACCGGTTTTAAAAGCCATTATACCTGAAAGAGGGCATTGCCGCTTGATTCGCAATGGTGAAGTGATCCAAAAAGGAAAAGCTACAAAAATTGACCTGGCGGTTAGTCCCGGAGTTTATCGTCTGGAAGTGCTGAAGGGAAAACGCGGCTGGATTTATTCAAATCATATTAAAATACTGGAAAATACATAGTATGTGTGGTGTTGTCGGAATATATAATAACAAAGAGGCTTCTACCATGGCCTATCTCTGTCTGTACGCATTACAGCATCGCGGACAAGAGGGTATTGGTATTGCCAGCTACGATGATTCAAAGGTACATGTAGCGAAAGGATTGGGGCTGGTTTCAGAAGTGTTTGCCTGTCGTGAAAAACTGGAAAGTCTCGAAGGCCGTTTTGCTGTCGGACATAACCGTTACTCAACGCATGGCGAAAAATCCCGCATTAATATCCAACCACTTGTTTTTAATTATAAAGGCAACCGTGTTATAATTGCACATAATGGTAACCTGGTTGATCTTGATCCCATTCGCAGCGATCTGGAGGAAAAAGGGGCGTTATTCCAGACAAGTTCCGATACGGAATACATCATTCAACTGTTTTCCCATTCGAAAGCCGAGACTATTGAAGAAAAAATGCTGGATGCCCTGAGGCGCGTGAACGGCGCGTACTCACTTATCATTATGTTCAATGATAAAATGATTATTGCCAGGGATCGGTATGGCTTCCGTCCGTTGTGTCTTGGCAGATACAAAGATACAGTTATTGTAACATCGGAAACCTGTGCGCTGGATCTGGTTGGCGCTGAATATGAACGGGATATTGCGCCTGGCGAAATGGTCATTTTTGACGGTAAAACTGAAAAAAGTTTTAAAATACATGCCCCGAAGCCGCGTCATTGTATTTTTGAATATGTCTATTTTTCTCGTCCGGATAGTCGGATATTCGGTGAATATGTTGATAAAACCCGCCGGAAAATCGGTAAAATACTGGCGTTGGAAAAACCAGTTGAAGATGCCGACATCGTCATATCTGTGCCGGATTCCAGTAACACTACCGCCTTAGGTTATTCGCAACGATCCTCTGCCCGGTTTGAATTAGGGCTGATTAGAAACCATTACGTTGGCCGGACCTTTATTCATCCTACCCAGGAGATGCGTGATTTTAATGTAAAAATTAAATTCAATGCCATTGGCGGCGTTCTGAAGGATAAAAAGATCGTCATTGTCGATGATTCGATTGTGCGTGGAACCACCTTGAAAATGCTCATTAGAATGATTAAGGAGGCCGAACCGGCAGAAATCCATTTGCGAATTGGTTCGCCACCGGTAAAATATCCCTGTTTCTATGGAATGGATTTTCCCTCAAAGGAAGAACTGATTGCTAACCTCAAGGAAGTTCAGGAAATTCGTGATTATCTTGAGGTGGACAGTCTTGAGTATATATCTGTCCAAGGCTTGCTGGATTCCACGACTTTACCCGATGATCACTTCTGTACAGCCTGCTTTACCGGTAAATATCTCGATTCGGAAAATAACTATTAATAATTGGAGCAATAATGCTAAAGGCATCTGAAAAATATCTGAAACCCCTTGATTTTTTGTTTATTTTAAGACCAACACTCTTTTTCCCAATCTGGATTATTACCCTGGCCGGCTATTCAGCCTATTTTACGGTCAATGGAACAGTTGTCTGGTGGAAAACAATTATTGATTGGCATATATTTTTTAATTTTTGCATCCTGACTCTGGCTGCCGGAGCGACATTTATCTTCAATCAGTTGCAGGATATTGGTACGGATAAGGATAATAATAAACTATTTTTAATTTCTGAAAAATATGTTCATCCCGATCTCGCTAAAAAAATCGCTCTTGTTTTATCAGGCATATCATTGTTGGTGTTTCTGATTCAGGGCTTGAACCTGTTTTTTGCACTATTGATGTTTTTAATTGTATGGGGCTATTTGTACAATTATCCGCCCTTTGCATGGAAAGATCGAGCAATAATGGGAATATTGGCGAATTTAATGGGAGGCATGTTTTTGTTTCTAATTGGCTGGTTGATGGCAGGTGATTTCCAGTCAATGGTATTTATACAAATGATTCCCTATCTGTTGGCATGGAGTGCTGTGGCACTTTTAACAACAATTCCCGATCAGAAAGGAGATGCCAACCATGATAAAAATACCTTTGCGGTAAAATACGGAGAAAAACTTACGATCTGGTTAGCAGCCGGTTGGGTTATTATCGGTTTTATCATTGGAATGAAAAATGGTGATCCGATTATAACACACCCGACAATGTTGTCCTTACCGTTGTTTATTATTATGGCGTTTACATTAAAAAAGGAATGGGTTTTACGATCAATCCGGTTTCCACTTCTGTTTTTGGCAATTATTCTATGTGCTCAGTTCCCCTATTTTTTTCTCGTCATTTTGATTAATTACTACGTCGCGAAATTTTATTATATCAATCGATTTAATTTAGATTATCCGACATTCAAGGTTGATGAGGAGTAAGATAATGATCATCGTAAATGAAAAAATGTGTGATTTATGCGGGACATGTGTTGCTGTATGCCCGGTTGATTGTATTGAATTGACGGAATTTGATTTAATTATTAACGACGAAACCTGTATTAATTGTGACGCCTGTGTCAAAATATGTCCGTTTGCGGCTTTGACATCAGAAATATCAGAGGTATAAGTCAATGAAAAAACATTATAATATTGCAATTGTCGGGGGTGGTCCGGCAGGAACCACAGCTGCGCGATTCGCTACCAGTCAAGGGGCTTCGGTTGTGGTATTGGAGAAAGACCGGGAAATCGGTGTGCCGGTTCGCTGCGCGGAAGGTATCAGTGAAGAGGGATTGACAAAATTTGTGGATATCGATCCGAAGTGGATTGCCGCCAAGATAACCGATTTTGGTTTTGTATCTCCGTCCGGTAAAATGATTGTTTTCCATTCACCGTCAATCGGGTATATTCTTCATCGGCGCCTCTTTGATCATTCACTGGCAGAGTTGGCGTCTGATATGGGGGCCGAAATATACACCAAGGCTTATGTTCACGGGATAAAACGGAATGGGACAAAAACTACACTGTACTTGCGACATATCGGTGTCGAGACCGAAATTGAAGCGGATATCGTGATCGCTGCTGATGGAGTCGAATCCCGGATCGCTCACTTAGCGGGTATTAAAACAAAACTTTTGCTAAAAGATATTGAACCTTGTGCCCAGATGCAGTTGGCCAATATTGAGGTTAATCCTAACAGGGGCGATTTTTATCTGTCTAATAATTGGGCGCCAGGAGGTTATGTATGGGCATTTCCAAAAGGTGAACACACGGCTAATGTAGGTCTGGGAATTAACGGTAGATATGCAGGGAATAAATCAGCTCTTGAATATTTAAAGGATTTTGTTGCTGAAAAATTTCCATCTGCATCTGTTCTTACAACCACTGCCGGAGGCGTACCTGTTGCAAAAGTTGTGGATGATCTGGTAGTGGATGGTTTGATGGTAATTGGCGATGCAGCGCACCAGGTCAATCCATTGACAGGTGGCGGAATATCGACTGCAATGGCTGCCGGAAAGATGGCTGGTTTGGTTGCTGCCGCTGCTGTTAATGATCAGGATTTTTCTGCCAAACGGTTGAGTGACTATCAAAAACAATGGGATAAAACCATCGGAAAGGATATAAAACGTTTATATCGATTAAAAGAATGGGCAATTAATCTCACCGATTCAGATTATGAAGATATTGCACAATCTTTGGACGGACTGTCACCGGAGGAAGTTACATTAATTAAAATTTTCAAACAGGCCGTTAAGAAAAAACCCTCGTTGGTTATCGATGTGTTAAAAGTATTTGCCGGTTTCTAGATATATCTATGAAAGAACTCTTAAAAGAACTAAAACTCTCAAGATTTATTGCCTTCGATCTTGAAACCACCGGGCTTAATCCGGCAGGCGATGCCGTTATAGAATTTTCTGCGATTCTTTTCGAGGATGGGAAAAAAACCGACATTCTATCATTTCTGTGCAATCCCGGAATCAAGATTAGTCCGGAAATCGAGGATTTAACGGGAATACGTTCCGATATGTTGACGGACTACGCTCCCTTTGAGGACCGTTTAACTGAAGTGCTTGATTTTCTTGGTGATTTACCGTTAGTAGGACATAATATTGGTTTTGATATGGGATTTTTAAAACAATATTGTCGTCGACATACGAATTATAAACGGTTCAGAATTAATAATCCGTTATACGATACATTGTTGTTATCCCAGGCTTTTTATTTTTATTTGCATAATCACCGTCTTTCGACAGTCAGTGAATATTGCGGATTAAATTCTGATGGTGCACATCGTGCTGAAGCCGATGCATTCAATACAGGTAATATATTTTTGAAATTAATCCCTGAAGTTATTAAATACGATCTGGATGCGCTTCAGATTATTAATCTTACACTGAAAGATACCGATGATCCCAATAAATGGCTTTATCAAAACGCTGCAAAGCGCCTGCTTCTGACAAGAAGTATTGGGAGCTCAGACGCACCGGTAATTGATTGGGTAGCACCGGTGAACATTTATGGCAAAAACATAGAAAATAATTCTGATCATTCACATAATAATACTGAAAATGATGTTGAAACCTTTTTCGGTTCTGAAGGTGTTTTATCCGGGATTCTGGAGAATTATGAAGGCCGTTCTCAGCAAGTGGAAATGGCTCAGTATGTTATAGGTGCTCTGAATAGTGGTAAATCATCTGTCATTGAAGCAGGAACCGGTGTCGGAAAAACCTTAGCCTACCTGATTCCGTCAATATTGTGGCAAAAAAGTAATTCTCCGAACCATTTACGATTTGTTATCGCCAGTAATACCAAAACACTTCAGGAACAGATTTTCTTCAAGGAAATTCCTTTTGTCAATGATGAATTGAATCTGCGCTTCAAGGCTGTAATGTTAAAGGGCCGTTCTAATTATATCTGTTTGACACGCTGGAACCGGTTATTAGCAGACATTGGTAACAAACTTAACCTCGCAAACCGATCTTCGATTATCCCAATAATCATTTGGCTCAAACATACAAAAACGGGAGATATTGCCGAAAATAACGGGTTCAGAATCAGTCATAACCATTATATATGGAGTGAAATATGTTCGGAACCCGGATATTGCACAACCAGTGTCTGTCAGAAATACGACGGTTGTTTTCTTGGTAAGGCCCGTTTTCATGCCAGCACGGCCGATGTAATCGTCGTCAATCATTCATTGCTACTCTCCGACGCCGCATCTAACAATACCGTACTTCCACATTATGACGCCCTGATCATTGACGAAGCACATAATCTGGAGAAAAATTCGTACAACTATTTTTCCTCGAAGATTAACTTAATAATGCTGACATATCAGCTCAATATTCTCTACAATTCCAAACCCATCGAAAGAGGATTGTTGATTGACTCGCTCCAGTTAATGAATCAATATAAAAAACTGGGTAAAGTTGAAAGCGACATTGTTCGTATAAAAGATCACATCAATGATTTGAAAATTGCCGCTGAAATCTTTTTTAAAGCAGTCTATCAGTATTCGGCGGAAAAACTATACCAGAACAGGGGATATTCACTGAAACAGCGGTATAAGTTGTTTAAGAAAGAATTTCCGGCAATAAAGACCGAACCACAGTCATTTATCTATGAATTATCCAATACTATTTCGGTACTTCAAGCCCTGATATTGAAAATCGACGGCCTGGTAAGTGACCTGCCCGAAGGTTTTGATGATTTACGAATACGGTTTACAAACATTATCGGCAATCTGGAGGAGTATCAATCGACACTGAAAGCTGTCGAGACCGGGAATGATGATGAATTAATATTCTGGTATGAAGTCAGAACAAATGGGAACGAAAGCGGAGTTGAATTTGCATTTACGCCACTGGATATATCTGAAACTTTGTTTGAAAAATTGCTGAAGGAAACCCGGACTACAATACTGACGTCGGCAACGATGCAAATCGCAAACTCTTTTGATTATATTATTGAGCGGACAGGTATTTCAAAACTTGATGCCCAAAATTTTCATTCGGTTGCTGTGGGATCTCCTTTTGATTATCCCCGACAAATGAAATTTATTACATATCATCGACACAAACATGACAGCGAAATAACTTCGATCACAAAACTTCTGATCAATCTTGCGAGTCGTTTTAATAAAGGCATTTTAATACTTTTTACTTCATATTCTACTTTAAGTGCAGTTCATAAGTCGGTCCGTTCTGAATTTCAGAAAAACGGAATTACTCTGCTGGCTCAGGGGATTGGTGGGTCCCGGACAGCACTTCTGGACCAATTTCGCAAGGAAAAAGCCTCGATTCTTTTGGGAACCAACAGTTTCTGGGAAGGAATTGATGTGGTGGGAGATTCACTGGAGATATTGATTATTACGAAATTGCCTTTTCCAGTTCCGTCCGAGCCGATTATCGAAGCCAATGTGGAAAAACTTCGGCTGGCAGGTGCGAATCCGTTCAATGACTATTATGTTCCGGAATCTGTGCTGAAGTTTCGGCAGGGAATAGGCCGATTAATCCGATCGAAAACCGATAAGGGGGTCGTCATTAATCTGGATGATCGTATTGATAAAAAAGCCTATGGTCGTTCGTTTAAAGCATCAATTCCGGTTGAGGCTTTAACAATTACTGATTTGGATACTCTTAATGAAGAAATTGGCCTATTTTTTAATTCTAATTAACGTATAAGATTCTTTTGAATAATAAATTTCAGAAAATTGTTAAAACTCTGGTTGATGAAAGCACGGAATTTTATCTTTCCAGTAATGTTACGTCGATCAGTCAGTGTATTGTAACCGGGTATGTGAATGATGACTATGATCTGTATGTATTCCTAAGACCTGATTCAGTGACTGCCGCTCATTTGAATTTTAATCCTTATGTGAATGTGCTGTTTTTCTCTAAAAAAACCTCCGATGAAAGCAATATATCGATAAATGCATATGGTGAACAAGTCAGTGATGCGACTCAAATTAGTAAAATCATCGAAAAGTGGAATAAAAAATATTCCCCGGATAATCAGACGACTAATGGAACAGAAAATGTTCTGTTTAGATTATCGCCACTATTGATTGAGTATTCTGACAATTCGAGTGGGAAAAAAAATGATCGTCTGGAGTTTCCGCAGAACCAACCCGGACTGATCACTAGGTTTTTTAAACGTATAGTTGCAAAATTGCGACTCTGGGTTGGGATACTTCGGGCACCGTTTTTTACGGCATCCATTGCACCGGTAATCCTAGGCGCTACGATAGCCTACCATCAACAAACAAACATCCATTGGGGATATTTTTTTCTGACCTTGATCGGATCAATTATTGCCCATGCTGCGGCAAATGTGATCAACGATTATTATGATCATCGATCCGGCAATGATGAAGCCAATATTCATCACAATACATTCTCCGGTGGCAGCCGGATGATTCAGAACAAGATAATTACTCCGGGACACACTTATTTCATCGCCGTATGCCTGTTTTTAATAACAATAGTCATCGGGTTATACCTGAATTCAGTGACAGCCGGGAATGTAATTCTTTTTATCGGTATTGCCGGCATTTTTCTGGCGTTTACCTATTCGGCAACACCCTTGAAACTGTCATATCGGGGAATTGGTGAACTTGCAATAGTGGGATCATATGGCCCGTTAATTGTTATGGGAACTTATTATATTCAAGTACAATCGCTCGATATTCTTCCCTTACTTGCATCAATTCCCAACGGTATTCTGGTCGGACTTATTTTATTCATTAACGAATTTCAGGATATGCAGGCTGATGGCAGTGTTGGTAAAAATACCCTTGTTGTGAAGATGAAGTTCAAGCGGCACTCACTGGCAGTATATAAAGCATTACTGATTTTTGTCTTTCTGTGGCTGACAGGTTTAACTGTTTTGAAGATATTCCCTGTTTGGACGTTGCTGACGTTGCTTGCTCTGCCACTGGTATTCCGGGCCTTTGTAATTGCATCGAAGAATTATGATAAAATTGATGAACTTCTGCCGGTTAATGCTTTGACAATTGCGATGCATTTGATAATTACGCTGTTATTTTCTGCCGGGTTCATTTTGGATTCCATAATATAGGTATTTCAAAATCCGAATTGCTTGACCTTTGCAGGGCCGTATCGTAAATTAGCACGCTTTTTTAAAAATTGGGGTGTCGTCCAATGGCAGGACATGCGGCTCTGGACCGTAGGATCGGGGTTCGAATCCCTGCACCCCAGCAGATATGGCGCATTCGTCTAGCGGTTAGGACGCCGGCCTCTCACGCCGGTAGCAGGGGTTCGATTCCCCTATGCGCTACAAAATAAGCTTAAAAAAAATGTTAACACTGAACAATTCTGACAGTTTCAATTCGATTTATTGCTAAAAGATTCCTATATTTTTAAATGCAGTTGAATTCTCAAAGAATAATAGATCTTTTAATTTTGCTACGTGAACATGGTTTATGGCAAAGTGATCGAACTATTTTCAAAAAGAAATCCGATATTCAACCCTTTATCAGTTCAAATATCCTGGCTATTTTAAATCACTGCCAAATTGACGATCAACGTTTGAAATTTGCAATTGCAGAAACAGAGATGGCTATTCAAAAGTTTCAGAACGGGCATTTAACTTACCACTGGCCACTCGTTGGAAATGAGGCCAGAATTGCAAACTCACCAATCTTGAAACGGTTAAAATTCTTATCGATTAGTCCTGATGCCGACTGTTCCTGTCTTCAGCAGATAGTCCTGAATGAAGAACAGAATATTAAAAAATTGATTGATGAATTAATCTACTATCGGTTGGATAATAAAAAATATATTTTACCACGATTTCAAAAGGAATTACCTTGCACTGAAGGTTCATTTTTAACCTGGTTCCCGCCAAAGGAAGCAGAAGAAAATTACAAGATTGAGACAATAGATATCGTCGTTGATTCCAATATCCTCTGGTTTCTGGGGAAGATGGGGCAACTTAATATTCCGGGAACCCACGAAACAATTCAATTTATCCGTAAAATTCTGAATACAGAATTAATTATTACAAAACCCTTAATATTAAGCCCGTATTACCCCTTTTCTGCCGGGATATTATATTATCTTTCCAGGGCAATTCATTGGGGAAATATCATAGAATTGATGGATTATAAGAGAAGAATAATTGAACTGGCACGCAAAGTAAAACCGGAAAATGACCTTGATCGTTTATTTTTGGCTTCGGTGGGGAATTATTGTAAAGAGAAGTCATTAATAACGCAGAATTGGCCTTTAGAGGATGTGAACCGGTCTGCTGATCCGATATATATTGGATCTTTAATAATGCCAATAGCATTACGTTTTTCTGTATTTTCAAAATTCATGAATTACCGGATTTTTAATATTGAATTTAGCAGCCAGGCTTTTCAGTATGCATTGACGCTTTGGCTTTCACAAACGGCATCACCCTGAAATTTCAGGAAACAAACTATAATTATTTACTCAATGCTGTTTTTACGCGGAAATAAAACGATAGCTCCGGGTCAGCAACTTTTTGATCCGCTTTACTGATCTCAAATAACGCATGCAGCAGATTGGTTTTCATATCGTCATCGAGTTGCTTGGCTATTTCGATGGATTCAACACCTCGTTCAAAAGTTTTTGTAGTACCTAACTCGTGGATAATATCCAAAACGTGTCTGATTTCATCCTTATCAAAGTCGTACCGATGAATTAACTCAAACAACTTCTTAATTTCACGGTCATCGACATCTCTGTCGACAGAGACCATATTAAAGCATAAATAGATAAATGCCTCTCTGGGTGTAATCTTAAATTTTGTCATTAATTTTCATCCTTTCGCAAGATATGTTTATTATCGATTATTAACGGAGTCTTTCCGGCTTTTTGTCGGATTGAATTAATAATTGGTAAAACTTTTGGATGTAGAATAAGTCTCTGTTCTAATTTCCGTTTTCCTGGAAAATTGATCAGAGTTATGCCGATAAATATCGTTAAAAGCCCTTGCCCGGGAATGAACAGCATTACGAAGCCGGCGATAAGGAAAATAAGTCCCAGAAGATTTTTCAGTAATAGCAACGTGAAACGTATAAGCGGATGTCGGCGCTCAAAGATGGGTGTTCGTTCAGGTGTTACAAAATACTCAGCAGACATTCGAATAAGAATTACTGGAATTAGTAAAATCGTACCGAAAAAGGTGAGTGTCGACAGTGATGTCAGCCAGATAAGAATTGAACGGTTTTCATAAATGAATTCGGTAATCATATGTATTGTAATATAGTTCAAATATTCAACAAATTTTCCAAAAAACTGGACACATCTCAGTCTGCCCGGCGTAGCACAGTGAAGACTAAGAGCATTGCGACAAGTATGTTCATGATTTGTCATATTTTAACCCAATAATTATCATTTTATCTACTTCGCACATAGGGTTATTCTTCATATATTTTAAAATAAAAGAAAAGCCAAGTTCATTTAGTATCTGTTCTTTAATCACAGTCTTATAACCAATTATTTATTGTGATTTAAAATACATAATACTCGGCCTTTCTGGTTTCTTTCTATTTCACTGTTTACTTTTTTAAGAAAAAAAATTATATTCTTCTGGGCAATGAATATCTATAAAAACAATCAAATAAACAATTCGCCGGATATTAATATTTAACGGAGGAACTCATGCCAAATATCGTTTTTAATGCTCAAAAATCAGGCCGTATAATCATCCCGTTTGTATTATGTCAGGTTTTATATATAAACCTATTTGCGACCGATCCACTATTCAAAATTACTGACTCCAGTGACAATGACGTATTTGAAGTGTATTCCGATAGTATGATTGTAAAAAACAGTACCGGCGATGCGCTTTTAACAGTTGGCAATAATGGTACGAAAGTCTATTTTCTCGATGAAGCTACCAAGGGCAGTGCGGCCGGTTTTGCCGTTGGTGGAATTAACCGAAGTAAGTCAACAACTACCTATGATTATATGAATATCACGAAGCGAAATACATTTATTGGAAATGAAGCCGGGAAATCCAATACTACCGGAAACAATAATAGCTTCATTGGATACCAAAGTGGCCGCACGAATACAACCGGATCAAATAATTCATTTATGGGATATCAAACTGGTTATAGTAACCTAAGTGGTCAATATAACTCATTTATCGGCTATCAAAGCGGTCGGTCCAATACAACAGGCACACACAATTCGTTTATGGGGCACCAATGCGGTTATAGCAACCAGGATGGGTGTTATAACTCATTTTATGGATACTTGGCAGGGAATAAAAATGTAGGCGGACCAGGGTCTTTCGACGGTGATTATAATTCCTTTTTTGGATATCAATGTGGATACAATAATATTGACGGTTTCAGAAATACATGTATGGGATATTACAGTGGTTATTCAAATGTATCCGGTCAACGAAATGTGTTTTACGGAGGATTTAGTGGATATTATAATACAGCAAATGATAACACATTCATTGGGTATACAGCTGGTAAAAATACTTCTGATGGAACAGGAAATAATTTCTTTGGGAATGGTAGTGGTTATGCAAACACATCAGGAGATTACAATTTGGCGATCGGGTATAATGCAGGGAAAGACAACACAACCGGTGAT
>Ga0268281_1001506_pt1 | contig 13354 bp, 9 predicted proteins | sample saktaG_10_FD_190134 | JGI IMG/M metagenome (GOLD analysis project Ga0268281, IMG submission 190134) | Saline water microbial communities from Sakinaw Lake, British Columbia, Canada - sak_2011_5_24_50m | ecosystem: Environmental > Aquatic > Non-marine Saline and Alkaline > Saline ... | reverse complement strand
TCGCGGCCCGGCCAAGGGGGGCATCCGCTACCACCCTGACGTGACTCTGGACGAAGTACGGGCCCTGGCTATGTGGATGACCTGGAAGTGCGCCGTGGTGGGGATTCCCTACGGCGGTGCCAAGGGCGGTGTGGTCTGCAATCCCAAGGTGATGTCAGAGCGCGAGCTGGAACGCCTGACCCGGCGCTTCACCAGCGAGATCTCCATGTTCATCGGCCCTGAGTCCGACATACCTGCCCCCGATGTCAACACCACCCCCCAGACCATGGCCTGGATCATGGACACCTACAGCATGACCAAAGGCTATTCGGTGCCGGCCGTGGTCACCGGCAAGCCTGTCGAGATCGGCGGGAGCCTGGGCCGTCGGGAAGCTACCGGCCGAGGAGTCATGTTCACCACGCGCGAGGCTCTGAAGCACCTGGGTATGCCTATTGAGGGGACGCGGGTGGTCGTGCAGGGGTTCGGCAATGTGGGCGCCATCGGCGCCCAACTCTTGCAGGAATTGGGCTGCACAGTCGTCGCTGTCAGCGACTCGCGAGGGGGTATTTACAATTCCAACGGACTAAATGTAGTAGATGCGATGCGTCACAAGGCGGAGACGGGCATGGTAGCCGGCTATCCGGGCACCGATAAGATCACGAATGAGGAGCTACTGGAACTGGATTGCGAGATTCTCGTGCCGGCTGCTCTGGAGAACGAGATCACCAGCGAGAATGCGGACCGCATCAAGGCCCGCGTCATCTCCGAGGGAGCTAACGGCCCTACCACACCAGAGGCGGATGCCATCCTGTTCGACAAAGGAGTCTTCGTCATTCCCGATATCCTGGCCAACGCAGGTGGGGTGACGGTGTCCTACTTCGAGTGGGTACAGGGCTTGCAGTCCTTCTTCTGGAGCGAAAACGAGGTCAACAATAATCTGGAGAAAATCATGATCAAAGCTTTCCAGGACGTGCTGGCCATCTCCCAGCAGAAGAAGGTTGACATGCGCATCGCGGCCTACATCCTGGCCATTGATCGTGTGGCCACTGCCACCCTGTTGCGGGGAATCTATCCGTAAAGCTAAGTGGTCTGTGTCCCGGCCACCGGTCGGGTGGCCAAGTCCACACTGCTATGCGGTCTCTGGCCCTGACGCGGCGTGAGATCGTTTCTGTATAACAGCCAAATAGAACCCTCGCCGGCGGAAAGCTGGCGAGGGTTCTATTCTTGACCAATAGGGCTACATAGGATACAATAGGGCTGATGAGAAAACAGTTTGAACTACACCTGACCGATATGGCCCACGGCGGTGATGCCCTGGGGCGACGCGAGGGCAAGGTGATCTTCGTGCCCTACGCTATGCCAGGTGAAGAGGCCCTGGTAGAGATCGTCGAGGACAAGGGGCGCTATGCGCGAGCGCGGCTCATAGAAATCCTATCACCTTCGCCTCACCGAGTTGGTCCCCCGTGTCCCCACTTCGGGCCTGGGAAGTGTGGTGGATGCCAATGGCAGCACATCGCCTACCCGGCCCAACTGGAACTCAAGGCGGCGGTGGTTGGCGATCAACTGGCGCGCCTCGGCCGTCTCCCCGATGTCCCCGTGAAACGGCCCCTCCCCAGCGCCTCACCCTGGCACTACCGCAACCACGTCCAGTTCTCCGTTGGCGACGACGGCCGGCTAGGCTTCGTGGCCACCGATGGCCGCCGGGTGGAGACCGTAGAAGTATGCCACTTGCTGCATCCCCTCTTAGAGGAACTCTTCGCTGCCCTCGATCTTGAGCTACCGGGGCTGGCGCGGCTTTCTTTGCGAGCCGGCGTCAACACTGGCGACCAGATGGTGATCTTCGAGACCCACGACGACCTGCCGCCGGCCCTGGAGAGCGACCTGCCCATCTCCTGCGTTCTGCTCCTCTCCGACGGCGCTCCCGCCAACCTGGTAGGCAGCAACTACATCACCGAGGTAGTAGCCGGGCGAAGATTCCGCATCTCTGCCCCCAGCTTCTTCCAGGTCAACACCGCTGCCGCCGAGGAGTTGGTTCGCGTGGTCGGCGAGTACCTGGCTCCCGCAGGCGACGAGACGCTTCTGGACGCCTACTGCGGCGTGGGAACCTTTGCCTTGAGCCTGGCTGACAAAGTAGGCCGGGTGATCGGCATTGAGGAAGATGCAGGCGCTGTGGCGGACGCCCGCCTGAATATCGCGGAGCTGACCAACGTGGAGTTCATGGAGGGGAGGGTGGAAGCACTTCTGCCCCAGTTGGACAGGCCGATTGATCTGGCCGTATTAGACCCGCCCCGCCAGGGGTGTAGGCCAGATGCGCTGATGACCTTGATCGAACTTGCCCCTCTCCGCGTCGTCTACGTCTCCTGCGATCCAGCCACCCTGGCCCGCGACGCCCGCAAGCTGGCCGAAGGTGGTTATCAACTGCTGGAAGTGCAGCCGGTGGACATGTTCCCCCAGACTTATCATGTCGAGAGCGTGGCTCTGTTTGAGAAGTCAGAGTGTTTCATAAGTCATTCTGCAAGTCTTGGCTAAAAGGTCTCCTCATTTCTGGTCCCAGACACCTCTGGGCGCTTTGCGCCTCATCGGGCGGGGTTAAGGTGTCTGTATCGGCAAAAGGGTTCGGAACACGAAGGTCACGAAAGCACACGAAACACACGAAAGGAAGTCCTGTCGGCAAGCAGACTTTCGTGCCTTTCGCGGCCTTTCGTAGCTTTCGTGATCCAAGCGCATCGGCGTAAACAGCCGATGCTGGGCCAGCGCCGTCTGTTCACGACGGCGCGTCCAACTCCCCCCGAAATGCCCGCTGCAGCAGCGTTTGAAGCAGATGCTCCGCCTGGCGCTCGGCTTCGCGTTGCTGGGCGCGCAACCGCTCGAATTCAGGTCAGATCTATCTGACAACTCATCAGCGAGTCTGCAATCCTTTCTCTCATAATTATACGAAAGATTGAGCGAAACCGCAACAGGAAAATACGCAACCACCTCATATTCGCTTCCGTTTCCAATGTCCTTGACGATAGCGCCATATCATCAAGGCCGCTTGCACGAACCAGCCGATGGCCAGGGCGAGCCAGATACCGTCCGCGCCGAGACCGAACGGGTGGGAGAGCAAGTACGCCAGTGGAATCTGGGCCAGCCACAGCGCGACGAGGTTGATGGCCATTGGTGACACTGTATCCCCGGCCCCGACCTGTGCCAGGTCAAACACCATGTTGACGCCATAGGCCAGATACCCCAGACTGAGCACGCGGATGATGTGGCCGCCAATGGACACGCTCTCCGCGTCGTCGCTGAACAGCGCCATCACCTGCGGTGCCAGAAGCGCCAGGCATCCCAACACAACGATCATGATCCCCGCTACGGCGCGCGCGATGAGGCTGACCGCCCGCTCGGCGCGCTGCGCTTGACCCGCGCCGAGATTCTGCCCCACCATCGCCGGCGCGACACCCGATAGGCCCATGCTGGGAATCTGCGCAAAGCTGAAGATCCGCTGGGCAACCACCCACGCGGCCAGCGTCGCCGCACCATACGAGGATATGAAGCGCATCAGCAGCGACATCGCCAGGTTGGGCGTGCCGCGTTGAAGGATGGCGGGCAGCGCGACCTGCAGAATCCGCTTCATCATCGGGAAATCCAGCCGCAGATCGTGTACATCTATGCGCACCGGCGCGCGGCCTGCGACCAGCATGCCCAATCCCCACACCATCCCGACGGTGTTAGAGCCGACCAATGCCAGCACTGCCCCCTCCAACCCGAGCCAGTTCACCAGTAGCGGCTCCGCGACGAGCATGGTCCCCATGCTCCACAGCATCATTCTCAGTTGGACGTGCGGCGCGCCGGCGGCGTTCATCATCCCGCCGACGCTGGGTACCATCTCCATGGCAATCAGTCCGGCGAAGAGGATGCGGGCATAGCGCACGGCCAGGGGCAAAACGTCAGCATCGGCCCCGGCGAGCCGCATCAGCGGCTCGGCAAAGATCACGCCGATCAGGCCCAGGCTGCCGGAGGCCACAATCATCAGGATAACAGCCTGCAACACGGCCAGATTCGCCTTCTCCTGATCCTTGGCCCCAATGTAGCGGGCGACCACTGCGCCACTGCCCCCACTCAGCGCCATCAACACGCTGATCATCGTAATGCGCACCGACATCGCCAGTCCTGCGGCGGCCTGCGCCCCAGAGCCGAGCTTGCCCAACCAGACCGCGTCGTAGAGGCTCGGCAGCATGAACAGGAATTGGCTCAGGGTGATGGGCCATGCCAGGTGCCAGATGTTGCGCACCAGGCTTCCCCGTGTAATGTCGTGCCGACTGGCGGGTCTTGTTTGGGGCCGCATCAGTGCTTTTAGCATCAATCTCACCGTAGACATATACTCAAAACCCAGACAGTGTTCGCTCCTTGACTTGATGGGAATGGTCAGCATGGCCCCACATTGGATTTCGGCTCCTTTGGCAAAAAAAGCCACCTGCATGTCTGACGCAGGTGGTCTTTCATGAGGAGCCGACCCCAGGTTCAGGGGCTGTAGTTCTTTATCACCACAGGCAGGTAGATGCCCCGCCATCTTTCGTCCGCCCCGATGTCCGGGGCCGCGCCAATCACTCTGGGATCGCCCTCAAAGTCTGTTGCAGGAAGGCCAGGCGGGTCAGGCACAGTCACCGTACCAGCATCAATCAATGGCGAAACCGATCGCAAGTGGAAGTCATCGGTCGCCGAGTTCAAAAAGAGGGGGGCGGTGTTCAGGTTGTTTGCCTGATTGAACGTGCCTTTCAGATGAAGTAGATCGCCGAGATCGCTATGGTAAACGTCAACTTTTGACTGGTTTCCCCCGATGCTAACAGAGAGGTCTGCCCCACGGTCAGCGGTGTTTCCATAAAGGATGGTGTTAACCATCTCAAGGATGACGGTGGTGCCTGGAGCATTGTCATCAGATACGACTACTCCGCCACCGCCTAGATAGGCGTTGTTTGATGTATTCCCCGTTATGGTGCTGTTTACTATCACGGCCCTGGTCCAACTGTTCTCCTCGGCCCATACTGCCACGCCACCGGCCTCCCGGTCTGACTCGTTGGAGTATATCATGGAGTTGATGACATAGACCTCAACGTCGCCAGGTTCTGTGCCTGCATCAGATCCCGCCCATATTCCACCTCCAGCATCAGCGGTATAGCTTCCCCTCACCATCACATTCGTAAGTCTGGCGGCCAGCAAGTAACTGTATGAAATCAGGCAGATCCCGCCTCCGTGACCCTGTGGGCAATGACAGTCCTGAACCACCACATCCTCAAGGCCGAAGTCAATCTGACCATCAATAGGTTCAACCCTGATGCACCCTCCCCAGCTATGATTACCATTCTGAAAGGTGATGTTTTCAACAGTGACATCAGAAGGTCCGCCATAAACGTGCAGCGCCCTGTCGGCGGCACTGCCATCAATCACCGTGAGGGCAGGGTCATTTACCTGAGTGCTGAAATCAGCACTCCAGCCCCCGGATATGGTTATGGTTTTGGGGTTGCCGATAATCAGATTCTCATGATAGGTGCCCTGCGCCACCCTTATCCTGTCCCCAGGGCCTGCGGCGCCAATCGCTGACTGAATAGTGGTATGGGTACAGGTGGGGCAGACATCAAGATCAGTTGCCACAGCCGCTCTCCCCAACACCAATGGACTCATTAGACATACCATGAACACGAGAGATAACAGCCTCCTCAACATTTCGCCTACCTCCTTTTGGCAGAGATTTTTGTGTGCCTCATTTGTTCCTGCTATTATATCATCTGATAGGTGAAATCGCAACTAAAAAAGGCCACCTCGCGATTGACGCAGGTGGCCTTTTGTACTCTTTACTTACTTCTCCACCTTGTCCAAGTCTTGCTCGATGTCCCGAGTGAAATCCAAGGTCAAATAATCAAGGCTGATCGGCAAGGAGAGTTCTAGCGTGCTGAGAATCTGGACGCCCACACGGGCTTTTCGGGGAACACATTCGAGCAGATGACCGCCCTGTCGCAAGTCTGCCGAGAGAAAGTGCAGATGCAGCCCAGGCACATTCAGGGATGACATGAAAGAAGGGGTGAAAAAGCCGGCCAGAATGCCTTCTACATCATAGAAGTCGAAGGTGGACTGTTCTTTGGCAATTTCGACCAAGGGGCGATAACTGTCCTGTTTCGGCACTGATCGGGCTTTGACGTGAGCAAATACGCCCTCGATCCGAATGGCATAGAACAGGTTAGGAGAGGGCAGAAGACCGTACAGCCATTCCAGAAAGGCATCGTAACTCATTTCACCATCAATCTCGTCATGGCTCAGAGGCTCGTAGAAGGTGACACAGGCGAACGGGGTGAGAGCACTATCGTCAATCACTGTGACGCGCCCATCGGAAGCGATCTGGTAGATATGCCCGTCGAGCATGACCATCTCCCCGTCCAGATCGTTGAATGTACCCAGGCCGAAATCGCCGTGCTTCTTGATTTCTGCCAGGGGTATGTTCTCTTTGTAGATCCCCTCAACAAGGGCATTTACCGGCGCGCCGAGGTAGATACGGCTTCTATTCGGTGAAGGCTTTTCCTTTGGATTCATACTTCCTCCTCCCCCCGAAACGCCCTATCCAGCACCGACGGCAGCAGCGCGTCCAACTCCGCCTGGGTGGCGTCCTGCAAGGCGGTGAGTTCGTCCACCTGAGCTTGCAGGCCGTCCAGGTAGGCGACGATGCGGCGTTGTTCGATGAGGGGAGGGCAAGGCAACGGCATCCCCAAAAAGTCCTTCATCCTTAGATTGCGCAAACCAGATGTCGTCCGGTTCATCTCTATGATGACGGCTCTTTGCTTTGGAGACCGGATGACGTACCAGAGAAAGCGTGGGAGAACAGTTTCTCGGCTAGGGCGCAAGAGGTGGACAAAATTAGAGTGGAAGTAGGTAGTTCCGTCATGAGGGTCTTCAAAAACTGCGACCTCTCCAACCAACCGCTCACTACCACTTGACTTTATAGCCAAAAGATCACCATCTTGTAATGCTTCGTCCTCGGAAATCCACAGTGATCTACGAGCCGCCCCTTGTGGGCGAATGACACCACGATCAAATTCAGTAGAACGGATGACTGGCATATCATGTCCTGGAATCGGGTCGTCACCCCATTTGCCTGGTTTGTGAAGGACAAGAAGTTCCTGCAATGGCACCATAGGTGCTCTGCAAGTGCTAAGGCACGCATCAACTGCAGACCCCAAAAGCGCCTTGGTCTCCTCTTGCGCCTTGACGCTTAACTCCTGCGCCTCTCTGATGAGTGCCGCCAGTTCCTCAATGCGTGCTACGATGGGCCGCTGTTCATCGAGGGAGGGCGGGAGCTCTATACTCAGAGCTGAGCTATCTCCTTCTTCGAGAGCGTTCAGGTACGCTACTATTGCCTTTTGAGTATGTAGCTCGGGGACCGGAACAGTCTGTTTCAAAAAACCCTTCGTTTTGAGATTCCGGAGCCCCACCGTGGTTTGCTGGGCCTCGTAGCGCCACATCAGCGCTTGAGGAGATCGCAGGAACCAAGCAAGGAACTCTGGCAGCACTATATTCTGGTCTGGTCGAAGCCTTAGTGTAAAGTTAGAGAACAGATAGGTCCTACTGTCTCCAGGATGGACAAACAGCGCAGTCTTTCCCACAAGATCACTGCTGCCACTCGACTTAATAACGAGTATATCCCCGGTTTCCAGTGCACACGCTTCTGCATGGGCGGGCGGGACATCACGCCAGGCTGCGTCTACAACATCAACGTACGAACCGCGCATATTGGTGCTGCGGAGGACCGGGTAGCCGACCTCTGGGTCACCTTCCTCTCCCCAAGTGCCGCCTCTACTTGAAACGAGCACGTTCTTTAGGTAATACCGCTTGGCAGTATCACTTAGTTCGCAGAATAACAGTCCAGAAGCCACCACTAAGTTTGGTTTCTCACGCTTGACCAAGTCATTAGCAGCAACTGTCAATAAATCGCTCATTGACCAGCCTCCCCCAACACTTGCTTAATCCTAGCTGTAATCTCAGTGATCCGCTGCTCCTTGGACAGGATGGCCTCAATCAGTTCCTTTGGCGGTCGGTACACCAATACTTCCTGGCTGCTGGGATTCTTGATATCCAGGTTGTAGTCGTTCTCAATCACCTGTTCCACGGCCACGAGCCAGGAATGCTCGGTCACCGGGCGTTCGCCCCACAGGGTGCGGCATTCGTCGAAACCGGCGTCCTTCAGAGGTTTTGTCTTGGTGTATCGCCTATGTCCCTCGGGCAAGGGCAATTCGTAGTACCAGATTTCCTTCGTGGGACCATCGCGCTGAAAGAAAAGAAGGTTGGTCGTAATATCTGTGTAGGGGGCAAAGACGCCGTTGGGCAAGCGGACGATGGTGTGCAGGTTGAAGTTCTCCAGCAAGTCCTGCTTGATGCGAGCGGCTACGCCGGTGGCAAAAAGCGGGCCGTTGGGCAACACCATCGCGCAGCGGCCGCCTGGCTTGTCTCCCTTGGACCTTCTCAGGCTGCGCATGATGAATTGGAGGAAGAGCAGCGCGGTCTCAGAGGTGCGGGTACCCTCAGGAAAGTTGGCCTGGACGCCAGCCTCCTCCTCGCCGCCGAAGGGCGGGTTGGTGACGATGACGTCGTAACGCTGGCGGTCGGTGATCTCGTGCAGAGGGCGAGCCAGGGTGTTATCACGCACCAGGTTGGGATACTCGATGCCGTGCAGCAGCAAGTTCATCATCCCCAACAGGTAGGGCATGGGCTTCTTCTCGGTGCCGTACAGCGTCTGGGTCTGGAGTTCCTCTCGGTCCTCGATAGTCCGCTGCTGCTTCCTCATGTACTCGTAGGCTTCCACCAGGAAGCCGCAGGTGCCGGCAGCGGGGTCGTAGACCGTCTGGCCAATCCGGGGAGCCATCCGCTCGACCATGAAGCGCACCACGGGCCGGGGGGTGTAGAACTCGCCGTTGGTGCCAGCCGCGTCGCGCATCTCGCGCAGCATGCTCTCGTACAGGTGCGACAGGGTGTGGATGTCGTCGCTGACATTGAAGTTGACGCGATTGACCAGGTTGACCACATCGCGCAGCAGGTAGCCGCTGAGCATGCGGTTGTAGGTCTCGCGGAAGATGGCGGCGATGACGTCGCGCTGGTCGCCCTCTTCGGTGCCCACCAATCCGCGCAAGTACCCAAAGAGCTCGCTGTTCACGAAATCCAGCAACTCGTCGCCGGTGCGGCCCCGATCCTCGTCGGCGGCCCAGTCCCGCCAGCGGTAGGGGGCCTCAATCACGTCGCGGTACCTGCCCCCCAACAGCATGCGGCGCTGCTCCAGATCGTCGAAGCATTTCAGGAACAGGATCCACGACAGTTGCGGGATGCGGTCCACGTCGGTGCTGAGGCCAGCGTCCTTGCGCATGATGTCGCGAGCCGTTTTGATGGCGGATGAAAGTTCGGATTTTCTCATAGTGCAGGTAGGCTCCTTGTGTCTACAGTTTTAGCTTTTGCACGCGGGGCTTGAAGACTCCGTGAAACGCTGCAACGAGTTCAACTGCCCAGGTCTGTAGCGTCTCCAGGCGGGCTGGGTCATCGTTGATGCTCCCGTCAGTGCCGCAATAGATCCGTGAGGCTTGCCTATCATCCAGACGCTCCCAGACGACAGGCTTGTCAATCCCGGATTCAATTGCCTCACGATCTTTATGCAACGCATCAAAGGCCGCTTTGTTCTTGGTTCTGTCACCTGTGTCGATATACAGTTCCACACGAAACACGTTGCCCTGAGCAAAGGTCGTGGAAATGGAGAATCCGGAACGGCCAACCGGATATGTGAACCAGTTCTGGGGATAGGCTTTCGTGGCCCTGGTCAAGTTGGAATGCTGGGCCTTGACCCTGTCCAGCAACTCGCCGAAAAAGACTTCATACTCTTGCTGTCGCGATGAGACCAGAGGTCGGCTGATAGACTTACGCCATTCGTTGGGCTGGACCACCAGCCTGAAGTGAGGTGCCGGGAGCGAATCATCAACCTGGAGCAACTCCAACTCGATGCCAAAGAACGAGACGGTCTCGTCGGTGATCTCGTTTAGCCAGTCGAGAGTTTGGCGGTGCTCATCCCTGAACTTCGGCGAAATCCAGATGATGACGCCAGCCTCCTTTCCAGCAGCGTAAGCCATCAACTGGCCCATGTGGCTGTGATCCGTCTGCTCCAGTTGGTTCTCGATGATGACCCAGCGACCGGTACTCAAGTCCTTGGCATACAAATCTACAGCATAACCGCCCACCAGCGATTCTGTTTCAACCAGGTCCAGGTCCAGGTCCAGACCAAGCGTCTCAGCCAAGATATCGGTGTTGCCCTCCAGCCAGAGTGTGAAGTCGCGGGCCTCGTGTTGCCAGACTGAACGTGGGTCGACCCTTTTCAATTTGCCAAGCTTCTCCATGTCGCCTCCTTACGCAGCATAGATAAGATTCTGTAACTGGCGGGTGGCATCCTTCAGCCTGTCCACCCCTCCGAAGAGTCCAGCAATCTCGATCACCGTCCCCGGCACAGGCACGTCGGGGAGTTCCAGAATGTGCAAATCCGTCAATTGAGCCACGTCGTGGTCGGTGTACTTGTCCAGCAGATAGTCCAACACTGCGCGGGCCTGGGAGCCATATTGCTCCAAGAAATCTCTGTGCTCCTGACGCACTGTGTTGGCTCGCTCGCGGCGGGAACGCAGGGGAGCGTTGAAGGCCACGTGGATTAGCAAATCAAATGGGTCAGCGTCGGGCTGACCAGTCGCTTCGGCCAACTGCTCGAAGGAGATTCCCCGGCTTGCCAGCTCGGAGATCACTGCAGCGCGCCGATCGGGTTCGCGCCAGGCTGCCCGAATCGTCCCTGCATTGCCATAGAGAGTGCGCACTTGCTCACGGGTGTAGTCGTCGAACCGCCGCACGCGGAGTTGCTGTCCTTGAGGGTCTAGCTCTTGCACCAACTCGCGGATAACGCGCACCTGCACGCCATCCACGTAATACTTGCGTAGCTCTCCCTCACTGTCGTCACCGATGACCGGCCCAACTTTCTTCCCGGCCTGTTCCGCTGCCTCAACTGCTTCCCCTGATTCTATGCTGCTGGTGACCTTGCCCTGAGCGTTGATCGTCTCCTCGGCTATCAGCTCAGGGATGCCATCAAAAGCGGGATTGTAGAAGAGGCCCGTAGCTCCCACGTAGTCCAGGATGGTGAACCAGAACTTATCCTCATCTACGAACAAACGAGTGCCGCGACCGATGACCTGCTTGAACTCCACCATGGAGTTGATGGGCTTGAAGAGGACGATGTTGCGACAGGTGGGCACGTCCACGCCTGTAGACAGCAGCTTGGAAGTGGTGACAATAACGGGGAAATCCTGCTCAGGATCTCGGAACCGGTCCAGGTGACTCCGGCCAACTTTGCCCTCGTCCGAAACGACGCGAGCCACGTAGTCGGGATGTTTGTGGGCGATGTCGGTATTGAGATTGTTGAGCGCTTTGCGCATATCGTCGGCGTGTTCCTGATCTACGCAGAAGACAATGGTTTTATCATGGCGATTCGTCTTGATCAGGTAGTCGGTCAGGTGCCGGGCCACGGCCTCCGTGCGGCCCAGCAAAGACACCACGCGCTCGAAGTCCCTGGTCTCGTACAGACCATCTGGCACCTCCCGCCCGAAGCGGTCCAGCAAGCCGGGATCCGGCCTCCAGCCGATGGCATCCACATCGGTCGCGATGCGGCGCACTCGGTAAGGGGCCAGGAAGCCATCTTCGATACCCTGGGCCAGGCTGTAGATGTAGATGGGATCACCGAAGTAGCGGTAAGTGTCCACATTGTCATCGCGCAAGGGGGTGGCAGTCATCCCGATTTGGGTAGCCGGGTGAAAGTATTCGAGGATCTGCCGCCAGTTGCTTTCGTCGCGGGCGCTGCCCCGGTGGCACTCGTCCACGATGATCAGATCGAAGAAGTCAGGCAGGTAGCGCCTGTAGAGCCCCGTCTGTCCCTCGCGGTCGGCAATGGTCTGATAGATGGCAAAGTAGACCTCACGACTCTTGACAGGGTGGGGATGGCGCCCTATTTTCCAGAGAGCATCCCCGAAGGGAGAGAAGTCGCGATCCTTGGCCTGGTCTATCAGGATGTTGCGGTCGGCCAGGTACAGGATTTTAGGTTTGCGGCGGGTCTTCCACAGCTTCCACACGATCTGCATGGCGACGAAGGTTTTGCCCGTCCCGGTGGCCATGGTGATCAAGATGCGTGGCTTGCCCTGGATGGCGGCCTGCACCGTACGGTTGATGGCGATTTCCTGATAGTAGCGAGGGCGTTTGACCGTGCCGTCGGGGTTGCGCAGTTCGCGGTTGAAGGGGAAGAGCAGATCATTGACATCGGCATCGTCGGCCAGGCCCTGGTCGCCGCGCAGGCGTTGCCAGAGGTCCTCAGGTGAGGGGAAGGTTGCCAATGAGGTCTGCCTGCCGGTGATGAAATCGTATTCCTCAATGCCCTGGCCGTTGGTCGCGAAGGCGAATTTGAGCCCCAGAATCTCAGCGTACTCCATTGCCTGCTGCATGCCGTCGCCTGGCTTCTTGTAGGCTGCCTTGGCTTCAACCACCGCGATGGGAAAGTCAGGACGGTAGCGGAGCAGATAGTCGGCTCGCCTACCAGGCTTACGGATATGGCCCTTGCCCATAGGCACGATCCGACCGTCTGTGAAATACTTCTGTTCGCTGATCTGGTCATTGGTCCAGGCAGCATCGTAGAGCTTGGGCAACACGTATTTTCGACAAGTATCGGCTTCGGTTATCACTTGGGCATTCCTTACCTGCGTTTTAGATGCCGGGATTACAAGGGACACGACTCTGTACTCGCGGTGTTGTTTGGCTGGCATACTATACCACATTTCACCTCGTTTGGCAACAGAAAACCACCGTGCGGTTGACGCAGGCGGTTTTCTGCCCAAGCTTCCCTTTTTTCGCCACTTCTGGTATCATAGAGTCAACTTTCCTTCGAGGAGCTGCAAACTTGACAAGAGTGCCACAGTTAAATTATCAGTGAGTTTTTTAAGGTTGTTCCTATTGACAGAGCCCGTGATTTGTGATATAATGAACATAAAGCAGATTTTCAATACGACATCGGTAAACAAATACGTCATAGGATATCCGCCTTCATCGTTGCCGACATCGCAGCAGTAGTTTTAGGTAGGGAGGTGGTGGTATGAGATATTAATGGCCGACTGTTTCCCAGCCATGGTTGGGAATGCTGTCGGCTTTTTGTTTATAGGATCTCAACAATTATAGCGGTTTTCATGTGGGTTTGATACAGTAACCGCAGTACGTAAACCAGCCCTGGGCATCCTGAACTGTAACGGCAGCAAATGCATCGGAAGCAGCTTGGCGCAGGGTTTCTGCGGTACGGGCC
>Ga0268281_1001492_pt1 | contig 13435 bp, 14 predicted proteins | sample saktaG_10_FD_190134 | JGI IMG/M metagenome (GOLD analysis project Ga0268281, IMG submission 190134) | Saline water microbial communities from Sakinaw Lake, British Columbia, Canada - sak_2011_5_24_50m | ecosystem: Environmental > Aquatic > Non-marine Saline and Alkaline > Saline ... | reverse complement strand
TATAGTTTTTTTGGATTGGTTCCTGATAAGTGAGGGATTTATTAAAAATAACATATGAAAATAAAAAACCAAAGCATTTATAACCCCTTTAACTTTATTTAATTTGTAATATGAAAAAAGAGAAAACATTAATTGTAATTATTTGTAGTTTAGTTTTACTTTTAATTCTGGTTTTAGGATATTTTGCATTTTCAGGGTATGCTGTTTTTAAATCAAAAGATTCTGAAAAAGAAAATTTATTAAATGCTCTTCCAGGAAGCAATCTCCCAGGGAATTTTGTTACTTCTTCTAAAAATTTGCATCCATTTGTAGAATATGATGCAAATATGGATAGATATGGGTGTATTTTAGATGGTGCCTTTAAGAATCAGAATACACCAGGTGGCGGGGTATATATAGTATATAATGCCGGGTATATTGACGACGGTCAAATTTGGCTTTATCAACGTACTTCTTATTCTTTTTTAGAAGAAGCAGCAGAGATTAATTATTGGGCTTTATTATACAAATCATTTGAATTAAAAGATACCGAGATTTGTGATTATGTAGTGTGGAGAGAACTTTTGGAATCCTCTTTAAATTATTCTTGTGAGCAGTTTATCGCAAATCCAGAACTGGGATTGATTCAATTAGGGTTTGAAGATTATGATGGAGATGGAGATGTTGATTATTATGATATTTATTATATGAATTATAAGTGTTCTTGTATTGAAGAACCAGATGATATTGTGGGTTATATTTCTGCAATGGAGTATGATAGCAATGGATTAGATGTTGAATTAACTAATGGAATGGGAGGAATAATCCCTGGTGGCAAAGGCGGAAATTTAGAAAAAAGCCATATCGTTAAGGGGCATATTATAGTTAAGAAATCTACTTTGCCATATTACCATTTAAATTCAAGTTCATCAGTAATTCAAAATTTTTCAATTCCCCCAGAACAAACACAAACAATAATTACTAATTTCAAATTTTCAGATTATTTTAATTATAGTGTAGAAATAGGGGATATAGTATTTATTAGATTAACGTTAGATCCTAATCAAGATGGGTGTTCATATGATACTAGTATGTCCTTGGAAATAACAGACCCAAATGGAACTAATCAGATAAGGTCAAATAGTGGGATAGAAGGATTTATAAAATCTCTTTTTAGTGGTGCATTAAAAGAAATGAAGGAATATAAATAATTCTTTTATTAGAATTAGAAAGGGGTTTAACTTTATTTGATTTATAGTATGAAAAAAGAGAAAACATTAATTTTGATCATTGCAATTATTGTTTTATGTATGCTAATTCTATTTGGATTTATGATGATTAATAAAAATAGGAGAACTGGTCCAGGACCCCTAGAACCTAATCAGGCACACACCCCTGGAGGCATATCTATTTATAAAACAAATGCAGATTATTTTGCATATATTGCAGGGATAGTAAACAATAGAACAGGGGATTATAAAGTTATGAGTTGGCCAATAAATTTTGGAGATGTAGAATTAATTCAAGGTTATATTTTAGGTAATTCTGGTTATATCTCAAATATTTCTTCTTTAGCAACAGATTGGGTTTTCTTTGATATAACTAAGTTAGAAATGTATGATAGTATGGGATATCCCGGATGTTTAGATTTAAAAAAGCAGAAATATCCTCAATGTTATGGGGACGTGCAATATAAGTATGGGCAAAATTTAGAATGTGATGCTATCGCTGAACGAGAGAGCAATTCAGATACAAGTATTTGTCCTTCATATCGTGCTTCTGTATCAAATATCCTTGCTGAGAATGTGTTAGTAGAGTTTTATTTCTGTGAATATTCTGTTGGTACAACGCTTGAAGAATACAATGATATTATTAGTAATGGATTATTAGATACGTTGTGCACAAAAATAATCTAATCGTTTTTTAATTAATTATTTTTAGAATTTTTATCTCTCAGAATTTATTAACTCTACAAACTTTTTTGTCCTCGATTTTAATATTTCTTTTAAATCATCTTTGTTTTTATTCTCATTTTCGTTTTTATTCTTTTTTTTATTTTCCTTAATTTTGCTCGCACAAATTACATTTGAAATTGTTTTAAAAGAAATAAAAAATTTAAAAAATTTAAATAAATCAGATTTTGAAGAGAATAAAGAAAAATTAATTGGTTTAAGACAGCTTTCAAATGAAAGATCTGAATCTGTGATGATGGGATTATTACAAGAAGAAATTGCAGGAAATGCAAAAGATTATTATAACTATGAAGAAAAAATTAATGCAGTTAAAATTGAAGAAATTAGAAAACTTGCTAAACTAAAATCTTATAGTTTTTTTGGATTGGTTCCTGATAAATAGGGGGTTTCTAATTTTTAGCCACTTTATTAATTCTATTCCTTAGAATTTATTAAGTCTATAAAATCTTGGGTTCGGGATTTCAATATTTTTTTTAGATCATCTTTATTTTCATTTTTATCTTTGTTTTTATCTTTTTTAATTCTGCCGGCATTAATGATATTTGAAATTGTTTTAAATTTTTCAAGAAGTTTTTTTGCAGTTATTGGGCCAATATTTGGAAATGCTTCAAGGATATATTGTTTTTGTTCTTTGATTGTTTTTGGGATCTTTGAATGGAGGGTCGTTGGTGTTTTTTGTTTTAATTGCTGTTTTGCTAAAATAATTAGATATTTTGAAGTATCTTCATAATCCTTGGTAAAAATAATTTGAGTTTTATAATTTAAAGAAATAGATAATAAGAAACCCCTTAGAGAATTGTTATTTAATTTTGTGTCTTTTTTATATAGCTCTTTAAAAAAATTTTTTTCAATTCCTTCAACAATTAATATTTTATTTTTATATTTCTGCATTTGTCTTAGCTGAGAAATTAATCTTTTGTTTATCATAGATCCAATAAAATCTTGAATTGTTTTTCTTTCAATAATTGTGTTCCCAATTAAATAATCCCCAATTTTTAGGGATTGGGTTTCAGTTTCTACTTGGTTTGAGGCAAATAATTCTGAGGGGATTAAAGAATTTTTCTCGTGAATATCTATAATTATTTTTGGAAGTTTCTTCGCCTTTTTTAGATTTGAAATATTTCTCCCTCTTTTTTTAAAAATATTGTGAATTGGCATTTCGTTTTCTTTGATTTTTCTATAGGAAGATAAGCAAATTTACATTTAAATATTGTTTCACTAATTTTAATTAAATTAATGTTTTTTGAGAGCTTTCTTTTTTTGGTTTTTTTAATTCTTTTTTTAGAGCATCTATAGAATTATACATTTTTTTCTCTTTTGCAAGAGAAGTATAATAAAATATTTCATCAAGGGTTTCTTTTGTAATTAAAATTATCAATTTTCCTTTTATCAATCTTGCAGTTCGTCCCCTTCTTTGTATTGAACGAATTGCAGAAGGTATTGGTTCATAAAAAATCACTGAATTAACTTCTGGAATATCTAATCCTTCTTCTCCAATTGAGGTTGAACAAAGAATGTTAATTTTTCCTTCACGGAATTCTTGAATAATTTTTTGTTGTTCCTTTTGGGATAATTTTACATCACCTTTTTTTGTTTGTCCAATAAAAATTTTTGCGATTATCCCGCGTATTTTATTTAATTCTTTACATATTTTTGTTACAGTATCTCTATATTGCGAAAAAACAATTATTTTTTCTTTTAAATTTTTATTCTTTAATCCTTCAATTATTGATATTAATTCTAATAATTTTGGATGTTCGATATTTTTTGAAATTAATTCCAATAATTTAATATGGGCTTTATTGAAATTAGGATTTCTTGAAATTTGTTTTGCAGCTTTAGATTTGTTTTGTGAAGCTTGTTGAAATAAGTCCTGCATATATTTTAAAGAAGTATAAAGTGTTTGAGTTTCCAACAATTCTATTAAATGAGCCAATTTAATTGCTTGAGCACAAGCAACGATTCCTGCAAAATAATTAAAATTTTTTTTATTTGAACGAACCATTTTCATTAAATTATTTAAAGTAGCCAATAAACTTATTTTATTTGCAGGTCTAAAAATAAGTTTTCTGTTTTTTAACTCCAAAACTTTTTTCTCATAGATTTCTTTTATAAGATTTCTTATTTCCTTTATTTTTTCAGGATATTTTAATTTTATCACTTCAAATTTTAATTCTTTGATATATTCTTTTACATCTTCACTTTCCCTGGTTCTTAATTCAATAGATTCTATGTCAAGATTTTCTGCTATTTGTTTTATTGTTTCTTTTTTTACACCAGGACTTGCTGTAAGTCCTAAAATTCTAAAATTTTGCGCCTGTTTTTTATATTCTCTTACAATATAAGTATATGCATAATTCTTTAAGCAACGATGGCATTCATCTTCAATTAATAATGAAACCTCTGTTAAATCATATAATTTATTTTTGAGATCATTAGAAATACATTGGGGAGTGGAAAAAATTATATCTGCGTTTTGCCAAAGATCTTTTCTTTTTTTTGGATTAATTTTTCCAGTAAATAAAACTAATTCTGCAAATAATTCTGGGAGATGTTTTTTAAAATAAATTAAATGTTGTTCGGCTAAGGGTTTAGTTGGGGCTAAAAAAAGGGCCTTTGTTCCTGGAAATTTTTTTTGTCTATTGATTGAAAGCATTAATGCAATTAAAGTTTTTCCAATACCTGTGGGAAGAACAACTAAGCAATTTTTTTCAATACAATTTTCATAAATTTCTTGTTGATATTTTCTAGGTTCTATTTTTTTTAAAGTTTTATTCGGCATTTTAATAAAATAATTCTGCAGGAGTCATTTTTTATATTAAAATTATAGGATGATTATAATTAAACTAAAAATATAAATGACTGCCAATAAAATCCAATTTATTAAACTTCCAAAAAATAATTTGGTTCCATCTAATTGCCCTATTGGTAAAAGATTCCAAAATCCATAATAAATTGCATATTTAGTTAAAGAAGGGATTTTTAAAATGAATCCAAGAATTCCTAGAATAATCAGGGCATAAAATCCCCATGCAGAAATAAATGCTAAATCAGATTCATTTACCTCGGATTTTCTTACAGCACCCCTTTTTCTCAAAATTTTTTTTCTAGAGGGTTTGCCATCAAATTGAAGAAGAGCCATTATTTTTATTTTTCCTAAAGAAATTATTGCCATAAAAAAACTTAAAATAATTCCTATTGGGAATGGCTTTTTTAATTTGGAATCTTTATAGAACCAATATCTTTGAAATTCAAAAATTTTATTTTCAATATCCACATAAAAATATTTTCCAGCAATTTCTTTTCCTAAAATATTCACAAAAATAATAATGCTTGCGATTAAAATACAATAAGCATAATTTTTCGAGATCTCTGGGATACTCATAACAAAACCTAAAATAATTATTGCAATTAATATGTGAATTATTTCTTTTTTATTAAACATATTATTAATTATGGTCACTGTTATATAAATTTAATGCAAATTTTAAGAAATAGGATTTAAAGATTAAATAATAAAGGAAAAAGGCAATAAAATTTTAAAAATAAATCTTATTCTTAAGAGAATTAATTATCCTTAAAATTTTAAATTGCTTATTTTATTTCATTTATAGTATAGAAAAGTATTTAAACTATGGTCTTTTTTTTCTAATATGTTAAAGATAAAAAAGATAACAGATGTAATTGGAAAGAAAGTATATACAGATATTGGGGATTTTTTTGGGGAAATAGAAGAAGCTAATTTAATAGAAAATAAAGTTGACAGTTGGAGAATTAAAATCACTAATTTTATGACTAGTTTTCTTGGTGGAGCAAAAGGCGTAATAATCCCACATCAATTTGTAAAAGCTATTGGGGATATTACAATTGTTAGTCGAGCGAGTTTGCCTTTAGAAGAAGGAGAAGCAAATGTTGAGGAAACCCTTGATTTATCTGAAGGAGATTCACCAGTAGTTTAAATAAGCAATATCTTTTAAAATGGCTGAACCAGTTTTCATATCACCTTTTTTTGTAAGTTATATACTCCCATTTGTTTTAGTTTTTACTATTGTTTTTGCAATTTTACAAAGGACCAAATTATTAGGAGATAATGTAAAACAAATTAATGCAATTGTAGGTTTAGTTGTTGGATTAATTTTAATCTCTTTTCCTTTTGCAAGAAATATTGTGAATCAATTAATGCCTTTTTTAGCAGTAATTTTAGTAATATTTTTAGTTTTTATGTTATCTTATGGATTTTTTTCTAGAAAAAATAATTCTACTGATGATTTTCTACCAAATAAATTAAAAATTGTTTTTGCAGGTTTATTGGGTTTAGGTTTAATTATTTTTCTTTTAATTATTACAGGGGTTTGGGATAAAATTCCCGGCCTAATTTCATTTAATTTTTCCAAAGATTTTTGGTTAAATGCCTTATTATTCTTAGTTATTGTAATTTCAATTATTGCTGTTTTAAAAAACAAAGGCCCTGAAACAGGATAAAGGGGCGTTAAGTCAATAATTCTTAAGAATGAAATAATGAATAGAGAAGGGAAAAGATAAATCAAAATTTTTATTTCAAATAATTTAATTTCTTTAAATTAGTTTGATTTGTTAAAATTGTTTTTTTTAGATTTTTATTTGAAATTTTTCCAAGATTTTTTTTAAATTGATCAGTGAATTTTATTATTTTATTTTCTAATATTTTTTTAATTTCTCCACTCAATATTCTTCCAGATTTATAATCATTAAATAACTTTTTTGTTTCTTTTTCATTTAAGAAGAATTTTGAAAGATAATTAAAAGAAATATCTATTTCTGGATTCCCCCCTTTTTTTCTATGTTCTGCAATTGTTTTTTGCCCACCAGAAAAAGCTTTTTTTATTTTTTTAATTATCTCTGTTTTTGGTTCATTAAGAAATATGGCATTATTTTTTGATTTAGACATTTTATTTCCATCAATTCCCGGGAGAAAATTTGTATGTAAGATTGCAGGTTTTTTATATCCAATTCTTTGTGCAATATCCCGGCAAATTCTTATATGGGCATCTTCATCTGGCCCAATTGGAACTAAAATATAATCAATATTTAATTCTTCTTTTGGAAATAAAATATGTGCGGCCTGAATTGCCGGATAGAAATGAAGCCCAATATTTTCTTTATTTTTATAACCATACACTGCCTTTATTTCTGATAAATTTATTTTTTTAGAAAATTTAATTGCAAGATTGTAAATATTTGTGTAAACTTGATCTATTATAAAATAAGTATTTTTTGGATCAAATCCATATGCCAATAATTCTTTTGCTAATTCAAAAGAAAATTTTAAAGCCTTTTCTTGAGTTTCAATTTTATTAGAAACATAAGATTCATCATCTGAAATTGGAATAAAAACTGGGAGATTGTATTTCCTTTGAAAAAATAAATTTGTGTCAAAAACTATTTTATGCCCTAAATGAATTGTTCCAGAGGCATTAAATCCAGAAACAATTGCACATTTTTTTTTATCTTTTAAAGCCTGGAAAAATTTATCAAAATCTCTATGAGAATATATTAACCCTTTTTTAAAAGTATAAAAATCTGGAATATTTTTTAATGAAGAGATGCGGCTAGCCCCGAATTTTTTGACTAGCTTTTCATTGGCTAATTTAAGATTGTTTTTTTTCATTTTTTAAAATTTGTAATAGACTTTTTTAATAATCTGTTCAAAACTTTTTAATTTATAAACTCTTTTATGGAAAATAAATAAAATATCTTTCATAAAATTTAGATATGCTATTTTTTTGAATAGAAATATATATAAATTAATATTCTTTTAATAATTAGAGATGGCAGGAGAGATTATAACAAAAGTTTTAGGTCAATGGTCTGAAATAGGATTATTCTCCTATATTTTACCTTTTTTGCTTATCTTTGCAATAGTTTATGCAATTTTAGATAAATCTAAAATTTTGGGTGATAATAAGGGGATTCATATAATTGTTTCATTGGCAATTGGTTTATTATCTCTTCAATTTAATTTTGTATCAAATTTTTTTTCAGTTATTTTTCCATATACTGGCATAGGACTTTCTATTTTATTAGTAGCATTGATCTTAATGGGATTAATTGGTGGTGAAAGATTTAGTAAATATGTTTGGTTTGGTTTAGGGGCCATTATTTTTATTGTTATTGTTATTGTTTCCTTGGCACGTTTTAATCTATTAAACTTGAATTTAAATTATAGTGGAAATTGGTTCAGTCAAAGTTGGCCAACTATTCTAATCTTCTTAGTTATTTTTGGTCTTATTTTTTTAATTATTAAATCTGGAGGAAAGAATACAGGTTAAGATGGCATTAGATATCTCTGGGCTAAATTTTTTCATGCCTATTTTTAGTTTTTTATTTGTATTCATAATTGTTTATTCTCTTCTTTTCAAAACTAAAATTTTAGGAGAAAGTAAATTTGCAAATTTAATAATCAGTTTTATTTTTGCAATTATCTTTATGAGTGTTTCTTCAATGAAATTATATGTTGAAACAATTCTTCCATGGGTTATTATATTGCTAGTAGTTATGTTTCTTATCTTTTTAATTGCAGGATTTTCTACAAAAGATTTAACTAAGATTATGACGCCCAAGCTTGCATGGGTTTTTATAGGAATTTTAATTTTAATATTTTTAATATCTGCAATTAAAGTATTTAATCCTATTTTTCATCCAGATTTGGTTATTAGTTCTGGGGATTCTGGAGCAACTTTTTTTGGTCAAATCAAATCTTTTTTTAATTCTTCAAAAGTTTTAGGAAGCATTTTACTATTGGTTATTGCTGGAATTGTTGCGAAAGTTCTTACAAAAAAATAAAAGAGATTTTTTATTTTTAAAAGAGTAAAATAGTTCAAGAGAAAATATTTTTTTGATAAATTTTTAAAAATGGTTTGTATTGTTAGAATTCTTAGGGGGCAGGCAAATAAAAAAATTTTTATCTTAAATAATCTTCAAACCCAATTTTTGATTTTGTTTTTCGTTTAGAATTAATTTTTTTTGTGGTTGATTTTATTTCTGAGTTCTTTGGCGTTATTTTCAAGGCTTTTTCTTGAGTTATTTTTTGTAATTCTCGAAAATTGTTTGTTAAAGGATTCAATATTTTTGAAAAAGAATCTTGGGTTGCGCGCATTTCTTTAGAAATATTTTGAATATCTTCCCCATAACCTCCAATTTTTCTTAAAATAGCTGTTTGCAAATCACTAAAATTTTCTTCGATTTTTGTTAATCTTTGATTTACTCTTTTTATCTCAAAAATTGCATCTTCTTGAAATCTTTTAAATAAAACTATACTTTTTTTTATTCCTCTGATTTTTTCTTCAATAATTTGTTCAGCAATATCATTTATTGTTTCAACATCTGTAAAATTATTAGATTGTTGCTCTGGTTGATATTCTGGATAATTCTGTTGAGGGATGGTTTGTTCAGGATAATTCTGATCCCCTGTTTGATTATATTGTTCTTCTGACTGATACTCTGGATAATTTTGCTCAGGATAATTCTGATCCCCGGTTTGATTGTATTGTTCTTTTGATTGATACTCTGAAGAGTTTTGTTGGTGATAATTGGGTTGGCCAGGGTTTTGTTTTTGATAATCTTGTTGGGGATAATTTTGTTCTGGTATTTGAGATTGTTGTTCTGATTTATATTCTGGATAATCTTGTTGAGGATAATTTTGCTCAGGGGTTTGATTTTGATTATTAGAAGAATTTTGTGAGGAATACATGATGCTGGGGGACATTCCCCTTTCACCGGAATTTATTTTTATATTTTCTTGTTTTAGGGGGGTATTTTGATTCAGGATAGAATTTTCAGGATTTTCTGGTTCAAATTTAATTGCAGATTTTATTTTTGATTGAGAAAGTGCTTCATTAATCTCTCTAGGGGAAATTCCTTCTTGACTTAAAATATTTATTATTTGTGGTTCAGTCAACCCCTGTTTTTCCATTTTGTTTATTTTATCTAAGATTCCCATTTGATATTTTTACAATATTTATTGTTATTTTCTTTTAATAAATTCTTTCTTTTTATTATTTTTTAATAATTCTTCTTTAACTATTTTTTCAATGTCTTCAATTCGCGCAAAGTTTAATGGCTGAAAAATTTTCATTTGATGCTCTAAAATTTCAACTTCAGATTTTTTTGCTAAATTTTCTAATTCATTTAAGATTTTTTTTATGAATAATTTTAAAGAACTAATTTCAAAAGTGTTTTGTTTAATTTCTTTTTTTAATTTAACAAGTTCTTCTTCAAATTCTTTTTTTGTGAGAACTAAATTTTCCCCAATTAGTAAAACTCGATTTTTGATTAACCTCTGTTTCTCTTCTAATTCTGTCAAATTTATTTGATAATTTGAAATAGAATTATCCAAATTTTCTTCACCTATTTTTTCTGAATTTTTATTCATCTTCTTTTTCTTCAATTTATTTATGTTTAATAGGTTTAAAATTGTTGCGTTAAGTGTTGATTATATGGTGGTGGATTATAAAAATAAATAAAAAATATGGATTTTTTTATACATAGATTTTAATATAAGAAAGTTTTTTAATGATTGAAATGTTATTCAAACCAGAAACCCCCCTGTATACTTATGAGATTATCAGAGAATCTGGGCAGCAGGTTGCCTATGTAAATTACCTTGGCGCAAATTTCTTCCCAAGTATTTCAGAAAATCCTGAAGTTATGTTAAGAACAATAGATCTTTTAATTGAAGCTCCTAATCTTTCTAGAATTGTTTTTGTTCAGCAAAGAAATTATAGCTATGATTCTGAACAAGTTTTTATGCTTCAGGAGATTGCAAACTTATATGTCTATTTAACTAAACAAGAAAAAATTCTTTCTCCGTCTAAACTATCTATTATGAATTCTCAAGAGATTCGTAGGAGATACAGCGATGTTAGTTATCTTTTAATAGTCTTAAAAAGAGACCCAATTGCATGTTATCTTTTGTTGAAGAGACTTATTAATGGGGAAAAATTGAATTTAGAACAGACTAGCAAGGATTTAAGATTAGATAAATTAAGTTATATAAGAATTTTAGAAAAATTTTATTTTTCTTTAAAAAATTTAAAGCTAATTAAAAATTGTGAAGAATTTTTATCAAATTATTCTATGAATAAAAGGACGATTTATAATAATCTTTTCAACTCCGAGATTATCCCAAATTTTACATTCACTAGATTAGTTTCTCTTTTACCAAAGGATGCAGAAATTTTGAGTCAGTATACTATTGGGGAAGGTGAAGATAAATCTTTTGTAACAATTTTAAAAAGAAAAAGAGATGCAAAATATATTTATCATTTAATGCCTCCGGAATATTCTTTAGATGAAGATAAACAAAGTTTATTGAATCTTGCAAGAACTGTTTTAATTGAGCATGAACCTAAAGCAGATGAATTCACAGATCCTGAAAAGACTAGGCAAGTTTTTTTTAATGTTTCAAGAGATTTATTAAGAGATTTAGGAGAAAGCAAGAAAATAAAATTAAGTTATGATGAATTAAATAAGCTTTCCAGGATTTTAGTTAGGCACACCATTGGTTTTGGTTTAATTGAAGTTTTGTTACAAGATAAAAATCTGCAAGACATTGTTTTAAATGCCCCAGTATCTCTTAATCCAATCTATCTTAGACACGCAGAGTTTGATGAATGCATTACAAATATTATTCCTAGTAGGGAAGATGCAGATTCTTGGGCAACTAAATTTAGAATGATTTCTGGACGGCCTTTGGATGAAGCAAATCCAATTTTAGATTGTGATTTAATGTTAAAAAATATTAAAGCAAGAATTGCAGTTATTCAACAACCATTATCTCCTAAAGGATTATCATATGCAATTAGAAGACATAGAGAAGACCCTTGGACCTTACCCTTATTTATCAAAAATAAAATGTTGAATAGTTTTTCAGCAGGGCTTTTTAGTTTTTTAATTGATGGTGCAAGAACAATTTTAGTTGCAGGGACAAGATCTGCTGGAAAAACAAGTTTGTTAGGCAGTTTAATGTTAGAGATTATGTCTAAATTTAGAATGATTGTTATCGAAGATACATTAGAATTGCCAGTAGAGTATTTAAGAAAATTAAAATATGATATTTTGAGAATGAAAGTTAGAAGTAGTTTATTAAAAACCAGTCCAGAAATTGGGGCAGATGAAGGAATTAGAACAAGCTTAAGGTTGGGAGATAGTAGTTTAATTGTGGGTGAAGTAAGAAGTTTAGAAGCTAAAGCATTATATGAGGCTATGAGGGTTGGTGCATTAGCAAATGTTGTTGCAGGGACAATTCATGGAGCAAATCCTTATAGTATTTTTGATAGGGTTGTTAATGATTTAGGGGTGCCTATTACTTCATTTAAAGCAACAGATTGTATTATTGTTGCAAATCCCATTAAAACCTCTGATGGATTAAGTTCAAAGAAAAGAGTTATACAATTGACAGAAGTTAGAAAACATTGGACAAAAGATCCTGAAGAAGAGGGTGGTTTTATTAATCTTTTAAATTATAATGTTGAAAAAGATGAATTAGAGCCAAGTGAAGAATTAATCAATGGAGATTCAGAAATTATAAAAGAAATTGCATCTAAGGTACGGGGGTGGGCTGGAAATTGGGATGCTGTTTATGATAATATTTTGTTAAGAGCAAAAATAAAACAAGAATTAGTTAATTTGAGCGAGAAAATTAAAAGACCAGATATTTTAGAAGCAAGATTTAATGGTTTATCCAATAATATGTTTCATGAATTCTCTAAAGAAGTTCAAGAGGAAGTGGGTCTTCCTGTAAGTAAAAAAGTTTTCCCATTATGGCAAAGTTGGTTGAAGAAAGAAGTTAAAGGGAAAAGGGTTTAAAGAATTTTAGTTGGTGAGGGGTTATAATTTCATTTGGTTAAATAGTTATTATTCTTAGGCAATTAGTTTTTATTTGATACATGTTACCATAGCAGAGTTCTTCGTCTTCTCCTAGTTTGAATTCTCCTAATTGACATAATGGTGCAGTAGCAGGATATGAGGAGCATTCACCAAACCCGGTCCAATAAGCTTCTAATCCCAAACTATTTTCTAAACCCAAATATTTGGGAGCTTCTATTGATCCCAAAACATTCAAGGATTTTTTTATGGTTACATTTCCCGCAGGTTTTATCTCAACAAGGCCCCAAGTACTATTTCCAATAATGAGTTCTTTGCTATTTGTGGGCATATATATCCCCCATTGGTAACCGATATTTTGTGTATAGAATGTTAAGGCATTCTGCCCAGCACTAGCCGTGGTTCTTTTTAACCGAAATTCCGCACCCCCATTATTAGAATTACTGGTTATATATCCCGGGAAAACCCATCCAGGATTAGAAAATCCTTCAGAATTAAAAGTGCCGGGACCAATTTCACTAGGGTCATGCCCCATCACAGAAGGGTCGGCTCCAGAATTATATGCAATTATGATTCCAACACCAACAAGAAAAACAATTATTGCGCTCAATAAATACATC
>Ga0268281_1001487_pt1 | contig 13454 bp, 10 predicted proteins | sample saktaG_10_FD_190134 | JGI IMG/M metagenome (GOLD analysis project Ga0268281, IMG submission 190134) | Saline water microbial communities from Sakinaw Lake, British Columbia, Canada - sak_2011_5_24_50m | ecosystem: Environmental > Aquatic > Non-marine Saline and Alkaline > Saline ... | reverse complement strand
TTAATCTAACATGCGATTTGCCATTTTGCAAATAGGGCGCGATTTATGGTAGATTTCAGGTAAATCTGCTTTTCTTCAGTTTACTACACAGCTTATAGTAACGGGGTACGGTTAATAGATATTTGATGAGAATTGTACGCCGGTCATACTCGTTTATCCTGGTTATTGCCACTTTAATTTTAACCAGCTTGCTCATTCCTTTCAGTCAAAGCAGCGCCGCTACGCAGAGGACACTGGCCTGGAGCGTGGTGGATACACCCTCCGACGGTTCCAACGGCATGTTCATACGCACCTGCGGCATAAACGACCTGGCGCTGGGGCCTGATAACTATACCTTCTATGCCGTCAGTACCGATAACACTTCGCCCACTGCGGCAAATCTTTTCAAATCCACCGACGCCGGGTATACCTGGTTCTCCAATATAGGCAGCAACCTGGCTACAGCCGCAGGAGTGGCCTTCCTGCCTGTTTGGAACATAGCAGTAGCGCCGGACGATGCAAAATTCATTATCGCCGTCACCGACAACTCCAGCACCCTGGATGCGGGAGGCCCCCGCATGGCCTATTACTCCACCGATGGCGGCGCCAACTGGGCAAACGCCGGACTTACGCTTAATACCAACGAGTATATAAGCTGCCTTGCTATAGCCAAATACGACCCGGCCGACCAGCTCAGGGATATCGCTATCGGAACACGCAATATCTCTGACACACAGGGCAGGCTGCTGACCAGGCCCTATGGTACTTCCTTATTCGGCACCTGGATATCACAGGGCGATCCCGTCTGGAAGGCCGTCACATCGGTGAAATTCTCTCCGGATTACGTTTCTGACCAGACCATAGCAGTCATTTCATTCACGACGACGCAAGGGGTTTTACACCTGGGCAAACATGCTACAATTCTTAATACGACCCTGTGGGATAACGCAGCCGGATACACGGCCTACCCGGTGCCCCTCGGCGGATACCTGTCCGCCAACATTATACGCACCGGCATCGAGCTGCCCTCCGATTACGTGGGCACCGATTTAAGCCTGCGGGGCTGCTTTGTCAACGTATTTGATAATACTACGGCCTCAGCCGTATTTTATATCAGCCCCACGCCCACCAGATTCAACATCACACCGCCTATCCAGCTTGCCACAGGACAGCGTATATCTTCCATCGCCTATACCGGCACCAATGCCACAGGCATACTCTTAGCCGGCGAGGCCACCGCCAGCGCCGCGCGGGCGCTGGCCAACGTCTGGCAATGCTCGAATGCACAGGCAACCTGCTCAGGGTGCGCCATGTGGCTCAAATCCGATAATCTAAAATCAGCCACCGGCGGCGGCGGCACAGGCCGCGCTAACGTGCTGCTGGCCTGGAGTTCGGACGGCAGCAGGGCCTATTGTGGCACAAGCTCGGAGAACTCCACGCTGGGCGGAACCGGTTGGGCGCCGGGACAATGGCCTTTATCCAAATTGACTAAAGCACCATCAGACGAGTCGGCCTTCCAGTACAGTATGGACAACGGGTTCGCCTGGAACCAGATCGGGATCGTTAATACGTGGATCAGCGAGTTGTCCGATGTGGCTGCTGTTGAGAAGCAGGAAGGGTCAAATGTACTTGGGAACAGCACGCTCTACCTGGCATCTTTAAATGATAACCTCACTGTAATACCCAATATCGACAGCGTGTGGCGCAGCACCAGCGATCCTCTGGGGCGGCTGTGGGAACGTACCTTCACTCTTCCGTCAAGCAACAGCGGCATCATTCTGCGCCTGGCTCCCCGCGACACGGCATCGTCAACCATAAGCAGCGTTGTGGTCTTTGCCGACCTCGGCACCGAGAATATCACCTACTCCGCCAACTGGGGAGAAACCTGGTCGGAGGTACTCCCCGGCACAACTGTCAAAGATATCTCCCTCCGTGACGAGTCTACCATGTACGTACTTGATGACTATAATGTTCGTAAGCTCAGCCTGAGCGGCGCCGCCTGGCAAACTATTAAAAAATTGGGTACCAACATGATGGCCCCGGCGCACACTGTGTGCAATCCCCCGCAAATCAGCACGGAAAAAGAGTATGTTTTCGTGGGCAGCGAGGGGAACTCCGACACCGGCGTAGCCTGGGCCGATTTCGCGGCCCCCCTACCGCAGTTCACCGTCCTCAGAGAGCTGCCCGAGCAGGGGAATGTGCACATCGTGACGGACGACCTCTACGACAGCCACAAAAACATCTACGTCGGCATTAACGACGTCATCACCAACAACGACGGCCTTGTCTACCGCTGGACCATGGATAGCAGCACCAACTGGGACCCCCTCGAACCCACAGACAGGGGCTTCTATGGTATCTGCATGCTTAACAGCGTGCTCTACGGGGCCTGGAATACCGATATCGATCCGCCTATTTACAGCAGCGGCGCCGACCGCACGCTGGAGGCCAGGGTCAGGGTTCCCCCCGCACCACAATGGGACCAGCTCGTGGACGGTATTCCACAGACAAACCTGGTACAATTCACGCGTGAGCCAACGTCGCTGCACATATCGTCAAATACCTATAACACTCTCTGGGCTATCGACGACAGGGCATATGATTTCCCATCGAAGGTGGGCTGCCTGTGGCAATTCGTGGATTCGGTGGCCAAGCTGGGCCCATGGCCGACGGCGCCTGCCCCCGGCAGCTTCATCGGGGCCGATCCCGTGACCGGCCGTTCTCAGCAAATCGATTTCAAGTGGCGACCACTAATAGACATCTTCGGCTATGACGTCCTCATAGCCAAGGACGTCAATTTCACACTGCCACTAACCCAGCAACTGCAGATGACTCCGGTCGACGACGTCACGGGCTCCTGGGTCGTAACTCCCGCCGAGCAGAATGATCCATCATGCTGGATCTCGCCCGGCATGCTGGAAGTGGGAAGGTCCTATTACTGGAGGGTGCGCGGGTCGAGGTCGTGGAGCGGCACGCCCATACACAGCCCATGGTCGCCGACGCTGTTTTTCTCTGTAAGACCGGGCTTTATGGTCACCTCTGAATACACGGGACCGACGCTGCTGACACCCGTGGACGGCATATGCAGCAATTGCCTGCCCCCCATCCGTTTCAGCTGGTCGCCCATCAAAAATGCCAGGATGTATCAATTTACACTGGCCAGGGATGCTCAACTTCAGGATGTGATCGCCCAGGAGACTACTGAGACCACTGCTTTCGAGATAAAAAGCCGATTACCTCTTTCTACCCCGTATTACTGGCAGGTCAAGGCCGTCGCCCCTGTGATCAGCGACCCCAGTCCGGTAGGCACGTTTACACTGTCCGAGAACATCACGCAGCCACAGAAGCAGCCAACCGCCAGGACCAAGTCCGGCCAGGTACCGGCTGCTTCAAATTTCTGGATATGGATCATCATCGTCATCGTCGTTGTCCTGCTGCTCCTTATAAATGCCTATGTGGTCATATCAAGGAGGCGAGACGGATAGTAATGCCCCGTCTTTGCAAGGAGTCACCCAAAAATGTCTTTGCGAGGAGCCACCCAAAAATGTCATTGCGAGGAGCCACCCAAAAATGTCATTGCGAGGAGCGTAGCGACGAAGCAATCCCAGGGCATTGCGCCACTAACAATGAGATTGCTTCGCTGCGCTCGCAATGACAAGCTGTAATAGGTTCGCAATGACAGGGTTATACTCGGGTTCGCAATGACAGGGATTGATTGAATTATGCACGAAATGAAAAACGATAATTATAAAAAGGTCTTGGCGCTGGCCTCGGGAGTCAAGGGTTTTCTGGCCGAGGACGAAGGCGTCAGGCTGTATGAACTGGGACTTGAAGCCTGCGCACTCGGTCCCTGCCTGGAGATAGGCAGCTTCTGCGGTAAGTCAACCGTCTATTTAGGTTCGGCCTGTAAAAGTAATAATAATACCCTGTTCACCATAGACCACCACCGTGGATCTGAAGAACAGCAGCCGGGCCAGTTATATTTTGACCCGGAGACATACGACAGCGGCAAGGGCGTCATAAATAGCTTCCCCCTGCTGCAGGAGACTCTGAAAAAAGCCGGCCTCGAGGACAATGTCGTTCCCATGGTCACGCAGTCAGTCGTTGCCGCCAGGAACTGGGCTACGCCGCTGGGCCTGGTCTTTATCGACGGAGGGCACAGCTACCAGACAGCTCTATCGGATTATCGCTGCTGGTCGCCGCACCTGCTGCCTGGTGGATTCCTGGTTTTTCACGACATCTACTCCGACCCTGCCCAGGGCGGGCAGGCAGCTTTCGAGGTGTACAGACTGGCGCTGGGGAGCGGCGATTACCGGGAACTGCCCATGGTCAACAGCCTGGGCATTCTAAGAAAGCACGCTGCCGTGGTGGTCGAAAAGAAGGTTTGTTGCTGACATGGGCTTGAGCATATCGGCTGCCAGCAGGACCGCGGCCGAGGTCCAGGTAGGCTTGGTCATGGGCCAGATCTCGTGCTCCGGGAATGCCACGCCGTACCAGTAGGCGCCGTCCTCGTCCCTCATCTGGTGTACCCAGTAGTAAATCATGGCCGATTGCTTGTATTCTCCGTGGACCGCCAGCGAGATTGCCAGTTCGCTGCTCTCTGCAGCGGTGACCCACTGCTTTTCGAGATTGCAGACGGATCCCTTGCCGTGCACGATGAACTTATCCCAGCTGTCATATATCCTGTTGATGGCCTCCTGCCCGTTGATAACACTGCACAGGGCCGGGTAATACCAGTCCATGGCGAAGGCGTAAATGGTTTTCTCGTCAACAGGGTCTCCATAAGGCAGAGGCATGCCCAGAATGGCGTTACGCAGAACCTCATTGGCCTCCACCCAATCCCTTCGCTCCTCCCCCATCAAATCCGCCATCTTCAACGCACATTTGATGCTGAGGTAAGATGAGCTGCAACTGGCTATCTGGGCGGTGGGGTAAATAATGCCGGCCGCATCCCTGGCCCAGTATATCTCGCCCCCGGGCCCGCGCATATTCAGCACGTAATCAACGGCGCTCCTCACCACCGGCCACATGTCGTCAATGAAGGACCTCTTGCCCGTTACAAGGTAATGGTGCCAGGCGCCCACAGCTATGTAGGAAATGGCATGCGAGACCTTGTACAGGTCTTTTGGCTTCCCTTCCTTATAGTTGGCATACCAGCTTCCATCCGGGAGTTGCATACCCGCCAGCCATTGGTAGGCCTTTTCCGCTTCGTCATGGTAGCTGCCGGCATCTATGGCCATGGCGCACTCCACGTGGGTCCACGGCTCAACCAGCCCGCCTTCTACCTCGGGTACGGAGCCCCGGTTCTCCTGCACACTGACGATGCTCTCAAAGGTCGGCCTGAGAAACCTTTCGGATAACAGCTCATCCAGCTCCGGCATCTCGAACGTACTGCTGTTATCCATTACCATTGTCTCATCCAACCTTTATCTTATTCTTAACCTGGCTCTCGATGGCTTCCCTGTAGTAATCCGCCGTTTGCCCGGCTGCATTGTCCCAGTTAAACAACCTCCTCACCCTATCTACACCCTTGGCGCCCAACTCTTTACGCCTTGCTTCATCATCCAGAAGAGCTGTTATAGATTCCACCAGTGCGCCCGTATCGCCCGGCGGAACCAGTATGCCGGCATCGCCGACCACCTCGGGCAGGGCGCCGGCAGTGGTGGAGATCACTGGCGTCCCGCAGGCCATGGCCTCCGCTGCGGGCAGGCCGAATCCTTCATAAATGGAAGGGACAACCAGCATGGTGGCCGAGGAATACTGCTTGACCAGGCTATTGGTATCTATCTTGCCGGTGTACTGCGTGCAATCGCCCAGGCAGAGCGCCTCAATCAGTCCCTCTGTGTACCCGTTAACCAGCGGCTCCCCGACGATGGTAAGCTCCACCGCGCGCGTCTTGCGCAGCTCTGCGACAGCCTCCAATAAATATTTTAGCCCCTTGAGCGGCGTGTCCCCGCTGTTTATCACCAGTATGCGGTTGCCGGGCCGCTGCAAGCCGGGCTGCTCACTGAAAGTGTCTGTGTCCACGCCGCAGTAGATTATTTTAAACCGCTCACGCGGCAGCCCGAAGCTGCTTATAATCTCCTGCAGTGAATGTTCGGAATCCGTGATGAAATGGGAAAGCCGGCGGGCTACTTTTATCTGCGTATCGGCAAAGGAATACCAGCGCCGGATACCCCAGGAGCGATAGGCGGAATTGCTGGCCTTGAGGGCGAGCTCGCGGTCGATGGTTATGGGATGGTGGATGGTGGTCACCAGAGGCATGCCCAGCTGCCTGATCTTGAGTATGCCCTCGGTGACACACTGGTTATCATGCACAATATCGTATTTCTTGATATGGCCGTCCTGGCGGAACATGTTGTAGGCCCTCATGCCGAATGTATGCGGCTCGGTGAAACAACCGCTGCATTCGCCCAGCCACTCGACGAAGTTGGGCCAGGTATTTAGTTTCAGGGGATTGATCAGGTAACGCCGCTTCTCAGGGAGCCTGTAGAGATCCAAACTCGGTAGCCGGATCAGGTTGATTCCATCTGCCAGGTCCGGATAGGGAGGGCCCGCCACCACATCCACGCTGTGACCCAGCCTCTGCAGGGACCTGCTGAGATACCTGACGTAGATGCCCTGGCCTCCCGAGTATTGATAACCCCTGTAGCTAAGTAAACATATCTGCATTAATAATGGCCTGTTGTAATGTTTGACTTCTGCTTTGAAAACACCACAGTAGTTTACACTTACGCGCGGTATTAATCAAGACTGTGTCGCTTTGTGACATGTCTTTGCGAGGAGCGAAGCGACGAAGCAATCCCATGACATTAGGACACTAACGATGAGATTGCTTCGCTTCGCTCGCAATGACAGGGTCAAAAGGCTTGGTCGCAATAGCCTGCGCGTATACCTCGGCGGTCAGCCGGGCTGCATTTTTCCAGTTGAATTTCTCCAGTATGCGCTTCCTTCCCAACGTGCTGTATTCGCTGCGCCTGGCCGGGCTCTCCATCAACTGCGCTATGGCAGCGGTAAGGGCTGCTGAATCGGCCGGGGGTATCAGGATACCTGCATCGCCGACAACCTCGGGCAATGCTCCGGCCGTGGTCGATACCAGCGGGGCACCGCAGGACATGGCCTCGGCGGCCGGTATGCCGAAACCCTCATAGGTGGATGGCACAGCAACCAGCGTGGCAGAACGGTATAGCCGTATCAGCTCCGACGTTTCGATCTGGTTGCGGAAGGTCACTGCCCCTGTGACACCCAGTTTGTCCATCAGCTTTTCAGTAACACCGTCCCCCAGTGTCTGTCCAACAACCACCAGTTTCATATCCCACCTCTTCCTCAGCTCGGCCAGCGCCTCCAGCAGGAAACGCAGGCCTTTGACCGCCGTGTCGCGGCTCATGACCATGAGTATCATATTGTCCAGCCTGGGGACTTCGTCGGACGGGCTGAACAGTTCCGCATCTATGCCGTTATAAATAACCTTCATCCTGGATTCCGGTATACCGAAGATCTCATGGATGTGGTGCCTGGCCATCTCGGAGACCGTTATGATGAAGGGCAGCTGCCTGGCGACCTTGATCTGCATACCCGTAAACGAAAACCATCGGCGGTATCCCAGCTTATCCTTGAGCGATTTGGCCGACTGTATGGCCAGGTCGCGGTCGATAGTTACCGGATGATGGATGGTCTCCACCACGGGGTAACCTGCCTTCTGTATATCCGCGATCCCGTAGGACATGGTCTGGTTGTCATGTATCACATCGTACTTTTTAGCGTTGTCCTTGCACAGGTAGCGGTAGGCCCGCATGCCGAAGGCCAGAGGCTCTGAGAAATAGCCTGTCATAATGCCGCCCCACTCCATGAAGTTGGCGCTGGTATTAAGCTTCCTGGGATCGATAAACAGCCGTTGCCAGGACCCAAACCTATAGAGGTCAAGACTTGGTAGTTTAATTAATCCAACCCCATCGTCTACGATAGGATACGGGGGGCCTGACATCATGTCCACCTCGTGGCCCAGGTCGCGAAGGGCGTTGCTCAGGTAGCGCATATAGATGCCCTGCCCGCCCGAGTAGGGATAGCTGCGGTAGCTCAAGATACAAATTCGCATGTCACTCTTCTTTCAAGGAAAATTTTTGCGCTAAATATGATATCAGACTTGATAGCCCGTCGTATAATATAATGAATTGTGAGGGGACAGAGTAGCTGAAATGTGGAATGATTTCCAGTCCGCGCTATTCCTCTTTTATAAGTATGTTACGCGCGGCAACAAGGGCACTGTTGTCCTGACCATACTCGTGGCCATGCTGGCTTTCATACAGATTAACCTTATCTCAGGCATTCTCAGCGGGGCCGTCGGGCTGATCTACGAACAGACTAAAAACAACTATGTCGGTAATATCGTCATACAGCCGGGTAAGGACCAGTGGGGCAACAAGGAGGAATACATCAAGCAGGTGGACTTGCTGAAACGTAAGATCAATGCCATACCGGGCATTATCGGCTGCAGTTCACGCTATGCCACCGGCTCAGTTATTGAATATGACCCTGATAAAACCGGCAAGGATATCAGGACGATCAGCTGGCCGGTAAAGTCCATCGATCCCGATGACGAAAAGCGCATTTCTGAGCTGCATAATTACATGGTGGCGGGCCAATATCTCGACGAGTCCGACCGCGACCAGATAATCCTGGGCAGGGAGGTATCGGGCGGATATGGGGCCAGCCTGGAAGTGCAATCTCTGAAGGGCGTTGAAGTTGGTGACGAGGTGAAGGTCTTCTATCACAACGGGGTCACTCGTAAATACACAGTTAAAGGAATATACGCCACCGTCTTCCCCCTGGCCGATATGACCGTGTTCGTGACGCAGAAGGAAATGGAGTCGGTCCTGGGACTGCGTGACCGCGCCAGCGAAATAATTATCCGGACGGACGAAGCCTACCCGGAAGCATATTATATACAGGAATTGCGGAAGGCCGGTGTGGAATTGCAGGACATCAGGCCCTGGCAGGACTTCATCGGGCTCGTCCTCGGTATAGTACAGAGCTTCGATATCATAAAAAGGATAATCCTATTCATCGGTCTGATCGTCGCCGGCGTAACCATATTCATCGTTATTTTCATTGCCGTAGTCAGCAGGAGGAAGCAAATCGGCATCATGAAGGCTATCGGCATGAAGGAAGGCATCATCGTCGCCTCCTACATTATGCTGGCGCTCTTCTATGCTGTCGTCGGTATCGGGATTGGAATTGCAGTGATAGAGTTTGTGGCAACGCCCTATTTTATTGCCCACCCTCTCAGCTTTCCTATGGGCAAGGTCAGCTTGCTGATCGTCAGAAGCGAGTTCGTCACCAGTATCGTCAGTATGATCATAGTCAGCATCATTGCAGGTTTTATACCATCCTGGCGAGTCGGCCGGGAAAATATCATCAAGGCAATCTGGGGATAGCTCATCATGATAAAGGTAACCGACCTTAAAAAGACATATCCCGGGAAGGTCCCCGTGCATGCGCTCAAGGGGGTCAGCTTTGAAATCCCCTCCGGTCAGTTCGTCGCTATCATGGGCCCCAGCGGCTCCGGCAAGTCCACGTTGCTGCACCAGCTGGCCCTTCTGGATGAACCCACGTCGGGACAGATATTGCTTGACGGAGTGGACATGGCCGGGCTAACGCAGGGAAAAGCCGCTGACTTCCGGCTGCGCCACCTGGGCTATGTATTCCAGGAATATGCGCTGATACCTGAGTTGAATGCCATCGAAAACGCATTCCTTCCCCTCATGCTGCTGGGCATGAAAAGAAAGGAGTTCATCAGGGTTTCGACGGAGCTTATGAGCAAGGTCGGGCTTTCCAATCGCCTGCACCATCTCATCAGCGAGCTTTCCGGAGGTGAACAGCAGCGCGTCGCCATTGCCAGGGCGCTGGTCAACAGGTCAAAGATCCTTTTTGCCGATGAGCCCTGCGCTAACCTCGACACTGAAAATAAAGGCATTGTCCTCCGGCTGCTGCGAAAACTATGTAATGATCTCGGGCAGACCATACTTATGGTGACGCATGAGCCCGAGCAGAGGGAATTCGCCGACCGCGTGCTGTGGTTACGTGACGGCCTGCTGGTAAAAGAAGAGACTATTGATAAAGCCGTACAGGAAGATGCCTTGCGCCACGGGTACCAAACCGACATATCTGCGCCGGTTGATGAGCTGTAGGGGCCTACCTTCAAATGCGCCCGATAAAACGCAGACAGTCCCGAAGGCCCGTCCCTATATATTGCACCCATAGGCACGGGCAGGCCTGAAGGCCTATCCATACATTTAGAGTTCTACTTGGCCTTTCCCTGGTCGGCCACTGCTTTCCTGGCCTGCTCGAGTTCCTGCTCGCCGGCCAGGTAGCGGCTGCTGATTCTCTTTAAGTTGCCGTCCAGCTCATAAACCAGCGGTATGCCCGTGGGGATGTTGAGTGCGACGATGTCGCTGTCCGGCACGTTGTCCAGGTACTTGACCAGCGCCCGCAGGCTGTTGCCGTGTGCCGATACTATAACTTTTTTACCGGATTTCACAGCCGGGGCGATGGAGCTGTGCCAGTAGGGCAAACACCTCTTATAGGTGTCCTTGAGGCTTTCCGAGAGCGGTATCTGTCCCGGCTTGAGGTCCCGGTAGCACGGCTCGCCGCCCGGGCTGCGAGGATCACCCTTTTTCAGCGGCGGTGGCGGTACATCGTAGCTCCTGCGCCAGACCAGCACCTGATCCTCGCCGAATTTTTTAGCCGTTTCGGACTTGTTCAAGCCCTGCAGAGCACCGTAATGCCTCTCGTTCAGCCGCCACGATTTCTTAACCGGTATCCACATCAGGTCCATCTCGTCCTGCAATATCCACAAGGTACGTATGGCGCGCTTCAAAACGGAGGTGAACGCCAGGTCAAAGGCATATCCCTCTTTCTTCAGCATGGCCCCGGCCTGCCTGGCCTCCAGTATGCCTTTCTGCGAGAGGTCCACATCGGTCCACCCTGTGAACCTGTTCTCCCTGTTCCAGGTGCTCTCGCCATGGCGCAGTAAAACGAGTTTGAACATATGAATTTCCCCGGGGAAACCTTAAAATATGTTACGGCCGGTTTTGATTTTATCCCGTCAACGATTTATTATAGCCAAAGCGAGATGGTACTGCACTATTAGTGGGGAAACAGATCATAAATGAGGGACAATGCACTTAAGATAAACCCGGCGGACAACGTCGCCATCGCCATCCGCGCTGTCAGGAAAGGAGAGCCGGTGGTCATCAACGGCGCCAGGGTGCTGGACGCCGCCGGGGATATCGAGGCCAGCCATAAGATAGCCCTGGTCCTGATTAAAAAAGGCAGCTCCGTAATACGTTACGGGGAGCCTATCGTCCGGGCCATGACCGACATCGCGCAGGGCGAGTGGGTTCACGTACACAATGCCGAACCTTTATCGGGCACACCGGTTAAATAGGCAAAGGCAGGAGAGATTTGGATGGAATTCCTGGGTTATAAAAGGGACGAAGGCAAATACGGCGTGCGCAATCACGTCCTGGTGGTATCCTCGGTGAGCTGCGCCAACGGCGTAGTGGATGCCATTGGCCGGCTTTTCCCTGATGTTATAACTATCCAGCATACCTACGGGTGCGGCTACGGGCCGGACGATTTCATGACCAGCATGAAGGTGCTCTCGGGCATCATCAACAATCCCAACGTGGGGGCGGTGCTGGTCGTCGGGCTGGGTTGTGAGCTTCTCAAGGCCGATTATTTAGCCCAGGCCGCACAGGGCAAGCCGGCCGAGGCGCTGGTGATACAGCAGGCGGGCAGCGCGGCCACCACCAAGAAGGGCATCGACATCACGGAGAACTTTCTCAGTCACCTTGCCCAGCAGAAAAGAGTGCCCGCGCCAGTCAGCGGGCTGCTGGTCGGCCTCAAGTGCGGTGGCTCGGACGCCTTCTCCGGTGTGACAGCCAATCCTTCACTGGGCGCGGCCGCCGACCTGCTGGTGGGCAAGGGCGCCACCGTCGTCATGGGCGAGGTCACGGAGATGATCGGGACCTCCCACATATTAAAGAAGCGCTGTGCTGATACTGATCTGGGAGCCAGGCTGGAGAAGATGATCCTCGACCATGAAAAACACGTCAGGGACTCGCTGGGCGAGCTGGCCGGGCTGGTCATAGCGCCGGGCAACATGGATGGCGGCCTTTCATCGATCACCGAGAAATCGCTGGGCTGCAACGCCAAGTCGGGGACCACGACCATCAATGAGCTGGTCAAGTACGGATCCAGGCCGACCCAAAAGGGGCTGATCATCATGAACACCCCAGGATATGACATAGACTGTATGGCGGGCATGGCTTCGGGAGGAGCGCAGATCATCGTCTTTACCACGGGCAGGGGCACGCCGGCTGGCTTCCCCGCAGTGCCAGTCATCAAGGTATCGAGCAATTCCAACATATTCAACAATATGGCCGGCGACATCGATATCAACGCCGGCTCGATACTCGACGAAGGCACGACTATTGAATATGTGGGCCGCGAGATATTCGGGCTCTGCCTGAAGGTGGCCAATGGCGAACTGACCAGGGCTGAAATAAACAAGTCCACGCCTTTCAGCTGCCTTAAAACAGGGCCGACTTTTTAGGGGTGACGTATGGCGGTACAGAAGATTTTGTTGAACAGGGACCTGGGATTTCTGAGGGTAGCCGCGGCTGTCCCGGAACTGAGGGTGGCCGACGTCGATTTCAATGTCGATGCCATGCTGGGCATGGTCAAGCAGGCCCGTTCAAAGGGCGTACAGGTGCTGGCCTTCCCCGAGATGTCGGTCACGGGTTACACCATCGCTGACCTGGTTCACCAGCAGTCCCTGCTGGCAAAGGCAGAGGAAGGTGTGATGCGGCTGGCCGCGGGCAGCGCAGACAGCGGCATGTTGATAGTGGCCGGCCTGCCCTTATGCATAGACCAGAAGGTCTTTAACTGTGCGGCAGTGCTGAACGGTGGGCAGGTGCTGGCCATCATACCTAAAACATATTTGCCGTCCTACAAGGAGTTCTACGAGAACCGGTGGTTTGTTTCCTCTGAGGATGCCTGCTCCGATATAGTCCACCTGAGAGACAGGGCCGTTGCATTCGGCGCCAATGTCCTTATCTCGTTGCGGGGATTTCCATCGGCCATGATGGGCGTGGAGATCTGCGAGGATATGTGGGTGCCGCTGGCCCCGCATGAATACCAGTCCCTCGCCGGGGCGACAGTGCTGCTCAACATCTCTGCCAGCAACGAAGTCCTGGCCAAAGCGGAGTGGCGCCGGTCCATGGTCACCTCCGAGTCGGGCAGGTGCGCCGCGGCCTGCTGCTATGTATCCACCGGCATGGGCGAATCGTCCAACGATGTCGTCTTCGGCGGACACACCCTGATCGCCGAGAACGGCAGCCTGCTGGCGGAATCACATATTTTCGAGCAAAAGACAGGACTTACAATATGCGACCTCGACATCGACCGCCTGG
>Ga0268281_1001485_pt1 | contig 13461 bp, 12 predicted proteins | sample saktaG_10_FD_190134 | JGI IMG/M metagenome (GOLD analysis project Ga0268281, IMG submission 190134) | Saline water microbial communities from Sakinaw Lake, British Columbia, Canada - sak_2011_5_24_50m | ecosystem: Environmental > Aquatic > Non-marine Saline and Alkaline > Saline ... | reverse complement strand
CCCGGGTTTACCCGGGGTGATTTTTTTTATGCTACTTATAGATATTTTTTAATCACCTCTCCTAAAGCCTCTTTCGGCTGCAGGCCGTTTAAAGTTTCTTTTGCTTCCCCGTCTTTAAACAATATTATTGTCGGGATGCTCATAACGCCGTACCGGGATGAAGTTTCAGGAGCTTCTTCGGTATTAAGTTTTCCCACAATTGCCTTGTCGCCCATTTCTTCCGCCACCTCGTCAATTATCGGACCCTGAATTTTACAGGGCCCGCACCAGGCCGCGAAAAAATCAACCAGAACCGGTCTATCATTTGAAGCTTCAATCACTTCTTTTTGAAAATTTTCATCATTAAAAACTTTTGCCATAAATTAATTCCTAAATTATTAAAGACTATAATTAAATGTCTTTCAATAATTGAAGCATCTGATCGTGCACCTTTCCGTTTGTTGCCAAAACCGACATCGATTCAGTCGTAATTTTATTGCCTTCAATATCTGTTACTACGCCGCCGGCTTCTTGAACTAAAAGCGCTCCGGGTAAAATATCCCAAGGATAAGTTTTTACATTAAAAAATACATCAAATTTACCGCTGGCAACATAAGACATCGCCGCTAATCCTGACCCAAACATCCTCATGTGGAGTGTTTTTTTAAAAATACTATCAAGTGCAAGAATGGTTCTCGCTCGGGCTTCTTTTTTTGAAGAAATATGTGTCATCACGACAGAATTTTTTAGTTCAAAGTTATCGTTAACAATAATTTTTTTATCGTTTAATGTTGCACCTTGCCCGGCTTCTGCAAAATATAATTCATCTTTGATGGGGTTATATATGGTTGAGATTATCGGTTTTTGTTTATATGTAAGGCAAAGAGCAACGCGGAAAGGCGCGCTGGCGTGATAATAATTCATGGTGCCGTCAATTGGATCCATAATCCACACATATTCTGAATGCTGGTCCACAAATCCAGATTCTTCGGAAAGAATACTGTGTTCCGGAAAATTAGTCTTAATTTTATCAACTATAATTTTTTCAGACTGAATATCAATGTTAGTTACAATATCGCTTTTAGCTTTAAAAGATACCTCTTTCACTTTATCTATGTTTTCCATTAAAAGTTTGCCCGCCTCTTTGACGCACTCAATTGAGATTTTTTTTACTTGATTTGTGTCCATATATTTTTGCAAACTACAAAAATTTTGAATAAAAAATTTTATAAAACTCGCTACTAGGTGAAGCCATGATAAATTGTTTATAAATATTTCTATCCGTTATCTAATGTGGGAAAATATAAAAATATCTTAACACAGATTCTTTGAGAGTGTCAAAAATATTTTAAGTCAGTAAAAATCCGCCGTCCACCACGATCATTGCCCCGGTCATATAAGACGAAGCCTCGCTGGCTAAAAATAAGACGGCTAAAGCAATCTCATCCGGCTCGCCAAGCCGGCCCAAAGGAATACTTTGCCTAAATTGCTCTGTAACTTCTTCCTGACCAGCGCCGCTTCCCTCGTTCATTTTTTTTACGCCTTCAGTATTAATCCCGCCCGGAGCAATCGCGTTTACCCTAACTCCCTGCTTGGCCACTTCTAGGGCAAAATTTTTGGTAAAACCCCAGACGCCATGCTTGGAAGCGTCATAAGAAGCCAGTCCCGGCATGCTCGGATGAAGAGCATCAATAGAAGCGATATTAACAATATTGCCTTTGCCATTTTTAACCATAACCTTGCCGGCTTCACGGCAGCAAAGGAAAACCCCGCGCAGATTAATCGCCTGAATCTTTTCCCAAAGCGCTAAATCCATATCAAGAACAAGTTTTGAAGGGAATATGCCGGCGTTATTAACAAAAATATCCAACCGCCCAAATTCTTTTACAGCTTTATCTATTAAATTTTTCACGTCCTTTTCCAAGCTTACGTCAGTTTTAATAAAAATAACCTGGTTTTTCCCTTTTCCACCCAACTCCCTGGCTTTTTCCTCTCCCACTTTTTTATCAATATCAGCAATGACCACATTAGCTCCGGCTTCATAAAGCCGTTTCACAATTCCATAGCCAATGCCCATGGCAGAGCCGGTCACGACCGCGGTTTTCCCGGTTAAATTAAATAATTCGCCTATGGTTTTGTTTGGCATATTTTTTATTATTAATAATTATAAATTCACTCTCAATTATAACAAATTATAGCTGACAGAACAAACGAGTATTTTAGTCTTATGTGATATTTATGTTTAAATCACCAGGGAGTTCAGTCAGACAAATAGGGCAAAACCGACGGGCATTGACCCCCTAGAAATGAAGTTTCCAATGGGGGTTGACAAAACTATGTATCTTTGCTATACTGCCAATATAATTTAATAATATTTACGTTCATTTTACACCAAGTAAATCAACGTAAACCAAACGAATGTCATATCAAGACAACGCCGGCGACCGGAAGATGTACCAAGGTAACTGGACCTGCTCACAATGCGGGGCCGCTATTACCGAATTACCTTTTGAACCGAGCGGAGACAGGCCACTTTTTTGCCGTGATTGCCACAGGCAAAAAACGCAGGATCGTCCGAGACGATTCTAATAAAGAGTAATATTATATTGAAACCAATCAGTTAATATACTTCTTAAACAAAAGCCGCGCCCAAAGCGCGGTTTTTGTTATCTAAAAAAAGCAAATTTAACCTGGTTTTAAAGACGTTTGACAAATTCAGTAATTTAAGCTAATTTTAATAATCAACAACGCACATTCACAACCGAAAATAATAACGCACAAAAAGGAGAAAAAAGTATGTCCATGCCAACTGATTTTCAGAAACGGCTATTCCCGTTATTGCCGAAAATTATTGAGCATTTCGGCACTCCGTTTCATATCTACGACCAGGCCGGAATTATCGCCGGCGGCCAAAGGCTTAATAACGCCTTTGCCGGTTTGCCGTTCCGCGAATTCTTCGCGGTCAAAGCCAACCCCAATCCGGCTATTCTTAGCCTAATGCAATCCATGGGTTTCGGCTTTGACTGCAGTTCAGCCCCGGAATTGATCCTGTCCCGCCAGCTCGGCATTTGGCCCCTGGATATTATGTTTACTTCTAATAACACCGCTCCGGCTGAATTCCGGGCCGCGGCCGAACAAGACGGCTGCATCCTTAACCTGGACGATATAACTTTGGTGCCTAGGGTTCCGAACCCGTTTCCCAGTCTTATCTGCTTCCGTTATAATCCCGGGCCAAGGCGTACCGGCAATATCTTTATCGGCAATCCGGAAGAAGCCAAATATGGAGTTGCCCACGAGCAGATTATTGAGGCCTACGCTGAAGCGATCAGGAGAGGAGCGACCCGGTTCGGCCTGCACACCATGGTTTGCTCTAACGAGCTTAATTACAAATACATGGTGGAGACTGTCCAGATGCTGCTTGATATCTTGCGTCTGCTGACAGATAAGCTCAAGATAAAATTTGAGTTTATCAACATGGGCGGCGGCCTGGGCATTCCCTACAAACCCGATGATAAAGAGCTTCCGATTGAGCAGATGGCCGAAGAAATAAAAGAACTTTTCCGGGCGTTTCAGGACGAGCAGGGTTATATGCCCAGGCTTTTTCTGGAAAGCGGACGCTGGGTAACCGGCCCGCACGGGGTTCTTGTTGCTACCTGCATTAACCAGAAGCATACTTACCGCGAATACCGCGGGCTTGACGCCTGCATGGTGGATCTAATGCGGCCGGGAATGTATTATCCTCATGGCGGCTACCACCAGATTTTGGTTCCGGGCAAGGAAAATGAACCGACAGAGATCGTTGATGTGGTTGGTTCCTTATGCGAGAACTGCGATAAATTCGCTGTCCAGCGGGAATTACGTAATTTTTACCCTGAGCTTGTCGAAGGGAATTACGTAATTCTTTTTTTTAGCTTGTTATGTAGCATGTTACGTAATAGAGTTATTGATTATTTTTATTTTTTCATCAAAATTTAACATTGTGGATAACTATTGACATTTTTAATAAATTTGCTATACTATAAATGTATTTGGGAAAAGGCGCCGACCGTTAGGACGGTGGCTTTTTTCTTTTTAATGGCTAATATTAGCAATTTTTATATTTGGGGCAATCTTTTCTTTAAATCTTTATCTACAAAAATATTAAACTTCTTACTGCGAAACCCCTCGATAAAATCTTTAACTCCTAAATTGTCCTTAATAAATTTAACTAATTCCTTTTTATTTCTATCCCCCCTGCCGATAATTCCAGTTGCCATTTTTAAATCATAATTAATTGCACCAATAAAAAGATCCACAACCTGCAATAAATCATTTCCTTTTGAATCAAAACGGCACACTCCGGCCATCGCCAGTCGTCCGGCATTTTTATTCATTTTATTTTTTACTCCAACCTCATAATGAATTTCTTTCGGAGTTGTCACATGGTCGGCTATCAACATTAAAATTTCATCAGGACTTAAGGCTGATTCGGCTAAACGAATTGAAATTTCTTCGTAGGCTGTCCACGGATTACTGTTAAATTCTCTTTGAAAATAACTACCATGCTTATCCAGTGTATAAGAATAAAACCAGATACTCCTAGTATCTAGAAAGGCATCAATAGCAAATTTAGCAAAGTCAATATTGCGCCTGGATAATTTATTAAATTTCATTTCATCATGAAAATTTCTTTTGTTTCTTTCATAGACCAACTTGCTGTACAGATAATACGGCTGACTACACTTAATCAAACCAACTGTAAAAAATGGCGCGGCTTTTGGGTCAAGGCTTCCGCTTTCATCCAAAAAACAAAACTTTGTCCAAATTTTATCATATTCCTTTAATTTAATCTCCCCAGTTAAATCTTTATTATTCTGGTCTTTATTTTTACTTCCAAAAAACATAATTTTAATTAAATTAATTAAAAAATCCCCATTTTAGCATGGGATTTAACATAATTTTAGCAAATTTTCAATCTTTGGTCAATCTCTTTTCCCCCAAACTTCGCTAATCGTGCTAAAAATCTCACCCCTCGCCCTCTCCTAGGCAGGAGAGGGAGCTATTTTAAAAACCTTAGAAGAAAACAAGTGACTTTATGATTTTCCCCCAAATCATGCTAAAATATTTATATATAACAGAAGAAAAACAAGGCGTTAGGCCTTGTTTTTCTAAAAATCTTGACATAACTTTAAATTTATGATAACCTAATACATCAAGTGTTCTTTTAATTTTTCTATATTTATTAATTTTATTTATAGATATACAAGGCTAAAGTAGCCGTAACGTAGTACAAACAATCTTAGAGAGGAGAAGCACGATGGATCAGAATCTAAGAAGACTTATGGGAAGAATCGCCGCAGAACTCAATTTGCCCCCCGGTCTTGCAGAAGCCATTATGAACAGAGAAGGAGGATTCCTGGACGAAGACTTCGATTCGTTTCCCGGCATTCCTCTGCCGTTCGGTATGCCTACGACGGGGGATAGAATCACTGTCGTCATCGGTATCGACAGAAGCACCGGCGAGGCAACAATAATGGGACGGAAAACCGGCTCGATTATTTCCAAAATCCCGGTCGAGCAGTTCTCGGATGGAGAAATCAGAGAAACCGTTACCCGCCAGCGCGAAACCGAAAATGAGATCAAAGAGGCAGAAAAGGAAAGAGGCAAGCTTTTATCAAGAATTCCCGATGACGAAAGCTTCTGCGCTTTTGAACTCTGTAACATACGCGATGCCATTCGCAATGGATTCCCTTTCATCATAAACGCAGATCAAATCAAAATCGTGGAAGAAGACACTCTTCTCCGCCTGTGGATGGACGGCGAAATCTCTGGCGCGTCAGTCAATTCGGAATTTGGCAAGGATATTATCAACCGGCAGAAAAAACTGGCCGAGGCGGAAGCAACTCTCATCGCCAATAAAGAACGCCTGGCGAAGTTGAATCATCTCATTGAGAGAAAAAGCAACTTCCTGCCGATTCTGAAGGAAAGAATAAGTTACCTTGTCGAAAACGCGCTCAAAGACGATGAAACATTCATTACCGTGAGCAGCGAAAACGACCAGCCGGTTATTGTCGTCCAAGCACAAATCGACGAAACCTTCAACGAACTGCCGGATGATCTGAAAAAAATGATTATCCTCGATATACTCTCCGGGGAGAACGAGTTCCCTGAAGAAATTCAGAAAGCCCTCGGAATCGCCGGGACTGTCAAGGCGGCACAGGCCATTCTCGAACCCGAAAAGCAAATTTCGGGCAAGGACAAGAAACAGATTCCGGACAAGAAGGAGGAAAAGAAAAAATAATTTCCCCCTGATCTCCGAATAAATCAACAAAAGACCAATCCTAGAATAATCTAGGATTGGTCTATTTTTTTAATCCCGAGCGCTCGGGATTGACTTTAGGCTAGGGTTATGCTTAACTATAGGATAAAATAATTTGCACATATTCATATTAACAACAAGGAGGAAAGCATGAGGGGAATTGCTGGAGAATCAATAAACGAGTTTCTGGATGTGGCGGAAACGGTGATGGAAAGATTCTTGGCCTTACCGGAAAATCCCGATAAGACAAGGACAGGTGGATATCTCGCCGTCATAGACAAAAACGGGAAAATGAGAATGGTGGTTGAGCTTAGCGTTGCCCAACCTGAAAAAGCTGACAAATATTTCAGACTTTGTCAGGAAAAAGCCAGGCGCCTGTTTGCCCACGCAACCAAGGGACATTTCAGCAGCTGGCAAACTCGCAATACCGAGAACGGCCAATACGGCGGAGGTGTTGCGGCGCCAAGTGATTCAGGAGGAGTTGAAGCCGGAAAGGGAATGGTTGGCGCGATATCAGGCCTGGTTGAACATGGCGATGAAACGGTTACGTTAGTAATCTGGATGGTGTTCCGCTGGCTTGTCCTCGGAGACGCCGAAAAAATCATAGCCCATAGCGGAAATGAACTTTTTCACCCCCTACTTAACGCCTGCAACGATCTTTTTGATCGCTAAATCTAAGAGGGACAAACTCTAAAATACGAAAAAGACCAATCCTATTAACATTCTAGGGTTGGTCTATTTTTTTATTTGCTAAAAATAAAAAAGAGTAATAAGGGGGTGGCTACTGGGCCCTGCACAATTTCTCCACTCGATCTTCCCAAAAATTAAAAAAACTTCCCCAGCTTATCGCTAAGACTAAGGAAGTTTGGGTTCCGCTAGAACCAATCTTGTTTGGGCATAAATCGTTTTGCCCAGGGACTGGCCCCTTTTTTAAATAGCACATTAGGGTTTGCAGTTGCGGCTTGTTCAACCTCCCACATAGTGTTGTTGAAATCAGTGTAGCCGCAGTGGCAACTATTGTTTCGGCAACAATCAATTCGTATCCCTTTCTTTAAAGACTCACGCGTTTGTAAGTGCCTGCCCTTGCCCCAGATATCCCCGATGCTTGCCTGAGTGACATCTCCGCAAGCATTGCACCCGCTGCATATTGCTTTAAAGCAAGGGGATACTTGTCCTCTGAAATCAACATAAGTCCGAAAATGAGTTGCATAACATGCTGGTGAGAGTGATTTGTCTGGTTTGGTGCCATCCAGACTACTTAACTTTCCGCTGACAAAGAAATCACGGCTTGCTAACAAATGGCTGGCTGAAATTTCCCGGTCTAATATTTTCCTATTTTCCGCCTTAAATAGTTGTTTAACCGGATTATGGCCACGGATCATGAAAAAATCAAAACCGGTTTCCTTTACTAAGCTGGCGGCCCGGCTGATGGTAGTAAAATTGTCTTTGGTAATAACGAAAGTTGCCCCTAAAAGCATTTTATTACGTCTGCCTTTTTGGTTTCGTGCTTCTACTGCCAAAGACATGTTTTCCACCACGTTGTCGAAATCATCGACGCCATGCACGCGATGATAAGTTCTTGCATCAGCGCCGTTGAAGCTGAACCGCAACAACGCTGAATGTTCTGTTATCAGGTCAATTAGCTCTTCCGACAAGACTGAGCCGTTGGTGATTAAGCAACTGAACATATTTCTTTCTGCCACCAGTTCAATTGCTTTGCCCAATTTTTTATATAGAGTAGGCTCGCCGCCGCCGGAAAAACGTACGACCATATTGCCCATATCGGCGATATCGTTTATCAGCCGCCTCATCACTAGCCACTCCAACTCAATGTTCCCTTTTAACCCATAAAGACATGAGCTGCAAAAAGTGCAGTGATGATTGCATCGGCTAGTTGGCCAAATTTCGGAGCTAAGTAACTTTTTTTCCCCCCGTCTTAATAAATCGATATAACAATGAGGATTAAGGGGAAAAAACGAACCTGATTTTGCGGGAATCTCTACGCCAGTATCCGATACCAGTGTATCCCACTTATTAGCAACTCCATTTGGTTCCTGCGCAATTGCCACCCTAATGGCGGCTCTCGATGATTTTAGCAGATCCGCCATTTTTTATCTCCTTGGCTTGTTTGTTTGAATCTATTTATTAGAATAGATACGTTTTTTTAGTTTTTAAAGAAAGGGGTATAATCTTACCATATTATATTTACTTTGTCAACCTAATTTTACCCAAAAAACTATCAACAAAAAACACTGCTTAAATAGCAGTATTTGTCTTTGGAGTGGCTAGGGGGCCCTGCCCAATTTCTCCGCCTATCGGCGGATCAATATGCAGGGTAAAAATTGAACTCAAATAGTTTAAATCATTCCTTTGCCTTATACCACCAGGTCGCTACAAAAGTGGCAATTGGCACTGATAAAACCAAGCCGATGCTTCCGGCCAAAGTTCTGACAATTTCCGTAGCAATCGCCTCATTATTTATAACCTGGCCCCAGCTTGAAAAGGCGCTTTCGCCGGAAATGAATAAAACAAGCAAAGGGAGAGATACACCTGCATAAGCTAAAAACAAAGTGTTGGTCATAGAGGCGATATGGGAAACGCCGACTTTGTAGGCATGCTTAAAAATTTCCCCTTTGCCTAAAGAACGGTTAGCTTTGGCAATCTGTTCTACGGTTCTAACCTGGGAAATTACCACGTCATCTAAAACGCCTAAAGCCCCGATTATAATTCCGGCAAGCAACAATCCTTTAAAATTAATAACCTGCCCGCCGATATTGGATAAAAATAATATTTCTTCGCTTGTTACCCCGGTTAGTTTGCCCAGCGAGACGAAAAGCCAGGACAGAAAAATCGCAATAATTAAACTAAAAAGAATACTGATAACCGAGATATGCGAACGGGCGCGAAAACCTTCCGTAATATAAATTATAATAAGTAAGATAATAACAGAGCCGATTAAGGTCGTTATTAAAGGGTTTGCCCCAACTAATATCCGGGGGATAATATATTTAATAATAACCAGAAATGTCAAAGCCAGGGCCAAGAGAGACCGCCCGCCTTTTGCGCCCCCTACGATAATTAAGGCCAAAACAAAGGCAATAGCCAGTCCCCATAAACTTTTTGTCCGCACGTAATCAGTAATAAAGTAAGCGGCGTTTCCTTCCGCATCAAAACTGGCAACCACTAGAACCCTGTCTCCGGCCTTATAAATGTTTTTATTAATTACATCAATTTCGCCAATACCATTAAAATTTATTTCCTGGCCCTTAAAATCGCCTTCCAGGCCGCGGAGTATTAAATTTTGCTGTTCCGTTTCAGTCTTGTCGGGCAATATGGTTTTTTGCTGCTCGGCTATTTCAATCACTTCTGCCTTGAAAAATATGTCTTTCGGCGTATTATTTTCCTGGGCAAAAACAAAACTGGGGGCTAATAAAAACAGCAACAATATTATTTTTTTCATTTTATCAATTTAGCTATCTTGATTATAAAATTATTTTATTTTTATTATCCTGATTGCCTTACCTCTGATTAAGGCATTTGTTATTTTTTATATATTTCATAAATTTTACTCTCTTTTTAAATTTATATTACAAGTCGGACATTTTAAAGTTGAACAAGGGATTCCTCTTTGATGAGGTGTTTTATAGTCGCATTTCTCACAAACACAATAACCACTCGGTCCTTTGCCTGTTGCTTCTTTTATCTCACTTTTAAATCTACCTTTTCTCTGCCAGCCAAAGCCACGGCCAAAATCAGGCTTGTAAAATCCAGTTTCCACTTCATGGCTTGTAATCTGAATAGCAACATATTGAAGACTCTCTATTTCTTCTATAAGTTTTTCTCTTAAGTTATTGGAAATTTTAGTTGCTTCTTCCACTTTTAAATCATTCGGCAGTTTTATTTCTAAATTGGCAGTCACGGCAGAACCCTTTTTCTGGGTTTTTAAAGAATCAATTTCAATATTCTGCGTTTTCGCAATTAATTTTATTTTTTCTTCTATTACTTCGCCGGCTGAAACATCAAGAAGCGAATTAACTGCCTCTCTGCCAATTAAAAAAGCTTCTTTGATTATATAAGCGCCCATCAATAAAGCTAAAACTGCATCCGTATAAATCCAATATTTAGTTAAAAATAAACCAATTAAAATCACCAATGAAGCATAAACATCAATTCTTGAATGGACACCATCTGAAAGTAAGCTAACTGAACTTTCTTTTTTGCCATAGTAAATTTTTAATCTTGACATTATTTCATTAACTAATACTGAAAAAATCATCACTCCAAACGCCAGATAACTGATTGAAATAACTGCTGGTTCAAAAAAATTCTTACAAGCATTATAAATTATTCCGATGCCAGTTGCTATAATAATTATAGTAATAATAATACCTCCTAAAACTTCAAACTTATAATGCCCATAAGGATGCTCCTCGTCAGCCGGTTTGCCAGATATTTTAATGCCAATATAGCTGATAACAGATGAAAAAATATCCACCAATGAATCAATGCCTCCGGCCAATATCGCAGCGGAGTTAGAAAAAACACCAACAGTAATTTTGCCTCCGGCTAAAGCCATGTTTGCCAATATTGAAATTGCCGCTACTTTTTCTTTCATTTTAGTTATTATTTTTTAATTTAAATACCTTATTTTTTTAAAAATTTTTTTAATTTCACCTGTAACTTTTAAATCGGTCTCCATAATCGGAGTTAATTCGCTAATAGCTTTAAAAATTTTTTGATCGTAAGAAATTTTTCCTAGAATTTTATTTTTAAATTCTTTTTCCTTAATAATTTTTTCAGTAAAATCAGGATTAATATCCCATTTGTTAATTACTATATGATAAGGAATTTTAAAATAATTAACCGTATCTAAAACCCGCTTTAAATCGGATAAACCCGAGGGGGTCGGTTCGGTAATTAAAATTGCCGTTTGCACACCCTGTAAAGAAGCAATAACCGGGCAACCAGTGCCCGGCGCTGAATCTATAATCATTATATCATAATCAAATTCTTCCGCATATTTTTTCACTTCTGTTACTATCTCGCCTGAATTTGATTCTCCCGGAAAAAGCTGACCGACAACTAAAGGAAAATTATATTTGGTTTTTTTAACATTAATCTGGCCATTTTTAACCCTTTTCAACTTAATGGCTTTTTGCGGACAAACTATTTCGCAGACCCCGCATCCCTCGCAAAGAAAATAATTAAATTCGGGCTTGTCAGTTTTTAATTTTAAAGCCTCAAAGGGGCAATTTTTCACGCAGGTACCACAGCCAATACATTTTTTATAATTTATAATTGGCTTGGCTAGGGTAGAAATTTTTTTTGACTTATCCCAATTTGAAGATTCATTAAGCCAAATCGCTAAATTAGGAGCATCAACATCACAGTCGCAGGCAACGGTTTTTTCGCCTTCCTGATTAAAAAGCATAGCCAAAGCCGAAGCCAGCATTGATTTACCTACTCCGCCTTTGCCCGAAGCAATGGCGATTTTTATTTTTTTATTTTTATTCATTGATTAAATCGTATTTATTTTTTAAATATTAATAAATCTAACAGCTAATATTAATAATATCCCAACAACAAAAGCAATAAAATGAATTAAATTACTTTTAATATCACATTTATGCTTTATCTCGGGAATTAAATCTGAAGCGGCAATATAAATAAAATTCCCAGCCGCAAAAGGCAATAAAAAAGTAATATCTATTTTAGTGGAAAAAAAATAAGCTATCAAGCCGCCCAATACAATCGTGAGGGCGGAGAAAAAATTAAATAATAAAGCTTTTTTCTTTTCCCATCCGCCATGAATAAGTATGCCAAAATCCCCGAGTTCTTGGGGCACTTCGTGGGCGGCGCAAGCTAACCAAGTAACAATTCCAACTTTTATATCTACTATAAAAGCACCGGCAATGGCCAGGCCGCCAATAAAATTATGAATACCATCAGCTACTAGGATAAGATAGGTAACTGGCTTTTTGTGTTCAGAGGGAATTTTATGGCAATGATGCCATTGAATAAACTGCTCTAAGAGAAAAAATAATGAAAAGCCAAATAATAACCAAAGGAAAACGGCCAGCTGGGGACCGACTTTATTAATGGTTTCTGGAATCATATGCAAAAAAGCTCCGCCAAGTAACGCGCCAGCGGAAAAAGCTACCAGGGGAAGAAGTATCTTTTTTAATAATTCCTCTTTTAGAAATAAAGTCAAAAGCCCTATCCAGGCTATTAAACTCATTAAAAATGTACTAATAAGAATCCAAAGAAAAACAGTCATATTTTAAAGTAAAAAATTAAGAACGCCTCCAACCAACAAAGTTGAAATAATCATAACGACAGTAGATTTTATTAAATCTCTTAGTCCAAGCTCCTTGAATAAAATAACAAATGTAGCCACACAAGGAAAATACATCGTTAATACTACGCTAGCGATTATAAGTTGTTTCATAGTTAAGCCCAGAGGTAATAGCATGCCAATGGCAACATCTTTTCTCAAAAATCCCATTATCAAAGATGTAGCAGCTTCTTTCGGTAAGCCCAATATATTAACCATTACTGGCGCCGCAATCTTACTTATAATATCAATTACTCCTAGGGCATATAAAATATTTATAATAAGCACTCCCAATAATACAAAAGGAATTGCTTCTTTCAAAAAACTTCTTATTCTCATCCCTAGTTTTTTAACCAAACTTTTTAGATAAGGGATTCTATAAGGCGGAATTTCCATAAAAGTCTCCGGAGTCCCGCCTTTCATGACTTTATTAAGTAAAAATCCTAGCCCAAGCCAAACTATAAAAAGAGTGATAAAAAATATTCCTAATCCTTTAATACCATATTTGCCAAGCAGACCAAAAACCATGGCCATTTGAGCCATACAAGGGATGGCAATAGCCATTAAAGTAGCGGCAATAAATCTTTGTCTTTTTGTTTCTAAAATTCTTACACTCAAAGCACCAGAAACATTACAGCCCAAGCCAAGAAGCATGGGAATAGTAGCTAAACCGTGCATTCCCAATTTATGCATTATATTATCTACTAATGTTGCCAATCTTGGTAAATAACCGCTATCTTCCAAAAAACCCAAAACTAAATAAAAAGCAAATACATAGGGTAAAACCATACTAAATGGAACAAACAGGCCGGTAGTTAGCAGGCCCATAGACTGGACATAGTCTATTTGT
>Ga0268281_1001484_pt1 | contig 13467 bp, 12 predicted proteins | sample saktaG_10_FD_190134 | JGI IMG/M metagenome (GOLD analysis project Ga0268281, IMG submission 190134) | Saline water microbial communities from Sakinaw Lake, British Columbia, Canada - sak_2011_5_24_50m | ecosystem: Environmental > Aquatic > Non-marine Saline and Alkaline > Saline ... | reverse complement strand
CTTCTATCAAGGAAGCCGTAATATCCGAAATGCAGTCCGACCTCGTGCACCATTTCTTTGTTTCTTTCGCCCAGGAAGCTCGAATTAATATCCACGCCTGGGTTTTAAGCGGCAAGAACGACCACCACAAGGCCGAAGCCCTGTTCAAGGCGCTGGCACGTACCCTCGATATGGCCACCCGCATCGATCCCCGTATCTCCGGCAGTGTCCCCAGCACCAAGGAAAGCATCGATTGATCACAGCTTGACCGCTGACAATCACCCTATCCAGGAACCTGTCGCTGATGCCTCTTGATATAGTCGTTGACCGCAGCGTCCACTGTCGGGAAAATCTGCGACCGGTTGAATTCATTTGCCAGCCCGGAGCGCAGCGCCATATCACGCACAGGCTGATGAACTTCCGCTACCATCATCTCGATGTCCGCCTTTTTTAACTCTGCTACCAGCTTCTCCAGCATCTCAAGGCTGGTAATATCCAGGCCGTCGCAGGCCGACATATCGAGAATCACTGCTTTTGGCGGCGGCTGACTATTGCCGATGAGTTCGCGCAGACGGCTTTGAATGAGCGGCGCGTTGGCGAAATAAAGCGGCGCGTTCAGCCTGAAGATGATAAGCCCTTCCACCGGCCGGTCCTCGGGATGCCGCTGAATATCCGTATAAGCGCCGATCAACCCGGGCACCTGCCCCAGCACGGACACATGCGGCTGGCTGGATTTGTAAATAACGTAGACAAGGGAGAACATCACGGCGATAGCAAGGCCGGGCAGTATATCTAATACCAACACCCCCAGCAGCGCCATCATGCCCAGCCAGAACTCCACTCTCTGAAGCCTGTAGAACCCCTGCAACTGGCGTACCTTCATCAGCCTTGTCACCGCAAAAATGATCAGCGCAGCCAGTACCGCTTCAGGCAAATCGGTAAAAAGCGGTGTCAAAGCTATGACGGTGACCAGCCCAAGTATGGCAGCAACCACCAGTGAGACTGACGTCCTGGCCCCTGAGCTATCATTGACCGATGACTGTGAGAGGCTGCCCCCGGCGGCCAGGCCACCCAGCAGGCCGGACGAGATATTGGCCGCCCCGTAGGCGATGAGCTCCTGGTCCGGGTTGATTTCATAATTGTGTCTGGTGGCAAATACATCGGCCGCCCCCAATCCCTCACTGAAAATGATCAGCGCCATCCCCAGCGCACCTGGCAGCAGCACCCAGAGATCGATCAGCCTTACCTCGGGCAGATCCACCGACGGCAGGCCTGCCGGGATGACCCCTACTATTTTGACACCGGCAAGTGAGAGCCCCAGTGCGGTGCTGACAGCAACACCCGCTATGAGTACAAACAAAGCCGCCGGAATGCGACGGGCAAACCTGTGCAGCACAAACAACAGCAACAATGCGCCCACACCCACCAGCACGGTCGGCAGGTTGGCCTGGCCTATATGACTGAGTACATACCAGGTCTGCTCTATTGTGTTGCCATCCCCGTGCGAAATGCCGAACAGCTTGGGCAGCTGCTTCACAACTATGAAGATGGCCATGCCGAATATAAAGCCTGCCATCACGGGCCGCGAGATGAAATTAGTGATAAAGCCAAGCTTCAAAATCCCTGATAGTAAGAATATTGCGCCGACCACCAGGATCAGCCCTCCAGCCAGCGCAAGGTACGAGGCAGAATCCGGCGGGTTAAGCGCTGCGATTATCGAGGCCAGCATAACAGCTGAAGCCGAAGTGGACACTACTACCAGTTGCCTGCTGGTGCCGAAGATGGCATAGGCCACAAGCGTGGCCAGTATTGTATAGAGGCCCGCCTGCAGCGGCATTCCCGCCAGGCCGGCATAGGCAATACCCTCGGGCACCACCACACCCCAAAGCGTGATGCCCGCTATCACATCCCAGCGCAGCAGCCCTTTTACATCATACTTCGGCAGCCACTGCGCTATGGGGAAAAACCGTGCGACCGATCCTGCTTCTTTACCCACTATTTATCGCAAGAAATAATTCGGGAATTTTTGATAGAGCATCTCAAAATAGCCGAGGAACTTGACAAGACCATCCATCGAGCCTTCGACTTTGATACGGGGATCCTTCAGGGCCTCCGGCACAGGGGTAACGCCGGATAGCAAAGGACCTATCGAATCACGCGTCCCTTTCACTACTGCTACCGAGTTGCCCGGCAGTCCGCTTCGCACCTCGGCCACACCGCGGCGTATTTCGAGAGTATAATCCTCTTTAACGTCCGAATAGCTGAACCCCACCGAGGCATTCACGTCCACCGTTTCCTCGGCCCTCAACCTTACCGGCAGGCCCTCCACCTGGTCCACGGCCGGGAAGCGTTTGAGCACCTCGGGCGATATCAGGGCAAATCCCACCAGATTGTAAATAGGATTAGGATCAAAAGAGCCGTCCAGCACCCTGGCGGCAGTGAGATAGAATCCCCTCCAGGTAGCATTTATCGCCGCATAACCGAGTTGCCTGAAGGCTGCAGCCTTCAGCTTGCGCGCTTCCATATCATCGTTGTCGATACGTATCAGGTATGAAGTAAGTTCCGTCGCAAACTGCGGGTCTCCCGAGGTGAATGCTTTATCCGCCTCCTCAAGCACCCTGTCCCGGCCACCTATCAGCCGGACCATGCGTTTGGCATACTCTATACGCGGCGTGGGATCGAGGTAGCAGGGGTCACCGTCAAACCACCCGATGCTGCCGCAGACGATTTGAGGAACGGAGTGCTTGACCGAGCCGTAGAAGGGCCGCAGCCAGGGGCTGAAATTCTCCAGGTGGGGCGGCAGTTTCACCAGCCTGGCCACCTCGTCCTTGGCATAGCCCTTGTTGGCATAGCGCAGCGTCTGGTCGCATGTATACTGGATGGCATCCCTGTAGTACATCAATACCTGCTGTATATTATCCTTACCCGACAGTGGAGTGCCGTGCTGTAATACCATGTGTTCCGCCTCCGCGGCGAACCCGCGCATTGCATCTATACTGCGGTACCAGGTGGAAGGATTGCGATAGACCGCACCTCTTAAAGTATATATGTTGGGGTAGCAATGGTCCTGGATAATCTCTGCAGACAGCAGTATTTTAGAGTCAGGCAAATAGACGCAGAGCTCGGAATGGGCCTCGCTGGGCACGTAGTGCAACTCCATACGTACTCCGGCCAGGGTGACGTTCATGACGTCGCTGAAGGTCTGTGTGGGCGGTATAAACGCGTTAAGACCATGTGTGAAAAGAGGCCCAATACCGGCGTTCATGTCCCTGACATCCTCACCATCCAGTACGCTGTTGTACATGGACATGGCGCGAGCGCTCATGATGGGACCAATGAAGCCGCTCTCATGTATATATTCAGGCATGAGCGTTTCATGAGCAATGATTGGAAAGGAGGCGGCATCTTTGATATCGACAAAGGCTTCAGTTCCCTGCACGTGATCAACATGATGATGCGTATAGATGATGCCTGCCACCGGCTTGTCCGTTATCTTCTTGAAATCGGCCATAACCTGCCGGCCCTGGTCGATGTTTATGCCGGTATCGACGATGACAACGCCGTCTTTGCCCTCTACCATAATGATGTTGGCGAGGTTATACCCGACTGCGCAGTATACATTCTCCCCGATTTTGTAGATCTTGCGCTCAAATAGCAGGGTATGCTCTTTTAACTCCGGATTGATGCTGACCGGGACATGGTGCTCGTGGTCATTCTGCATACAATCCCTCCTTGATACAGTTAACCCTGTTTTATCCTGGCAGATGAGAGAGGGGACTATGTTATCATTTTTAAAGCAGCTTCTCCAATTCCTCGATCTTTGCCTCGAGCTCCGCCTGCGATTGCTTTTGCTCCTGTATAAGTCGCTTAATCTCCGACAGCGTTACACCGTGGTCGCCCTTTCCCTCACGAACTCGCAATCCAAGCTCTCTCCCCCTGCGTCTGCGTAAAAAAGCGTTGGCCAGGAAACCGGTCAGCGTGCCGAAGAGGGCCGTTCCTGCGCTCATCACGACGATGCCTACAAAGCGTCCCTCCCCCGTTACAGGCACAATGTCGCCATATCCGGTCGTGGTAACCGTCTGCCAGATAAACCATAGGGCATCTAGCGCGGTCGTTATCTGGGCGCTGGGCGCTCTGGACTCGACCTTTATGATGGCTATGCTCCCAAATTCCAGTATGAGCATTATAAGAAGCAGCACGGTGAGGAAAGCCACGGCGGAGACATTTTCCTTCATATCGCGTTTTATATTATGCGCGCCGTAGCTATAGAGCATCCGCATGGTGCGAATGATGCGGAAGACGCGCACAAGCTTGGCCAGGCTGGTAGGGGCCACCGATAGCAGGTCGGCCCAGCCAAACTGCTTAAAAAAATACGTGAACCTGGATTTGGCCAGGGAAAAACGGATTATGAAATCTACCAGGAATATGAAGCTGTATGTCCAGTCCATCAACCTCAGCACGCCGGCGATATCACGATCCGGGGTGAGGTAGAAAATGAATACGTTCGATATTGAAATGGCGCACAGCACCGCTATGAAAATCTCATAGCCGACATTCTTCAACTCTTCAGGCTGGCGTGTCACAGGTACCCCTTCACACGAACATGACCGGCGATGCGGCCTGGCGTCCCGTCAATCCTCTTAAACATCTTCGCAATCATTTTATATCATTTTAACAGCCGTTAACCAGCGATGACCGTGCCTTTACAGGGCGAACATGATAATTTCCGTAACTGAGGGATATTGACATCCCCTGCTCGTACGCATAGAATACCAGCAAAACTAATTTAGGGAGGTATGGAATGGCAGTATTCGGAACAATCGAGTGGGCGAACGCATTTATGGAAGCGGTTAACGCCAGCAAACCTTACGAAGATGCAGCGAAGACCTGGGAAGGCGATTTCTATTTCATCATCGAGCCGGGCGGGGCGGTCAAAGAGCCCGGTTACCAGTATGTAGACCTCTGGCACGGCAAGTGCCGCAAGGTCGATGTCATACCGGAGGCGGAGAAGGATAAATATAAGCCGGAATTCGTTTTGTCAGCGTCAATAGCTACCTGGCGAAAGGTTGCCGAGAAGAAAGTCGACCCCATCCAGGCCATCGTCACACGCCAACTCAAGCTCACCGGCAATATGGGCAAGGTCATGCGTGCTGTAAAGGCCGCGCAGGAACTGGTCAACTGCGTAACACAGGTCAAGACCGAGTATCCAGAGTAGTGGATAAACAAAATATTATTTAAGTATCCCGGTATTTGAACTGAGGAGGAAGGATTATGCAGTTTTTTGGTGTTCCATTTACCGTCTTCGGTGACGATTCCCTGATATACCTAAATTCTATCAAGGGCAAGCGCGCCTTCATAGTCACCGATGCCAATATTGTTAAGCTGGGCCTGGATGAGCTGGTCCGGGCGGAATTGAAGGCTGCCAATATCGAGTGCAAAGTGTTCGACGGGGTCGAGCCCGACCCTTCGATCCAGACCGTGGAAAAGGCTGCGGCTATAGCCAGGGATTTCAAGCCGGACTGGGTCATCGGCCTGGGCGGCGGCTCAAGCATGGATGCTGCCAAGTCCGCTCTGGTCTGCTATGCCGCCGGCATCGGGCCGCTGGACATGTCGCCATCTGATTTCTATGATCTCAGGGCCAAGGCACGCCTGATCTGTATCCCCACCACCAGCGGCACCGGCTCCGAGGCAACCTGGGCCATCGTATTGACAGATGTCGAGGGTCAAAGGAAGGTTGCACTGGGCTCTTACGAGACGCTACCCGATGTGGCCATCCTCGACCCCCGTATGGTTATGAGCATGCCGCCGCACGTAACAGGATCTACCGGCATGGACGCCCTCACCCACGCCATTGAAGGCTACACGGCAACATGGCGCACGCCATTTACCGACGGGCCCGGACTGATTGCAATCAGATATATCTTCGAAAATCTTAAGAAAGCCGTCGATAACGGCAAGGATGAGGAGGCACGCAAGTACATGATGTATGCCGCCTGCCAGGCCGGCACCTGCTTTGGCAACGGCATGGCCGGGCTGGCGCATAGTTGCGGGCACGCTCTGGGCGGAATCTTCCATACCCCGCATGGTGTGGCCATGGGATTGTATCTTCCATATACAATGGAATACGAAGCAAACGGTTCGGAGGAGACTCTTCAGCGGTACGCCGAGATCGCCCGTTTTTGCGGCATTGCACAGGGCAGCGATAAGGAGTGCTGCAAGGCTCTCATTGCAGCGGTACGTAAACTGATGAAAGATATCGGGCAAAGCCCTTCAGTGAAAGACCTCAAGATCGATAAAGATAAATACATGAAGGCCATGCCCGAACTTGTCGACAGGGCAGTGAACGAAGCCATGACAATCGCGGTAACCAGGGTGCCCGAAAGCGATGACCTGCAGAAAATGTTCGTCTGCGCCTACGAGGGCAGACCGGTAGACTTTTAATCACGATCGTAGGGACGGGTCTTTAGATCCGTCTGCATAATAACTTGTAAGGAGAGGCCGCCATGAACGGATACATGGGCAAGATTCTGGTTGTCGACTTGGCTAAAAAAGAGTTAAAGGATGAGCCGCTCAACGAGCAGTATGCCCGCGACTTCATAGGCGCGGGAGGCATCGCTTGCCGCTATCTGGCCGACCTGACCACCGAGAAAACCGACCCGCTGAGCGCTGACAATCCGCTCATCTTCATGGCCGGCCTGCTCACCGGCACTGGCGGGCCCAGCTTCAGCCGCTGGGTTGTCGCCGCCCGCTCACCCTACACAACCTATTACGGCGATGCCAACGGCGCTGCTCACTTCGGCTCGGAACTGCGCTTCGCCGGCTATGACGGCATCATCCTCAAGGGGAAATCCGACAAGCCCGTCTATCTTTACATCAAGGACGGCAAGGCGGAGCTGAAAGACGCCGGCAAGCTCTGGGGCAAGAACACCTACGAAACGATCGATGCTATACGCAAGGAGTACGACGACCCGCGCACCCGCGTGGCCTGTATCGGCCAGGCAGGTGAAAACTTGGTCCTGTTCGCCAATATCATGACTGAGGACGGCCACTGCGCTGGACGGGCCGGCATGGGCTGTGTTATGGGCTCCAAGAAGCTCAAGGCCATTGCAGTAAGGGGCAAGGCCAAAATACCGATGGCGGACCCTGAGAAATTCCGCGAGTTCGCCCGCGGCGCCATGGAGGAAGTTAAGTCCGGCTTTGTTACAACAATAATGCACGATACGGGCACCTGCGGATGGGTGGATTCGGGCATCGCCTACGGCGATACGCCCTCCAAGTACTACACCATTGCCACTATGCCTGAGGCCACCGATATCAGCGGCGTCACGCAGGCCGAGCAATACCAGGTGGGTAATACCGCCTGCTTCGGTTGCCCGATCGGATGCCGCAAGGTGCTGCACATCAAGGAGGGGCGCTTCAAGACGGAGAAGCCCACAGAGGGGCCTGAGTACGAGACGCTGATCTCCTGGGGACCCCAGCTTATGATAGCCGATATGGGCGCTATCAATCATTTCAACGAACTGGTAAACGGCTACGGCTTCGACAGCATCAGCAGCGGTTCCAGCGCCGCCTTTGCCTTTTACCTGTATGAAAAGGGTGTTATCACCAGTAAGGACACGGGCGGCCTTGAGCTCAAATGGGGCGATATAGACGTCACACTTAAGCTGATCGACCTAATAGCCAGGAACGAGGGCTTCGGCAAAATTCTACAGGAGGGCACCAAGCGCATGGCAGCCCGATATAACCGGCCCGGCGAGGCCATGCAGGTGAAAGGCCTGGAGTTCCCCATGCACGACCCGCGCGCCTACTGCTGTATGGGCCTGGCCTATGCCACGAGCAACCGCGGCGCTGACCACAACAAGAGCGACGCCTACCTGGTGGAGAACGGCATGGGCAACCCCGACCTCGGCCTCAATCCTGGAGACCGCTGGGGAGACGATAAGGCCCCCATGGTGGTGCTCTCACAGGACTGGCGCTCGCTGACCGACGCGCTGGGCATCTGCCACTTTGCCATGATGTCTACGCAGTCGATAGTAGATATGATAAATGCCTCCACCGGATGGGGAGTTGACCAGGAGGCTATTCTTAAGGCAGGCGAGCGCATCTTCCAGCTCATGAGGGCTATGACCTGCAGGTTTGGCGTCACTCCCAAGGATGACGAGCTGCCGGAGATCGCCATGCGGCCTATAGTTGAGAGCGGCCAGGAAGGTAATGTGCCCAACATGGCCAAAATGCTCCCTGAATATTACGATATCCGTGACTGGGACAAGTCTACCGGCAAGCCCTCCAAAGCCCGCATGGAAAAGCTGGGCGTCGGTGCGCTGGCAGGCACCTTCGGAATAAAATAGGACATTAAATTTATAGCTTCCAAGGCTGGCCGGGTAAAAGTGATATTGTAATCCGGCCGGCTTTTTTTTACAGGCATATATCATGACAGTCAAAGTCATAAAAGGCAAACGATTTATCGAGGTCGATCCGGCTAAGTGCGCAGGCTGCATCACCTGCATGCTGCGTTGTTCTTTAAGGTCGGGCAACAAATTCAATCTCTCCGCTTCGTGCATAAGGGTGGAGCGGCTTGTCGGCCGCCCCAACGAGTTCGACGTCAGCTTCAGTGAGGATTGCGATGCCTGCCTTGTCTGTGTCCGCTATTGCCCGTATGGCGCCCTAACCGCAAGTAAAGAGGCAGAAGAGATTTGATATGAAGCTGGGTGGCTACGCAGGCAATATCCTTTATGTGAATCTGACGGACGGCGCTGTCCGCAAGCAGCCCATGGACGAGGATCTGGTCAGGGAATGTATTGGCGGGGCCGGCATCAACAACAGGCTGGCCCTCGACCTTATACGGCCCGATGTCAACCCACTTTCCCCCGGCAATGCCATCATTATCGGTACGGGGCCCTTCAACGGGACCTTCATACCGGGCGCCTCCCAGACAATGTCGATTTACAAATCCCCGCTTAATGGCTCCTTCCCGCACAGTAACGGCGGCGGGGTCTTCAGCCATTTCCTAAAATCATCGGGATACGACTTCCTGGTGATAACCGGGCGTTCGCAGTGGCCGGTCTACCTGACAATTGAAGATGACAGCGTCAGCTTGAAGCACGCCTCGGACATATGGGGCCTGGACGGTTTCGACTCGACCGATGAGCTCAGGCTAAGGCATTCCCCCTGCAGCATCATCCCCATCGGGATTGCCGGGGAGCGGCAGTCGGCCATCTCGGTTACACACATAGATAAGGGAGGCACCATCGGCTCGGGCGGCCTGGCAGCAGTGATGAGCTCCAAGAATCTCAAGGCCATCGTGGCGTGCATGGGCAGCAGGTCGATCGAAGTGGCCGATCCAAAACGCCTGCGGGTAATCGTGGACGGGATACTGGAGAGGATCAACAGCTACCACCTGCATGACGAAATGATGAGAGGCGGCGCCATGACCATGACCTCCGGCTGGATACCTCCCGGCGTTGTAGCCCGCAATTCCTCGGAGCTCATACCTTACCCACCTGATTTAAAGGACATTAAGGCAGAGCTTTACGAATTGCACAAGACAGCCCGCAAAAAGATCGCCTGCGCTACCTGTCCTCTATCGGACAAAGACCGTCTGGACCTGCCGGGCAGCCGCAGCGCCTACGATACGGCCGTATTCATGGAGATGGCTGCCATGACCTTTTCTCCCGCCCTCGGCTACAGGGATGGTGGCACAGTTGCCGATAGATACGAACTGGCCATCCGGTATTATGACGAGATAAACCGGTTGGGGCTTGATCGTCTTTACAGCTTCAACGGCCTGGCCGATTTCGTCATAACGCTTTACGAGCAGGGGATTATCAATAAAGGCGATACAAACGGGCTGGAGCTCAACCGCAGCTATGACACGCTGCTGGCGCTTATACGCATGACCGCCGCCCGCGAAGGATTTGGAGCTGTGCTGTGCGACGGGGTCTCAAGCGCCGCCCGTAAAATAGGTAACCTGGCTGCCGGGCGCATGCAAAACGTGGTCAAGGGACAGTTCATTGCCTTCGACCCGCGCATGAGCGGTTTCCTGCCCATGCACCTTGGCATGCTGGTGTATCCCGGACGCACTCTGGGTGTGGCCGCTGCCATGGGGGCGCCTTCCTACAGCCCCGGTTGGCCCCTTGCCGATATAAGAAAACAGGCCGAGCGCTGCGGTGTCCCTCCACCCGATATGGAACGGCTTTTTACGGCTGACTCTTTCAACCTGGGACGCCTGGCCAAGCACGGCGAGGATTTCTTCGGGCTTTTCAACATGCTCGGCCAGTGCCACCGCCTGTATATCTCGCGCTTTTACAGCCTGCAGACCCTGGCCGAGCTGTATTCGGCCGTCACCGGCATCGAAAAAACCGCAATCGAACTTAAACGGGCCAGCGCGCGCATGTGGGATTCGTGGCTCGAACTCAACCGCCAGGCCGGATACACCCACCACGATGATGAACCGCCGCATATCTGGTTCAAACCTCTTAAAAGCCCGGGCCAAGAATACAGGCTGTACGATTACAGCCTTAAGCATGAGCTGTCCCGTGGGGATATAATAGGCTACCTCGATGAGTATTACAGCGAACGGGAATTGCAGGTTTAAATTATGGATGCGAAAGCAAACGGGATAAAAGGCCACAACTATATCGTATCGTGGAGTGGGGGCAAGGACAGCTGCATGGCGCTTTACGAGGCGCTCCGCCTGGGCTACAAAGTTACGCACCTGGTGAACTTTATCTCGAACGATGACAAGAGGGTCAGGTTTCACGGGACCAATGCCAGCCTGATCACCCAACAGGGCGCCGCTATGGGGATATCGGTAGTGCAATATGAGACGGATTGGGACGGGTATGAACGGGATTTTAAGGCCGGGGTGCGGGAACTTCTGCCCACAGGAGTGAGCGGGATGATATTCGGTGACATCTACCTGGATGTGCATAAGGAATGGGTTGAGAGGGTATGCGGCGAGATAGGTATCGAGGCGTTGGAGCCCCTCTGGGGCCGGCCTACCGGGGAATTACTTGATCAATTTATCGAGCTCGGCTTTGAGGCAGTGGTCGTGGGCGTAAATTCAAGGTACATGGATGAAAAATGGGTGGGCAGGTTTGTGGACAGCTCATTCCGGGATTACCTCAAACAGAATAATATAGACCCCTGCGGCGAAAACGGCGAATATCACACGGTTGTAATTAACGGCCCTATTTTCACCCGACGACTATCGCTGGTGACAGGCGGCGTAATATCAAAAAACGAATACCGGCTGCTGGATATCACGGATGTCAGGCTTTACGGCGCTGCCCATTAACTGTTTGAGACTCTTTGTTTGAGCCTTCAAACGGTTACAACTTTGTAAGTTTTGCTCTTGAAGTAAGCCAGGGCGCCGAGGGATGCGAAGACGATGAAAAGTACGATCAATACAAGTATCAACGCCTGGTTCATATCCCCATCCTGGACGGCAAAATAAATCGCTACCGGTATAGTCGCCGTCTTACCCGGAATATATCCGGCCAGCATCAGGGTTGCGCCGAACTCACCCATGGCCCGGGCAAAAGCCAGGACAGCACCGGCCGCCACTCCAGGCCAGGCCAGCGGTAAGGTGACCGACCAGAATATTCTCCATTCGCTGGCTCCAAGCGTACGCGCAGCATTTTCCATACTTATGTCAACCTGCTCGAATGCGCCGCGGGCGTTCATATACATCAAAGGGAATGCCACCACCGTGGCGGTAATAACCGTCGCCGGCCATGAGAAAACCACAGTCGCGCCAAACATAAGCAGCATCTGCCCGATAGCACCGTGTTTGCCGAACAGCATCAGCAGACCCAGGCCCACCACGGTCGGAGGTAAAACGAGCGGAAGAATGAGGATGCCGTCGATGAAATCCCTCATCCTGCCATGATACCTCGCCATCCAGCGGGCGGCAGCTATACCGGTAAAAAAGGTGATTACAGTAGCCGTAAAAACCGTCGATAACGAGATCCACAGCGGCGACAGGTATGTCTCCATCATCTATACCATCGGACGATTCACTGTATCATCACATTAATGCGCGATCACGCTGAAGCCGTATTTCTCAAATACGCTACCCGCCTGGCTGCCAAACAGGAATTCCTCGTAATCCACGGCAGCCGCCCTATCCTTGCCCGTATCTATAACAGCTACGGGATAGACAACTTTGTTATTGATATCATCCGGGGCGTTCGCCACAATTTGGACATCCGTAGATGTTTTAGCATCCGTCATAAATACCACGCCGGCGTCAACGTTGGAACTTTCAACATATTGCAGCACCTGCCGCACAGTGCCGGCAAGAACCAGCCTGGATTTCAGCGCATCCATAATGCCGTGTTCAATAAAAATCTCCTGGGCGTACATGCCCACAGGAACGGATTCTGGGTCACCTATGGCCACTTTTTTCACCATATCGCCCGTGAGGTCTTTAAAGCCGGTAATTCTCAGAGTGCTATCCCCGGGAATTATCAGGACGACCTTGTTGCGTAGTAAGTCCCTGCGTGTATTCTCTATTATCAGGTGTTTTGCCTGAAGCATATCCATATGTTTTGGAGACGGCGAGATAAACACGTCCGCCGGCGCGCCGTTCTCGATCTGCTGCTGTAATGTCCCCGCTGCAGCGAAATTAGCAATGACGCTTACGTCCGGCCTTCCCTGCTTGTAGAGAACATTGATCTCGCTTATAGCATCGGTGAGGCCCGCACCCGCCGATACATTCACCGTCGCAGCCTGTGCTGAACATCCAATATATAGATAGACAATAAGCAGCAGGGATATTGACACATATACGGCGTATCTCGAATCCATGATATCCCTTTTTTATCAGCCCCCGCTCACCAGACGGTACAGCTTAACCGAGTCGCTTTCTTTGAGCACCGTGGCGTTCCAGACAGGCTCCTCGTTTACATGTACAATCACGGCCTTCTGCAGGTAGCCCGGCAACTTCAGGAGTGCCAGCAGGTCGCGCACCGTGCAGTTATCAGGCACCTCAATCGTGGAATCGTTATCATAACCTTCAATTTTAATAAATTTGCTGTAATTGAGAGTTATTTTCATTTCTTTACCCCTTTCTTCTCACTGTTGATCAGAAGTTGAACCATGACCCTGTGCCGTATCCTCAGCCCTACTTCCTCTTCATCATTCCCATGGAAACCGCAATAAGGACGCCGAAGAAATTAAAGATATTGGGATTCCCCTCCAACCTCAGATTATAGTTGTTCATGGCCACCTGCAAGCCGGTATCGCCGCCCAAAGCCAGGGTTTTGAAACCGACGTCGGCATTCTCGAAAACCAGGGCCAGGTCGTAGCCCTTCAGGACGGTATCGGACGAGAATTTCCCGTTTTTAATCAGGTAGCGCCTGCCTCGCTTACCGTCCTTGGTCATGATGACATACGTGCAGTTTCTTATGCTTAGCATCTCCTTGATGGACTTATTATTCCTGGCCGTGAGGCCGATAGCAAAACTCAAAACCGCCAGCAACATCG
>Ga0268281_1001481_pt1 | contig 13482 bp, 3 predicted proteins | sample saktaG_10_FD_190134 | JGI IMG/M metagenome (GOLD analysis project Ga0268281, IMG submission 190134) | Saline water microbial communities from Sakinaw Lake, British Columbia, Canada - sak_2011_5_24_50m | ecosystem: Environmental > Aquatic > Non-marine Saline and Alkaline > Saline ... | reverse complement strand
GAATGCCTGCGGAGTCCGTAAGTCTGTGTCATCAGAAATTCATGCAATAATGTAGTGAGTTGCTTTTTGCTCTCAAACAGGAGTTCGGGAACTGTCCATAATGCCCCACCATTTGTATCCATCGTGTTGCAGTTAAACCCTGCCGCACGCCTTACACCACGTCAACCTAGATCAAAACAGCCCACACCTCGCCGTTAGAGCGTCAAAGGGAACTGCAAAAGGCAGTATTAGTATAATATTTAAACTACCCCCAAAAATCTATTGCCAAAAAGCGCTCTCTTAGCCCAATAGCAGGCTGAAGCATTTACGCCGGCTGTTTTCTCCTCAAGAGAAATAGCATTCCCACGACCAGTGCAATGAAGATCATGGCAAAGCTGATATAGAGGATGATGTTGGACTCATCCGATGTCACGGTGAAGCTTCCTGCAGATACTCCACCCACATAGACTGCATAGGTGCCCGGCTCGTTGCGGCTGATAGTGAAAGAGAGGGGCAGATCGGAGCCGCTGTTGACTGTGACCCCCTTGCTGGTCTCCTCCTCCCCGTTAATATAAATCTTTATTGCGGTCGTGCCATTAACGGTGCTCCTGTTAGCCAGGCTTGCGGTAATGGTGACAGGCGTCCCCGGCGTGACCCTTGAGGCAGACAGGGAGGCGCTCTGTACCTGGATGTTGGGCAGCTGCACAGGCGGCTGCATGCTTGGAGGGGCTGCTCCCGAACCTGCGCCATGTGGTTGGGTGCTGCCGCCTATTCCTACAAAAGTGGAGGCAAAGCTGGCGCTGATGGTATAGTTCGCCGTTACATCGCTGAAGGTATAGGAGGATACCGCACCGGCCGAGCTTCCATCAACCAGCACATCGGCAATCTGGTAGCCGGTATTGGCTGTGATGGTAAAGGTCTGGCTGGCGCCTCCGTTGACTATCACGCTGCCGGTCGGTGATATTGACCCGTTTGCACCGGCAGTTGCAGTGATTATGAAGGTAGGCGGCGGAGGCGGGACATACGGGCCGCCTGCTACAAAGATTTGGTCACTACTGGTAGGCGGGCTGACAAGGTTGGTGGCGCCGGAGGTAAAGGCGACAAAGTTCCCGTTACCACTGATGCTTGGAAAAGCGCTGTAGTTATTGCCCTGTACTCCGCTCGCATTCATGCTGACAAGCGCGGTTGCGCCGGCCTGCGTGTCACGCACAAACACCTGGACGCCGCTGGTATCCGGGCTGACGAGGTCATTGGCCCAGCTATGGAAGGCGATGTAGCTTCCGTCAGCGCTGATGCTTGGGGAGACGCTGCGGTTATTGCCCGGGTCGCCGCCTGGACCTACACTCGCCACCGTGACGGAGTCGGACTGCCTGTCGTACACAAAGCTCTGGATGTTGCTAGTAGACGGGCTGACCAGGTTGGTGGCGTCGGTGTAGAATGCGACATAGCGCCCGTCGGCGCTGATGCTTGAGTATAAGCTGTTGGCATTTCCCTCGCTGCCGCCGGGACCCTTGCTGGCCAGCCAGTTATCGCCTGTCTGCCTGTCATGCACAAAAATCTGGCTGTGACTGTTGCTGGTAGGCGGGCTGACCAGGTTGGTCGACCAGGACTCGAAGGAGACGTAGCGCCCGTTAGGGCTGATGCTTGGATTGGAGCTGTAACCGTCGCACGGGTCGCCGCCTGCAGTAATACTGGCAAGCGTAGTGGTGCCTCCCTGAGTGTCACGGACAAAGATGTGATTGCCGCTGGTAGGCGGGCTGACCAGGTTGGTGGAAGAAGACTGGAAGGCGATGTAGCGCCCGTAAGCACTGAGGCTGGCATTGAAGCTTTCATCGTTGCCCTGGACGCCGCTGGAATTAACATTGACCAGTGCAGTGGTGCCTGCCTGAGTGTCACGGACAAAGACCTGGGTGCCGCTGCTGGCAGGGTCGACCAGGTTGGTGGCGGTAGACTCGAAGCCGATATACCGCCCGTCAGGGCTGATGCTTGGATCAAAGGAGTTACTGTTCCCGCATGCGCCGCCGGGGCCAGCGCTGACCAGCGTGGTGGCGCCGGTCTGCCTGTCACGCACAAAAATCTGGGAGTCGCTGGTAGCCGGGCTGACCAGGTTGGTGGCAATGGACTGGAAAGCTACATAGCGGCCGTCAGCGCTGATGCTTGAAGCACCGCTGCTGTCGTTGCCCTGCACTCCGCCGGAACTGACGCTGACCAGTTCCATGCCGGTGAGGGCCAGTGCTCCTTGAACGCCAAATGTTGAAACTAATACAATCGCAGCCAGTACTAATAGCAGCGGTCTTTTCATACGGTCATCCCTCCCACAGGCGTAAAAACGCTTGCCATTATAGGAAGTATAACAATGCATTGTCAAACGCCGTACCGCCTGATTTCACGATCCCGCTTCCGCACTGGCAACGGTGTACATTGGAGGCGCTCGCTGACGAATCCGATCGGCAAAACGGGCACCAAGCCAGTGTTGTATTTGCTCTCTTGCATTTGCTGCAATGACGTGACAAGTCGTTTGCTCTCAAACAGGAGTTCGAGAACTGTCCACAATGCCCCACCATTCAAGATACTGAAGCTAAAACAGTATCCATTCAAGATAGATCCCGAACTTTCTTATTCTCTGGCTATTATCGCGAAGGGTTAATCAAGTTCCAGATTAGTAATGGTCCACTATCAGCAAAACAGCGTGCCCTGGGCGAGCCGTACCGATTCTTTCCTTGCTAAACCATCGTTCGGAAACATCACGGTAAACGTCAAACCAACAGACAGAAACACCGGCCAATCATGTTGCTGTCCAGTAAAGTGACATGTGGGATTCTATAATGATATACTCATACTAGCTTATAAACGGCATTTATTCTGGTATCTAATTGAGGCAAGAACGGGTGGTACGAGAAGAAATCTATTTATTCAGCAGAAGACAATTAGGCATAAATGATGAGAGTTCATGCGCGCGCAATTGCCACCAAAGCAGTGTATGTACTGCTGGCGTTGATTATCGTCACGGGAGGATATTTTGCCAAACCGGCCGGGCCGGCGCAGGCCGCGGCCGCGGATAGCAAGCTACTGCAATTCACCTCTGCGGGCCATGTGCTGGGCTTCGGCGTCCGCGCTATTTACCTAGCCGGCCTTGACCACGCACTGCGTGTGGAGTTGGCCGGCGGCCGCAGCGTTCAGCCGGTTGCCGAAGGCGCAGCCGGGACGGGGGGCGGCAAGCCGTTCTCGAAGGTATCCTACAGCGGCGCATGGAAAAACATTGATGCCGTCTTCAGCGCCGTTGATGGCGGCATTGCCGAGAGCACCTATGCCATCCATCCCGGTGGCAACCCGGCTGATATCAGCCTGCGCTACAACGTGCCGGTTGAGATCATGCCTGAAGGCGGGTTGCGCCTTTATTTCACTAACGGCTATATGACCGAGAGCGCCCCCGTAGCCTGGCAGGAAATAAATGGAGAGCGCCTGCCGGTGTCCGTAGAGTTTCAGAGGCAGCAGGGGGACCGGGTAGGCTTCAGTACGGGCAGCTACGATGAGGGCAGTACCCTGTTCATCGATCCGCTTTACCAGTGGCACACTTTTTACGGATCGGCTACTGGTGATGAACAGGGTGCGGCCATCGCCCTGGACTCCTCAGGCAATATTTACGTTGCCGGTAAAAGCATCAAAACGTGGAACGGGCCTTCGGGGCAGTCACCGCTCCATGCCCATGGCGGCGGCACCGTTAACAGAAATCTCTTCGTCCTCAAGCTCAACAGCGCCGGCGCCTACCAGTGGCATACATTTTATGGGGGAAGCTCGGGCCAGGGTGATGATGGCAATTGCATCGCGCTGGACGCGTCCAACAATGTCTATGTGGGCGGGTCAAGTTACCTGACCTGGAACGGGCCGTCAGGGCAAGCGCCGCTGCATGCCCACGCCACCGCCGCAGGCGGCTTTGACATACTTGTCCTCAAGCTCAACAGCGCCGGGGCCTACCAGTGGCATACGTACTATGGCAATAACACCCCTTCCTACCAGGACGGGGCCCAGGCCATTGCCCTGGACTCCTCAAACAATGTTTACGTGGCCGGAGCCAGCCTTTACACCTGGGGGTCGCCCCTGAATCCTCATAGCGGCGGCGGAACTAACGGTTATGATATTGTCGTCATGAAGCTTAACAGCGCCGGCGCCTACCAGTGGCACACCTTCTATGGCGGCGGCCCGGTTATAATGGACATTGCTTACGGCATTGCACTGGATTCCTCAGCCAATATTTACGTGGCCGGATATAGTATGGTCACATGGAACGGACCTTCGGGGCAACCGCCCCTGCATGCTCATGACGGTACTGCTAACAAGGCTGATATTGTCGTCATGAAGCTTAACAGCGCCGGCGCTTACCAGTGGCACACATTCTACGGAGGCGCGGGTTACGATATGGCTTATGGCCTGGGCATGGATTCCTCAGCCAATATTTACGTGGCCGGATATAGCGATGCCACCTGGACCGGCTCTTCAGGGCAGGCGCCCCTCAATGCCTTTGAAGGCACCGCTAATATACCCGTATTGAAGCTGAACAGCGCCGGCGCCTACCAGTGGCACACCTTTTACGGAGGCACATTTTATAACGTGGGTTACGCCATCGCCGCCAACCCGGCGGGCACCGCCGTCTATGTCACAGGTACCAGCCGCGGCAACTGGAACGGACCCGGGCCCACACCGCCCACCAACCCATTCATAGGGGGAGCAGACCTGCTCATCATGGAACTGAACGGCAGCGGCGACTACCAGTACCACACCTTTTACGGATCCACCAATTATTCCGAAGAGGGCCACGGCGTCACCATAAACTCTTCGGGCGTTGTATACGTGGCCGGGTACACCCAGAACTGGAGCACCTGCGCCGGGCAGGCCCCGCTCAATCCTTATACGGGCAGGAATGACATACTTGTGATCGCTCCCAGGTCGTCATCTCCTCCCAGGGTCCTCACCGACAACGCCACCGTGGCGGGCACCTTCGCCACGCTCAATGGCAACGTGACTGCCATCAACGGCACATCGATCACCGAGCGCGGCTTCGTCTGGGATACTACTTCCTATGTTATGCCCTGCGCAGTGCCGCCCGCCTCCTACGCCAATTACTGGACGCAGAGCGGCAGCTACGGCACAGGCGCTTTCACCCATTTATTGAGCGGACTGGCGCCCAATACCACTTTCTACTACCGCGCCTATGCCAAAAATAATACAGATGATTACGCCTACGGCGTGGAGCTGCCTTTCGTTACCCTGGCCGAGCCGCCCACAGTGTCAACCGCGGCGGCGGACAGCCTCACCTATCACTCGGCCAGGCTCAACGGCAGCCTGACCGCCCTGGGCACTGCTACCCCCGCCACTCTGTCATTTGAATACGGCCTGAACGACAGCTATGGCTCAACTGTGGCAGGCGTGCCGTCCACAGCCGGCAGCGTGCCTGCTGCATTCACAGCTACCCTTGACCCCTTGCCTTCCGGCACTATCTACCATTTCCGCGCCAAGGCGGTCACCACTGACGGCACTGCCTATGGCAGTGACCAGACCTTCACAACGTACACCTCGCCCTCCGTCAGCGCCTCGGCTGCCACTGATGTTACTAACCTGTCAGCTACGCTTAACGGCAACCTGACCTCGCTGGGCAGCGCAGCCAGCGTCAACGTAAGCTTCGATTATGGCACCTCGTCGGGCAGCTATACCGTGCATACCACACCGGTTTCCAGGAGCGCTACGGGCGCCTTCACCGCCCCCATCAGCAGCCTGTCCCACAGCACCACATACTACTGGCGCGCGGTGGCGGACGGAGGGGCCACCTACGGCACATCCTACAGCACGCCCGAGCATAGCTTCACCACCAGGACACCTCCCACCGTGGCCACCGATATCGCAACCGGCATCAGCGGCGGCAACGTGACGCTTAACGGCGCGCTGACCTCAATGGGCACGGCCACCGGCGTGGACGTACGCTTCGGTTACGGCACGGACCATTCCTACGCCAGCAAGACCACCGCACAGGCGCGCGCCACACAGGGCGCCTACAACCAGGCGCTCAGCTTAGCTAACGGCACATATTATTACCGGGCAGAGGCCGACGGCGGCATACACGGCCCGTCCTACGGGGCGGAAAAGACCTTCACCATCGGCGGCGGCAGCTCCTCGCCCTCCGCCACCACACAGCCTGCCACGGCCATCGGCGGAAGCTCGGCCACGCTCAACGGCAATATCACCAACATGGGCTCGGCCGGCAGCGTCAACTGGTCCTTCCAGTACGGCACAGTCAGCGGCTACTATCCCAATGAAACAGCGGCCACAGCCAAAACCGCTGCCGGGCCGGTCAGCTTCACGCAGGCAGGCCTTCTAAGCAGCACCACATATTATTATAGGGTCAAGATCGAAGCCGGAACGGCAGGCGGCGCGCTGGGCGCCGAGAAATCCTTCACCACGGGGCTGACCTGCCCCACCGCCAATACAGATATAGCCACCGGCATCGGTACCAACGGCACCACGCTCAACGGCAACCTGCTCTCACTGGGCACGGCCGCCAGCGTGAACGTCTCCTTCCAGTACGGCACGTCACCCGGGATTTATCCCAGCGTAACCGCCGACGTAGCCAAAGACGCGCCGGGCACCTTCAACTCAGCCCTGACCGGCCTGGCGGCCGGCACCACCTACTACTACCGGGCACGGGTGGACGACGGCACATCCGGCGGCGTGTTCGGCACCGAGAAGTCCTTCCTCACCGGCAGCACCTGCCCCACAGCCACCACCCAGACGGCCACGGGCATCACTGCCAGCGGGGCCACCCTGCAGGGCAACCTGGTCTCGACCGGCAGCGCCCTGACGGTCAATACTTACCTGCAATGGGGCACAGTATCAGGAGTCTACGCCAACGAGGCCACGGCCCAGGTACTGACGGCGGCAGCGCCCTTCTACGCAGCTATCGGCAGCCTGACCAACGGCGTGAGCTATTACTACCGCGCCAAGGTGGACGGCGGCAGCGCCGGCGGATCCTTCGGGGCAGAGAAATCCTTCACCGCGGGACGCACCTGTCCCACGGTTAATACAGATACACCCACTTCCGTCACGGCGGATGGGGCCACGCTCAACGCCAACCTGCTCACCATGGGCACGGCCGGCAGCGTCAATGTCTCTTTCCAGTACGGCATAGCTTCCGGCTCCTATCCGCTTGAGACACCGCAATTGGGCAAGGGGGCGCCCGGCACATTCAACGCCCCGCTCTCCGGCCTGGCGGCCTCAACCACTTATTATTACCGCGCCAAAGTGGACGACGGCGCCTCCGGCGGCGTATTCGGGGCCGAGAAGAGCTTTACCACGGGACTGACCTGCCCAACGGCTTCAACGCAGACCGCCACTGACATCGGTTCCGCCTCGGCCACGCTGCAGGGCAACCTGCTCTCGCTGGGCACGGCGCCCTCGGTGGGCGTGACTTTCCAGTGGGGCACTTCGACCGGCGTTTATGCCAGCGAGACCCCGCCGCAGGCCCTTTCCACGCTGGTGCCCTTCACCGCCGGCCTGACGGGACTGGGACCAAATACGACATATTATTACCGCGCCAAGGCCGACGGCGGCCTGCACGGCTCGGTTTTCGGTATCGAGAAAAGCTTCACCACGGGGCTGACCTGCCCCACGGCCAACACGGACACGCCCACGCTGATAACGGCCGACGGCGCTACGCTCAACGGCAACCTGCTGTCCCTTGGCACGGCCGCTCCACCGGTCAAGGTCTCCTTCCAGTGGGGCAGCGCCCCGGGCGTGTACCCTTTCGAGACAACACAGGAGGATAAAGCCGCCGCGGGCACATTCAACTCCGCGCTCTCCGGGTTGGCAGGTTCAACCACCTATTATTACCGCGCTAAGGTGGACGACGGCACATCCGGCGGCATGTTCGGGGCGGAGAAGGCCTTCCGCACCGGCAGCACCTGTCCCACGGCCACCACCGAGCTGGTCAACCCCATCAGCGCCACCACGGCGACGCTGCACGGCAACCTGGCGGCCAAGGGCACGGCAGGCACGGTGAACGTAACCTTCCAGTGGGGCAGCTTGCCTGGTGTGTATATCAATGAGACTGCCCAGCAACCGCTCATCTCACCCATACCCTTCACGGCCAATTTGATTGGCCTGACCTACGGTAATACCTATTACTACCGCGCCAAGGCTGACGGCGGCATCTACGGCAGCATGTTCGGCAGCGAGATGACCTTCAGCACCGACAGCACACCGCCCACCATCTTTACCGATACGCCCACCGCCATCACTCCCACCGGCGCCACGGTCAACGGCGTGCTCACCACTATGGGCTCTGCCAACCCCACCGACGCCTCTTTCAAATGGGGCATCGCCTCGGGATCCTATCCCAACGAGACAACACCACCGCAATCGATGGGCGCGCCGGGCACCTTCGATGAGGGCCTTAGCGGGTTGACAACAGGCGCTACCTATTACTACCGCGCCAAGGCGGTGCGCGACCCTCATGGCGGCGCATTCGGCGACCAGCTATCCTTCCTCACCGGCAGCGCCTGCCCCACCGCCACCACGCAGACCGCCACCTCGATCACGCCCACCACGGCCACGCTCAACGGCAACCTGCTCACCATGGGCACGGCCACCTCCATCAACGCCTGCTTCCAGTGGGGCACGGCTTCGGGTGTATACGCCAACCAAACCCCGGTGCACAGCGTTACCTGGCCACAACCCTTCACGGCCGGCCTCACCGGGCTGACCAACGGGGTTACCTACTATTACCGCGCCAAGGCCGACGGCGGGGTTTACGGCAGCGTGTTCGGCGTGGAGAAGAGCTTCATCGCCGGCAGCACACCGCTCACCATCATTACGGATACGCCCACCGATATCACGGTATCGAGCGCAAGGGTCAACGGCGTGCTGACCTCGCTGGGCGGCGTCCCCAACGCGCTGGTCTCCTTCCAATACGGCACGGACAGCGGCGTTTACCCCTTCGAAACCACGCAGCAGACAATCAGCGCGGCCGGCACCTTCAACTTCAATATCACATCTCTCTCCGCAACGACCACGTATTATTACCGCGCCAAGGTGGACGACGGCACCAATGGCGGCGCATTCGGCGACCAGCTATCCTTCCTCACCGGCAGCGCCTGCCCCACCGCCACCACGCAGACCGCCACCTCGATAACGCCCACCACGGCCACGCTCAACGGCAACCTGCTCACCATGGGCACGGCCACATCCATCAACGCCTGCTTCCAGTGGGGCACGGCTTCGGGTGTGTACGCCAACCAAACCCCGGTGCACAGCGTTACCTGGCCACAACCCTTCACGGCCGGCCTCTCCGGGCTGACCAACGGGGTTACCTACTATTACCGCGCCAAGGCCGACGGCGGGGTTTACGGCAGCGTGTTCGGCGTGGAGAAGAGCTTCACCGCAGGCTCCAACTGCCCGACCATTATCACCGATACGCCCACCGATATCGCAGCCACCACGGCGCAGCTCAACGGTATCTTGACCCTGCCCGGCACCGCCACCTACCCCGTGCTGGTCTCCTTCCAATGGGGCAGCTCAGCCGGCGTCTACCCTGATGAAACACCACAGCAACCCTACAGCGCCGCAGGCGCCTTCAACTCCGTCATCAACGGCCTGACGTCCGGCAGCACATATTACTACCGCGCCAAGGTGGACGACGGCACATCCGGTGGCGCCTTCGGGGTCGAGCGTCACTTCATCGCAGGAAGCACCTGCCCAACCGGCGCCACCCAGACCGCCACGGATATCACCGCGGCCACGGCCACGCTCAACGGCAACCTGCTCACGCTGGGCTCGGCCACCACTGTGGACGTGATGTTCCAGTGGGGCACGGCTTCAACTGTGTATGCTAACGAGACTACCCCGCTGAACGTGCCCTCGGAGCGGCCTTTCACATTCGGATTGACCGGCCTGGCCGGCGGCACTACTTACTTCTACAGGGCCAAGATCGACGGCGGGGTTTACGGCAGCGTATTCGGCGCCGAGAAGAGCTTCACCGCCGGCAGCACCCCGCTGACCATACTGACCGACACGCCGACCAATATCGCGCCGGCCTCGGCCACGCTCAACGGCATACTGACCTCGCTGGGCGGCGTACCCGATGCGCTGGTCTCCTTCCAGTGGGGCAGCGCCTCCGGCGTCTATCCCTTCGAGACCATGCAGCGGACCAGGTCCACGGGCGGGACCTTCACGGATAACATCACCGGACTGACGTCGGGCAGCCTGTATTACTACCGCGCCAAAGTGGACGACGGGACCTCGGGCGGCGCCTTCGGCGTCGAGCGCTCCTTCCGCGCGGGCGCAACCTGCCCCACCGGTGCCACCCAGACCGCCACGGATATCACCGCGGCCACGGCCACGCTCAACGGCAACCTGCTCACATTGGGCTCGGCAACTCCCACGGTGGATGTGATGTTCCAGTGGGGCACGGCCCCCACCCACTATGTAAACGAGACTACACCCCAACCCATGTCATCCGGCGCGCCTTTCGCGGCCGGGTTGTCCAGTTTGGTTAACGGGACCACTTATTATTACCGCGCCAAGATAGATGGCGGCGTCAACGGCAGCGTGATCGGCGCCGAAAAGAGCTTCACCGCCGGGCGAACAAACCCATCCGTGACCACGGACGGCGTCACCACTATAACGCCCAGCGGCGGCACGCTCAACGGCATACTCATGTCTCTGGGCACGGCCGATAATGCCAGCGTCACCTTCCAGTGGGGCACGGCTACGGGGGTCTACCCCTTTGAGACGGTCCCACAGCTGCAGACGAGTCCCATCGCCTTCACGGCCACCCTCACAGGGCTGACCGATAATGTTATTTACTATTACCGGGCCAAGGTGGACGATGGGGTCTCCGGCGGGCATTTTGGTTTAGAGCGCACCTTCCGTGCCGGCGCCACCTGCCCCAACGCCACCACCCAGACCGCCACCGGCATCACGGCCACCTCGGCCATACTGCAGGGCAACCTGCTGACCAAAGGCTCGGCCAGCGTGGTGGACGCCTGCTTCCAGTGGGGCACTACCACAGGCGGTTATGTCAACCAGACACCGCTGCAGGCCATGAACTCGGGCGCCCCCTTCCTGGCAACGCTCACAGGCCTGGTAGATGGAACCACCTATTATTACCGTGCACGCGTGGACGGCGGCAGCAACGGCATTTGCTTAGGAGTCGAGAAAAGCTTCATCGCCGGCCACAACCCGCCGGTGGTGCTGACCGACACGCCTACCTCGATTGCCCCGTCCTCAGTCACGCTCAACGGCATCATGACCACGCTGGGCATGGCGCCCAACGCGCTGGTCTCCTTCCAGTGGGGCACCACTACGGGCGTCTATCCCGACGAGACGCCCCAGCAGGACTACGGCGCGGCCGGTACCTTCAGCAACAATCTAACCGGCCTAACCAACGGTGCCACCTATTACTACCGCGCCAAGGCTGACGACGGGGTCTCCGGCGGCGCCTTCGGCGACGAGCGGAGCTTCAGGGCAGGGACAACCTGTCCCACAGCATCTACCGAGCCGGCCACGGAAGTGGCCGTCGATGCAGCCCTGCTGCATGCCAACCTGACCTCCCTGGGCTCGGCCCCCTCTTGCAATATCACCTTTGAGTGGGGTACCGTTTCAACCGTCTATCCCAACGAGACGGCCCCCATCTCGAGGACGGCACCGGGCATCGTGAGCTACAACCTGACCGGGCTGGCCGCGGACACGCAGTATTTCCTCAGGGCCAAGGCCGACGGCGGACTCAACGGCAGCGCCCTGGGACTGGAGAAGAACTTCTTCACCGGCCGCACGCCTCCCACGGTGACCACCGACCCGGCCTATGTCACCACAACCACGGCCACATTGCGCGGCAACCTTACCAGTTTGGGCTCTGCCCCTTCCTGCAATATCACCTTTGAATGGGGACGCACGCCCGGCATCTACCTCTTCGAAACGTCCATCCAGGTCAAGGAGGCCACGGGCGCCTACCAGGCCGGCATCGATGGGCTCAGTCCCAACACAACTTATTATTTCCGCGGCAAGGCCGACGGCGGCACACACGGCGGCGCTTTCAGCGCCGAGAGGACCCTGCTCACGGCAGGCGCCACATCTACAGTAACCGGCGGCGAGAAAGGGCCGGTAACCTTCAGCACCTCGGCCGGCAACCTGTCCGGCCTGACCGCCGCGGCGGCTTCCAGTCTGCCCTGTAACTTCGGTATGGTGAAGTTCCCCTTCGGCGTCTTCGCCTTCACCATCACCAACCTTACCCCCGGCGGCACAGCGGTCGTATTGCTGGGGCTGCCTGAATCCATAGCAGACAGCGCCATGTATTATAAATGCCAGAACGGCAGTCTGATAGATTGTACCTCCCTGCTGGGGCACAACAATGGCGACAATACTCTCACTCTCTCGCTCACCGACGGCGGACTGGGCGATGCCGACGGCCTGCGTAACGGCGTGATCGTGGACCCGGGCGGACCGGTACTGCGTGACCTTACGACCGGCGGTTCACGGCAGGGTTCATCACCGTCGATATCAGCATCTCCCCCGTCACAGATGCCCGCCAATACCAACGAAATCACGCCGCAGTCCATGGTTGACCGGGTTAACCCTGTGACCATGGCGCTGCCCAATATCGTGGTCATCTCGGCGGAACTTGAACGGCATGAGGCCGTTTCAGGCGAACCTGTAAAAGTGACCGCCATGGTCACCAATAAGGGCGCTACGGACGGCACGGCCAGGGTCATGGTGACCGTCAACGGATACGAAGCCGCCACTCAGGGCGTTAACGTCGCAAAGGGCGGCACCGTCCCGGTGGAATTCTACGTCTCAGGCGACAGCCCTGGACAGTACCAGGTGTACGTTAACAACGTCAGCGCCGGAGAATTCAACGTGAGCGATTTTAAACAGTCCGACCTCATTCTCTGGATGAGCACGGTCTGCGTCCTGGCCGCGCTCACCCTGGGCATTGTCTATACCATCCGAAGGCGCAGGGACGAGTACTAAGAGTACTTTTGCGGGAATTACGGCGAACGGACATGATTGTCCGCCCCGGCGGATGTCCTGTCATGCGAGGCCGCCGTTTACACTGTCATTACGAGGCCGAAGGCCCCCTAAACTGCAAAGCTCACTATAAGCTGAAAGTATGAATAATAAAAGGGGTTCTAATAAACTGGACTCCCAATACAAGACTGCGAGTTGAGCAATTGTTGGAGCTCCAGAATAAGCCCTTTACTCTCAAACAGGAGTTCGGGAACCGTCCATAATGCCCCACCATTTAATCAGGTAATATCATTACCACAAATTAGCTTCACTTCAAACCAAGAAGGTCTAGTCTTCTTATTTTTTTTCGCAAAGGTAGTGATGTCATTATTACCTGACTTTAGCTTCGAGTTATAGGAATTCGGTAACTATCCCTCAAGCCCGCATAGGGAATCATGACGCTTTTATGCTATGATTTCATTCAATCCTTCAATAACTTGAGCCAATTCTTCT
>Ga0268281_1001480_pt1 | contig 13493 bp, 14 predicted proteins | sample saktaG_10_FD_190134 | JGI IMG/M metagenome (GOLD analysis project Ga0268281, IMG submission 190134) | Saline water microbial communities from Sakinaw Lake, British Columbia, Canada - sak_2011_5_24_50m | ecosystem: Environmental > Aquatic > Non-marine Saline and Alkaline > Saline ... | reverse complement strand
ATTGGAAATCAATAAAGTCTAACGGAACGTGAATTTGAGTATTTAGTGCAACTCAAACGCATTTTGAAAAGCGATCAATCTGCTGCATCATTAAAATTTCTTCATCTCTCGTCGGTCTGCCACCGTAGCGGTCGTTTTTTTATAAGTGTAATCGTGGGAAAAATTAAAATAGAAAGTGTTTTCTCATTTAGTTATTCCGCTGCATGCTTGAATAGAGATGTATATCTTTTCTGAACCTTATTATTCTTTATTGCTAAAGCCATGGCCTTTTTGGTTCCTATAATAACCATCAATTGTGATGCGCGTGTTATAGCAGTATAGAGCAAATTCCGTTGAAGCATCATATAATGAGAAGTAGTTAAGGGTAAAATCACACATGGATATTCACTCCCCTGACTCTTATGAACAGATACTGCGTAGGCCAGAGTTATCTCGTCCAATTCAGAAAAATCATATTCGACAATCCGGTCATTAAAGTTAATTTCCATTACCTGGTTCTCAATATTAACATGATGTATATAACCCAGGTCGCCATTAAATACATCTTTATTATAATTATTCCGCAACTGCATGACCTTGTCGTTCTTCTTGTATTGCCTCCCGCCTCGCTGAAAAATTATATCGTTGTGATTTAATTCTTCCTGGAAGAGATTATTCAAATTATTTGCCCCGCTAGCCCCTCTGTACATAGGGGTCAGAACCTGAATATCTTTAACGTGATTAAAACCATATTTCCCGGGCAATCTCCGTTTGCATAAATCAAGTATTATGGGTGGTATCTGTTCATTATCTTCCTCTTCGATAAAGAAGAAATCAGAATCTCGCTTGTTTGTAATATCGGGAAATAAACCCTTATTAATTCTGTGAGCATTCACAATAATTTTACTTTTTTCAGCCTGGCGGAATATTTTCGAGAGATTGGTGACAGGAATTATTTCAGAGCCAATCATATCGCGTAAAATATTGCCGGCGCCAACCGACGGAAGTTGATCGACATCTCCCACAAGAACCAGGATTGTTTTAGCGCTAACTGCTTTGAGCAGGTTATTCATCAGGATTGTATCTATCATAGATACTTCATCGACTACTAAAAGGTCGGTTTGCAATGGATTTTCACTATTATAAGTGAACTGGTTATTTGATGGTTTATATTCCAACAACCTATGAATCGTCTTGGCTTCAAACCCGATGACTTCGTTCATTCTCTTGGCTGCCCTTCCAGTGGGAGCAGCAAGCAATATTTTGTTCTTGAGCTGTTTATGAATATCAACAATTCCAATCAGAGTGGTTGTTTTCCCGGTACCTGGCCCCCCGGTTAAAATGGATATTCTATATTTCAAGGATTTACGGATTGCCTCTAATTGTTCTTCTGAAAAATGACTTTGCCCGATTCGCAAAGATTTAATTCGGGAGTTGGATATATCTATTTGTTTAGAGGACAAACTTTTGACTTTGTTTGATATCCCGACTTCGGCATAATAAAACGGAGGGATATATATTTTCTCATTTTTTCTAATGATTAATTCTTCGGAAACCATTTCTTCAAGAACAGGACTGGATTCGTCCAAATTAACATTTAGAACTGTATTACATCTCTGAACAAGTTCTGACAGCGGCAAGTAAATGTGTCCATCATCCGAGGCTTCGTTTAAGACATATAAGATTCCTGCTTTGACCCGCACAGGATTTTGATCCTCGTAACCCAGGCTTTTTCCAATCTTATCCGCGGTCTTAAATCCAATACCCCAGATGTCATAGGTAAGTTGATAAGGATTCTCTTTAACAATTTTGTTGGATTCGTCACCGTATTTTTTGTAGATCTTGATCGCATAGGTATTGCTGATGTTATGAGACTGAAGGAAAATCATGATATCTTTAATTGCTTTTTGTTCTTCCCAGCCCGTTGCTATCATGTCGACCCGTTTTTTGCCGACGCCCTCAACTTCAATGAGCCTCTCGACATCATTTTCTATGATATCCAGAGTTTTTTCTTTAAAAAAACCTGTAATTCTATTAGCGGTAACGGGTCCTATACCCTTAATTAATCCGGAGCCCAGGTATTTTGTGATTCCGGAAATGGTTGCCGGATAAATCGTCGAAAAACTTATCACCTTAAATTGGCGGCCATATTGAGGATGCGAAATCCAATGCCCGGTTAATTTAACGGTCTCGCCAACATTAACACCGGGAAGCATTCCTACAGCGACAATTCCTTTTTCAAGTTTAGCAATGCTGAAGCCATTTTCCTCATTGTAGTAGGTGAATCGCTCTATGACGCCCTGAGTGGTATCCAAGATTTTATCTGCTTTTATAATTCATCAAGTGGTTTACATAAGCACTGTTTTAGCAATTTACCTGGTTTGAAATGCGCCTTTCTCCGTGGAGGTACATACACAATCTTATTCGTTCGGGGATCCCTGGCTTTAGGTTTCGCCCGGGTTGGTTTTACTTCCAGTGTTCCAAAGTTACGTATTTCAATCCTAATATTCTTTAGGTCTTCCGACATAATTTCTCTTAATGTTTTGAAAACCTCATCTACGGTTTTTTCGATTGTTACAACCGGGACACCGAGGTTCGTTGCTACTCTTTTCACTATATTTCTTTTTGTATAAGTTTTGGCTGACATATTTTGATCCCCCGCTTTGGGAGAATTTATTGATAATTATCTTAAATGTTCTACAAGTTTATAATTTTATGTTTTCCATCCGGTGATATCTTGCCTTTATTGAAACCTGAAAATGGGCTAAAATGGATAAACACTCCATGAGGCTTTGATGGTTTATTTTACAATAACCGTTGTTAGGTCTCACTTGGTATGAAGTATCACAATTTGGGAACGATTAGAAACCAATAAAATGAATGAGTTTTTTTGATCTCTTTTGGCAATTAGACTTATAATAACCTACTGCCACGGTGGCGGGAAACGGAAATTTCGGATATGACAAAGTAATTCAGTTTACAAATTCCGGTATCCAGTTCCGTATCCGGTTTCATAACATAAAATTAAGTAATAGGAAGCTGTGCAGAACCAATACGGAAAGGATGCTGATGAAAAGTAAAGTTGGATTTGTAGACACTGAAGACAAAGACCAGAAGGAGCCCATCATGGGCCGGATTGAAGATCAGTCCAACGGGGCTTGGGCATTTTAGCAGAGTCTTACCGTAGATTTTCTGCTGGCTTTTGGGGCGCTGTCCCTGCTGAAAGAGATCCTGGTATTTCTGATGGGTTTGAAAAAAAAGGGATAATCCCTTTTTTTAGATATAATTTGGTGAATCTTAGAAGGGAGGGGGATAATATCCCCTCTTTTTTTAGATATAAATGTCATTTTGAATTTTTTTATACAAACTAATGTACCCAATTGTTATTTTATTGATTATCTGCGATAAAAATTACAGTGAGGATTTCAAAAAATGAGTATGATAGTTTATTGCAAGAAATTTATGGAAAGAGTTGAAAAAGAAATCAGTTTCCTAGACAGTGAAAAAAAACATGAATATTTAGATATACGTATTGATTGGTTAGATAATTATGAAAATTTATTGGAAGTAATATTGAGTGATAAACGCCTTGATCCTTATGTAATATGTGAGGAGAATAAACAACAAATAATAGACGAAAATAAGTTGAATCCAGGTGATTGGGATGTTATTCATTCAATAATTCCGCCGGAAGACTGGAGTTACATATTATATCGTTTATATAAAAAGGAAATTAAAAGATTAATAACTAACTATAGACAAAACAAACAAGATAAACGTTTAGATTTTCTATTGAGTAAAATGCAAAATTTATACGATTTAGTATATCGCGATGATTTATACAACAACAATGTTGACCCTTTTATAGATTTTATGTCGATTGAGAAAGCGGTAGAAATACGCTTGTCAGATGTAAAGTCCTTAAAAAATGGTTGTCAACATTTGGGAAATTATGTTCAATCAAAAAATAATAGTGAAGAAGATGGGACTAATCATATTGCAAAGCAAGGTCAGAATGAAATCACAGTGCAACAGGTAACTATTGAAAATAACTCAATTAAAATTCTCAGTAATGAATTAGGTAATGCTCATACCGTAATAAAACGACTTAAAAAACAAAAACTTGTTTTACACTTAAGCATGAATGAAATGAAAGACTTAATTGATAAATGTCGAAAAAAAAATGATCTGGTTAATTTACGAAAATTAGGTAGAGAATTAGGTATACATCATTCCACAGCAAGAAATTGGATTGAAATTAAAGGTCTTTCAGAGTATGCAAAACTAAAATAATTCATATTAAAATATTATGGCTAATCATTAGCCATTTCAAAATAGCCATTTTGCATTGCATTTTGGCTATTTTCGATTTTGGCTAGTGGCATGCCGTTTTCCTTGTATTTAACCGGTTTAAAATTGAAAGGTTAACAACATGGAATTTTTAATAATAAACAAAAAAGAAATCCTATTAAATGCTGAATCCAAGAAACGTGAAACAGAAATTAGAAAAATAATTTTGCGTTTAATTGATTCAATCAAGCAAATCCAGAAAGAATTGGAATAGGCATACCTCGCTAAACCTATGTTTATTACGTAAAACAATTGAAAGGAATGTAAAATGACATTACAACAAAACCGATCGAATCCCCCTTTCGTCCTTACTCAAATACGAATGCTGCGCAGCCCGGAATTCCGGAAACTATCGCCGACTGCACAGCTGCTCTGGATTTATCTTCGTGCCAACTATAATCCTTTAAACCCTGAATGCACCAATCGCGCAACTGGCAGAGATCAAGTTTACCTATCTTATTCAGAACTAAAGACTGTCAACGGATTCCACTCGTCCGCGACCATTTCCAAAACATTTAAAGAGCTTATCGATAATGGATGGATCCAAGTTGCTGAAAAGGGTGGACTGTACGCTGGTCGTTCTGCCTATTACTTTATCGGTCCCTATGGGAAATTTCCTTTGTCTCAGAAAATGCACGGCAAAACGGTGCGCATAGGCACTGGTAGATATACACCATATTCAAGAAATGAATCGAAACAAAAAAATGATGATCGAGAAGAACGTGTTTAAAAAATAAACCGATGATGATAAACAAATTTATGATTCTTCAAATAATGAAGCGGTAAATCGCAAAAAATGAACTTGAGATAGAAATTTTGGAAACACCTGAAGTTATACTTGAAACCCTTAAAAGGATCGAAAACCAAATTGCACCAACTATGACATGGTTATCGGTTCCTGAACTTGCATACTATATCAAATCAAGCGAATCAACCATTCGTCGTCTTGTCGCTTCAGATTCAATTCCATTCAAACGTGTCGGAGAAAAAGGTAAAATCATTTTTAATCGAAAACAAATCGACCTCTGGTTGCTAAGTGGTGAAAAGAACCCAAGCAAACGGGCAAGAGATACATTTAAGGATCTACTTTAAGTGAAATTGGATCAGATACATTTTGGTGACTGTTTTGATTTGATGCCCAGCATCGAATCATGCAGTATTGACCTTATCCTAGCTGATCCCCCCTATCTTAAATCACTCAGTGAACTCTCTCCTGCTTTAAATGGCCAGTCATTAGACTGGAATAAGCTATCGAATCAAGTGGATCGCATATTAAACCCAAAAGGCCAGTTGGTGATGTTTTGTGATCTTTTAACGGCTACGGTAATGATAAATGCTTTTAATGATAATTTCAGATATCGATATCACTGGGTCTGGCAGAAACCAAATGGAAATCCTATAGGTAAGAAGCAGCCTCTTTCTGAGGTTGAACTCATCATTGTCTTTTGTAAAAAAGAAGCTAAAACAAAAAATTTAATTTTCAATTATAATGATATTTCAACACCAGGCAAACCATACGAGAAACAAACAACTCACCAACTTATTACTCGAAAATCTCATAAACAGTATACCACTAGAAACTCCAGCGGACGCAGATTCCCTCGACAGGTGATCAGATTCCCCAGTAAATGTAATCTCACCAAGCAAGAGCGAATAGTCGCTAAACCTTTTCCCTGTTATAAGCCAGTATCCTTATGTAATTACTTGATAAAAGCATTATCGAATCCTGGAGATATTGTTCTGGATCCTTTCTCTGGGAGCGCTTCTATTGCAATTGCTAGTAAACGATTAAACCGACACTTCATTGCGATAGAAAAAGATCCAAACTATTTCCAGAAATCTCTTGACCGCTTAAAAGTAGAACAAAATCAATTTAACCTAATATGAATAAGAAAGGCAGAAAATGAAACGATTATCACGCTTACAATCAATCCGAAAGTTCTGTGTATTATGCATGGGGGGCAACACTCATTTACCGAAAGAGTGTCCGGCAACAAAATGCAAACTATATCCCTTTCGGTGTGGAAAAGGCGGGGGGTCAAAAGGCGATGTAATCAGAAAATACTGTTTAAACTGCGTTGGATCACCCACAGAAGTTAAAAATTGTACTGATTTGAATTGTCCTCTGCGCCAGTACAGGTTCGGTTACACTAGCAATCATAGAATCCGAAAAAACGGCAATAATGAACGAATATCCACCCAACATTAAACAAAACGGGTTTAGTTAATAGGAAAGTATTAACAGGGAAATTAAATTGCTCAGAAGACACGAAACCAGATTAATATATACCAATTCGGGTAGATGCATCTATTGTTCTTGACTATAGGAACTATATATTGTATTCTACCCGTAGTATAGAAAGGCTTTAAATAATGGAAAATTTACTCACAATTAAGCAGGTTTCAGAAATCCTGGGCGTATCAACCCGCTGGATTTTCAAACTGATCAAATCTGGTAAATTGACACCGATTAAAATTGGTGGAAATATTCGTTGTGGAATGAACCTAATCCCCCGTAACCAGATTGAAAAACTAATTAAAGATAAGGCGGAATAATGGCAACGCTGTTAAAACTTAAGGGTAAGTATTATTCCCGTGTAAGATATACGATTGACGGAAGCCGTAAAGACAAACTTTTCGGACTGGCAACGGCTCAGACTGCTAAAGCAAACAGGCTTCATAAAAAAATCATTGGCCGAGAATTACTTTACAGACAGGGCATTATTGACCTTGATGAAATTCAGAATATCAGCTACACTGCAATTGAGACTTTGACGGATGAATATATAGATAACTTGCGAAGCCGTGAAATCAATGAAAAGACAATAAGCATTTATAAACTGGCCTTGAATGATTTTAAAGATGTGTATCAGGATTGCGATATTGATACGGTCAATTTAGTCTATTTCCGGGATTATGTAAGATCGAATCACAGCAACCCGCATACAGCAAATATCAGAATCAGGACTATAAACGCTTTTTTGAATTACCTGTATAAATCGAAAAAACTGAAATCACAACCGGATAAAATAGAACAGTTCAAGACCCCGGATAAATCACCAAAGTATTTCAGTAACCGGGAACTCGTATTGATTCTTAATGCCTGTAAACGTAAAAACAAGGAACTGTATTACAGGGCGTTTTTACACCTAAATACCGGAATTAGATTGAGAGAAATTGATAAAGCGGGTTTAAGAGGAAATTTAATCGAGATTTACGACCCCTGTAAAAATGGAAAACCCCGGACTATTCCGTTGAATGAAGTTTCAAAGCAATATTTCAACTGGATTAAAAAGAATGGAAAACATTCTCATTACTTTATTTCCAGAATGTTTACAGAAGTGCTAAAGACATTGAATCTTTATAAATTACCGGACGGATCAACCCGGCATTTTCATAATCTCCGTGACACCTTCGCAACGGTTGCTTACTATTTGACAAGAGACATTTTTCAGGTTGCTAAATGGATGGGACATTCAAATAATGGAAAACCCGCCGTTGACACAACCGCCATTTATGCAAATTTTGACAGTGAATTACTCTATCAGGATTTTGGACATAAAAAACTTGTCATTAAGGACATTCAAAACGCATTATTAAGAAACTACTCATTGAATGCCGTTACTGTGGCCAAAGCAAAGGCTTCCAGAGTTGAAAAATCTAACTTTGAATTTGCCTATAATTAGGCTAAAGGGTGATCAAATTCACGTCAAGGGGTGAACGAAATGGGTATACGGAACAACATGGCTGAAACTTTTCCTCGAGGAGGGTGACTAAAATTGACAACCCTCTTTTATCAAAATAATGGCATTTTTAAAGTGAAATATTGGGAGTTTTTTAGTTTTTGTCGTCGGGTGAGCGGGTGAAGGGAATCGGACCCTCGTATCAAGCTTGGGAAGCTTGTGTTCTGCCATTGAACTACACCCGCATATTAAACAGCGTAATTAATTTAATAGTATCAAACTTATTTCAAAATCATTTTAAGTGTTTTCGAGGACAATTTTAACGTCCCCGACGGTAAAATATTTGGGTAATTTTCTTTAAATTTTATTAATCGAGTATTTACAAGAATTTGTGGTAATGCTCGTCGACAAACACAAAATCTTGTGTTTTGCCTTGACATATTTCATACATATTTTTATATTCTTGGTGTCAATAAAAATGCTTACCTTCCGGTAGCCTCAATAGAAAATGTTTTTTAAGGAGTTTTTTTAGTGTCTGAGCCCATTGCCATCAATTTTCAATTTCAAAAACGAGACACGCGGGAAGACATTACTCAGACGAGTATACCCACACAACCGCTGAAAAAAGAGCATAGAACAGAAACTGTCTTTTCAGAAAATGCCCTGGAAGTACTTAAACGGAGGTATCTGTTACGGGATAAATCCGGAAAAACCATCGAAACACCCGATGAATTGCTACAACGTATTGCCGACGCCATCGCCGAACCGGATTCCAATTTTACCAACAAAGCCAATGTACAAAAAACCGCCGAAAAATTTTATGCAATGCTGCAAAATAAGGATTTCCTGCCAAATTCACCTACAATTATGAATGCCGGACGTGAACTTGGTCAGTTATCGGCCTGTTTTGTGCTACCGGTAGACGACTCGATGGAATCAATTTTCCAGACCCTGAAAGATACGGCTTTAATTCATAAAAGTGGCGGCGGTACCGGATTTTCTTTCAGCCGGATTCGGCCCAAGAAAAGTATTGTCAAATCCACTAGTGGTGTCGCCAGCGGACCAGTCTCTTTTATGAAAGTATACAATGCATCGACTGAGGCGGTAAAACAAGGCGGAACGCGCCGGGGCGCCAATATGGGCATTCTGCGTGTCGATCACCCGGATATTCTGGAATTCATTGATTGTAAAAAAAATAATAACGATTTGACGAATTTTAATATATCAGTAGCCATCACCGATGATTTTATGGAAAAAGTTAGAAAACGGGAGCAATATGAGTTAATCAATCCCGTCGATGGCAGCGTCAGCGGTACGCTGAATGCCTCCGATGTTTTTAAACTTATTGCCAGAAATGCCTGGGAGAACGGTGATCCGGGTGTCATATTTGTTGATAAAATCAATAAAATGAATCCTACTCCAAAGTTGGGTGATATCGAAGCAACAAATCCCTGTGGCGAACAACCGCTTTTACCGAACGAAGCCTGCAACCTTGGATCGATCAATCTTGCAAATTTCGTTCAAGCAGGAAAAATTGATTATAAACTGATGCACGAGACCATCGATACGTCAATACATTTTCTCGATAACGTTATCGAGGCGAATCGCTATCCTCTGAAAAAAATTGACACGATGGTTAAAAAAAGTCGCAAAATCGGACTCGGTGTTATGGGATTCGCAGATGTATTATTTAAACTGAAAATCCCCTATAATTCGGAAGAAGCGTTGCAACTGGCCGATGAAATGATGAGTTTTATATATAAACATGCCCGTGAAGCCAGCGTTCGATTAGGCGAGTCCCGTGGTACATTTCCGGCCTGGAATGAAAGTATCTATTTTCCCGATGGTCCAAAACTACGCAACTCAACGTTCACTACAATTGCACCAACCGGTACCATCTCCATGCTGGCTGATTGCAGCAGCGGTATTGAACCCATCTTTTCACTGGTATTCACGAAGCGGGTTATGGACGGTACGGACTTACTGTACGCAAATCCCTATTTTGAAAATGCTTGTAAAGAAGCCGATATATACTCAAAAGAATTAATGAAAAAGGTTGCTGAAAAGGGTTCAATCCAGCATATAGATGAAATTCCCGAATCTATTAAAAAGATATTTGTTACTGCCCACGATATTACTCCGGAATGGCATGTTCGCATGCAGGCAGCCTTTCAAAAATGGACCGACGCAGCAGTTTCAAAAACCTGCAACTTCCCAAAAACAGCAGCGGTTCAGGAGGTTATGGACGCCTACTGGCTGGCGTATGAAGCTGGTTGCAAAGGCATTACCATATATCGTGATGGAAGTCGTGATGAACAGGTTCTCTATATTGGGGATACGATCGCCCAAAAAACAGCCCAGGAAGCAGATGTCCTTCAACAATCGATAAATGAGACAAACCGCATTCATCCCCGGATCCGACCACAGGATACCAGGGGAACTACCAAGCGGGTTCGAACAGGTCTTGGGACACTATATGTGACAATTAATGAAGATGAAACCGGGCTCTGTGAAGTTTTTACGAACATCGGAAAGGCTGGCAGTCAGGCACAAGTAGAATCGGAAGCAATCAGTCGCCTGATATCACTTGCACTTCGCTCCGGAATCGATACCCGTGATGTCATTAAACAACTAAAAGGGATCGGTGGCCCCAGCCCTATCTGGGAGAATGGAACTCAAATACTTTCCACTCCCGATGCAATCGCAAAGGCCTTGGAATGGTATCTTGAAGAACGCGAAGGCAAGAAAAAAGGCACACCACCACATCCTCAATTCCTGTTTAATGATGCAGTTCCCGAACAGGCTGTTCAGAAAGTATCCGCAGTCCATGGTAAAATTGACCACGCCGACAATAAAAAGTCCATCACAACCTGCCCGGATTGTGGTGCAACAGTCTATCACGAAAGCGGTTGTGTCACTTGTACATCCTGTGGGTTTTCAAAATGTTGACAAACTATACCTTATAGCATAAAAAAAGGGGCTTATTAAAAGCCCCTTTTTATTTATCCCAATTCATATATCCCTATTCATCCAGAATATCTTTTTCCTTTTTCTTAAAAAGATTGTCAATTTCCTGAATAAATTTATCCGTCAGTTTTTGTACACTTTCCAGGCCATCATGGCTTTGATCTTCCGAGATTTCATGTTCTTTTTCCAATTCTTTGAGCATATCGTTCGCGTCACGACGAACATTTCGTACAGCGACCTTTCCTTCTTCAGCAATTTTATGTGCAAACTTGACCAATTCCCGGCGGCGTTCTTCGGTTAATGATGGAATTGGTAAACGCAACAGGTTTCCATCGGCCTGGGGGTTCAGCCCCAGATCAGCTGCTTTAATCGCTTTATCAACAGCGGCCACAGCATGTTTATCAAACACCTGTACAACCAGCAGTCGGGGATCCGGTGTCGCCACATTAGCAATCTGTCTTAATGGAATTAACGATCCGTAATAATCCACTTTTATGGAATCCAGAATCCCCGGATTTGCCCGGCCAGTCCGGATAGCCGCAAGATCCTGATGAGCAGAGTCAATACTTTTTTGCATGCGACTTTCAGCATCGTTCAAGACATCATTAAGCATGATCACCTCCGGATATGAGTGTACCAATGTCTTCACCGGTCAACAGCCGGCGAAGGTTACCTTTTACGTTCATATTATAAACAAGGATGGGAAGTTTGTTATCCTGACAGAGCGTAATTGCTGTTAGATCCATGACCTTTAACTGGTTTTCTACGACAGTTTGATAATCGAGTGTTTTAAAAAATATCGCGTCCGAATGTTTTACCGGATCTTTATCGTATACGCCATCAACTTTCGTCGCTTTTATAATGGCATCGGCGTGAATTTCTACAGCCCGTAATGCCGCACCGGTATCGGTACTGAAGAATGGACGTCCTGTTCCAGCGCTGAAAATCACAATATGGCCACTTTTCAGATATTCTTTGGCTTTACGGACAATCATCGGTTCAGCCACATCAATCATCTGGATAGCCGACATGACCGTGACTTTCATTCCTCTCGATTCCAAAGCATCCTGAACCGCCAGGGCATTGATGACCGTTGCCAGCATGCCCATATAATCGGCTTTAACCCGATCCATCCCGCGTTCGCTGGCCGCCAGCCCACGAAATATATTGCCTCCGCCAATCACAATACCCAGTTCAATTCCCAATTCTTTGGCGGATTGAATTTCCGTACAAACATCATCGAGAATATCTGGATTGATGCCAAAACCTTTATCTCCGGCAAGTGCCTCCCCTGAAAACTTCAGTAGAACACGCTGGTATTTCGCTTTTGACATTATTTTTTATCTGGCTTTGAACAGTATTTAAATGTTTTCGCCTAACTGAAAACGAACAAAACGTGAGATATTAATATTCTCACCGATTCGGGCAATCGTTTCAGTTAAATAATCCTTGATTGTTTTCTGAGGATCTTTTACAAAGGCCTGTTCCAACAGGCAGTTTTCCTGGAAAAATTTATCGAGTTTACCATCGACAATGCGTTCCATAATATTCGCTGGTTTATTCTGAGTCCGAGCCTGTTCCATATAGATTTCGCGCTCCTTTGCGATCAGGTTCGTATCAATTTCTTCGCGACGAATAGCAGCGGGATTCGTGGCTGCAATGTGCATTGCGATGTCTTTCACAAACTCCTGAAAACCTTCATTTTTCGCCACAAAATCAGTTTCACAATTGACTTCAACCATAACACCAATTTTATTTCCGGGATGAATGTATGACCAGATGAGACCATCTTTAACATCACGATCGGCCTTTTTTTCAGCTTTGGCTTTACCTTTTTTACGCAGAATGTCAATGGCTTTATCGATGTCACCCTCTGCTTCAACCAGGGCGCCTTTACAATCCATCATACCGATGCCGGTTCTATCTCTGAGTTCTTTTACCTGAGTGGCGGTAATTTCCATTCTTTAAATTCCTTTCGAAATTATTTAGCCCGTTCCTGTTTGTCTTCTACTGCCGATGTAGGAACATCCACCAACCGTGAACCTTTAGCTTCCAGTATGGCATTAGCCAATTCAGAAATAATCAGTTGAATTGCCTGGATTGAATCATCATTTGCCGGAATTGGAAAATCAACCTCGGTCGGATCAGCGTTTGTGTCCAAAACAGCTATAACCGGAATATCCAGACGTTTGGCTTCTTTGACAGCAATATCATCATGCAAAATATCCACAACCACCAGCACATCGGGGATTCTCTTCATATCTTTAATACCGCGATGCAGATCGGCTAATTTTACACGTTCTCGTTCGAGCGAGAGTTTCTCTTTCTTGGTTAGGTTTTCACCATAACCCGACGATTTTTCTTTTTCGAGTTTCAAAAGATGACGAATACTCTTTTTAATCGTTGAGAAATTGGTGAGTGTTCCACCCAGCCAGCGCTCCACGACATAATACATACCGGCCCTATCTGCCTCTTTCTGGATAATATCTTTGGCCTGTTTTTTTGTACCAACAA
>Ga0268281_1001470_pt1 | contig 13576 bp, 11 predicted proteins | sample saktaG_10_FD_190134 | JGI IMG/M metagenome (GOLD analysis project Ga0268281, IMG submission 190134) | Saline water microbial communities from Sakinaw Lake, British Columbia, Canada - sak_2011_5_24_50m | ecosystem: Environmental > Aquatic > Non-marine Saline and Alkaline > Saline ... | reverse complement strand
GAACCAGCATTTGACCAGTTTGCGGGATTTCCCAGAGATAATCGGTGATTTTCTTTAATGCACCCATTGCTAAATATCCAGAACAAACCGGGCTTTAAATCCGGATTTAGTTTGTTTGATACCCAGCTGATGATACGTGACACTTTTTATTTCACGATAAATTGGATGTGTTTCAAGCGTAATCTGATCACCTGATAATTCCACTTCCAATTCATTATCGCTGATTTTTATAATTGTGATGTCCTTTGTCAAAAAATTATCGGTATGAAATAAATACAGGAGTTCAGCCAGAAATTCCCTCAGCAGCAACTCTCGATCTTCCGCCTGAACAGCAACAATCCGGCTTTTATTATTCTTTAGCAATTTTAAATTGGAAATCAGATCGGTTAAACAAATAGCGGCATTCCGATAGAGTGATTCCAAATCCGGCCCTATCACTTCAATACCAAGATCGGATGTATGATCGAATTGCCGGTAGATTTTTTTCATCAGAAAAGCGGCAGGTCGCCGATTTGCTTCAGTACATAACTCCGAATGGCATTGTCCGTCGGAAGTTTTGTAACGAGTTTTCCCTGTTCCAGGTAACTTTTGGTTACCAAACGGGCCTTTGGTGGCTTTGCCGATGCCAGAACAGGAATATATTCAAAGGGTTGTTTTCCTTTTAAAACGAGTTTGTGACCGGATTTCTTGCCACGTTTTGCAATTGGTTTTCCACTGATCTCCACAATATCCATCGAGAAATCAAGAACCGACGCATTGGAAATTGCATTTCCGACACCGTAGGCATCAACAACTTCATTGAGTTCAATGATATTGTCAACATCCAGTCCACCGGACGCAAATAATTTGACATTTTTAAAACCACGAATGTCCAGTTCCCAACGAACCTCCTTTAATATTTCCAAAAAATCACCCCGTCGCGATGATGGTGTGTCCAGACGAACACCATAAAGTTTACCTTTCATTGCTTTCGCAACATTCACCGCCTCAAACTTTTCATCGTTAAAGGTATCGATCAACGCAATTCGGGGAATCTTTTTATCAATTATTTTATCGAAAGCCCTGGTCGCTTCAATGGTATCACCCATTAACAGTACAAGCGCATGAGGCATTGTACCCGATGCCGGTATTTTTAGCATTTCACCGGATAATTTTGTGGCCAGTCCATTACAGCCACCGATGTAAGCGTTACGATCGAGAATCGGAGCAATTGCCGGATGCATCCGCCGGGTGCCAAAAGCCAGAACCGTTCGGCCTTCTGCGGCTCTGACAATTCTTGCAGCCTGTGTCGCGATACCTGAAGCGTGGCAGATTAATCCTAAAATCGCAGTTTCATAGGTTCCGAAATCGAGATATTTACCGGAGATAGTCATTACCGGCAAACCCGGTGTAAAAACTGTTCCTTCCGGGATAGCTTCAATATCGAGCGGCTTTTCCACCAATAAATCCACAACATCGGACAATCCACTGAACACCGCCCAGGGAGCCTCACCTGGAAAGGAACGGACGGTAAATTCAGCCTTAACGGATTTATTTATTTTCTTCGCCTTTAGAATCTTTTCAGTTCTCTCAAAATATATATCAGAAACTTTACCCTGTCTGATCTCTTCTTCCGTTGCGGTTCTAAGCATTTGTTTCTCCTATTAATTAATGAAAATTACGGACGGTGTGCGGTAAAAGCAAGAAACCGAATTACGTTAATATTCTACAATATCTATCGATATAAATGATATTTTATCATCAGAATAACTATATAGGGGAATTGCTTCGAATTTTAATATGTGTAATTCCATCCGGAATTTCTAAATTTAATTGGAACATTAAGTAAATATGACACCAATGAAAAAAAGACAATAAATGGATCCGAATTATAGAACTAACAATTTTATTTGACATTTTTCCATTTTTCAGGCAACATTTTCCGAATTAAATCATCAAAGAGAAGCAATGGAAAATATCAAAAGACTTTCATTAAACATAAACCAATTGTAAATCAATATGTTATTAACAAAGGAACACATCCATGAAAATTAATCGAAAACATCTCGTAATGCTGTTTGTCAGCGTATTTCTATTGACCGTCTCTTTATTCGCAGATTTCGAAGTTGGCAGTAGCTATTATGGTTTCAAACTGCTTGAAAAACGCTTTGTCAAAGAAGTTAACGCTGAATGTCTCTACTTTGAACATTCGAAAAGTGGTGCTCACGTTTTTAAAATTATTAATGACGATATCAATAAAACATTTTCAATTGCTTTCAAAACGATTCCGGATTCTGATGCCGGAACACCACATATCATGGAACATGGCGTCCTCAACGGCTCAAAGAATTTTCCGGTGAAAAGTCCTTTTGATGTTCTGTCCAAAGGTTCTTTGAAAACCTTCCTGAATGCAATGACCGGCAGTGATGCCACCATATACCCTATTGCCAGTATGAATGATAAGGATTACTTTAACCTGATGCATATCTATCTTGATGCAGTTTTTAATCCGTTGATTTATGACGATCCCCGCATTCTTCAGCAGGAAGGCTGGCATTATGAATTAACAGATAAAGACGCTCCGGTTGAATATCGGGGAATTGTTTATAACGAAATGAAGGGCTCATTTTCCAGTCCCACCAGGGAACTTGACTACCAGATCAATAAAGTACTTTTTCCAGACAATGCCTATTCCTATTGTTCAGGAGGATACCCAACTGCAATCCCGAGCCTTACATATAACCAGTACCTAAATTATCACCGCACTTATTATCACCCATCGAACAGTCTGATTTTTCTCTATGGCAATGGCGATATCCATGGTGAACTTCAATTTATTGATTCCGAATATTTGTCCAAATATAAGCGTTCCGATGCTAAAATCTCGATCGTAATTCAGAAATCCTTTGAAAAAATGAAAACCGTAACTGCCTATTACTCGGTTCCGGAAGAAAGCGACTTAAAAGACCAGAGTTATTTATCATTGAATTTTGTTGCCGGACTGAATGTTGACCGCAAACTCGTTACTGCTTTGGATATTTTAACCGATGTTTTAGTTAACCAGGAATCAGCGCCGATCCGTCTGGCACTGCAGGAAGCAGGAATTGGCCGGGATGTCAGCGCCGGGCTAAATGATTTCAAGCAAAATGTTATACAGATCACCGTTCAGAACGCCAATCCTGAGGACGCGGATAGATTTTATGAAATCATAATGAATTCACTTGAAGATGCAATTAAGAACGGCGTTGATAAAGAATCCGTGGAAGCCACTTTAAACCGGCTTGAATTTAACCTCCGGGAAGGTGACGACGCTCAGAAAGGTCTGACGCACCTTTTCACTCAATTAAACGGTTGGTTGTATGCGGATGATCCGTTTTTAACTCTTGAGTGGGAAAATTCCCTGGCCGATTTAAAAACAGGAATTCAGGAGGGTTATCTTGAAGAAATTCTAAACGACTATTTTTTAAAAAATAACCATGCTGTTCTGATGACACTTCAACCCAAACCGGGAATGGAAAAAGAAATCGAAGCAAAGGTTTCTTCAAAATTAGTTGATTACAAAGCCAGTCTTTCTGACGAAGAAATTGAACAATTAATCGAAAAGACCAAATCACTGATTGCCTATCAGAAAATGGAAGATACACCGGAGGCCTTAGCAACGATTCCGTTGCTGGATTTATCTGATATTAATCCCGAAGCCATGTATTATCAGATTCAGAAAAAAAATGTCAGTAAAACCCCGGTTTTGTTTTACAATACATTTACCAATGACGTTACCTATGTGCGTTTTCTTTATGATATGCGAGTATTGCCAGTTGACTACATCCCTTATGCCAAATTATTAGCGGTAATTCTGGGAAGTATGAATACAAAGAATTATACCTTCGGCGAATTAGATAATGCACTGAATATGCATACTGGTGGTTTCAATGTTTACCTTGGCACTTATCTTGGGAATCAGAGTGACAATCAACTCATTCCCAAGTTTGTAATTAATACAAAAGCAATGGGCGCTAAAATTGATAAATTGTTTGAATTGTCCAATGAAATTGCCAATAATTCCATCATCGATGACAAGGAACGACTCAAAGATGTCTTGGTGCGTCACCAGTCTCAGCTGGATGCCAGTATCAAGTCAAATGGTTTTGGTTATGCCGCTAAACGAGCAAAATCCTATTACAGCAACCGGGGTATGTTTAACGAAATAACCAGCGGTGTTGATTATTACTGGTTCATCACGGATTTGTTAAACCAATTTGACGATAACGCCGATGAAATAATCAGAAAGTTGAACGAAACCGCAGATCTTTTGATATTAAAAGATAACCTGATTGTAACAGTCACCAGTGAAAAAGATGATTATAAACAATTTTCGAAAGCGCTCAAGAAATTTTTAAAGATTCGAAAGAGTCAGGAAATTGTATACAATAATTGGAAATTTGACTTTGAGACAAAAAATGAAGGCCTTATTGCCGCTTCAAAAGTGCAGTATGTTGTTAAAGGCTATGACTTTAAAAAACTTGGGCATAAATGGAATGGTAAAATTGAAGTATTGAACCAAATCTTGTCCCGAGATTACCTGTATAATAATATTCGGGTAATTGGCGGTGCTTACGGTGGCTGGTGTAATTTTTCTGCTGACGGTGATGCCTATTTTGCATCCTACCGGGACCCAAACCTTAAAAATACACTTAAAATATATCAGGAAACACCAAATTTCCTTGAGAATTTTAATGCTGATCAGAAAGAAATGACGAGATATATTATTGGAACCATCTCAGGTATTGATCAGCCCAAAACCCCTTCTCAGCAAGGTAATGCATCTGTTAAATTTTACTTTGAGAATATCAATCAGGAAGATCTGCAGCGGGAACGGAATGAAGTTTTAAATACCTCTCTGGATGACATTCGTAACATGAAGAAATTTGTCGAAGATGTTCTTGCTCAAGATGCGTTTTGCGTTTACGGGAACGAAGAGATACTACAGAAAAACAAAGATATTTTCCACAATCTGATTAAACTGGTCCGCTAATTATTTTCTGATTATCATAAACGCCCGGATCAGTGCGAGACCGGGCGTTTTTCTTTTTTAAAAATCGTAACGAATTGCACTATTGTATCTCAAACTGTATATTGTAAAAATTACAATTTACACGATAGGAGAAATTACTATGAAATGCAATGTTGGAAAAACAGACAAAATCGTCCGCTGGATCATCGGTATCGTAGCCATTGCGTTGGGTGTTTACTTTAAAAATTGGTGGGGCGCTGTAGGATTAATTCCGATCGTTACTGCCTCAATCAGTCTCTGCCCCATATATGCAATATTTGGTTTGTCCACCTGCAAAATTGAAGAAAAAAAAGCGGAATAATCGATCAGATTTTCCAGACTTTTAAATCTTCAGCCAGTTCAACCACACAATTCGAAGGAACGTTTATCGCATCGATGATCGTTATTTTTTCTGTTTCCGGAGAAAGGTGCGATAAAATCGTAACTTTGGGTCGACATTTATCCAATAATTGTGAAATTTTAATAGGTGATAAATGACCATTAGCGGATTCTTCATTGGTACTGGATAATTCCGTTAGAAGAACGTCTACGCCATCCGCTGCTTCAAATAATTCATCAGATAAATCAGTATCTCCGGTATAAAGTAATGTTTTACCTGTCGAATCCTCAAATCGGTACATCAAACTCTGATCGGCATGATTACCTTGATAAACCACCAGGTTAAATGAGTCGAAATTGTATTTTCCATGCATTAAACAATGACATTGATATTTGTATTTATTATGAATAATCCACTGATTGAATAAATCCTCAAAGCCGGTAATAATTTTCTGAAGATCGTCATGACCAAAAAGCAACAATTCACCCTTGCCCCTGTTTGGTTGAGAATATTTTCGGGTAAATAAAACCGGTAAAAGATCTGCCAGGTGATCGATGTGTAAATGGCTGTAAAATATTTTGGATATATCCCAGATGGAATAACCACCTTTGATCAACTGCCGGAGAGTCCCGGAACCTGTATCAAGTAACACAGATTCCGATCCAATTTCCAGCAAATATCCGGAATTATTACGATTCACCATTGGAATATAGTATCCTGATCCTAAGACTGTTAGTTTCATACAAGTTCCTAATAAATAAAATAATACGAAAACCGTAATGCTCGGTCGGTTTCATAATGTTTTTCAAACAGATGCGTCATCGAGAACTCAACACTTGACGCAGATGTAAAGGCAATCCTGGTTCCAATATTTATTGTTCCCGATCGAAAAATGTCATCGATTTCCGCAATTAAAAGAATCCTTCTCAACACCTGCTGTTCATAGGCAATAAACATATAGGCATTATCGAGCTGAGTATGTTTATCAATACGATTTGTACCTAAACCAACATAGGTGGTACCATTTCCTAATAACCATTTATATCCATCAAACATGCTCTTTCCTGCCACAAGATATAATCCACGTGGATCACCCCATTTTTCAATAAGACTTCCAGATGTATCATAGCTGACGGTTTTTAGTTTTGTGCTGGCAAAACCAATTGCGGTCGATGGATACCATTTATCTTCATTCCAGAATCGGAATTTGACTGAAACCTGTGGAACTTCAACACCAAGATCCTGGTTACCTAAGACATGATTAAACATAAAGGATGCACCCACATCGAGTCGATTCCAAAATCCAATTGAAGAACTAACAGATAGATTACCGGTTACATTTGTCCGAAAGTCCAAATGAAAATGACGACGATCCAGAGTATAAGTGGTCGGAATACTAATCAGATCTCGAACTCGCATTGGAAATTCCGATACAACAGCTATCTTTTCACTGGCTAACTCTCCCTGGATATATTGGGAACCTGCTACCCGCTTTGCGCCAATTAACCTCTTCTGCCAATAATCTGTATTGAAGTGTGTATATTTTACACCGTCACTCGAACTGGCATGCACCATCTGATGATCATCGGTATAAATCCCAACATGACTGACTCCACTACCAAATGTATTAAAAAACAGTAAATCACCGGGTCGTGCATTGTCAACCGCGATTGTTTTTCCGACATTATATTGTTCCCTGCTCGTGCGGGGCAACATGATTCCTTGTTCTTTGTATACCAATGATGTAAGTCCTGAACAATCCAGGCCCGCAGCTGTCGTACCACCCCAGACATAGGGTGTTCCGAGATATTTCCGAGTGGATTTCTCGAGTTTATCTTCATCAACTCGATCTATGGTGCCGGCAGTTTTAAATGTGGCACACTGCATTGCGAACAAAGCCATTGCCAAAATAATCAATACTTTAATACTTTGTCTTTTCATTAAATTCCCCAGACTATTTTGAAATTGGTAATGATATCCAATTGTATACTCTAAATTTTCGACCCTTTATTATTCCTAACTGATATTTTCATGACCTAAAGTTATACTTCAAATTTAAACAATGAATAATTTCTGCATTTTCAGGATAGTTCTCCTTATATCACCTAAAGTACATATTTAAATATTCAACATGTTAAATGGAAAGCCGCGGCGACTATTTTAGACTGTATTATACTATTATATTTCTCAATAGCCTTCACTGTTTTTTCTACGATACACTTAATTCTTTTATCGTTCATTTCCGATATTACCTTTTCGTCAACTTTCAGCATTCCAAATTTTCCGGTACCAATGATCAGGCATTCAATTATAGATAGTGGAATATCACTGATATCATCTAAAATTAACCGATGTCCTTCCTTTCGTCGCCAATTCTGAATAATCTTATCGGGCAGAATAATCAAATCACGATGATAGGATTTACCATCAATGACCATTTCTCCAAATTTATAATGATCAATGCTTCTCATTTATTTTTCAATAACACGATAATTGTAATTTTCACCCTTCTTGAAACGAGTCACCTTTCCGTTTTCATCAAACTCAAATACTACCTTTTGACCATAGCCGTTTTTATCGGTAATCCGGAATGTGTGTGGCTCAGTAGGGGTCAACTCGGACAAACTGTATTTCGGATCATCTTCCGGTGGATAATCGTAGGAATAAATAACAAGTTTTCCATTAAGTATCATAACATCGTAATCCCATGACCAAGGATCACGATATTTGCCGACATATCTTTGCCATACGGAATCAGGCTTTGTTTCAGGCAATTTTTCATCATTATAGGCTTTTATAAGCGCCGGCCCGATAAGATCAAAGGCTTTATAAATGTATTCACTCGGTGACGCATCATCGGAATTAAACATGATAATAAATGCAATTTTTTCATCAGGACAGAAGGATATTTGCGTCCGATATCCACCGACCCAGCCACCGTGTCCCACTATTGTCCTATCACCCTTCTTGCGTACTCCCCAACCGAGTCCCCAGCCACTTTCCCAACTTGGTTGAAGCCATTGCACACGTTGCATTTCATTCAGTGTTGACTTTTTTATTAATACTTTACCGTCCGTTGATTTTCCCGAAAATTGAAATGACGCCCACTTTGCCAAATCTTCAACCGTCGAAGATATATTCGCTGCAGGTGTTAATCCTTTGGAATCGGTAAATGACGTAAATTTATGACTTCCATCAGGTAAACGACGACCGTATGCAGTTGCAAGTTCTTTTTTTATTTTTTTATTTTTTAGAATATCAACACAGGTATTATTCATTGTTAAAGGTTTAAGAATATTTAACTCAATATAATCTTCATATTTTTGGCTGGATGCTGCTTCGACTATATAACCCAACAATGACATCGCCAGATTTGAGTAATTCCATTTTGTCTCGGTCGGATATATCATTTCCTGATCAGGCAGCGTTTCAATAATCTGTTTCACAGTCGGAAATTCATGGTCGGTCCAGTAAGGAAATGCCGCTTCTGCGGGTAAACCTGATGTATGGGTTAATAAATGCCAGATTGTAATTTCTGGATCCTCATCAAATTCAGTTTTAATGTCAAACCATGGTAAATACTTTTTTATAGGATCATCCAATCGAATTTTTCCGGCATCCCGCAACTGCATAATTGCGGTACTTGTAAATGTTTTTGTAATAGAGGCAATCCGATAAACAGTTTTTGAAGTGGCAGGTATTTGTTTTTCAATATCGCTGTATCCATAACCGTTACAATATATCAAATCTTTATCATACACTATTGAAAAAGAACATCCGGTTATTCCCCGATACTCCATCTTGGCTTTAAGCCACGTTTCGTACAATAGGATTGATGATTTCAGAGATTCATCCTCAGGCATTTCCAAAGCAGACAAAGATCCGATCATTAAAATTACCAAAAAAATTAACTGCCATTTTCGCATTGGTTTATCTTCTCCTATTACAGTATTCACATTTACTTTAAAATAGGTGAATAAAATGCTTTTTTCAATATTTTTAATTGTCAAAAAAGCGAAATGAATGTATATTTACTCGCTTTTTAAAAGTGATGCGCCCATAGCCCAATTGGATAGAGCGTCTGGCTACGGACCAGAAGGTTGGGGGTTCGAATCCTCCTGGGCGTACGTAAAAGCCCCGAATTAATCGGGGCTTTTTATTTATTGATTATAACCATTACAATTTGCTATAGTTTTCCAGATTTTGTTGATTTTGTATAATCAGAGTTGTGTTCGATTAATCGTCGGTTTATATCAGATGTCTGACCAATATAATACCGGTCTTTAACAGAACTGTATAGAATATAAACTGTGACTGACATGATTAGTCGGGGTGAGAGGATTTGAACCTCCGGCCTCTTCGTCCCGAACGAAGCGCGCTAACCGGGCTGCGCTACACCCCGAATATTGATAAGTATCAAAAAAGCGTTCCAAATTTAGACTATCGGAACTTTATTCCAAAGTAAATTTCTTAGACCGGTTTGATAAAAATACTCGATAAGCTTGAACCCGTAAGACATATCGCTGTAACAAGTATTCCAGCGATGATTACGCCAATAATATTGGCGATCATAAATTTTTTAAAATTCAGACCAATAAGAAAAGCAGCTACAGCGCCAGTATAAACACCTGAACCCGGAAGAGGAATTCCGATGAAGACCGCCACCGCCCACTCGCCATATTTTTCAACTCCTTCTGAAATTCGTTGTTGTATTTTTTGAACATAACCATTCCAGAGTTTTTCGATCGGTCCAAATATACACATCAATTTTATTATCCATTCTAAAAATACATAAATTAGAATACCAATTATTATATTCGCGATTATGCAAATCAGAAACACCTGAAACCAGTGAAATTCTGTTCCAAAAATACCATACGGTATGGATGCTCTTAATTCCAATGTTGGAATAAATGTAATCGCGATCATTTTCAAGATTTCTATCATTGTTTCTCCGATTTTAAAACCACAAGTAACTATTTAAAAACAATTTAATAAATCTCAGTGTATCAAGCACATTATTGATGGAACTACCGAATTTATTATATATTGTCGGAATCGATAATTCACAATAATTAATATTCGAATTAAGCATTTTAATCAGAAATTCACTTTCAAACTGAAATCCGTCATTATCAAATATATCCGGATTGATATTTATTAATTTTACAAGTCGATAACCACATTGACTGTCATGAATTCGCTTTCCGGTCCTGATAGATATCATGAAGGATGTTATACTATTCGATAGTATGCGGTGAAACGGCATATCCGTTCTTAGAAATGATCGTTTACCAAGAATCATATCAGAGTCATATTTCTCTCTTAAGCCTATAAATTCAACTATTTTTTCTGGGTTATGTTGCATATCGGCATCAATAAATATTCCATACTGAAATCCAGCTTCTTTTGCACATCGGATTCCGGTTTTAATAGCAGCCCCTTTTCCCATATTGAATTTATGTTGAATTAACAGTACGGATTTATATTTAGTAATGATCGACACACTACCGTCAGTTGAGCCATCATCAACAACAATAATCTGCAGATCCGGAACGATTCGATGTATGGATATCACGACGTCAAACAGGGTCTCGTGGGCATTATATGCAGGAACAATAGCACAGTACTTATTAATGTTTTTAACCTTCTTCATTGGAACAAAAGTTAGATTTATTTTGGCTATATATCAACCGGAGTTTTAAGGGTAAAATTTATTCTCAAAAAATATTGCATAAAGAGTTATTCTGCTTTAAATTTCACCGCTTTTTAAGAATGCGAGAGTAGCTCAGCTGGTAGAGCTCCACGTTGCCAACGTGGTTGTCGCGGGTTCGAGTCCCGTCTCTCGCTCACATAATAAACAATACTTTTCGAAAATACAGTTCACTATCATTCACCATTTTAATAATATATTCACCGTTGGCACAGTTATTTCCCGAATTATCCTTCCCATTCCAAGGCATGATATAGTCACCTGCTGGTTTTCTTTCATTAACCAGGACTACAAGCAGATTTCCTGTCAAATCAAATACTGATAATTTGATTAGTGCGTTACTTGAAACCGAAAACCTGATATTTGTACTGTTGTTAAAGGGGTTTGGGTAATTTGTCAGAAGTTCACACTTTTCTGGAACGGTAAATGCAATTGAATTCACATAGTAATTCGCAATAAAATCGTAGGGATCATCAACGGTACCAATACCTTCACTCACGGAAAAAACAATCGAGTTCGTGCAATCCAACACACTGTCAATTCCGGCATTATATAGTTTAAAAGTCACCGTTTCACTATTGGTGTTACTACGAACCATCAGGAAAAAAAGCTGATTACCCTGGCTTTCTATCGTAGTATCAACTCCGCAACATTCACCATTTATAAAAGCAGCAATGACATTTTCCGGATTTGTTGATTCAAAACCATTTATTAGAGCAATTCCGGTCACGGTCATGACATATTCATAATCATTATAGTTGACATTCCAATCCTGAGGAACCTGTGAAAATAGAAAGCTGGGAAAAATCACAATTAAAATCGCAGCGATTGAGCCCGGATGGTTTTTTACAATCCGGGCCCAAATCGACAAACCTTTTATTTTTTTCATACTTTTCATGTCTAATTATTTCATTAAAACCATTTTGCGAACTTTATGAAAATTATTCGACTGCATCATCACAAGGTAAACACCGGATGTCACATTGCGCCCGTAATTATCCTTGCCATCCCATTGAATATAACGATAGCCTGCCGTCAAATCTCTATTTGTTAATATTTTCACTTGCTGGCCTAATAAGTTATAAATGATAATGTTGACATGACTGTCTTCTGGAAGACCAAAGCCAATATTGGTCACCGGATTGAAGGGATTCGGAAAATTCTGAGCCAGCGAGTATACATCTGGAACGTATCCTTTATCACCAATCTGAAGGGCCGCTTTCGTCAGGAAATGCGGTTCTACCGGATTCCCAAAGATGGCATTATCCATAAAGGGAATAGTCTCCATACTCCGATATTCAATATCTTTGTCAGCATCCCAGATTTTAAATTCAATTATGTCATCGGACTTTCCATAAACCATCAGGAAAACAGCATATCGGTCAATCTGAGGTATGTATTCGACTCTTGATACTCCCCGGACTTCCCTGCCAACAACCGCAGCAACAGCATCTGCTGGATCATATTTTCCACTATCCGGTTCAAATATTGCCGTAATTGTCATATTTGACTGATATTTATACCGGTCAACACTCCACGGTAATTCGGGTAGCGAATCAGAGTCAGTTCTCTTCGCCAGCAATAATTGCGAACCATAACTCTCTAAGCTTACATTTGGATAAATCAATGTATCCTTGTTAGTTGATCGTATCATATAGCCGCTACCGGCATACATCCGATTCAAACTTCCCAGCCATCCGATGTTGTCAACATACTGAGCAAAGCTGGTCTGATTCTTGATAAGATCATTGCTCTGACTGTTTAATGTTACCATCGCTTCGTTGATGTTCAGATTTCTATCCGGAATATAACTGATCCAATTCCAACCTTGGTTCAAGGTTATTGGTGTTTCTGCAGGGTCAACTTTATAACCGACATGAATCAGGTTTCCTTTGTTGGAAATGTCCGTCATATACATAGACCTGTTATTCAGGCTGGTTAATGTTCCAACCCAGCCGGCTTCATCTGAATACTGAGCATAAGCATTCTGAGCGACTATCCGATCACCCGGTTCAGAAACCAGGTTGTCTAATACAGCAGCAACGGACATATCATCGGTATCCAGATTCAGTGATAACCATGTAAAACCTTTATTAATGACTAAATCCTGACCAACAGCGCCAGTTGCATTCAAAACAACCGGTTTAACCGGTGTTCCAATATTACTGTTAGCAATAAAGGTTATCATCGTATCAACTTGCCAATACTCTTCACAATCGGTACGATCCCAGAGATGGAATTCAAGTTCTTCGCCGGACCACTGATTGCTGTGAACTGTTAAATAGGCAATGTAATCATTAACAACTACTTTTCCGGTATCATCCCTGGCTATAACATGCATAAGATCAGCAACTCCACGGCATTCTCCGTTGATGAATGCGCCTACCCGATCGTAAATATCTTCAGATTTACTACCAAGCACGGCAAGATTGGCTGTAATGTTCATGGAATACTCGTATTGTGCTGCATCAAAGTCCCAAACCGGATACGGACA
>Ga0268281_1001469_pt1 | contig 13576 bp, 9 predicted proteins | sample saktaG_10_FD_190134 | JGI IMG/M metagenome (GOLD analysis project Ga0268281, IMG submission 190134) | Saline water microbial communities from Sakinaw Lake, British Columbia, Canada - sak_2011_5_24_50m | ecosystem: Environmental > Aquatic > Non-marine Saline and Alkaline > Saline ... | reverse complement strand
TTATGGTTAATTTTATATACTTTATTATTTTTCTTATTAAGACGATAGGGAGTTAGTTTATGTCCTTGGGGACAGAGGTAATAATCATCTTGGTAAGTAAAACGTTCTTTGGCAAATAAAGAAGGTTCTTTCTTGGTGACTTGTCTTTGGGAAGGGACAATGACCTTGATCTCTTGATTGTCTATTTTTTCTAAATCATCGGTTGAGGCATAACCACAATCAGCTACCGCTATCTCGCACTTTTTACCCAAGGTGTGGTTAGCCTGATTAATCTGGGAAGCAAACTGATTAAGGTCATTATTCTCACTTACTACATCGACAGATAAGATGAGGCCTTTCTTTTTATCTACTGTACTCTGGAAGTTAAAGCCGGCATAAAAGTTTTTTCCTTTTTTTATGCTGGTACATTCAGGGTCAGTGGTATTAAAGGATTCTTCTTCTTTTAATTCTTGCAGGATACCTTTAATCTTGGACTTTAAGGTCTTTTGGTCTTTTAACTCTTCATCCATGGCAACTAAAGAACCTTGTTCGGCCTCATCAATAGCATCACATTGGGTGAGGATATCAGAGATACGCTCATCGATATGCTTTAGAGCTTTTTGAGCTTTTTTCTTGGTCCAGGTATTATTGATTGAGGCATTGGCTCTTATTTTAGTACCATCTAAAAAGAGGGTATTACCTTCGATAAGGTTGAGCTTTATACAGATTCTAGCACACTGTTTTAGAACCTGGGCTAAAGCCTCTTTATTCTTTCTCCGGAATTCGGCTATAGTCTTATGGTCTGGCTTTAAGCCGGAGGTAAGCCAGATAAAGGAGAGGTTGTGATAGGTAGCCCTTTCTAGTTTTCGGGAACTGCGGATACCGTAGGAGTATCCGTAGACTAAGAGTTTTAACATAGCCTGGGGATGGTATTCGGAATTACCTACTTTATCAGGATCAAGGGTAATTCCTAAGTCTCTAAAATCAAGTGCTCCTACGAAGGCATCATAGGCACGTACCGGATCATCAGGGGCTATATAGTCTTCCATGCTTTCAAGGAAGAGATTTATTTGGTTACGATTACCATAGCGATAAGCCATAATAGTTTTTCCTTTCTTGGATGATTATTATGCTAATATTATAGCATAAAAATGGCTATAAGTCTTGCTAAATAAGGGTTTTATTTGATTTTTATTAATATTTTTTAATTCCTTAATTGTACGCGAACGAGGTAATTGTGACACAGCCTCGAAAGCGGGAATCTATCTCTCTTTCTGTCATTGCGAGACCTGATTTATCAGGGCGCGGCAATCCCAATTAACCTCGACTGGCGGGAATGGAAAGAACAGAGGATAATGATTACTATTAAATAATAAAAATCGAATATTTTTCCAAGAAAGAAGGATTTTGTAAGCCTTTTGTCGTATTAATATTAAGTTATAGAAAAAGTAAAAAAGAATAATATTTTTTACCGTCCCCCGATACAGATAAAATGACAAAGGAGGAATGATGGCGAGCATAACTATTAAAGAATCTATTATTGATTACGCGAAAGATAAATATTATTTTCATATTAATGATATAAAAAGATATTTCACTGAAAAGGGAATTAAATTCGAAGAAGATACTTTAAAAAAATATCTTTACTTCCTTAAAAAAAATGAAGTTATATATCCTGCAGGCAGAGGATGGTATTCTAATATTCAAAAAGAATTTGAGCTGAATATAGAACCTACTGAAAAAATTGTAAAATTATTAATAGAAAAATTTCCACTTCTTGAATTTTCTTGCTGGAGAACCGAACAACTAAAAGGATTCTTCCATCATTTACCCAGCCAATTTATAACTTTTATCTATGCTGATAAAGATTTTCTATCTACTCTAAGAGATTTCTTAACCGAAAATGATTATAATATCTATTTTAATCCTTCTAAAATTGAAGCAGAAAAATTTATAGAATTAAAAATAAAAACTATTATATTAAGACCCTCTGTTTCTTCTCGCACTTCTAAAGAAAAAAATCTAACAAAGATAGAAAAAATAATTGTTGATTTATTTATGGAAATGAAAAAGATTAGTCTTATGGATAAAGATGAATATATAAAAATTATTTCTAACATAATCCTTAATTACCGGATCAATATGGCAGAAATGCTCGATTATGCCCATAATAGAAAAATAAAGGACGAAATAAAAAACTTATTTATAGAAATTAATAAAATCCACTAATGAGACATTATGCTAAAATGTCGCATTAGTGGATTTATGGATGGCAAATGATAAAAAAGAAATGTTTTTTAAAATAATTAGATGTAGACCTTCCAGACGACCTTAATATCATAAATAAATTAAAAGTAATTTCTCCCGAGAGCTTTTATTTGTGGGCGGTAGCTACTAATTTAATATAGTAAAAGATTCGCAAAAAATGATAGTAATAGTTTCTGTATGGAGTGAAATATGAAAAAGGATAAAAAAAACTAAAAAAAATCAAACTTTTTTCAATTATTTGAAATTATTTTCACAATTATTGCCATACAGTAGTCACAGCACTGTGATATAATTATAAAAATGCTCATTTATATTCCCTCTCCCCTAGAGGGAGAGGGTTAGGGTGAGGGAAACATTAATTACATATTACATATTTCTTAAAAAAGAAGGATTTCACAAACCTTTTGTCGTATTAACATTAAGATGTAGAAAAATTAAAAAAGATTATTTTTTTTCGCTCCCCGGTGGCGGTTTAATAAATTAAATATAGTTATAAATTATTGAAGTGTAACAAAGTGCCAGTATACTATAGCTAAATAATTCGGTTTTTTAGCAAAAAATCTAGAGGTGGGCTATCCGTGTACGGTGTCCACTGCGAAGTGAAAATGATTAAAAAATGAAAAGGAGTTGTAATGTTTGAGCAAACTTTTAAGAATATTGATGACATCCTACGCAAGGATGCCGGGTGCAGCAGCGAGCTGGATTACGTGGAGCAGACTTCATGGATTCTTTTCCTGAAATATTTGGATGATCTTGAAAAGGATAAGAATACTGCGGCCAAGCTGATGGGGAAGACTTATACAAGTATAATAAGCCCGGAGTATCGTTGGGAAGTTTGGGCTTTTCCTAAAAATAAGGAAGGTAAACTTGATTACCACAAGGCCCTCACTGGTGATGATCTCAAAGACTTTGTTGACCTTAAGCTGGTTCCCTATCTGAAAAAGTTTAAAATCAATGCTGAAAGTGCCGACACACTCGAATATAAGATTGGCGAGATATTTAGTGAGCTTAAAAATAAAATCCAGAGCGGTTATAACCTTCGCGAAGTCATCAATTTGATTGACCAACTACGTTTTCGTTCCCATGCTGAAAAACACGAGATGTCACACCTGTATGAAGACAAGATCAAGAACATGGGCAACGCGGGAAGGAACGGAGGCGAATATTACACGCCTCGACCGCTTATTAAGACAATCGTGAAAATTGTTTCACCTGAAATTGGAAATAAAATATATGATGGTGCATTAGGATCGGCAGGATTCTTGTGCGAATCCTTTGAATATCTCAAAACCAGCAAGAACCTGACTACCAAAGACGCCGAAACTCTCCAGAAAAAAACTTTTTATGGTAAAGAAAAGAAATCGCTTGCGTACATTATCGGAATAATGAACATGATATTTCACGGTATTGAAGCGCCGAATGTCGTGCATACCAATACTCTGACCGAGAATCTTTTTGACATTCAGGAAAAAGACCGGTATGATGTCATCCTTGCCAATCCTCCATTTGGTGGAAAAGAACGTGCCGAGGTACAGCAAAATTTCCCCATAAAAACAGGCGAGACCGCATTTCTTTTTCTTCAACATTTTATCAAGATTTTAAAAGCCGGTGGTCGTGCTGGTATCGTTATAAAAAATACCTTTCTTTCCAACACCGACAATGCTTCTACCAGTTTGCGTAAACTTCTGCTGGAAAGCTGTAATTTGCATACGGTGCTTGATTTGCCGGGTGGAACCTTCTCTGGCGCGGGTGTTAAAACAGTGGTACTCTTTTTCGAAAAGGGCGTACCAACGTGCAAAGTTTGGTTTTATCAGCTAAATCTTGGCCGCAACCTCGGTAAAACTAATCCGCTTAACGAAAACGATCTGTCAGAATTTGTAAAACTTCAAAAGAATAAAACCGATTCAGAAAATTCTTGGTCAGTGAATGTTGATGATGTGGATAAAACCACGTTCGATCTGTCGGTAAAGAATCCGCATAGAAAAAATGAAACAGCACTACGCGAGCCTAAGCAGATTCTAGATGAGATGAAAGAGCTTGATGGTCAGAGTGCAGAAATATTGAAAACGATTCGAGGATTGGTATGAAACAGAGGTGGGAAGAGAAGAAATTGGGAGAAATTTGTGATAAAGCATCTTCAAATGTTTCGCAAAATAAATTGGCAAGTGAAGATGGAGATTATCCAATTTATGGAGCAAGAGGATTCATAAAAAATGTAAGTTTCTATCATCAAGATAAAGATTATGTTTCAATAATTAAAGATGGTGCAGGTATCGGTAAAATTGCATTATTGCCAGCGTATTCTTCCGTAATTGGAACACTGCAATATTTAATACCAAAGAAGATTATGGATATTAAATATTTCTACTATCTTGCAAATAGTATTGATTTTTGGAAGTATAAAAACGGAAGCACAATTCCTCATATTTATTTTAAGGATTATGCAGTTGAGCCAATTTTAGTTCCCCCGCTCTCCGAACAAAAAAGACTTGTTAAGGTTTTGGATGGGGTTTTTGAAAAAATAGCCAAAGCAAAAGAAAACGCCGAAAAGAATCTTCAAAACACCCGCGAGCTTTTTAAGTCGTATCTGCAGAGTGTCTTTGCCAATCCGGGAGAAGAGTGGGAAGAGAAAAAGTTGGGGGAAATTATTAAATTAGAATATGGGAAGCCTTTATCTAATTCTAAAAGAAAATCTGATGGCGTATATCCAGTTTACGGTGCAAATGGAGAAAAAGATAGAAGTAACGAGTATTATTATGACAAATACAGTATTATTGTTGGTCGAAAAGGGTCAGCAGGCGAAATCAATCTTACTGAAGAAAGATTTTGGCCTCTTGATGTTACTTATTTCGTTACTTTTGATTTAAAGAAGTACGATTTGTATTTTATCTATTATATTTTGAATCACCTTAAACTACCTAAATTAGCAAAAGGAGTAAAGCCTGGGATAAATCGAAATGAAGTCTATTCTATAGATGTGCATATTCCTACGCTTTCCGAACAAAGGCGTATTGTCGCCAAGCTCGATACGCTTTCAGCCGAAACCAAGAAGCTTGAAGTCAAATATCAACAAAAATTGGACGACCTGGAAGAATTGAAAAAAGCGATATTACAGAAAGCCTTTAAAGGCGAACTTATAGGGGTGCAATTATGAATGAAGCCGAAACCAGGGCGGAATATATTGATCCTAAGCTAAAAGCCAGTGGCTGGGGAGTTATGGAAGACACGAAAGTCTTACGGGAATATCAAATTACTGCTGGCAAGATCCAAACCGGTGGAGGCCGCGCCAAACCGTTAATTGCTGATTATGTGCTTGTTTACAAAAGCTGTAAACTTGCTGTTATTGAAGCCAAAAGTAATGAGCTTGAGGTTGGCGAAGGTGTTGCCCAAGCCAAGAATTATGCTGAAACAATGCATCTTGATACAACTTATACCAGTAACGGCAAAGAGATTTACCAGGTCTGCATGAAGACTGGCAAAGAAGGATTAATTTCTACCTTCCCGTCACCGGATGAGTTATGGAATAAGACTTTCGACACTCAAAACCAATGGCGGGATAAATTTAGTCAAGTACCATTTGAAGATATTGGCGGCACAAAAGATGTACGCTATTATCAGGAAATTGCAGTCAATAATGCAATGGCCGCTATTGCCGATGATAAAACACGTATATTGCTCACAATGGCAACAGGAACAGGCAAAACCTTTGTCGCTTTTCAAATCACATGGAAGCTATATCAAACCCGCTGGAATCTGAAGCGTGACGGATGTCGCAGACCGCGCATTTTGTTTCTTGCCGATAGAAATATTCTTGCCGATCAAGCATTTAACGCCTTTTCAGTATTCCCCGAAGACGCACTGGTACGGATTAACCCCAAAGAGATAAGTAAAAAAGGTAGTGTTCCTACTAACGGCAGCATTTTCTTTACTATCTTTCAGACTTTTATGAGTGGCAAAGACAAAGACGGAAATTCCGCCCCATATTTTGGCGAATACCCGGCAGATTATTTTGATTTTATTATCATAGACGAATGCCATCGCGGCGGTGCCAATGACGAAGGCAACTGGCGTGGGATTCTGGAGTATTTTTCACCCGCTGTTCAACTTGGGCTTACTGCAACCCCTAAACATAAAGACAATGCGGATACTTACCGTTATTTTGGCGAGCCGGTATATATTTATTCACTTAAAGAAGGCGTTAACGATGGTTTTTTAACTCCATTCAAGGTTAAACGGATTAAGACGACGATTGACGAGTATGTTTACACCTCGGACGACCAGATTATCGAAGGCGAAGTAGAAGTAGGGAAAATTTATATAGAACCGGATTTTAACAAAATTATAGAGATCAAAGAGCGTAAAGCTAAGCGGGTGCAGATATTTCTCTCTGAAATCAATCAGAGTGAAAAGGCTATTGTTTTTTGTGCCACGCAGGATCATGCGCTGGCAGTGCGGGATTTAGTCAATCAATATAAGAAAAGCAAGGAGCCGAATTATTGCGTGCGCGTTACCGCAAATGATGGTGCCCTGGGTGATCAGTATTTACGAGAGTTTCAGGATAATGAAAAAACCATCCCGACGATTCTAACCACTTCGCAAAAACTTTCAACAGGCGTGGATGCCCGGAATATTCGCAATATCATCCTTATGCGCCCAGTTAATTCTATGATTGAATTTAAGCAGATAATCGGCCGTGGCACACGTTTATTTGATGGGAAAGAGTATTTTACCCTTTATGATTTTGTGGATGCCTATCATCATTTTGCAGACCCAGAATGGGATGGCGAGCCAATATTAGAAGTCTGTCCTAAGTGTGGTCAAGACCCGTGTGTATGTGAGAAAAAACCACCTCAACTTTGCCCCGTTTGTGGCAAGTGTCCTTGTGTTTGTAAAAAAGAGCCTCCGGGAATTTGTCCGATATGTGGCCAGAGCCCCTGTGTATGCATTAAAAAAGTAAAAATAAAACTTCGCGATGGAAAAGAACGTGAGATTCAACACATGATTTCAACATCTTTTTGGAGCGCTGATGGTAAACCGATTTCATCGGAAGAGTTTTTAAAAGGCCTATTTGGTACTCTGCCGGAATTTTTCAAAAGTGAAGATGAACTTCGCAAGATTTGGTCTAACCCGATTACCCGAAAGACATTACTTGAAAAACTCTTAGATGCCGGATATGGAAAAGCTGAACTGGCTGATTTACAAAAGTTGATTAATGCTGAAAACAGCGACTTGTTTGATGTACTTGAATATATTTCTTTTGCTATAAAACCAATTACACGAGAAATGCGGGTTGCGCAAGCGCAGGCAAAGATTTTTCGAAAGTTGGACAATAAACAAAAGGAGTTTCTAGAATTCGTACTTTCTAAATACATTGAAACCGGTGTCGAGGAGCTTGATCAGGAAAAACTGCCCGCTCTTCTTACGCTGAAATATCAGGCTATCATGGACGCGGAAGAAATACTCGGTGGAGTTGATAACATCCGTAATATATTTATTGGATTTCAAAAGTATTTGTATGAAAAAGCAGTGGCGTAATTTTTAAAAGAATATAAGGGGTCAGGTTTTGGAAGGGACAGGAGACGGCTTTCTGTTCCTATATACGTATAAATATGGATATTAATATTTAAGGCAAAGGTAAAATTATATGAATAAAAAAATAGATGAAAAAAATATAATTTATGAAAACCCTACTTTTAGTAAAGTTAATTCAGTTATCAAATTTATTTTAGGACTTTTAATATGGTTCCCATTTATTTTTAAATATTTAATGGGATTTTTAAAAAATATAGAATTCATATCTAATGCATTATCAAAAGAAGAATTGATTGTAATAGTGGCTTATAAAAATGCAATTTATGCTTTAATTATAATTTTATCAGCATTGATATTTAAGGGGAAAAATAAAATAGCTTTCATTTTTTGGTATATATTATATATCTTAGGTTTTCCTGTTGTAGTTATTTTTAGAATTCTAAAAATTCTATTTAAAAACATCCTCCCTATTTCTATAAGAATATGGAGCATAATTTGTGAAAAATTAAATAATCTTAAAAAACTTCATGTTCAATTCTATATTTTATTATTGAATATTTTATGTTTTTACTCAATAAAATATTTTTATTCTATATGGATAATTTATGTAACTATGGTATTATTGTTTTTTCTTTTAATGGCACATTTATATTATTTATTCTCTTTAACAATGGACCCTTTGGTTATAGCTAATAAATTTTACCTTTTTATTTTTAATGAAACGTGGAACTATATCAAAAAAAACGGTTTTACTAAAAAGGTAAAAAATAAAGATGTTGAGAAGGAAAAAGATACTTTAAGAACACAGATAAAAATGTATGGGAAAATATACAATTTTTTGTTTAACAAAGCAGAAAAGAGTTATAGTAAACAAGCAATATTGCGATCATTTATCGTTTTATTTTTTATTTCATTATCTCTTACAATTATAGTTTTTTCGGTTGAATATTATGCTTTAATAAAAATAAATAGTAATAATTTTATTATATTTGGAGATAATAATTTTTTTAACTGTCTGTTTTATAGCATTTCTAATCTTTCAACTATTAATTCAGAAATATTTTCCCCTCAGTCTAATCTAGCCATGTTGATTATCATAGTACAAGCTTTTATTGGAATATTTATCTTTTACATTTTTATAACGTCATTTACGGCTCTTTCTCCTGAAGTATTTAAGGAATCCCCTATGATTAAAAAAAAGATATTTGATAAGTATAATGGAATAAAAGATTTTTTAAATAGCTTATCTACTAAAGAATTAAATATAAGTTTAGAAGAATTAATTAAAGAAAAAATGATAGATCTAAAACATAACAATATAGATAAATAAAACATAAACCGAACAGAATAATATATAAAATGGAATTTAAAATATAAATTATTAATAACGAAGAGACTTAAAAAGAATACCTCGTAAAATGGAAAATTATACTATAGAAAAAATAGGATATGTTGTTCCATTTTAATTAAAAATATTGATGGTGAAGAGGGAAAGTGATATTGCAACACCAAACTCCATAAAATCTTTTTCTGATTCGGTGAGAAATAAAATGAGTGAGTATGATTATATAAATTACTGGCTGGATACTATAAAGAAAATTACAGAAAGTATGAAATTACCCCGAAGAGCTATACAAAATATTAATAAAAAACTTCCCAATTTTTCTAATAATTTTAGTGAAATATTAAAAAAATTACCAAAAGAATTACATGAAATACAGATATATTTAATAGATAAAGGATGGTACCTTTCCGGAGATATATCAATAAATATCTCCAGAAAAATTATAAATTTAATTGAAAATAAAAAAGATAATGAAATTGAAATATTTATGCAAAATTTTACCAAATCTAAGACAACTATAGTTGAACGAAAACTTATCAAATATTGGCCAAAAAGGGCAAGGATTATAAGAGAATCTTTTTGTGCTCATCAGAAAGAATTGTATTCTCTCAGTATCCCAGTTTTTTTAATTCAAGCAGACGGTATCTGTTATGATATTCTTGGAGTATTACTTTACAGTAAAGACAAAAAAGGTATACCAAAAACAAACGAAAAACTAAACGAAGAGATAGATAAGGCGAAAGTTGGAGATACCAAACTTAAGTTTGATCCACTTTTAGATATATTTTTAAATTTTTTACGTTTCCCTACCAGTATCAACAAAACTGTTGTCTTTAATGAATATGAAAATAAGCAAAAAAATAATTCTGCATTTGGATTATTTAACCGACATTTAATTTTACATGGAAAGGATACTAGTTACCCTACGCAGGCAAACAGCTTAAGAGCAATCTCAATTCTTGATTATTTAATTTTTCTAAAAGAAACGCTAGAAAATCACATTAAAATAGCAACTGAATTTAGGGGGACATTAGATAATAAAAATGTCCAATGAATAATCAAAAAGCTTGGTATTGTTATAGATAGACGTCCTAAAGGAAGACTTCGTAAAATGGAAAGCTAAACCATAGAAAAAACAGGACATAAATAAAACAGGGGACGGTTCTTCGTTTGATAATACCCCAGTAAGCAATAGGAGAACACATCCTATTTTCTTAAATAGGGAAGGCGTACCAAGAAAATAATCCGGTAACTTTTGGGTTGTTCTGGAAGAAAAGAGAAGAGAGATAATAAAAGAGTGGATTGAGTCCGGAAGGATTGAAGCGTGATAAAAAACCGTTAATCGTGCTCAGCAAATAAGTAACTTTTTTAACGAGGTAATCCCACATTTGATTTTTTAAGAGAAATTAAGTATAATATATACTACAATGTTAAAAAATATTATTAAAAAACAATTAAAATTTATATTCAAATCACTTCAGTATTCCTTCGAATAGCCATCCCGGCTACAACATTTTTTACTTATTTTATCAATCTTACGTTGTCACACTTAACCGCAGCGTCAATATTTATACTGTAATTAATTACAATATAGTAAACGACAAACAAAAAACCAATCAAAAATTCCAACAGTTATTTGGCAAAAAAAACAAAAAAGGGAGGTAACTAAATTCTTATAATTAAACACAATTATTTTTTATGAATTGTTTTATTAGAATAACCTATGAAACATTAAATCATCTTAATATGAAATATTTTTACTTGGTAAAATTAAAAAAAGGAGTTGGTATTATCTTAGGAATTAAACAGCAAATAGAGCAGGATGAATGGATAGAAGCTTTGGAAAGAACAAGAGAAAGATTGGAAGAAGATCCAGAGTATCGAAAAAGGATAATTTGTTTGAAGAACAAAACTCAAGAGGAGATCAAAAAGAAGATTGCGGGGAAGAAAGTGGCAGTATCCTGGAGTGGTGGTAAAGATTCTATTGTTTTAAAACATCTATGTCAGCAGATCGGCATCAATCGAACCTTCTGGGTTAGAAGTAATCTTGAATATCCCGAAGTGGTTAACTGGGCTGATAAACATGGTCCGGATAACCTGGAAGTTGTTAATACCGGTCAGGACTTAAAATGGCTGGTAAAAAATCGGCATATGCTCTTTCCTCAGCATGGAAAAATAGCTTCTATCTGGTACAAGATTGTTCAGAATACCGGGCAGAAGTGGTATTTTGAAGAAAATGAAATCGACATGCTTCTGGTTGGCAGGCGGATAAAAGACGGAAATGACCCCGGCAAAGGTGGTATGAATGTAAATAAACATGGCGTAGTCTATTATTCCCCCATCTATGATTGGAGTCACGAAGATGTAATGGCCTATATAGAGTATTTTAATATCAAGCTGCCACCTTTATATAAATGGGCTAACGGTTTTCAAGTGGGAACCGGCCCCTGGGCTGCCCGAGAACATACCGGTTCTATACAAAAAGGCTGGGAAGAGGTTTACAATATTAACCCCTCAATAGTCGAAAAGGCAGCAAGACATATAACCTCAGCAGCAAGATTTTTAGAAAATTCAGAATAAATAAACAATAGAAAAACAGGGGGACGGTTCTCTGAAAAAAAATAGGGACACATCCCATTTTCTTAAATAGGGAAGGCGTACCAAGACAATAGTCCGGTAACTTTTGGGTTGTCCTGGAAGAAAAGAGGAGAGAAAGAAAAGGAAAGAAGGGGCCAGGTCTCAACATTTGACATTTCTATCTTAAGTGTCAAATGTTGAGACCCCTTTATATCGAGGAGGTTTCTCTCAAAAAGAAGGATTTTAAAATTTTTTGTAAGGATAAATAGGAACTATTTTATATTATATTGTATAATATCTATTATACAAACAAACTATTTATTGTTAAGCTATAGGTAAAAAATGATAAGGAGAAATGACAAATGATAATAGCATTGACCATTCTTAAGATCATCGGCATTATTATCGGAGCATACGCTGTCTTTATGTTGATCATGGCTATTGCCCCCGGTTTCTCGGTTCCCAAACAACCCTTGGGAAAAACCCAGCAAATTCCCAGGGTGGTGGATGCAAAACCATCAGGTGAAAGAAAAGATGTGATTTTTAAAGTCAAAGGAACATCATTAAGCGCATGGCTATATCTACCTAAGAAGTTTTCTGTTCCGGTTCCTTGTATTATTATGGGGCATGGTCTTGGGGCAACCAAGGATGCAGGTTTGGAGTCCTATGCCCTTCGATATCAGGAAGCCGGCTTTGCAGTACTCACATTCGATTACCGACATCTTGGCGAAAGTGAAGGTGAACCTCGACAGCTGATATGGATTCCGTACCAACAAGAAGATTATGCAGCTGCCATTAATTATGCACGAAGTCTTAAAGAGATTGATCCGGCAAGAATTGCTCTATGGGGAACCTCTTTAAGTGGTGGACACGTTATCGTAGCCGCGGCAAGGGATAACAAGATTGCCTGTGTGTCCGCGCAATGTCCATTGCTGGACGGGAGTGCGGGAGGTATGCATATGGTAAAAAAACTAGGTATCTGGTATGTACTGCGGATGACCTTTGGCCACGGATTGCGTGATCTGGTCAGATCCTGGCTCAGCCTTTCCCCCCACAAGATACCCCTTGTAGGAAAACCAGGTAGTATTGCCGTGATGGCTGATTCAGATGCTTGGGACACTTTTAGCAAGCTCATGCCGGATGATTTCATCAACGAAGCTTGTGCCCGCATCATTATTCGAATGGATAAATATGCACCGGTCAAATACGCTGCCAGAGTGCATTGCCCGGTTATGCTTCAGGTATGTGATAAGGATATTTCACTTCCTATGAACATAGTTGAAAAAGCCGAGATGCGACTGGGGAAACTTGCGGAGGTCATCCACTATCCCATCGATCACTTCGATATCTATCTGGGGGAGAATTTTGAGAAAAGCGTAGCCGATCAACTTGATTTTTTCAAAAAACATCTTTCTTAGAAATAAATATATGCAAAAACTAGGAAATAATGGGGTCTATAATTAAAAAAAGCATTTCAAATATGGCAAGCGAAACATCCACTTGTCTTTCCCTTTCTTCACTATTCTTTTTTCTTTTCCGAATCATCAATAATTTCGGCATCAACAATGGTTTCCGCCTGATTTTTTTCTCTTGATCGACTTGTCTGTTTATCTGATGATTCGTCTTCTACCGGTTCTAACGGGACGATAATCCAGGCAATAATATAGGCAATAAAACCTCCCCCTCCGAAGAAGATAGTCAATACTGCTAAAAGTCGGATAATATTAGAGTCAACATTAAAAAATTCGGCAATTCCACCGCATACTCCGGCAATTTTTGTATCTTTTCGAGAGCGATACAATTTTTTCATATTTATTTACCTCCAAATAATTATATTAGTAAATATTAAAATGAATATTCCTTAAAAAGATATTC
>Ga0268281_1001455_pt1 | contig 13646 bp, 13 predicted proteins | sample saktaG_10_FD_190134 | JGI IMG/M metagenome (GOLD analysis project Ga0268281, IMG submission 190134) | Saline water microbial communities from Sakinaw Lake, British Columbia, Canada - sak_2011_5_24_50m | ecosystem: Environmental > Aquatic > Non-marine Saline and Alkaline > Saline ... | reverse complement strand
CATCGGTACGCACCTCGACCGCAGCCGAAAGGCCATCCAGTTTCTCGGTACCGGTATATGAAGGCTGGGGAAGCCTGAATACCACCTGCACAGCCACTGCCACGACTATCACCAGAACAAGCACGATGCTCAGCGATATGATCAGCGCCCTGCCTTTTTTCGATTTCATGTGCCCACCTCCATTAAGTAATCGCCTTTAGATAAGAACAGTATACAGCCTGCCTGGTATCTATGCTTTTGTTTGCCGCAGGGAAGACGTCGAGCATCACGCAGGTGCTTGAGACCAGCAATTTCTGGTAACAGTGTGGGTCGATTTCCGTCATCAGGGCGGCCTGCGGACATCCCACCGGGCTGTTGCAGAACCTGGCGCAAGGATCATTCATCATGCTGCAACCTCCTCTAACTGTAGGTCCGCTAAAGTTTTTCTAGAAACGCACCTTCAGTTTATCAATCTTAGCGCATCCGGTAAACATCGGTGGTTCCCGCTCCACTAAAGAAGGATTCCCGTTGTAATCTTATTTCACCTTATTTCTTAATTTGTTTTCTTTTACAATTGTTAGCTGTACTATTACGTTATATCAAAATTAACCGCCTGAGATGACACAAATATTCAAGAAAACTGTTATTTTTAAACTTTACTTTCGCCAACCTGCTGCCTACAATGTCTCCAGCTATGGGATTAGGAGGTAAGAAATGAACGTTTTCGAGCGTTTGGGAGTGCGGACGCTGATTAATGCGCGTGGGGAGGCAACACGCTTTGGTGGCGCCCTTATGGAACAGGAGACAATTGAAGCCATATCAGAGGCAGCAAGGTACTCTGTGCGTATAGACGAACTGCAAGCTGCTGCCAGTAAAATAATAGCCAGGATAACTGGTGCAGAAGCAGGTTACGTTACATCCGGGGCATCGGCGGCTACCACCTTGGCCACTGCTGCATGCCTGGCAGGCCTTGACATAGCTCGTATGAACCTCCTGCCTGATACGAGCAACATGCCTAACGAGGTTCTTATGGACCACCGTCATCGCCAGGGTTATGACCATGCTATTCGGGCTGCCGGCGCTAAAATAGTAAATGTGGGTATGCCAAATAGCAGGATCATGGCAGATGAGATCCACACAACCAAGAAGTGGGAATTCGAGTCAGCCATCACTGAGCGAACTGTGGCTATGGCATACTACTATGTCCCGCAGATGAATCCGTTGCAGGAGGTTATTAGTCTGGAAGAAGTCATCGATGTAAGCCACAAGTATAATATACCCTTGATAGTGGATGCTGCTGAACAGGTACCACCTGTAGAAAACCTGCGTAAGTTCATTTCTATGGGGGCCACTTTGGTTCTTTATAGTGGAGGCAAGGGCATAAGAGGCCCCCAGAATAGCGGTATACTATGCGGGCCACGTGATCTAATTGCATCTGTTGCGTTACAGAACATGGATACAGCAATGATCAACTTTGATACGTGGGATCCTCCGCCGTCACTCATCCCGAAAGAAAAACTCCGTGGGGTACCGCAACAAGGTATCGGACGCGGCATGAAAGCGAGTAAGGAGGTAATTGTAGGTCTGCTTGTAGCCTTAGAGCGCATGACAGAGAAGAAATCCATTAACGACATAAAGCAGCTTCGCCGGCGGCTAGAACATATTGCCGAGCGTGTTCGGAGTGTCTCTGGAGTAGAGACGGATATAAATGAATTGGTACCAGGCGGTTATCCCCTGCTTATGATCAAGTTGGATCGGGCAACATTGGGTCAAAGCGCCTCCGCAATATCACAAAAGCTGCGAGACAGTGAACTGCGTGTCCTTGTTGTAGATGAGTTGTCATCTATTGATATATTAGTTATCTCATCAATAAATCTGCTAAATGACGAGCAGGCAAACGTTGTAGGGCAACAATTGTTGGTGGCACTTAAAAGTTAGTAGTGCTGACGCTCCGTACGGCCACTATCTACCGGCAGGATGTAAAAGGGAGGCAACTATGGTTGGACTGGCAGAAATTCAAGCAGCGAGGTTAAATATTGCAGATTTCGTTCATCGCACGCCGCTGCTATCCTCACAGACGCTGAACACTTTAACCGGCAAGAAGCTGTGGTTCAAGGCGGAATGTTTTCAAAAAACCGGCTCCTTCAAAGCGCGCGGCGCCAGCAATAAAATCAGGACACTTGCTTCACAAAATGTGAAGGGGGTCATCACCATATCGTCAGGAAACCACGGGCAAGCCGTCGCCTACGCGGCGGGCAGGCTGGGCATGCAGGCTGTAATTATGGTCCCCGACGGCACACCACAGCCCAAGATAGATGCTGCAAGATCGTATGGCGCGGAAGTAATCGTGGGCGGCGACCTTAATAACATCGAACCGATGATTGAAAAGGGTTTTGCTATTGCCGCTGAGAGAAACCTGGAACCCGTACATCCGATTGAGGACCCCCTTATAATCGCCGGACAGGGAACTATAGGTATCGAGCTTCTTGAAGACCTCCCGGATGTTGATATCGTAACCATACCGGTCGGGGGCGGTGGCACGCTCTCTGGAATCGCCGTGGCGCTTAAACAATCCGGTCGCCCTGTAAAGATATTCGGAATAGGAGCGAAAAACGCCTCCAGTATGGATACAAGTTTCCATCATAAAAAGTTGGAGACCCTGCATGATATGGCGGAGTCCATAGCAGAGGGAATCCGCACGCCGATGATAAGCCAGGTGACGCTTGATCACGCGTTGAAATACGTCGATGACATCGTCACGGTGACGGATGATGAAATCATAACAGCCATGAAACTAATCTGGAGCAGACTTAAAATCGTGGTAGAACCATCTGGCGCCGCTTCATTTGCGGCGATCCTCTCTGGCAGGGTCCAGGTACCGGGTAATTCAAAAGCCGTCTGTGTGCTAAGCGGCGGCAACGTCGATTTTAAAAAGGTATCCAAATTGCTTGCAGACTGATACCAGCAGCAAAGCAATGTCCGTTACAAAAAGTACAATTCATGGCATAATTAAAGCTAACGGAAGCGCAGGTTGGGGTTAATTCAGCGTCGCACATTTCTTAAAGGAGTTATAAAACGATGAAACCAAAAGATGCACAGGAGATTTATAACAGGCTTAAGGAAAGAGTGGAAAGCAATAAATTTGCCGTCGACCAAATATATTATGACCTTGCGGCTAAATTGTCCCCATCAGATAAGGAGTTTATGCCTCGCATCATCGCCATGATGGCAAATCACGAGCAGGCGCGTATCATTGCCGCCCTGCCCGATCCCGACCTTCCACCGGGTGCGGGAAGGTCGCTCGATGTTTCAGCCGCATTTGCCTCAAAGCTGAACATGGAGAAGGCGACGGTCGACAAACATATCCACGAACTGTTCGAGAAAGGGTTGCTCTTCCCCACTAAAAAGGGCCCGGCAATGGCTCGTACCTTCCTGCAGCTTCATGACGCTGCGCTCGGCAATTCCAACTATGATGATAAATACGGCAGCATCTTCTATGACCTCTGGGGGGCGCAGGAAGGGTCCATGGCCAAACCGACTACAGAAGACAAACCCCCTCAACAAAGCGAAGGCAGAATCATACCACGCTGGCCGTCAGTCAAGGATGTGCCCGGTCTGCAGACATTTGAAGATGTACATGCCATCCTCAAGGGGCAGGACCTGATCGTTCTGCTGCCTTGCGGATGCAAGCGCTCGCATACCGACCGCTGGTGCGGAGTCCCCCAGGAATCTTGCCTCACCTTCGGCAGGACAGCCCAGTATAACCTAGATAGGCGCATGGGGGAAAAAATCTCTTATGATGAAGCCGTAAAGGTAGTAGAACGCTTCGATAAATTGCCCACTATTCATTGTACTGTCAACCAGCGGGAGGTGACCCAGCTCCTTTGTAACTGCCATTATTGCTGCTGCTTCTTCATGCGCTTTGTTGTTCAAAGCCGCTTTCAGTCGGAGGTTGATCCCGAAAAATGCCTTGGCTGCAAGGTTTGCGTAGAACGGTGCCAGTACAGTGCCAACAGCATGAAAGAATATCCCGGCCTGAAAGGGGAGCAGGCCTATACCGACCCCGAATTATGCCGCGGATGCGGTAGCTGCGTGGTGACCTGCAAAGCCGGTGCTCACACCATGAAGCTGGTGCGTCCACCGGAACACGTACCACAGGCCATGAGTATGTATTGATTTGAAGCGAGCAGTGCCTTCTTTTTTACGTCGGCGTGAGAAGCTAAATTACATGGCGATCCTTAAGATTGCCGCGCTAAGCTCACAATGATGTGGCTGTGATAGAACAAAACGGAAGACATGTCGCTTAAATAAGATTGATTATGGGAGCTTTTCACTGCCCCATTGGGGCCGCATACTATGACGATGACGCCTGCATAGACTGCGGGCTATGCTACGCCAAGGACTCCGCCGAGAAGGTGGAGGCCTCCCGTAAGATCAGGGAATACCTGGTAGTCCATTCGCCCGTTACCGCCCGACCGAGCAAGATAGCTATATGCGGCAAGGGTGGCTCCGGAAAGACGATGCTGGTCACCCTGCTGGCCGGTGCCCTGAAGAATGCGGGGTACCGCGTGATGGTGCTCGATGCCGATGAGTCGAATCCCGGCCTGGCACGTTTACTTGGCATTGCAGGGGAACCGAAGCCGCTCAAGGAGCTTTTCGGCACCGGACAGGACAGCAATAAAAATAGCCTGATGGAGCGAGACAGCTTCTCCATTGCGGATGTCAACCCTGCATATATATCAGATGGCAGTGGTGTGAGCTTCATGCTCACGGGAAAGGTTGTCGATCCCTTTCAGGGCTGCGCTTGCTCTTTGGCAGCCTGTGCCTGCGAGGTCGTGGAGAAGTTAAAGATCAATGATAATGAGGTATTGCTCCTCGACCTGGAGGCCGGAGTGGAGAGTTTCGGACGCGGCGTGGAAAGGCATACGGATACCGTCATTGCAGTCGTAGAGCCATCTTATGAGTCCATCACTCTGGCAGGGAAGATTATTTATATGGCAAAGGGTATGGGCATCACACGCGCCGGCGCCGTCCTCAACAAGATGACCACTGTAGCCATGAAGCTGCGTGCCACCAGCGAGCTTGAAAAACTCGGCGTGGTTGTTTACGGCACGATCAGCTACCATGCAGATCTGGCGGAGGCAGGTTTCTCAGGGGACCCTCCGGATAGCGAAAAGGCAAAGAAAGAAGCGGGAGTGATACTCCGCAATATACTCCTCTGAGATCGCGCATCGCCCGGTGTTCTTTTATTTTCATTATTACCGATTCTAATTCAGCCGCCGCTCATCATGGGATACAGCTTTACCGAACAATTTTCCTTCAGGACGGTTGAGCTCCAGGTGGCCTCATCATCGACGTGGACTATCACAGTCTTCTGCAGGTGGGCGGGCAATTTCAGGAATGAAAGCAGGTCGCGGACCGTGCAGTTATCCGGCACCTCGATTAAGGAATTGCTGGTGTAATTCTCAATTTTAATTAACGCGCTGTACTGAATCTTTATTTTCATGCGCCCCTCCCGTACCAACTAACCTGTGTAATCAATATATCATGCGGGGCATCTAAAGACTGAACCTTCGCTGCCCTGATGCAAAGATTATAGATAGCAGGCAGGTAAAAGCAAAGAGCAATAATATCCTTTTTTTGAATATTTTTATCATCTCCGGTGTTAATTTTGACATAAACAATAATGACAGCTTATTATTAGAAAAACGAAACCAAGACGGCTATTCTTTATTCTCTACTGGAGGTGAGATGCCAGCGGTGACAGGTATGATAAAAGTTATAGTTGGGGAACAGGTGCCTTTTCTGAGGCGGGGTATCTGCAGCATTATAAAGGATATGTCGGATTGTGATCTCATAGCCGATACAGGTGATGGTGATAGCCTGTTGGAATTGACTGCCAAACATATCCCAGATGTCGTTGTCATGGATTTTAATCTACCGGGAATCAGCCATGAAGTCCTGATTAGAAGTTTGAAAGAGATATCTGCGTCCTGCGGCATACTGGTAATAGGCGACAGCATAAAATGCTCATGCGTAATGAAGTGTATTCAGTCAGGCGCGGCAGGATATATCCTGCAAAACGCATTGGTAGAGCAACTGGTCGAGACGATTCGTGGAGTTTACTTTGGCGAAGCTGTTATCGATTTAAGCACTGTCCGGCATGTTGCAGACGTGTCGGATTCGAAAGTGACCACCCCCACCATGGCTGATATCCTTAGTTCACGAGAGCTAAATACTCTTCGATTGGCAGCCAAAGGATTAAGCAATAAAATGATTGCGCAAGAATTATCTATGTCTGCGAGCTCCGTTCACAGATATTTGCGCTCCATATTTAGCAAAATGGGAGTGGGGTCACGGACAGAGGCTATCTACCACGCCTTCAGGGAAGGCTGGATTGATTTCAATTAACTTCATTGTGACTGTGTCACTATTCAAGCAGCTGAGCCGGTTGTCGTGACCTCCTCTTTTCTGCCCGTCTCTTTTATTTGGGTTGCCAGTATAAAGGCCGCACACATTAATACCGCCAGGAATACCAGCGGCACAATATAGTTCCCGGTTTCTCCATGCAAGACTTCTATCAGGAAGATAATAACTATACCTGAGGCGTTTCCTAATAACTCCACATATGCCACAGAAATTCCGGCAAACCTGGCTCCTGTAATCTCGGTGGCCATTGTGAAAATTATGGGCATTACAGACACCAGAAGGAAGCCAAATACTATGATATTGACCATGTTCAGTGCATAGCCATTAGCAAGTATCAGAACGATCATGCAAACTATCCCTACCGGACATGCCAGCAGTAAAAAGGGCTTCCTCTTCATAATTCTATCTGAGATCATGGGGATGACTATGCAGCCGATTATGCCGCTGAGCATCAGCATCGCGCCTATGGTCCCGGCATCGGTCATTGAAATCTGATGCAGCTCATTCAGTATCATTTCCAGCCAGGTTGAGATTCCGATGAAAACGCCGAAACCTAAAAAGGCTACGAAACCCAGGAGTACGAAATTCCGGATCTTGAGAATCTTCTTGATCCCTTCCCAGTTTGACAGCTCTTCTACCACTTCTATTTTGCCCGGAGGCGTCTGAGGTTTGGCTCTGACAAGAGCATAGAAAAGAAGTATACCGGCAACCCCCAAGATGCCGTAGATGAGAAGCATCTGTTGATATCCAAATCTTTCCACCAGTATTGGAGTGAGTCCAAGTGCCACCATCATGCCCCCGAACCATGCCAGGGAACCAAGTCCCACCGCAGTGGCCTCTTCTTTTTTCGGAAACCACGTTACGACAAGCTTGGTAACGCCGTTAATTATAAAAGGCTGTCCTATGGCAATTCCTATCTGGCAAAGCAGAAGCACCGTAAATGATTCGGGATTAAGCAACCGTACCATGGCAAATACACCTGTAAAAAGCGTGCCTATGCCGACGCTGTATTTGAATCCCTTCCTATCGACAAGAAGGCCCGATGGAACGGTGAGCAAGACTTGTGCAATGGCAAAGACCATCACCATCAATCCAATCTGCATCGCAGATATGCTCAGATAGTCTTGAATGTAGCTACCAATTGCGGCAAAATTTAAACAATACACCTGGTTCATAGCCGCTACATACATGTAGACGGCCAGAATTACCCATCTATACTTGTATACCTTGTATGTTTCAGCCATCATCCATCCTCCTTTACGCTGAATTTGGTATCGTCCAGATCAGGCAAGCATTTAGCTTCATTTCCTTTTCATCCCGCCCAGGGCCATTCCCATTATGACGCCGAACCAGATCATATGCATATCGTCTCCCCAGATCTTCATAGTCCAGTTATTAAAGGCCTCCTGCACTCCATAGTCTCCGCCAAATGCCAGTGTCTTAAACCCAACATCGGCATTCTCAAATACCAGGGCCATATCGTAGTCGGTGAGGACCTTATCCGAAGAATATTTGCCGTTTTTAAAAACGTAGCGCCTGCCCCTTTTACCATCCTCAGTCATAATCACATAGGCAGCTTTGCGGATACTGATCATGTCCCTGCAAGACTTGTTGGTTTTTGCGCATATCCCGATGGCAAAATTCAGAATGGAGAGCAATAGCGAGAACAGCATTTCAAGTACACCTCCGGAATTGATACACGTAAAAAAGCCCGGTCATATATCACTTTCCCGCACAGGCCAGGATCGCTCTTTTCACAAGTGTCCTGGCGATGGCCACCATGTATTTGTTGTGGTCGAGCGGCTTGGCCCCCGATACAGCGGCTTTGCCCGCCTCTTCAGCGAGTGCTTCATCTATTTTCTTGCCGATAATCGCCTGCTCCGCCTGGACCGCCCTGTAGGGTATGACATGGACGGCGTTGAGGCATATCCTGGCCTTTTCAACCTTGCTGTCCCTGAGTGTGATTGTGACCGCGCAATTGACGATGGGGAAATCTATTGACTTGCGCAGGGCGAACTTGAGAAATGCGCTGGAGGACCCCGCAGGCGGCTCGGGCACCTGTATGCCGGTGACGATCTCGTCGGCCTTGAGCACCGTGGTCTTGACCGGCTTGACCTCGAAGAACTTCTCGGCGTCGATGGTACGGCTGGAGGTCACGATCTTGGCGTCCAGTGCAACCAGCGCCGGGGCGGTATCGCTGGGGTGGACGGCGAAGCATCCGCCGGATACGCTGCCGCCGAAGATGGAGTGGTAGCGGTTGTCGCCCTTGATGGCGTAGCACCTGCCGCCCTTTTTGCGCAGGCAGGAGAACCTGTTGTTCTGGTTGCGGTAATACCAGCACCTGATGTCCTGGCAGATGTTGCCCCCGATGGTGCCCATGTTCCTCAGGTGAGGTGAGGCGGTCCTGCCCGCGGCCTGGGCCAGGGCGGCATATTTTGACTTTATGATGGCATTATCAGCGATATCGGCCAGCAGGGCCAGCGCACCTATGCTCAGCATGCCACCCGACTCCTTTATCTCGCTCAGTCCATCAATAGTCTTGATGTTGATCAGCGCCTCCGGGTAGGCAGGCAGGATGGAGTCCTTCATCTTACCCAGGATATCGGTGCCGCCGGCGATAACGGCAGCCCGCTCGCCGTAGCGGCCCATGAGGGCCACCGCCTCGTCTACACTGTATGCGTTGAAATGTTTAAATTCTTTCACGTTTCACCACCTGCCTTTACTTTTTCGCCGCCTTCATTTTTTCAGCAGCCTCTCTGACAGCTATGGGATGCTGCGGATAGGTGCCGCAGCGGCACAGGTTGCCCGCCAAGGCCTCAACGATATCTTCCTCGGTGGGGTCCTGGTTGCGGTCGAGCAGGGCCTTGGAGGCGACCACGAAGCCGGGGGTGCAGTAGCCGCACTGCATGGCGTGGTTGTTCACGTAGGCTTCGATCAGGGGATGTCCGTCGGCGGCGATGCCCTCGACGGTCTCTACGGTTTTGCCGTCGCACTCGATGGCCAGCATCATGCAGGAGAGGACAGGTTTGCCGTCCACGATCATGGTGCACGATCCGCAGGCGCCGCGGTCGCAGAACTGCTTGGCGCCGGTCAGGCCGAGCTTATCATGGATGAGATAGTACAGAGTCCAGTTCGGCTCAACCTGAAAGATATGCTCGCACTTGTTGACAGTCAGTTTAATACGGCCCTCCGCGGTCGGCAGGCCGCGACCCTTGTGCATCTTGAAAACATGGCCTTTCAGCCCGTCCTGCGTATCATGTGACTCCCCACAGTAGGGACAAACGTAATTCTTAATTTCCCTGTTCAAGTTTATGTCCTCCTCGTTCGAAGCGTTAAATTTAAGCTATACCTTACCCAGCGCCTTCAATATCCTGGCCGGGGTAATGGGCATTTCGTCTATCCAGACGCCGATGGCGTTGTAAACCGCGGGCGCCAGCAGGCCGGGGACAACGGTGGCAATGTCCTCGCCGATGCCGATCAGCCCGTAGGGCCCATATCCCATGCCGGTCTCCACCAGGATGGTCCCTATGGGCCCCAGGTCCTTCATGGTGGCTATCTTGTAGTCGAGCAGGTTCCCGTTCAGCATCACGCCGGTGACCGGGTCGTGCACCACCTCTTCTAACTTGGCCCGGCTCACTCCCATGATGCTGCCGCCGTACTGCTGACCTTCGCAGCTCATGCGATTGATAACCTTGCCGACGTCGTTGACGTTGACCATCCTGGTAACAATAACCTCGCCAGTCTCTGTGTCGACCTCGACCTCCATGAAATGTGCCTGCCGACAGAAACGCTTCCTGGGATTTTCGGGATTACATGTCCCATACTGCACATGATGGCTTGAGGTGAAGAATGGTTCCGACCACGCGATCCTGGCTCCCAAGTATTCCTCGGGGGCAAAGGGCCCGCATTCGCCTGCCAATCTGACTAAATCAGCCATGCTCATCTGCCGAGTGGGGTCGGACTTGACGTAAATCAGGCTATTTTCAATGTCCAAATCCTCAGGTTTTATGTTGGGAAAAGCCGGCTGGAAACTCCCCCTCTGCGTCGGCGAGGAAGGGCTGGTGGCAGATTCAAGTATCTTTTGCTTCAGTATCCTGGCCGCGTGGCGCACCGCCCAGCCATTGATAGACATATTTGTTGAGGAATCAGGCGTCATCCTGTAAAAGCCGGGGTAATTACTGGCATTATAATGGACATCCTGGAGACGGAAACCAAGTTCATCCGCCGCAATCCGGCAGTAGGAACTCTCGGCGTCAACGCCGTTATCGATTCCCATAGACAGGAGCGTGGCAGTACCATCGGTACGTTCTATACGGATGCCGAATTCACTGCTGCCAGCAGAATCGGCCCATTCCTGAGTCCAGGTGAAACCGACACCGTGCATGCGGCCGTTAGGCAGCTTCCTGGTGCCCGGCTTATGCCAGGACTCGTCCCATTTGAACTCAGCCTTGCCCTTTTCTATGCATTCTTTCAAACTATCCCGTATGGAGAACCCACGCCGTTTCTTCTCCTCGTCAAGCCATGCTATATCATGTCCTTCACATCCGTCGTTCTTCAACGCCACCTCGATCGAGTCCATCGACAGTTCGGCTGCGACGTGGTTCATTACCATCGTTAAGGTTAGAGCCGTTGGGAGTATCTCGCAACGAGTGGGCACTGTGCAACCTTTGTTGACCCAGATGGACTTGCATTGTCCCCTGATATTGGGGATCCTCGTGTTTTCATGTAGATGAAGCACAGGATAAAAAAGCGGGAAAATCGCGTTGACATGATATACGGTGGCATCGACGGCGGTTATGGTGCCGTCATTCTTAAAACCAACCTTAACGAAATATTTGCCCTCGTCCATGGAGCCACCGAAGAAATCCTCACGCCGGTTGAAAACATACTTCACCGTCCTTTCAGTTCTTCTGGATACCAGAGCAGCGCACCATAGGGGGCCAAGGTTCCAGTCTACCTGTGTCCAGCCTCCAAAGCTCGCGCCTTGATACGGCGCATGGATCTGAATTTTATTCATAGTTATCCCGCCGAACCACTCTGAGATGCGGCTTTTAGATATATGTACCCGCTGATGTTTCAACCATATTTCAGGGCAGTCGCCGTTCCATCTCCAGACTCCGCAGGGCCGCTCGGGTCCCACCCAGGTATTGGCGGTACGCTTGAAGCTGAACTCCACTACCTTGTCCGCCTCGGCAAACCCTTTCTTAATATCTCCGTGCGTCAGTTGGTCATATGCTCCACGGTTCCAGTGGTTCCCGTCTATATAGCGTTCGGGGAAGCTGAGGGTCGCCGAGGGATCGCTGGCCGCCACCGGGTCCAGGTTGAAAGGCCGCTCCTCCCAGTCGATCTCGATCAGGGAGAGCGCTTCCTCGGCGACGTCCTCGGTCTCAGCCGCCACTGCGGCGCCGACCAGTTCCCCTTCAAAATGGGCGACCTCGGGAAGTGGCCTGTCATTGCCGAAAAATCCCGCAGCTCTACCGATGATCTCCGTCTCCAGCACTTCAGGATCGTCGTAGCGCAGCACATACCTTACGCCCGGCAGCTTCTCGGCCCTGCTGGTATCCATACGCAGTATTCTGGCATGAGAGTAGGGAGACATCAGGAACCGCATATTGAGCATACCGGGAAGTTGTATATCCATGTTGTAATCGGCTTTACCTGAGGCCTTGGGCAGGCCATCGATCCTGCGTGGGCCCCTTTCCCCGATATGCTTGTATTCCTTCAGCGGATACTCGTCCGCCTTGAGGTTGTCGAACATCTCCAGCATGCGTTCTGTTTCGATTTCTGATTGTTTGGTCATCGTACTGCCTCCTTTGATTGATTAAATTCACCGCCCAGATAGCTGCGCAGAAAGTGCGACTGGTCTACCCTGTCCATAAACTCATTGTAGAAATATTTCAGTGCATCCAGCACGGGCACGGCCGCCGCCTGGCCCAATCCGCAGAGCGATGCTGCCGCCATCACCCTGGCCAGCTCCTCCAGCGTGCTTACATCCCTCTCCCTGCCGTCCCCCTGCTGTAAGCGTCCCAGTATCTCGAGCATCACCTCGGTCCCCTCGCGGCAGGGCGTGCATTTTCCGCAAGACTCCTCGCTGAGGAAGCGCATGTCGTTGTATACGATGTCGATGATGTCCCTCGTCGAATTGAAGACCACCACTGCGCCCGACCCCAGGAACGTCTCGTGTGACAGGGGTGTATCCATCATGTACCCGGGGATGATATTGCCCGTTGCACCTCCTACCTGCAATGCCTTGATATCCTCTGCGCCGGCGAGATTGACAACCAGCTCTTTCAACGGGCTGCCCATCTCCAGTTCGTAGACCCCGGGCCTGGCGACGTCGCCGCTGACACTGAAGACCTTGGTGCCCCTGCTCCTGCCCGTTCCCATAGCGCTGAACCAGCCGGCTCCTTTATCGATGATGCGGGGGATATTCATCAGGGTCTCGACGTTATTGATGATGGTCGGCATGTTCCACAGCCCGCGCGTGGGCGGATAGGGCGGTTTGTAGCGCGATTCACCCCTCTGGCCTTCAATGGAGTTCATCAGGGCCGACTCCTCGCCGCACACGTATGCTCCGGCTCCCTCGAATACCTGAATGTCCATCTCCTTCAAATAGCCTTTGGACCCGGCCTGCTCGATAGCGGAGATGAGCAGGCTGTTGAGCGAATGGTACTCGCTTCTGAGGTAGATATAGGCCTGCCGGGCGCCTATGGCCAGTCCTGCGATGCACATCCCCTCGATCAGCCCGAAGGGGTCGTGGGAGAGGATGTATTTGTCCTTGAATGCGCCGACCTCACCCTCGTCAGCGTTGCAGATAAGATACTTCTGCCGGCCCTTGGCCTTCATGGCCAACTCCCACTTGAGCCCGCAGTTGAAACCGGCCCCGCCACGGCCCGTCAGCCCCGATTTTTTAATCTCCGCGACGATGGCCTTCGGCTTCATCCTGCGCGCTTTCTCAAAAGCCCTGAAGCCTCCGCCCTTGAGATAAGACTCGATATCCTGCGGATCGACAACCCCGCAGTTGCCCAGTACAATGCGTTTTTCCGCCACTTACATCCTCCTGTCAATAGGATTTCAATATGCCGGCAATGCCCTCGGCCGTCAGGTTCCCGTACAATTTATCGTTTATCAGCATGGCAGGGGCCTGGTCGCAGGCCCCGATGCAGCCTACCAGCTCCAGCGTGAACTTGCCGTCGGGTGTGGTCTGGCCGGGGCCTATCCCGATCTCCCGCCTGATG
>Ga0268281_1001454_pt1 | contig 13655 bp, 7 predicted proteins | sample saktaG_10_FD_190134 | JGI IMG/M metagenome (GOLD analysis project Ga0268281, IMG submission 190134) | Saline water microbial communities from Sakinaw Lake, British Columbia, Canada - sak_2011_5_24_50m | ecosystem: Environmental > Aquatic > Non-marine Saline and Alkaline > Saline ... | reverse complement strand
GACTCGACGCGGGTATCAAGTGATGTTTGCGGCTTTGCGTTTTCGTTCAACTAATTTCCCAATGGTTTACTTACACGCCGCTGCATAATTCTCGCACATAACGCAAATCTTGTAGAGTAATTCTATATCGTCCTGCGCCACTTCGCTATGTAACTATCCCCAAAGGAGACCAAGTTCGCAAGTTGTATTTTACTGAGCCTCGCGATTCCGTGGTGATACAGGCTGTTATCAATGTAATCGGCCCAGTTTTTGAGGCCGAATTTAGCGAGTGTAGCTTCGGCAACCGCCTTAACATTGGCGACAGAGAAAGCCACGACATATATCGCCGATGGCAGGACCAGTACAACAGTTACGTCTCGGTCGTACGCAGTTTCCTAGATGAAGGGCCCGACGCTTGGTACTTGATCACTGACATTGAGAATTTCTACCCATCCATCCGTCTTGAGCGGCTCCGTGGACTAATCGCAGCCAAAGTAACTAGTGAACGTACCCTCGCTATCATTGAATTGTTTCTAAATCTCCAAGCTATAAACCTTGACGAACAACTGGAGCCAATCGAAGGCTTGCCAGTGGGAGCGATTTATGCCCATTTCTTCGCTAACTTCTATTTGACCCAGTTTGATAATCTAGCAGTCCAATGCACTCGGGGATACGCTCGATATGTTGATGACATCTGTTTAGTCTGTCAAGACAAAAACAGTCTGAAAGCAGCGGAGCGACTTCTGGGAGAGTACTTAGAGCGATGGGATCAAGGCTTCAAGGCCATAAAGACTGAGCGGCGCTCAGTCAAGGAGTGGGGGCCGCTAATTGATCATACACGCAAGATGAAGTACGCAAGAAGGCTGGACTTTATAGGGGCACTCGATTTTAGTCCAGAGCAAATCGAGGCCGTGAGTGATGCGGAACGCCTCTTCCGTGACTTGTATCTCGTCGTTGAGAAAGAGGGTGACGTTGACAGACTAGTTGAGGATGCAGGATTCGTCATCAGCCGGTTGAAGAAGCTCAGAGAGCCAAATCTTGATAGCGTAGTCTATTCATTACTGGAAATGCGTCCTTTAAAACCTTCGACCTTGCGAGTAGCCCTGAGTTGTCTGCTTGAGATCGAACTTCCCAACCCTTCTCAAAGATTCCAACAATACTTGGTTCGTCGAGGAGATGACTGGGGCTACAGTCGAATTAACCTGCTGCAGATTCTGCCGTATTTCTCTCAGAATGCTGGAGAGATGAAGAGGCTGCTAATCGAAGAGTTCTCACAAGATCCCAGTTACCTAGTAAGGGCCAATACGTACTGTGCACTCAAGATTTTGGCAGAGCGTGGAGCAATTTCGCTAAGCATTGAGGAATTGCGTCACCGTAGAGAAACAGAGACTTCACCTTATGCCTTGCAGCGCTTGCTTGATTGTTATGCGGTGGTTTCAGAGGACGCGGTCTGGCTTTCCCTTCTTTCTGTTGTAAGACCGGATAGCCCCGAGCAGGCAGCGGCAGTAGCCAGAGCATTTTGTCAGTTGTTGGAGTCCAAGCGCATAGAGCCTGCGCTATTAGAGAGTGTCTTGCCAGCATTTGAGCGCATTAAAACTCCTGACGTGGAAAGCTACATACATCTCTTCTACCTTACTTCAAGATTTGGTGCCTTCTGGATGATTTCTCAGATCCTGAACAAGGCACGCGACCAGATTGGTGAACAACTATCTAATGAGCTGTTCTCAATTGTAGCGCTGGAGGTCATAGAAGAGCTCGCGTTACAGACTCAACTTGGGCGACTGTATCAATTCTCTGACTTCGTGAATCGAGTCGGATTAAGAACCGAAGCAAGCTTAGGATTTGAAGAGGTCATAAGTCGCACTCGGGACGTTGAGCTGCGGCAACGAGCGCGAGTTCACCGAGATGCACTAAGGCAGGCTTCGGTTTCAATTGGACTACCTGAGTGGTATGCAAATGATCCAACCTGTAACCGTGGTTTATATCGTGAATCAAAAGGGGACTCAGGGTATCGATGTTTTGAATTCTTTAGCGAAGCAACACACCGCGCTGGGACCCTCGAATTGATCTCAGTAAGGCGGATTCAAGATAATGGCTTCTCGAACGTGGATGAATGGGCTGCGTACCTGCATCGGCTTGACAGGGAAGGTCTTATATCCTTGATCGCCATTGGCCCCTACAGTGAGAATGGTTCAGATCGAGTCTTCTGCCTATACGAAAAGCCAGAAGGGTTTCAAACACTTGTAGAATGGCTACAGCATCCAAACGCTGAAGGGCTATTACCTGTGTCGGTTGTACTTGAGATGGGACTTTCTCTTGTGCAAGTGATTTCTGAGACTAAATGCGACGATTTCCATTTGCGGTCTGTTGATCCACTCAACGTATTGTGGAATTCGACTGGAAAGATCAAACTGTTGAACATTGGAGCCAGCCTGGGAATTCCGAGTTACCAATGTGGTGTGCCAGAATGTCGAGTTTCCAGCAGTCGAGATGAAATCGGTCCCAGTACCGCCACATATCATCTTGGACTCTTGCTGCTTCAGCTTGTGAGAAAAGAATGTCCTTTGCAAGCAGTCAATTTGACTCGAGCCAGATATGGGGATCGTCTGACTTTGCCTGACCTCGTTGACATGCCGGACATTCCACCCCAATTCCGTCTGATTTTAGTCAGGATGCTTCAGAAGGTTCCAGACTATCGGTATTCGAGCTTGCATTGTCTTGAGCAAGACCTACGCGATGCTGCTGCATTCACACGTTCACTCTCTGCTTTGCGCTCTAAGAATGAGGAAGACGCAACTGTCTGGCCCACCCTGCAGGATTTTGTGACCTTTCGTTTGAAGATCATTTCTAGAAACCCAGAGTTGCAGAACTGTCCGCCTATAATACAAGTGCACAGAATGCTTGGAGACCTGTCTGGTTCTTTAGCGTTCCTGTCTGAGGCAATGCTATCAACCTGGCAGGTGTACACTCGGATGCGTCCGCAATCTTCGATGTTTCCATCAAGTTTTCAAGCACGGAACCTGAGCCCTGAGGGACGGCGCCTGTTGGGAATTGCAGAAGGTTGGGAAGAAGCCGTGACTTTGCGCTTAAACCACTATATCCCAACGCCTTTGACAAAGCTTTGTCTGTACCAGACTCTCGCCGTCGAAGCTTCAGCCTGCTTGATTGCTTCTGTCGTAGCTAGTTCAGGTATCTCACAGGATACTGTGGCAGAAATGAACAAGGCGGTGTTGGACGTTATGGGAGAACTGAAAGGCAATCATAGTGCCACATTCACTATTCGCCCCCCGAACCAAACTTCAATCGCTATTAGTGTAAGGTTCTACAGCGATGATCTACAACAACTGCAACAATTCATCAGTTGGTTACGTAGCGATTATACCTCACCTTATAGAAAACGAGCGAGCTCATTGAAAGCAGTGGGGCTGTTTTTAGTCCTTTTTGGATTTGGTTGTGAGGTACTCCGAAATGGTCAGTTGATTGCCCAGTCTAGGCCTGTTTTGCGTTTGAATCGTACGAGGTTGAGCGGGCGTAACCTCTGGCAATTACTCAAAGACCTTGCCGTGCTTGATGAAGAGATATCCCACTTCCAAGGCACTTGCCTCAGTGAAAGCGAAGAGAGCGAGCGACTCTATGTCCAGCAGGCGGCTGAGGCTTGGACACGGATTCCGGAAACTATTGACTTCATCCGACGTGTTAACCCAAGCAAACGGTTAGCTGCTGAACTGTATGCTTATCACTACTGGCAACGTGATGGCATTGCCCGGTTAACTTTCCCACATTTCAAGGAGCTGAGTTTCTCTGTTTCCGAGACATTCGTGTCTGGCGGCCTAATGAAAAAACGAGATGCTAAACGACCAATAAGGGCTGAGGTATGGAGTGATAAAAGCACACAAAAAGTATGCTCGGTTCTTGCTCCTTCGGAGTATTTCAAGGGATTACCGCTTTCTGAAAGAAGAATCTCGCCAGCCCGGATTGCGAGTTGGATGCGGAAGCATCGTTACCAGCGAGCTCTGATATTCATGACTATAGGACTAGGACTCCCGATAGTCACTATGTGGTTTCTTGGCACAGTCTTGGGAATTGTAATCCCACCTCTATTCCAATACACAACATATTTCCTAGGACTTATCGTTCCAAATCTGATAGCCGACAGTATACAGAGCGTTCTAGCTACGTTATGCCCAGAGGACGCGTCACTGGTTGAATAATGAAGGCACACGATTTCGTGTTGGTTTTGGCTGACTCAGTGAGTTCGCAGATCCTCAATGCCAGTTTCGAGTTTCTACGTTTCACGTTTCACGCTTAGGCAGATTGTCAATGATACCTTTCACCCTTTCCAACCACCAACTCGCCCTCATCAACCACCCCATAGAAAACACTATCTTCCTCGAAGGCCCGGCCGGCACGGGCAAGACCACCGCCGGGGTCGGGCGTCTCCTCCACCTGCTCGACTCCCGCGTCCGCGCCAGGGCGATCCTGGTGCTGGTGCCCCAGCGCACACTGGCCACGCCGTACTACGAAGCCCTCCGCCGCCCGACCGTGAGGGCCGGCGGGCAGGTAACAATCTCCACTGTCGGCGGCCTGGCCCAGCAGGCGGTGGACCTCTTCTGGCCGCTCATCGCCGAGGAGGCGGGCTTCGGCCAGCCCGACCAACCACCCACCTTTCTCACCCTGGAGACGGCCCAATACTACATGGCCCGCCTGGTCCGCCCTCTCCTCGACCAGGGCTACTTCGAGACGGTGACCATCAACCGCAACCGCCTCTACAGCCAGATCATTGACAACCTCAACAAGGCCGCCGTGGTCGGTTTCCCCCACACCCAGATCGGCCAGCGACTCAAAGCCGCCTGGGGAGGTGAACAAAGCCAAAGGCGCATCTACGACGAGGCCCAGGCCTGCGCCACCCGCTTCCGCGACTACTGCCTGGCCCACAACCTGCTCGACTTTTCGCTCCAGGTCGAAGTGTTTGTCAACCATCTATGGAACCATCCCCTGTGCCACGACTATCTGCTGACCCGCTACACCCACCTCATCGTGGACAACGTCGAGGAAGATACCCCGGTGGCCCACGACCTGTTGAGGGAATGGCTGCCCCATTGTCAGTCCGCGCTCCTGATCTACGACCAGGAGGCCGGCTACCGTCGCTTCCTGGGAGCCGATCCACAGAATGCCTACGCCCTCAAGCAGTTGTGCCAGGAGGAGGTTGCCTTCAGCGAATCCTACGTCACCTCGCCCGACTTGCGGGCCTTCGCCACCCAGTTGGCCCGCAGCTTCAATCGCCCGGCGGAAGCTCCCCCCCCCTTCATCCCCCCCAATTGGGGGGGATTGAGGGGGGCGGGGAAGGGTTCAGGAGACGTGCGCGCAGTGCTGGCCTACGAATACCACCGCTACCACCCTCAGATGCTCGACTGGGTCGCCAGCGAGATCGCCAGCCTGGTGCACGAGCAGGATGTCCCCCCCGGGGAGATCGTCGTGCTGGCCCCGTTCCTGACCGACGCCCTCCGTTTCTCACTGATGAACAGGCTGGAGCGGCTGGGCGTCCCGGCTCGTTCCCATCGCCCCTCACGGGCCCTGCGGGAGGAACCGGCTACTCAATGCTTGCTGACCCTGGCAGCCATCGCTCATCCCCGGTGGGGCATCTGCCCCGGCCGGTTCGACGTGGCCTACGCCCTGATGCAGTCCATTGACGGGATGGACCTGGTGCGGGCGCAACTCCTGGCCGAGATCGTGTACCGCATCAAGGACCATGTGCCCACTCTGAGCTCCTTTGACCAGATCAACCCCGATATGCAGGAGCGCGTCACTTTTGTGCTGGGTGGGCGCTACGAAGACCTGCGGGCCTGGATCGAAGACTACATCGCCGGGCCAAAGGCTCCCCTCCCTGAAGTGGGGAGGGGTTGGGGGAGGGGTCCTGTGGCATTCGACCACTTCCTGAGCCGTTTGTTCGGCGAGGTGCTGTCCCAGGCCGGGTACGGCTTTCACCGCAACTATGATGCCGGGGAAGTGGCCGCCAACCTGATCGAGTCGGTGCAAAAATTCCGCTGGGTGACAAATGTAACTTTCCCCCCAAAGCCTGCCCTAAGCCCCGTCGAAGGGTTGGGGGGGGCCGAGGAAGGGGTGACAACTTCCCCCCCAGGGTTGGGGGGGACCGAGGGGGGGCATGAGGGCGAACTTAAACCCCTGGGGCAGGAGTACGTCGAGATGGTGCAGGACGGCGTGGTCGCCGCCCAATACATCCGCAGTTGGCAGCTCCAGCCGGAAGACGCGGTGCTGCTGGCTCCGGCCTACACCTTCTTGATGAGCAACCGACCGGTGGACTATCAGTTCTGGCTCAACGCCGGAGGCCGGGGCTGGTGGGAACGGCTCTATCAGCCGCTCACCCACCCCTACGTGCTCAGCCGTCACTGGCCATCGAATGAGGTCTGGAGCGATGCCGACGAATTCGAGACAAGGCAGGAAGCGCTCTATCGCCTCACCCTGGGCCTGATCCGCCGTTGCCGCCGCAAGATCTACCTCGGACTCAGTGAGCTGGGCGAGCAGGGCTACGAGCAACAGGGGCCGCTGCTGCAAGCCATCCAGCGAGTGCTGCGCCGCCTGCCGACCGAATCGGAGGCAGCCGATGTTTAAGCCCCGTCCCAAGCAACAAGAGGTGTTGAGCTACACCAGCGGGAAAATGGGCGTCTCGGCTGTGCCCGGCAGCGGCAAGACGGTCACGCTCTCGGCCCTGGCCGCCCAACTGGTCGCCAGCGGGGTGTTGGAGGATGACCAGGAGGTGTTGGTGGTAACTCTGGTCAACTCCGCCGTGGATCACTTCGCCGGTCGGGTGGCCGCCTTTGTCCAGGAACGCGGATTGCTGCCACACATCGGCTATCGGGTGCGCACCCTGCATGGCCTGGCCCACGACGTCGTACGCGAGCGGCCAGCCCTGGTGGGCCTGTCCGACGACTTCCAGATCGTGGACGAGCGGGCGGCGGATCAGATCCGACAAGATGCGATAGAGGCCTGGCTGCGCAGTAATCCTCATGCCGCCGACTCTTTTCTGTCCCTCGACCTGGAAGAAGGAAAACGGGATTGGGTACGCAGGGGCCAGTGGCCCCGGCTGGTGAGTAGCATCGCCCTCAGCTTCATCAGACAGGCCAAGGACCTGCAGATCACACCCCCTGGGCTTCGCGACCGCCTGGACGGGTTCCCGCAGCCGCTCCCCCTGGTAGAGATGGGCTGGGCTATCTACGCCGACTATCAACGCGCCCTGGCCTACCGTGGCGCGGTGGACTTTGACGACCTCATCCGCCTGGCGCTGCAGGCCCTGGAGTTGGACGAGGAGTACCTGCAGCGACTGCGTGCTCGCTGGCTCTATATCCTGGAAGACGAGGCCCAGGACAGCAGCGAGTTGCAGGAGCGGATCCTGAGGCTCCTGGTCGGACCAGACGGCAACTGGGTGCGCGTCGGCGATCCCAACCAGGCCATCTACGAGACCTTCACCACCGCCAGCCCTGAGTTCCTGCGGAGCTTCTTGAGGGAAACGGACGTTCAACCGCGTGAGCTGCCCAACTCCGGCCGTTCGACTCAGAGCATCATCAACCTGGCCAACTACCTGATTGACTGGACACAGGAGGAGCATCCGGTCCATGAAGTCCGCAGCGCCCTGGTTGCACCACCTTACATCGAGCCTACCCCGCCCGGCGATCCGCAGCCCAACCCGCCCGATGATCCCCAAAAGGTGCGCCTCATCGCCCAGAAATTCACCCCTGGCGAAGAGCTCCACGCCGTGGGCGACTCACTGGCGCGCTGGCTGCCGGAGCACCAGGACGAGACCGTAGCCGTGTTGGTGCCGCGTAACGATCGTGGCTTTGCGATGGTCAGTGAGCTGAAGAAACGCGGCCTGGACTACCTCGAGCTCCTGCGCAGCACCAGGTCCACCCGCGAGACGGCAGGTGCCCTGGCCAACGTCGTCAGCTACCTGGCCGACCCCACCTCGCCCGTCAAGCTGGCGAGAGTCTACAAAGTGTGGCGGCGCCAGGATCGCGACGACGAGGAGGCCAGGGGGCGCCTTGAGGTGGTCGTCAAGACGCTGCGCATAGGCCGGCGGGTTGAGGATTTCCTGTGGCCACGGGTGGATCGGGACTGGCTGGCCGGCCTGGAAGCGACTGAAGTCGCTACTACGGTCGGCGAACAGTTGGTCGAGTTCCGGGAGTTGGTGCGGCGTTGGCAGGGAGCGACACTGCTGCCCATTGGCCAACTGATCCTCACCCTGGCCCAGGACCTGTTCCACGAGCCGGCCGATCTGGCTGTGGCCCACAAGCTGGCCGTGGTTCTGCGACGGGCGAGCGAGACACATCCCGACTGGCGGTTGCCGGAGCTTACCCAGGAACTGGCCGTAGTGGCCCGGAACGAACGCCGCTTCCTGGGCCTGAGCGAGGACGACGTCGGCTTCGATCCTGAGCGGCACAAAGGCAAAGTAGTGGTAACCACCATGCACAAGGCCAAAGGGCTGGAGTGGGACCGGGTCTACCTGATGTCGGTCAACAACTACGACTTTCCCTCGGCTCTGCCCCACGACCAGTTCATCTCCGAGAGGTGGTTCGTGCGCAATCGCTTGAACCTGGAGGCTGAGACCCTGGCCCAACTGGAAGCCCTCCCCCCCCCTCCCCCCCCCGCAAGCAGGGGGGACGAGGATACCATGGCTTCATATCACTATCATGAGGAGGGGCGAGCAACTCAGAAAGCGCGGCTGGAATACGCCGCCGAGCGGCTGCGCCTGTTATACGTGGGCATCACCCGCGCCAGGAAAGAGCTGATCATCACCTGGAATACCGGCCAACGCGGCGACCAACAACCGGCCATTCCCTTCATCGCCTTGCAGACGTTCTGGGAGGGGCAGGTACATGACGCTACCGACTGACTTTCAATTCAGCCAGGGCAATCTCCAGGACTATGTAGACTGCCCACGACGCTTCCAACTGCGCTATCTGCTGCGCCTGGCCTGGCCTGCGGTTGAGGTGGAACCGGCCCTGGAGAACGAGCGGCATCTTCAGCAGGGAGCAGCTTTCCATCGCCTGGTCCATCAGCACATACTGGGCCTCTCGCCGGAGCGATTGTCGAGCATGGTGACCGACAAAGACCTCGGCCGCTGGTGGCACAACTACCTGAATAGCGCGCCCGCCGATCTGGCGGAGTCACGCTACCCCGAGGTCGCCCTGTCTGCCCCGGTGGGGGGCCATCGCCTGGTTGCCAAGTACGATCTCATTGCCGTAGGGCCTGTCCTGAGCCCCTCGGCTGGGCTCGGGATAAACTCCGCCGAAGGGCCTGGGCAGCGGGCAGCTATCCTGGATTGGAAGACCTCCCGCAAACGACCCCGGCGGAAATGGCTGGCCCAGCGCTTGCAAACTAAAGTATATCCCTACCTGTTGGTGCTGGCCGGTTCCCATCTCAACGAGGGCAAGCGCGGGACATCCTCCCTTCAGCCCGAACAGGTAGAGATGGTCTACTGGTTCGCCAACTTTCCAGAAGACCCCGAAAGCTTCCCCTACGACGCAGTCCAGTACGACGCGGACGGCGATTACCTGGCTTCGCTGGTCGAGGAGATCAAGAGCCTGAAAGACGACGATTTCCGCCTCACCACCCAGGAGCGGCGCTGTAGCTATTGCCCCTATCGTTCCTTGTGTCGGCGCGGGGTCAGGGCAGGCCCGTTCGATGAAGTGGAAAGCGAGCCAGAAGTGGGTGACGACTTTGAGATCGCCCTTGACTTTGAGCAAATTGCCGAGATTGAGTACTGAAGCGTGAAACGTGAAAGAATGGATTGAGCCACAAGACATCGAAGTACCCCAGGAACTGCAGACCGCCATCGGTGGGCATCCACTGTTAGCGAAAACCCTGGCCCGGCGCGGATTCACCAATCTTGAAGCGGCCAGAGCCTTCCTCGATCCTGATTGCTACCGGCCCGCTCCGCCATCTGATCTGCCGAATATGGCCGAAGCCGCAGACCGCCTGGAGAAGGCCATCCGACAGAAAGAACCCATCTGTGTCTGGGGCGACTTCGACGTGGATGGGCAGACAGCGACGACCCTTCTAGTCTCTACTCTGAAGGACCTGGCGGTTCGGCAAGGCTCACCACAGGGGGCGGCTGTCACTTATCACATCCCTGTCCGCAAGACCGAATCCCACGGTCTCAACCTCCCCGTGCTGAAGCACATCATCGCGAAGGGTGCCCGTCTTGTATTGACGTGTGACACCGGCGTCACCGAGCACCAGGCCGTCGCCTACGCCCAGGCGCAGGGCGTGGACGTGGTCATCACCGACCACCACGATCTGCCCTCCATTCTGCCCGAAGCCCACGCCATCGTGAACCCCAAAATGCTGGCGGCTACGCATCCGCTGCGTGAATTGCCGGGGGTGGGATGCGCCTACAAGCTGGCGGAGGAGCTGTACAACCGCGCCCCCCCCTTTATCCCCCCCAAAGTTGGGGGGGATAAAGGGGGGGCCACGGCGCAGTATCTCGACCTGGTGGCCCTGGGGATTGTGGCCGACGTCGCGGTGCAGATCGGGGACACGCGCTACCTGCTCCAGCGAGGTCTCGAAGCACTGCGCCACACCGAACGACTGGGCCTGCGGGTCATGATGGAAACCGCCGAGCTCGACCCGGCCTGGCTCTCGGAAGAGCACATCGGCTTTGTTCTGGGACCCCGACTCAATGCCCTGGGCCGGCTGGCCGACGCCAACGTGGCCGTGGAGCTTCTGACGACCCACGATCTGGGTCGCGCCCGCATCCTGGCCACGGAGCTGGAGGGGCTGAATGCTCGACGCAAGCTGTTGTGCAACCAGGTCTTTCAGGCGGCCCAGGCTCAAATCGAGCGCGATCCCTCGCTCCTGGAGCACAGCGCTCTGGTGCTGTCCCATCCAGCCTGGCCGGCCGGAGTGATCGGTATCGTAGCCAGCCGCCTGGCCGAACGCTACCACCGTCCGACCATCCTCATCGCCACCCCGCCCGACGCACCGGGCCAGGGCTCGGCCCGTTCCATCGAGGGCTGCAACGTCACGGCTGCCATCGCTGCCCAACGGGAGATGCTGGTAAAATTCGGCGGCCATCCGATGGCCGCCGGGTTGACCATTGATCCTGAGCGGATCCCAGAGTTCCGCCGCGCCCTGTCGCGTACCGTGTCGGAGATGCTCCCGATAGGCGAAGGTCTCCGACCGAGCCTCCAGATAGACGGCTATCTGTCACTGGGCGACCTGACTCTCGACCTGGTCGAGAGCCTGGAGCGACTGGCGCCTTTTGGGCCTGGCAACCCGCCCCTGATTCTGGTCAGTAGAGGACTTTCATTGACCAGCCATAGCACGGTAGGCCGCACCGGCGAGCACCTTCAATTGACCGTGGAGGACGAGGAAGGCACGGCTCAGAGAGTGATTTGGTGGCAAGGGGCCGGCTGGCCGCTGCCACAGGGACGGTTTGATCTGGCCTACGTCGTACGGGCCAGCGACTACCGGGGGCAGCGGGACGTACAGGTGGAATGGGTGGACGCTCGCCAGATTGAAGAGACCAGACCCGCAGGGTTTTTGGAAACCCTGCGGGCCTCTATCGAGATTGTGGACCATCGGCGAAAGCCAAACCCTCGCCAAGTGCTGGAACGCCTGCGGGGGCGGGGAGATGAAACGGGGCGGGGACGCCCCTGGGTAGCAATTCCAGAGGTATGGAGTGAGGCCGAGGCCAGGGCAGAAGTCGGCGGTCAGGACCGGTATGAATTGAGGCCATCAAAGGTACTGATCATCTGGACCACTCCTCCTGGCCCCACTGAGTTACGAACGGCGCTGGAAAAGGTCACGCCGGCGACGGTCCACCTGTTTGGGATAGACCCCGGTCTGGACCGCCCCGAGACGTTCTTGAAACGTCTGGTCGGTCTGACCAGGTATGCTTTGAGTTCCAATCAGGGTCGAGCCAGTATCTCCACCCTGGCGGCGGCCACTGCCCAGCGGGAGACGACCGTGCGCCAGGGTATCGCCTGGCTTGCGGCGCGGGGGCACCTTGTGGTGCTCGACGAAGAAGGTGACGAGACACAACTGGCAGAGGGCAACCACGGGGCCAGTGACGATCTACCCCAGATAGCCGCTCAACTGAAGGCCTTGCTGGAAGAGACGGCGGCCTATCGCGCTCACTTTGCCCGGGCTGACAAGGAAACCCTCATTCCCTCAAGACCCTGAAGGTTTCAAAACAATTCATTACCCGACACGGCAACCAGAAACCAGGTTTTTCGCTTGGCAAGAGATTGGAGAGCGCTTCAGAACGCCTCAAGAGCAATCACTATTTTGGTTCAGACGACAAAAACCTGGTTTCTCTCCACACGTCGGGTAGTGAGTCAAAACAAAACCTGTAGGGTCTCGCCCCGTGCGTACCCTGGCCGCTCAGGAGAAAAAAATGGGAAAACACCTGAAGATCATCATTGACTACGACGGCACGTTGACCGCCGAGGAGACGCAGGTGGCGGCGCTGGCCGAGAAGTCGCTGGACACGCTGGCCAACGAGATCGTCGGCGCGCCGCGCGACACGTTGGCGGCCGACTACCAGGCCACGCGGGCGCGGCTGCTGCGGGCGCCGCACCGCTACTGGTGGAAGGTCAACGGCCTGGTGGCTTCTTACTGCAACGAGGGCGCGTTCATCCTCAACACCACCACGCTGCAGGTGATGTTGCAGGAGAACCCTGCCTACCTCCAGGCTGTGACCACCGCCTTCCCCCAGGCGGAGTACGACCCGGTGGTGGATTGCACCAACTACCTGTTTCACCGCCACACGGCTGAGATTCCCCCGCGCTTTCGCCCCGCAGCCCGCGACGTGTTGCTGGCCCTCATGCCCCCCGTTCCCCCCAACTTTGGGGGGCCAGGGGGGCAGCACCCCGACCGCACGCTCATCATCCTCACCAACTCGCTGGGCGACAAAGTGCGTCGCCATCTTCAGGCTTTGGCCCTGGACGAACTGGATGGTGAAATCGCCGTGCTGGGCGACACTCGCCAGTACGAGATGGACCCCGATTGGACGTTTCACTTTCTGCACCCGCAACTGGGCGAGATCCAGGTCTGGCCGGTGGGCGATGAATACCAGATTGACCTGCGTCGTCCGGTTTACTACCGCGCGCTGGTGCAGGCTGCTGCCGACGGCTCAAGACTGGCGGTAGTGGCCGATACCCTCTCGCTGCCCGGCGCACTGCCGCTGATGATGGGTATCCCCTTCTTCCTCGTCCGCACGCCCTACACCCCCGACTGGTGTGCCCAGGCCGTGGATGCGCACCCTCTGGGCCGCGTCCTCGCCGACCTCGCCGACCTGCCGGCGGCGCTGGATGCCTTGGGATCAGCAGCGTGAGCGTATCGCATTGGGGACACGTAGTGACGACTTCAGTCGTCGTTCCCGCCGCAAAAGCGACTGAAGTCGCTACTACGTTTGCCCATAATGTCCTTGGCGGGCAGTTTTGGCACATCCCAAACTCGATACGCTCGCCCATGCTCGCTCGCTCCTTTGTCCCCAACTATGGTATAATTACCATAGTTGGGGTAGTTATACCTTAACGCGGCCTCTGGCCGCAACCAAACACTGAATTGCAAAACAGCCTGTCTTCTGGTATAACAAAGGCAGAACAGGAGCTACAGGAGGCAGGTCATGGAAGCGTTTCTTGGGGCACATCAAGACG
>Ga0268281_1001448_pt1 | contig 13717 bp, 12 predicted proteins | sample saktaG_10_FD_190134 | JGI IMG/M metagenome (GOLD analysis project Ga0268281, IMG submission 190134) | Saline water microbial communities from Sakinaw Lake, British Columbia, Canada - sak_2011_5_24_50m | ecosystem: Environmental > Aquatic > Non-marine Saline and Alkaline > Saline ... | reverse complement strand
TTTTGTTGGAGACCAGCGGGTAGTTCCAAACAGGAATAACCGTTTTAAAGAATTCTGTAATTATTGTAGAAAATTGGTCAAACACTGATATCCCATTTTATAAACTGCTATAATGTATGGGGAATTCCATATAAACACAATTCATAAGTTTTACTAAAAGTGCCTGTTGTTTCTAAACATATTCCCTTGTATTTTTTAAACATGAAAATATTAGTAATCCATGGTCCGAACATGCCCCTATTGGGAAAAGTTACCATAAAATCAGGGACACGGCTGACCCTGGACAAGCTGGACAAGACCATTCGAAAAGAGTCCGCAACGGCCGGTGTCGAACTTAAGATTGTTCAGTTTTACGACGAAGAACGCATGTTGAAAACCGTCAGCCGTAACCGGAATGAAATCTCCGGAATATTGATCAATCCGGGCCCGTTGGCTCCAACAGCGTTTAGCCTGCGGGAATTACTTGGGATACTGCACATACCTACGGTTGAAGTTTGTATTGAAGAATTTCCCTTTTCCAGTGAAACGTTTTCCAGGTCGGTATTAAAGGATGTTGTTTCAACGCGATTTATCGGTCCCGGTGTTGAACCTTATCTCTACGGGTTAAACTCATTGCTGAAATGATTAATTTCTGACAGCTGTTGACGAATAAAAATCAAAATATAAACAGGGACAACAAAATGAATAGAAGAGTCATTTTAGGGTGTGTCTTAATTGCTTTGATGACGAGCCTTTCCGCATTTACCGGAGAAATTGTCAGGAATTTTGATATTCCCGGCACCTGTCCAACGGGCCTGACCTGGGACGGGAACTATCTCTGGTTGGCAGACCGAAAGGCGGACAAATTGTTTTGCATAAATCCGAAGAACGGAAAACTTATCAAGACCCTTGACTCTCCGGCCTACTGGCCAATGGGGCTGGCCTGGGATGGTGAAACACTCTGGAACGCAGATGTCAATACCCGAAAAATATATAAGGTTGATCCAGGATCAGGAACAATACTGAAAACAATTGATGCGCCGGACAATTTTCCCCGGGGACTGGCGTGGGACGGTCATTATCTCTGGTGTACTGATAATATTTCTGACAAAATTATTCAATTCAGCCCCGATGATGGTACGACAATTCGGGAATTTAAATCGCCTGTCAAGGACCCGCGGGGCATTTGCTTTGATGGAACATATTTATGGATAGCAGATCGGGTTGCTGATGAGATACACATGGTTGATCCGGAAAGCGGTTGTGTTATATTGATTACCGAGGCGCCGGGTGCTTTCACCCGTGGATTGGCGTTTGATGGTAAATTTCTTTGGGCGGTGGATTATCAGAACGACAAGTTGTATCAATTAAAAATACGCGACAATGAAATTTTTGTCCGTTCCGACGAGCGTCATGCGAAAGTAACGATTACCCACCAGATGAAAAATTTTGGCCCCAATGATATCAAAACCGCAGATGTCCATCTGCCGATCCCGATGAATCGTGACAATCAACGGCTAAATGGTGATATCCAGTATACCCCAAAATATTCACAAATTGCGACAGATAAATGGGGCCAAAAGACGGCAGTTCTGCATTCGGAAAATTTAAAAGCCCAAGCAATTCAGGAATTTGTTTCAGTCACCGATGCAACGATATGGGAAACACGCTATTTCATTTTCCCCGATAAAGTGGGCGCGCTGCAAGAAATCCCCAAAGAAATTATGGCGTTATATCTTGAAAACAATGAGAAATACCAGATTGATCATCCGGTTATCCGGGAGGCCCTGAAAGAATGTGTCGGTGAGGAGAAAAATCCCTACTGGATTGCGCGGAAGATTTTCAATTATCTGATCGAAAATATGTACTATGAAATGGTTGGCGGCTGGAATACGGCGCCGACGGTTCTGGACCGGGGCAACGGCTCTTGCTCGGAATATACGTTTGTTTATATTGCCATGTGTCGGGCGGCAGGGCTCCCGGCGCGTTATGTTGGCTCTGTAGTTGTCCGGAATGACGATGTCAGTATGGACGATGTGTTTCATCGCTGGGCGGAAGTTTATCTGCCAAATTACGGCTGGATACCGGTTGATCCCAGCGGGGGCGATCAGGAATTACCCCGGGACCAAGCCAATTATTTTGGACATCTGGCAAATCGTTTTTTAATAACTACAGAAAGTGGTGGTGGTTCTGAAACAATGGGCTGGACTTATAATGCCAATGAATTCTGGACAACCGAACCTCAGACAAAAGTGGAAATTGAAACCATCGCTGAATGGGAACCGCTGGACAATTAAAAAGGCAAAATTAATAAAATATAGGTGTGGCTTCGCTTATTTTTAAAATGTAATGACGGTGAAGCCGTCATCGATATATTGTGTCATACTCGGGTGACCGGACATATCATCACCCAGCCGCAAATTTTGTTTTTCGGCCGAGGCCAGACTACCCATTTTTTGGGCGCAAGCCCGGCACACACAATCGATTAATCCCAGGTCTTTAGCTTTTTGATACAAAATGGCAAAAGGTTTTGCCGGGTCATTCAGATCTTTAACCAGTTTTGTGGCGCTGCCTTCAATAATAATTTTTACAATATAATTTTTCGAATGCATATCCAGTGCATTTAGCAACACATGTACGAAACACATTGGATCGCCATTGAAGGCAAACAGAGCATATTTTTTATTCATATTTATTCTCCTTAATTAGCCAATAAACAAAATTGAAAACAGCGCAACACACAATATGGCGATTCCGCCCGGCACAGCTACTTTTATATAGTAGTCTTTTAAACTTGTTTTAAAATATTCCAGTGTCACCGATACGCAGGGATGGATTGGTGAAACAACGTAACCGACAAATACAGAAAAGTACATAACCGCAAATACCAGTGGCGACATCGAAACTGTACCAAAACTGGCATAATAAATCGGCAACAGAATTGATACCGGGACCTGTACCCGGCCGGTGACGAACCCTAAAAACAGGGCAATACCAACAATGAGGAATGTTTCATTAAATGCAATCGCGGCGATAGCCGCTGAAGCATCGGTGGCTTTAAAAATATTCAGAAATATAAACATTCCCAAAATCAGCAGGAAAAAACGCCAGGGACGCATTTTCAAGGTAATCGGTTTTAGTGCTTTTAGTGATAATTTGCCGAAATAAAATGTTATTCCGAGAGAGAATAAAACTCCAGCAATAAGCGGGACTTCCTCTATCACATTTGGGAACAGTGATTTACCGACTATATGAATCACCGGCGCAATCATTACTGCGATAATGGGTTGAAGGATTTTTCTGGAATCATGTTTTCCGCTTAGAACGCTGTTGTCTTTTATTGGTCTAAGGATGAAGAAGTACCCCAGCAGGGTAAGCAGTAAAAACGCCGGTAACAAGTACAGAACTTCGGTATAGAGATCGATCCCAGCCATTTTGGTGGTTGCCAGCAGCCCGGCGAGTGGATAGATCATGACCAGAATGTGCCGAAACCACACGTTGATTGCCGCGTAATCGGCTTTTGTGGCCCCGCTTCCGACGTTGGCAATCACCGGCGCCGACAACAGTGCGCCGCCCGGCATGGTGAGCATACCCATAAACGCCGGGGCGATAAACAGGAATGTTTTACTACGCATGTTCAGCGATTGAATCAGATCTTTTATCAATCCTGATTCAGTGAGAGCGCCACCGATTATGGGCATAATTCCGACTGCCAGGGCCAATAAAAATATTGAGGGATCACCAATTGTTTTAATAAAAATAGCAACAACATTGCTTGTCGGTAAATTCAGTATACCGAGAATGAATGAAGAGATCATCAGACCGAGCCAGATACTTTTCCGGCCGATCCCGATTAGCAAAATGATTGAAAAAAGAAAACTAAACCAGATTAATAACATACAAAATCCTGTGTAACTAAACTTGTAACTAAAGCGAAATTAAAGATATCAAATCGCTTTTAGGTATTCAACAACTTTAATCGGAATATATGTCAGAAAAATTAAGTAATAAGGATAAAGACAATATCGAATATAGTGGTTTTACTAAGGTGTCTTAAGGTTTTATAGTGGTGTATGATAGAAGAAAAACAAACATTTTAACAAAAGTAATAATAATATATAATTCAGGGCAAAAAAAACATTTTTTTTTATTGCGAATAATTTATCATATTATCGACGGTTCTTAACCCAATATGAAAAATAATTAAAATCAAATATGTCTACAACCTCATACGAATACGGGCAATTTTAATAAATCGGCAAGCCGGCCGCTTTCTGTTTATAAAAAATATCTTTTAAACAATAAATGAAAAAACCACAGAGGTAGAAAATGCAAAAGAACTTGTTGCTGATTGTTTTTTAGCGTGTTGCTGATAGCGAGTGCCGTCGGACAGACAGGCGTCACAATTGGTCCTGAATCGATGGACCTGACCTTGTCGCAATACACGAACCATTTGGTTGATACACTTGAGATCACCATTAATAATGGCAGCGCCGAGCTGCTGGAGTGGGAGTTTTTTGTTAAAACGTTGCCCCCGGTGACGTTTACCAAAGAAAACCGGGCCGATTGTACTTTGCCGGAAAACCAGGACAGGATTACGGATAACGTCTGGATAACACGGGACAATACTAGAGGTTTAATTAATATTGCCCGGGAACCAGAGGTTAACTATGATGCTGATAAAAGCGACATTGGCGGAGGAATGCCCATCCATACAGAACTGGTGGACTCGAAAAAGTTGTTTCTCTGTATTTGATTGAAGAGGATCTCTATTTTGATGTGGTTTTCCACAGCTGGACGAGCGGCGAAGAAGAAGGCGGTGGTGGCTTCTCCTATACCCGTGAATTGGCGAATCCTTCGTGGATTTCAGCCGGCGTACCTGTAAAAGGGCTGGCGGGTGCCAGTGGTACCATACCCGGCAGAGAATCATTCGATGTGGATATAATGTTTGATGCCACAAACCTGATACGAGGTGACTATTTTGCCAATGTCAAGGTGAGCAGCAATGATATAGACAACCCGGTGATTAATGTGCCGGTTCAACTTATTGTTGAAGGCCCGTTACCGGAAATTGTCGTGGATACGAAACCGATTTTTGCAGTATGGTCTGTCTCAACCGGACAGATTGACTCTGTAGTTACAGTCGAAATCAACAATGCTGGCGATGACACATTGAGATGGACGGCTAATAGTTTTGGTGGACCACATTTTTTCGCTAAAGAAAATTATGCTAATTGGAGTTGGCCTGTCAATCAGGATCGGATCGCCGACAGCGTCTGGTTGACCAGGGACAGAGAAGAGGGTTTGTTTAACGCAGCCAAAGAAAGCTATTATGAAGAATATGGTGATAATGGACCCGTTGGAACCGAATGGGCACCTATGCCAACGATAAAGGCCGTCGCTGAGGATTATGGAACCTGGCAGGATAATGCCCATCCATACAGAGGCGGTGGAATCGGAAAGGTCGTTTCTCTGCATTTGATTGAAGAGGACCTCTATTTTGATGTAGTTTTCCATAGCTGGACAAGTGGTGATGACGAAGGCGGTGGTGGTTTTTCCTATACCCGGACGCAGGTAAATCCGAGTTGGCTGGTAGCTTCGCCTGATAGTGCCAAAACGGTCGGTGGCGGAAAGACGGACCTGGTAGTTAAGTTCGATCCCAAGGGATTAAACGACGGTGATTATTTCGGATCAATTACTCTGAGAAGTAACGATCCGTTTAAACCGCTGGTTGAGTTGCCGGTTCACCTGCTTATCGGGACGGTGGAAAATCCAAGTATCGTGGTCGAACCCGATTCAATTTCGGCAGTATGGTCATCGATTGCCGGTGTGTATGATACAACATATGTTGTTAAAATCACCAATACTGGATTTAGCCAACTGGATTGGTCCATCGATATGCCGGTTTATTTCGATAAAAAACCGTTTGCCGACTGGACACTCCCTGCAAACCAGGATTCGATCTCTCCCAGCTGTATCCTGACCCGGGCTAACAGCAAGGCAATTTTTAATATTGCCCAGGAAACGTCATACACGACACCATCTCCAATCGGAACTAAGTGGGCGTATGGCCTGACAGCTGATTTGGCACCGGAAGATTATCAAAACTGGGTGACTGCTGTGAATAGCGACCCACAGGCGATGATCGGGCAAAATATTTCCCTGTATGTTATTCAGGAAGATCTCTATTTTGATGTTGTGTTCCATAGCTACAGCGGTGGTAACACAGGCGGCGGTATGTCATATACCCGAATACCGGCCCAACCGGCACCGACAAAACGTGGAACGCCACAGTATATTACTGTTTCTCCCGGCAGCGGTTCAGTCGAAGCGGGAGAATTTCAGGAAGTACAGATCACCTTTGATCCGGCAATGTTGCCTCTTGGTGAATACAATGCACCGATTGTCATTGCCAGTAACGATCAAAATGTTCCGGCTGTAATCATACCAACCAAGTTTCTTGTTGACAGAAACGAACCGCCGACGGATTTTGCACTACTTAGTCCGGCTGACGAAGACGTGATTGCGCTGACATTTAGCAACGCTGGCGACACGCTGTTTTTTACCTGGGAGGAATCCTTTGATGTTAACGGCGATGAAATCACATACGACTTGTTACTGTCAGAAGTACTGTTGCCGCTGGCCGCAGTAAGCCAGCAAATGCCGGGCGACAACTCTCTTTTTATTACGTATAACAATCTCATGACAGTTATGGTTGCCACCGGCCTCCCGGGTATTTCTGGAACTTGGAGCATTGCTGCAATAAGTAACGGAGACACAACTCTTGCAGTAAATGGACCAAATAATCTGACTATTGATGCCAGTGCTGTTGGAATTGATGAAGAATCATTGCTTCCCGAGTCTTTTGCATTGCATCAGAATTATCCGAATCCATTTAATCCAACAACGGCTATCAGGTACGATCTGCCGAATCAGTCACAGGTTATGATTGCAATTTATGATGTGACCGGACGGAAAATCCGTACCCTGGTTAGCAAACAGGAGGAACCGGGATACAGGTCGGTGATCTGGAATGGCCACAATGACGCCGGAAGCCAGGTTGGAACCGGGCTTTATATCTACACAATACGAGCTGGCAATTATTTTAAAACACGGAAAATGCTTCTCGTAAAATAAACAAATAAACCATAATCTGAACCACGCCATACTTACTATAAGTATGGCGTGGTTTTTGTATTTACAAACAATTGCTTTTCCAGATTGGGTGGTGTAAAAGAGGAAAAATTTCTTTAATTTACCATCCTTGTAGAGTTAGTTTTCTCAATACTGAAAAACAAGGGGTTTAACGGGAGTAATTTATGAGTAAAATCTTGATAACCGGATCTCTGGGACAGATAGGTTCCGAATTGGCCAATGCATTAAGCGAACGCTATGGAACAAATAATGTGGTTGTTTCAGATGTCAGGGCAAAGACTTGTGACGATCAAATATCCGATTGCGAATGTGCCGTTCTGGATGTTACAGATGTATCACAGGTTGCAGAACTGGTAAAAAAACATAACATTAAAACCATTTATCATCTGGCAGCACTGCTGTCGGCAGTGGCGGAAGCGAAGCCACAGACAGCCTGGAATGTCAATATGAATGGGTTATACAACATCCTTGAAGTTGCCCGTGAGTTCGGATGTGCGGTTTTTACACCAAGCAGTATTGGCGCCTTTGGACTGTCGACGCCCCATAACAGGACCCCGCAAGACACAATTCAGCGCCCGAACACTATGTACGGCGTCACAAAAGTAGCCGGGGAATTGCTCTGTGATTATTATCATAAACGGTTTGGAGTTGATGCCCGTGGTTTACGTTATCCCGGTATTATTTCCTATAAGACACTGCCTGGTGGCGGGACCACAGATTATGCCGTAGAAATTTATTATGAAGCCATTAAGAATAAAAAATACACTTGCTTTTTGAAAGCAGGTACGTATCTTGACATGATGTATATGCCCGATGCAATTAACGCCGCAATCACTCTGATGGATGCCGATCCGAAGAAACTAATTCACCGGAACGCCTTTAACGTGACCGCTATGAGTATCGATCCTGAAATGCTGGCTGGTTCCATTTTGAAACACATTCCTGGTTTCAGCATTGATTATAAAATTGATCCTGTTCGCCAGGGAATCGCTGATTCCTGGCCGAATTCTATGGATGATTCGGCAGCCCGGGAAGAATGGGAATGGCAGCCGAAATACGATCTGGAAAAAATGACGGAAGACATGTTGACCCACTTGAAGAAGAAACTGATCTGATGATTTATGGAATTGGTACAGATCTGATCGAAGTGGACCGGATTGCAAAACAGGTAGACGGAGACACCCACTTCAAAGAAAAAATATTTTCTGCCCGGGAAATCGTCTATTGCGAATCTTTTAAAGTGAACAAAGCCCAGCATTATGCTGCCCGCTATGCTGCCAAAGAGGCTTTTTTCAAAGCGATCGGGACAGGTTATCGTGGAGGGATTACATTTCAGGAAATATCTGTTGAAAACGATGAGCTGGGTAAACCATCAATTGAATTAAGCGGAAAGGCTTTGGAATACGCAGATCAGCATGCCTTTGGAAAGATTCATGTTTCATTGTCCCATTTACGGGAATATGCTAATGCGATTGTTATAATTGAAATAAATGATAAGTAAGGAGAAGATATGCCTCTCAATCGTGTACTTAATACAATTTCAAACCAACTGGATGAGCTCCATAGCAATGGAAGAGCCAAAGGTGCGGAAAAAGTCATTACCGGTATAAAAAGAGCGTCCGGGGAATTTGGTCCGCGCTATTTACTCAGTGGTTGGGGTGATAAAGAATTTATTAAGATGAATTCCAATTCTTATCTGGGTTTGTCACTGCGAGAGGATATTATCGCCGCCGAAGAAAGAGCGGCGCAGAAATATGGTGTCGGACCCGGAGCAGTGCGGTTTATCAGCGGAACCCACCAGCCCCATATTGATCTCGAAAAAAAACTGGCGGAGTTACACGGGCGCGAATCTGCGATGCTGTTCAGCTCGGCCTATGTGACAAGTATGGGGGTGATTGTTCCATTGACCACGCCGGAGACGGTTCTAGTGAGTGATGAGTTGAATCATAACTGCATTATTCAGGCCATGCGTCTTTCCCGGCCGGCCGATAAAGCAATCTATAAACACAACGATATAATGGATTTCGAAAAACAGTTAAAAGCGAGTATCGGCAAAGGGAAACGGGCCTTGGTGGTAACGGACGGTATTTTCAGTATGCGTGGCGATCATGCGCCATTAAAAGAGTTGGTCGAAATCGCCCAAAAATATAATGACCAATTCGAAGAAGGTGTCATCACCCTGATCGACGATTCCCATGGTGTCGGTGCTTTTGGGAAAACCGGGCGGGGGACTGAAGAATACACTAGCGGAAAGGTCGACATTGTCGTTGGAACCCTGGGCAAAGCCTTCGGCGTCAATGGCGGATATGTGGTATCTGAAAAACCAATTATTGATTTTCTGAGAGAAACTGCGCCCATGTATATCTATTCCAATCCCATTACGATGTCCGAAGCGTCGGCTGCTCTGAAGTCCATCGAGATTCTGGATAGCCCGGAGGGCGTTAAGATTTTAGAACACCTGCGTGCTATGACGAAGAAATTTGAAAAAGGCCTGGTAGATCTTGGATTTGAGACAATCTCCGGTGAACACCCCGTCGTTCCGCTGATGGTTCGGGATACGGCCATGACAGCCGATCTGGTCAAATATTTAACGGAGAATGGAGTGTTGGGGACGGGTTTGAATTTTCCGGTTGTTCCCAGGGGTGATGAGGAAATCCGCTTTCAGGTCTGCGCAGACCATACGGAAGCAGATATTGATTATGTTCTATCAGTATTAAAAACCTATAAACAAAAATAGATTTATTCGATGACAGTGGATTTTGATCTTGGTTTCCGTGGAAACCAGGGGAAAAACGTATTTGTCCGTTGTTTGTACCGTTCAAACTGAACGTTTCCGGCGTATTTTCTTTCCAGTAACGGTACGCCGGATACTTTCGTAAGGAGATAGGTGATCAACAACGGGCTAACCACGGCCGTCCATCCATAGTGAACCGGTAATGCGAGCAGGAAAATTCCCCACCACATGACGACTTCACCGAAGTAATTCGGATGCCGGGTGTATTTCCATAATCCCGTCGTAATGATTTTTCCCTTGTTATCCGGATCTTTTTTAAAACGGGACAATTGTAAGTCGCTGACTGTTTCAAAAAAGAAACCGATCGACCAAACAATGCTCCCGATTGCTTCAATGATACCGACTGGCCGAAGGGGTGCAACCGAGATGACAACGATAGAATATACGACAATAAACATGATGATGCCCTGCAACATGAAAATCTGCAGATAGCTACGCGGGATAAACCAGATGCCCCATTTTTCGCGCCAGGCAGCGTAGCGAAAATCCTCACTCCGTCCACGATTTCGTAAAAAGATATGGCGCGCCAGGCGAAATCCCCAAAGGATTACAAAAATATAAGCAATTCCGCGCATGCCGGGAATCGGCCGTTGTATGATCATAAGAATGGTTATCAGAATAAATCCAAGACCCCAACCAATATCCACAATCGAGTTGTCCTTTAAAAATAGTGCCAGCAGAAAGAATAAGGACATATAGATCCAGATTGCCAATGCGACATCAAACAGTATATCTACCATAATTTTATCCCTTTTTAATTTTTCATTTTATCTTTGTCGGCAAAATATTTTCCAATCAATGTCAGGTTCCGACGTTCATTTTCGCTGAGTTTTTCGTAACCGGCTTGGTTTATTTTATCCAGCAGGCGGTCTAGTTCCTCTCGCATAGTCTGCTCGGTTCCATATAAATTCACATCCGGGTGAGTGGATTTTTTATCAACTTTACGAATTATATTTTTAAAAGGATTTTTTATGGATATGCGTGGTATTTTTATCCGGATTTTTGAAGCAAGATTTTGCTTGGTTAAATAGAGATAGCCAATAATTATTCCTCCGAGATGGGTTAGATGACTAATTCCACTGCCTCCTTGTGAAAATGATGAAAAGAAAGTGATTACTCCCATAATTAAGACAAAATATTTTGCCTTAATGGGAATCAGGAAATAAAAATAGATCAGTCGGTTTGGATACATCATTGCGAAAGCGACAAGGATTGCATAAATAGCGCCACTTGCACCAACGACGGGAATTGTAGAATTAAGGCTAAATAAAAGAGTAATGAAGCCGGACCCAATACCGGTGATAAAATAAAATTTGTAAAATTCTCTTTTTCCCCAGGTATTTTCAATTTCCGAGCCAAACATCCAGAGAACGAACATATTCATGAAAATATGCCCGAAACCTCCGTGAATAAACATATAAGTAAACAGCTGCCAGACAAATCCGCGTCCCCAGACAAGCTGCGGAACAAGACCGAAATAATAGAGAAAAAATCGTTCGGTCTGAAACAACGTCATGAAAAGAAAAACTACCAGATTGGCAATGATAATGTTTTTGACGGCCCCGGTGAATATCCGGGGACGAATGTACTGCTGATTATATCCGGTGTAATTTTGATTGTAATTGTTATACATATTGATCCTAAATTTTTAAATCAGACAACAATTGAAGGCTTTTTAGATTTAATGATACATCCAGATGATACGAAAGATAGTGGATAAGCATCCGAAGCAATTTCTCGTGGTTTACAGGGAGCTGTGGATCGGCCCCGCTGTCCTTTAAAAAAGTGATATCGGCCATGGACAGACGATGCCCGGACGAGAATTGATGTCCACATTCCAGGCAAATCAGCTGAGCGGTAGCCGGATTATAAACGGCGCTCGTTAATTGTGCCTGACAACGAGGACATTTACCTGTTTCGAGTCGGTATCCCAGGATATCGGTTATTGCCAATAAAAACCGGACAAACACCATTTTGCAGGCCTCCGGCTTATCGTCCATAAATCCCAGATGTTGTACGGCGCTATCAAATATTATATGATCATGCTGATGATCGTGAACGACCTTGTCCACTGTTTCGAGGAGCGCCATGCCATATATATTGCATTCGATGTCGGGAGCATTGGAAAAATAGGATTGAATCAAGTCGATTTTACTAAGGGTTTGAATATCACGGGTGCTTTTATAATAATATATTGCTTCGATATAATTTAAAGGCTGAAGAAATCCTCTCAATCCACTTTTCATACGGCGCGCTCCTTTGGCAATGACCGCGATTTTGCCCTGTTCGCGGGTAAACATCCGAACGATCGAGCTGCTTTCCTGAAACGGAATGGATCGTAAAACAAGCGCCTCTGTTTTGATCAAAGTCATAACGTAAACATAGATTAAGAGAATAATCGAACGGTTACAAGGGATTTATATAACGGATACCGCTAAAACACAGACATCGCGAAAGCAGTTAAGTTTCCGCAATGTCATGTTTTTAAAAATGTTGGTCTTAGTAGGATTTACCGAAAATCGCATAAGTGTCTGCTGTTTTGCCTGTATAGAAACAGGTGCCTTTTTGTTTCTGATCAAAAGGAATACAACGCACGGTTGCTTTGGTTTCTTCCTGAATTTTTGCCTCCATTTTACCATCACCGGCCCAGAACGCTTTGACAAATCCGCCGGCCTCGATAATCCGCTTGAAATCAGTGTAATTATCAACCTCGTGAGTGTTATCGTTTCGGAATTTCAGGGCGCGCTGAAACATACTGGTCTGGATATCTTCGAGCAGGTGCTTAACCATGGAGAAAAGATTTTCGACGGCTACGAAGTGCTTTTCGCCCGTATCTCTGCGAACAAGAACGACCTGTTTTTTTTCAAGATCTTTCGGCCCGATTTCCAATCGCAGCGGCACACCTTTCATTTCCCACTGATTGAATTTCCAGCCGGCTGAAACTTGGTCATTATCATCAACCAGAAACCGAATATCTTCCCGGTTGAACTGAAGTTTGATTTTAGAAACCTCTTCCATAAGAAGGGCTTTTTGTTCGTCAGTTCGCCAGATCGGAATAATAACGAGCTGGTAGGGGGCTATTTTGGGCGGCAGGATTAATCCCTTGTCGTCGCCGTGGGTCATGATCACACCGCCAACCAGACGGGTGCTGACGCCCCAGCTGGTTGCATACACATATTCCTGTTTGTTTTCACGGGTAAGGAATGTGACGTCAAAAGCTTTGGCAAAATTTTGCCCTAAATTGTGAGAAGTACCGGATTGCAAGGCTTTCATATCACCCATCATGGCTTCAATGGAATAGGTATGAACCGCACCGGCAAATTTCTCCGCATCGGTTTTCTTTCCGACGTAGACCGGCATGGCCATATAGTCTTCAGCCAAAATACGGTATATTTCAATAATTTTTTTTGTTTCGGTCTCAGCTTCTTCAAAACTGGCGTGGGCAGTGTGGCCTTCCTGCCAGAGAAATTCGGTGGTCCGGATGAACAGACGGGTCCGCATTTCCCAGCGAACCACATTAACCCATTGATTGATCAACAGGGGCAGATCCCGATAGGAGTTTATCCATTTTTTGTACATGGACCAGATGATTGTTTCAGAGGTTGGACGGATATATAGCGGTTCGTCGAGTTTTTTTCCACCACCATGGGTAACTACGGCGCATTCCGGGGCAAAACCTTCAACGTGTTCAGCTTCTTTATGCATATAGCTTTCAGGGATAAACATCGGAAAATAGGCGTTCACATGGCCGGTTTCCTTGAACATGCGATCGGCAATTGTTTTAATATT
>Ga0268281_1001443_pt1 | contig 13736 bp, 5 predicted proteins | sample saktaG_10_FD_190134 | JGI IMG/M metagenome (GOLD analysis project Ga0268281, IMG submission 190134) | Saline water microbial communities from Sakinaw Lake, British Columbia, Canada - sak_2011_5_24_50m | ecosystem: Environmental > Aquatic > Non-marine Saline and Alkaline > Saline ... | reverse complement strand
AGAGTGTCACTCCATTAGCAAGATATATCCCAGCAGTCGTCGCCACAGTCGCTCCCGAAACCGTGAATCCCGAGATGTCCACGGAATTCGCAGTTACATTAAAGACGCTACTGGCTGGATTTGCTGCGGTCACAGTAGTGGTAGCACTGCCCGCACCTTGTATCGTGAGCGGTAAACCCACATTTACATTCTCGGTATAGGTGCCCGCATGGCAGGTGATAGTATCGCCCGCGCTGGCCGCGTCTATGGCAGCCTGGATGGAAGAGTAATAGGTGGTGGTGCTGTTTTTCGTCACCGGTGCGAAACTGGCGCCGCCGGGATAAGCGGCGTTTAACCACTGCACATAGCTGACATTAACGGAAACAGAGTTGCCCTGGTCTCCGACATTGAAAGTATTTCCTGCATGAATTGGGCCGTTGACAGAACCCCACCAGTTGTTGGTGGCCTCGAGGGTGCCCGTAGTAGCATTATTCGAGATACCGGAGGTGGTATTTCCCGTGATGTTATTGTTGGTCACTGTCCAGGTAGAGACATCGGCTACACTGGCATCGATATCGATGCCAATCGGGTTGTTGGTAATGTTGTTATTCTGCATGCTGAGGTTGGTGATATTCTCTTTAAGCCTGATGCCCTCTAAGACGTTCGCATTAAAGGTGTTGCCCGTTAACGTATAGTCGCTACCACCATTTATGCGAATACCATATTGTGTGTTCAAGTTCGCAATGTTATTCGTGAATGTGTTGTTGGTAGCCCCTCCCCCATCCCCAGTAACCACGTAGAAGCCGTATTTGCCGTTCGAGTTTGCTGTGTTATGCGTGTATGTGTTGTGGTCTCCGGAGTCAATTTTGAAGCCGTAGCTGGTGTTTGAGTTTGCGGTGTTGTCGGAGAAAGTGTTGTCGTTTGAGATATATATCTCAAGTCCCTGCCATAAATTATTTGAGACATCATTGTTCGTGATGGTATTGTGATTGCTTCCGGAGCCAAGCCAAAGGCCGTCCCCGTTGCCTGTTAAAGTGTTATCGTGAATATTGCAGAGTGTCACTCCATTAGCAAGATATATCCCAGCAGTCGTCGCCACAGTCGCTCCCGAAACCGTGAATCCCGAGATGTCCACGGAATTCGCAGTTACATTAAAGACGCTACTGGCTGGATTTGCTGCAGTCACAGTAGTGGTAGCACTGCCCGCACCTTGTATCGTGAGCGGCAAACCCACATTTACATTCTCGGTAAAGGTGCCCGCCGGTACCGTGATGTGGTCACCGGCTGCTGCCGCGTCGATGGCTGCCTGGATGGTGGTATAACTGTCCTTCCAGGTGGTTCCGTTGCTTTCCCACAGGTCGACTGCGAAGATAGTGTAGGCACTTGAGGGCACATGCGTGGTTTCAACGCTTGTCCAGACATCCACTGTGTAGCGGCCATCGCCGGAATTGCTGGAGTCAGGCGGATTGGTGATACCACCTGCTGTGGAGATGGTAACTGTGAAAGTCTCACCGGGGTTGATAAGCACAGCTCCCGGGACAGTTGCTTCCAGTTGCTGGCCTACTATGTTGACAGTCGTGCATACGGCGCCTTTGATGAATACGTGTGCGGCGGCAACGGCGCTGATATCGGTACCCGCGGGAAATTCTATAGTTATTTTAGCAGACGGCGGCTGCAGCATAGCGCCGGTGGTCATAGTAATTATGTAGGAAGAAGTTTCACCGATGAAATTACTGTCGTACGGGTTGACTGTTATGTTCGACATATTCGCCTGCACCGGGCTGGCCGAAAATATGGCGGGCACCACCCCCATAACCATCACCAGGACCACAAACATTAGGAATGATTTCCAGATTTTAGCCATCTCTTACCTCCGTCAACCTAAAACTGCAATAGAAAGATTTTAATAACCCTATTAGAGTGCATCTCGTAGGATTATCAAATTGGCTATGATTATATGTGCGTCCGCATTGTATGTCAAGCGTTTATCCAACATGATGTTTATTTTCTACAGGCGTTTTCAAATATACTGTGCAATTATCAATAACGCATAAATGTCGTAGTTATATGAACTTGTCTTCTGCCCCTCAGGCTGCCGTTTCCTTCTGTCGTCCCGTTCTGCTAATATAGTTTTATGCGCCAGCTATTCCAGTGCTACAGGTGCGGCGCCCGGAATTACATGGGGCAGGCATTCTGCTGGAACTGCAACGAACAATTTCAATATTACTGCCCCTGGTGTAATGCCTTAATAGACCCCACATTGCCGAGCTGTCACAATTGCCGGGCTATGCTGCCGTGGCAGGCGCAGCAGCCCGCCGGTTATCAGCAAAGCCAGGACGGAGACCAGTACGGAGAGGAAGAGGCTGTGCCGGATAGACGGGTACCCTGGATAATAGCCCTGGCATGCCTGGCGCTGATAACGGTGGCAACGCTGGCGGCAGTTTACCTGCCCGGCATGTTTAAACAATCAGCTCAGAAGACGCCCGACTCACAGTCCCAATTCAGCACGCCCAGTCTATCCGCGGCGCCGGCCGATAACGAATTTTAATAAAATCCCTGCTCGTAAACCGCTCTGCTCCGGCCTCAACCGCCTGTCACATCTCATCAAATTCTTTTATAATGACGCATAGTGCCCTGCGCAGGCGGCCCTTTCCGGTGAAAAGGTTAAACCAATAGTCTGCGGGATAGATCGGGATGTTTAAAGATGTAACAACAACCGGGAAATCCGCATACAGCGGAATCTTGCTCCTGCTGGCGCTGCTCCTGCCGGTACTCTGTGTATTGCTGCCCCAGGCGGCGCAAGCCGCCGACCCGGGAAAATGGCACAATCCCTATTCTCACAGTATCGTTGACCGTGACGGGCGCAGGCTGGATGTGACGTCCACGCCTTCCGGGCCGCCTGATGTAAAGATGGAAGCAGCCTACCTGCCGGCGACCGGTCTGGGCGCCGGGTCCAATTCGCTGACGGCGGCGCCCGCCTTCACCTGGTGCTACGGCTGTTCGCCTACCGCAGCCGCTATGCTGGCAGGGTACTACGACCAGCCGGCCAGGGGCTATGCCCACATGTACGGCGGGCCTGCCGGCGGCGGCATTTGCCCGCTCAATAACGAGGCTGCCTGGGGCCATACCGTGTATCCCCATGTTACCTGCGGCGAGTGCCCTCTGAGCGCCACGCACCTGGGCTACGACGGCTTGACTGCCAGGGGGCACGTGGACGACTTCTGGCTGGACTTCGGCAGCATGATAGACCCGTACTGGGGCAACTGGACGGCGCACAGCTATTCATCCTGCACGGCCGATTACATGGGTACCAGCCAGTGGCACAACTGGCAGAATACGGACGGCTCCACCGTTTTTTTCTGGTACACGGACAACTCCCCTCTTTACGATTATACCGGCGGCGAACCTGCTCTCAGGGACGGCTGCCACGGCATCAGGCTCTTCATCGAATCGCGCGGCTACAGCGTGACTTCAAATTACAACCAGTACATCTACGGGCGGGCAGGCATTCCCGCCGGGTTTACCTATGCCCAGTACCAGGCGGAGATAGATGCCGGGCGGCCGGTTCTTATCCAGGTGACCGGACACACCATGCTCGGTGTGGGCTACAGCGACCCGGGCACCGTTTACGTGCACAATACCTGGGATAACGCGGTGCATTCCATGCCCTGGGGCGGCGCCTACAGCGGCAGGCAGCACTACGGCGTGACCGTGGTCGAGCCTGCTCCGCATGCTCCCGCGCTTACCTCCCCGGCCGAAGGGGCTGTGGTGGGGACGGACGTGACGCCGGCCTGGCTGGCTTCCTTCGGCGCCACAAGGTACAGGCTGGAGGTAAACAGCGATGCAGGATGGAGGGTCGGCAACCGGGTTCTTTATCAGGAGCTTGGCAATACTCTGACCTATACGCTGACCGGGCTGACCGGCGGTACGAAATACTGGCGCGTCTGGGCGGGCAATTCCGGCGGCTGGTGCAGCGATGCCGATGCCGCCGCCAACAGCCGGAGCTTTACAGTCGAAACGAGGCCGGCCGTTTCCACGGCGCCGCCCCGGCACGGGTCTTCGCCTTCGGTTCCAGCGGTGTTGCAGCCCGTAGCGCTGCCCGTTTACGTGCAGGACGCTTCACTGTCCGCCGCGCAGGCCGACGCCTCGGACAGCTTCAGTGTGGACGAATCTGCGAGCCCGGATATCATATTGTTCGTCAGCCTGGCGTTACTCCTGCTGGCGCTGTTTATGGGCGCGATATATGCGCTGGGCAGGGGCAGGCTGGGGAACTGACCCGAAAGTGTCATTAACTTACACCGCAGTCACATTGACAATAGAACCTATTTCATATACATTTTTCTTAGACAGATTATTTCTATGTTAGCTGTGGCGGTTTGATGCCGGGGTAACGCGGCGTGGCAGACATTCCCGCTGTTGGCCGGGTATTAAGGAGGATTAAAATGTTTGAAAGAATGAGATGGCTCGGGCTTCTCCTGGTTCTGGCACTGCTGATGTCTTCTGTCACTGCCTTATTGCCGGAAAAGGCGCGGGCTGACGATGAAGGCGAGAGGATAGACCAGTACACCACCAGGATTATCGATAAAAACAACAACGTGGTGTACCGGGTAGTTACGCCCGGCAGTCCTCCTCCTGAGGGGTATGTAGAGAGGGCCATGGCCGTGCCGGGGCCCAACCCGGCGGCGGGCACCAACACCCTCACCGCGCCCGCCTACACCTGGGTCTACGGCTGCGGCGCCGCCTCGGCGGGCATGATGGCCGGCTACTACGACCGGCAGGGCTACACCAACATCTATACCGGCTCCACCAACGGGGGTGTGGCCCCTCTGAACAACGATATATATTGGACTTCCCAGGGCTATCCTGCCACCTGCGGACAGGTTGTTACCTGCGGCAGGGCTCCCTTCATCGCCAGCATGAACGGCCTGGACGGCCGCGCCACGCGCGGCCATGTCGACGACTACTGGCAGGCATATAACTGCACCGGCGACCCTTACACAACCGGTGGGGGGTGGGCAGCGCACGCCGACGACTGCGTGGCCGACTTTATCGGCACCAGCCAGTGGACTAAGAACGGCAATAACTATGGGAATACTGATGGGAGTACTGGTTACTTTTTCGCAGGGGGCAACGCTCCCCTGTATGATTATACTGGCTGCGAGCCTGGTTACCGTGACTTCAGCCACGGCCTGCGGCTGTTCTTCGAGTCGCGCGGCTACACGGTGACCAGCAACTACAGCCAGCCTGTTAATGGATATCTCGGCAATCCTGCCGGCTTCACCTTCGCCCAGTACAAGGCCGAGATCGATGCCGGCCGGCCGGTCATCCTGATCATGGAGGGCCATTACATGCTGGGCGTGGGCTATAACGACTCCCCAGCCAATACGGTATACTTCCACAACACCTGGGGCCACACCGTCGATTCCATGACCTGGGGCGGGGTTTACGCTCCCCCGGGTTACACTGGAACGCACTTAGGCGTGATCGTCCTCCAGCTTGCGCCTGCTTGTACCGTACCGGGCGCCCCGGCGCTCTCCTCGCCCGGCAACGGCGCTTCCGCGCCCGGCGCCTCGGTCATACTCACGTGGCTTGCCGCCACGGGCAGCCCCACCAGGTACTACCTTGAGGTCAACTCCAGCAATAGCTGGGGCGCAGCCACCAGGAAATATTACGCCGATGTGGGCAACGTTCTCACCAAGACCGTGACCGGCATGCCCAACGACGGCACCACTTATTACTGGCGTGTCTGGGGAGGCAATGCCTGCGGCTGGTGCTCCGATGCGGCGGCCAATGCCAACAAACGCAGCTTCACCAATGGCGCCTGCACCGTACCGGGCGCCCCGGCGCTCTCCTCACCCGGCAACGGCGCTTCCGCGCCCGGCGCCTCGGTCATGCTCACGTGGCTTGCCGCCACGGGCAGCCCCACCAGGTACTGGCTGGAGGTCAACTCCAGCAACAGCTGGGGCGCAGCCACCAGGAAATATTACGCCGATGTGGGCAACGTTCTCACCAAGACCGTGACCGGCATGCCCGGCGACGGCACCACTTATTACTGGCGGGTCTGGGGTGGCAATGCCTGCGGCTGGTGCTCCGATGCGGCGGCCAATGCCAACAAGCGCAGCTTCATCAATACCTGCAGCGCGCCGCCGGGCGCGCCCACTCTCTCCTCGCCGACCCAGGGCGCATCCGTGCCCGGCACCACGGCCACGTTCACGTGGAATACAATAACAGGCGCCACCAAGTACTGGCTGGAGGTCAACTCCAGCAATGGCTGGGGCGCGGCTACCAGGAAATATTACGCCGATGTGGGCGGCGTGACATCCAAGCAGGTAACGACGCTGCCCAATAACAGCAGCACATTATACTGGCGGGTCTGGGGAGGCAACGCCTGCGGCTGGTGCAGCGATGCGGCGGCCAATGCCAACAAGCGCAGCTTTACCAATACCTGCACCGCGCCGCCGGGCGCCCCCACTCTCTCCTCACCCGGTAACGGCACATCCGTGCCTGGCACATCGGCCACATTCACGTGGAATACAATAACAGGCGCCACCAAGTACTACCTTGAGGTCAACTCCAGCAATAGCTGGGGCGCAGCCACCAGGAAATATTACGCCGATGTGGGCAACGTTCTCACCAAGACCGTGACCGGCATGCCCGGCGACGGCACCACTTATTACTGGCGTGTCTGGGGAGGCAATGCCTGCGGCTGGTGCAGCGATGCGGCGGCCAATGCCAACAAGCGCAGCTTCACCAATACCTGCGCCGCGGCGCCGGGCGCCCCCACTCTCTCCTCACCGGCCCAGGGCGCCCATGTCCCGGGCATCTCGACCACATTCACGTGGAATACAATAACAGGCGCCACCAAGTACTACCTGGAGGTCAACTCCAGCAATATCTGGGGCTACGGCACAAGAATATTTTACGCCGGGGTCAGCGGCACCTCACAGTTTGTATGCGGACTACCCACAGACGGCTCCACGCTCTACTGGCGGGTCTGGGGTGGCAATAACTGCGGCTGGTGCAGCGATGCGGCGGCCAATGCCAACAAACGCAGCTTCGTCAACGGGCCCTGATTTAATAACGGATCGCCCGCCGGCTATTCCGGACACTTTTGACAGATTCAGCGCGGAAAAGCATACTTACGGCAAAAAAGAACTACAGCGGCTGTAATTTCTATGTCAGGGATCTGGAGAAAGGCGTCCGCGGCGGTATTCCTTTGCGCTGTCATGGTCCTGTCAGGATTTGTGCCCGCGCAGCGAGTCCTGGCCGCAGACGGCGAGAGAATCGATCAATATACCACCAGGCATATCGACCCGCAGGGTAACGTGGTGTACAGGGTCAATGTGCCCGGCTCACCGCCGCCGGCAGCGCTGCAGCAGGGCGCAGCCACTGAATTGACGGGTAGTGAAGTGGCGGGCAATGTGCTGACCGGCGTGCCCGCCTTCAACTGGTGCTACGGTTGCTCGGCCACCGCGGCTGCCATGCTGGCCGGCTACTATGACCAACCGGAACGCGGCTACAGCAATATCTACACCGGTCCCGCCAACGGCGGCGTCTGCCCCCTGAACAATGAGGCCTGGTGGTCGGATATGGCCTATCCCGCAGTCTGCGCGCAGGCGGTGACCTGCGGCAACTGCCCCCTGGTCGCAACCAGGAACGCCCTCGACGGACGGGGCGCCAGGGGAAGCGTGGACGACTACTGGCAGGCCTATAATTGCGCGGGGGATGCTTACGCCGGACACTGGGTGGAGCATCCCGCCGACTGCCTGGCCGACTTCATGGGCACCAGCCAGTGGGTCAAATATGGCAGCGGCTTCGGCAACCCCGACGGCAGCACGAGCTTCTGGTTTGCCGGCGGCAACGCGCCGCTGTACGACTACACCGGCATGGAGCCATTGAGCCGCGACGGCGGCCACGGCATCAGGCTGTTCTTTCAATCGCGCGGGTACAGCGTCACCGGCAATTACAACCAGCGCATTTACGGGTTTAACGGCATCCCAGCCGGATTTACCTACGACCGGTACAAGGCCGAGATCGACGCCGGCCGGCCGGTTATAATCCACGTCACCGGCCACACCATGCTGGGCGTGGGCTACAACAACAGCGGCAACTTGATTTACATACACGATACCTGGGACCATGCGGTACACTCAATGGCCTGGGGCGGCGCCTATCACGGAATGCAGCACAGGGGCGTTACCGTTGTCCTGCCGGCGCCTGTCCCGGCGCCCGCAGCCCCCACCCTGCTGTCCCCGGACAACGGAGCAATCGTGACCGGCTTATCCGTGACGTTTCAATGGAGTGCTCCACCCGGCGCCGTACGATACCGGCTGGAGGTCAGCAGCGACCCGCTATTCGGAGGCGGGCAGGTTTATAACGCCGTAGCCGGCAGCGCCAGCCAATCCGTAATATTATCCGGAGGTTCACGAAGCACGTATTACTGGCGCGTTTACGCGGGCAACGCAGCCGGCGGCTGGAGCGGCCCCTCGCAGGTTTGGAGCTTCATCTATGCGGGCCCGGGGTATTTGATAGGGACATCTCCTGCGCCGTCATCCTCAGCCGGCGGGGTGGCCGCTCCGGCTCCCGCGCCGCCAGCGCCTCTGCCTCCACCGGTAGTCCAGGTGGCGGAGCGGACGGCTACGGCGGAAGCGCCCGGTACCCGGCACACGGCGGACGATGTGATTCTCGCCTTCAGCATCGCGCTGCTGGCCGTGGCAGGCACGCTCGGCACGGTCATGCTCGGGCGCCGCCGGCAGCAGCGGCTTTTTTAGTGCCGTCATTGCGAGTCCGCAGGGTTTGACAAAAATACCTTGCCAAAGCATAATTTGATCAGGATACAGCATCAGGAGTGGCCGATATCAAGAAAATTGTGCCGGTGGGATCGGTGGCTTTCGGTTTGCTGCAGGCCTGTGCAGTGCCGGCCCTTCTACATGCCCAACCTCCACAGGTGAAGGCGGGCCAATAGCCAATAAATAAGGAAAAAAAATAAAGAGGTTACCTATGAGTATGAAGTTTCGCTGGCTGATAACCCCTGTATTGTCGCTGGCTATAGCGCTGGCTCTGCTGATCACCTTCAGCGGCGCCGGCGCAGGCCTGGATGCTCAAACAGAGCCTGAATGACCTGACGGAAGGCGCCGACACCATTGTGGTGGGCAGCGTGGTCAGCACCGCCAGCCACTGGAATGCCGGCAGCACCTATATTTATACGGAAGTAGTCATCTCGGTGGAGGAGAGCCTCAAGGGGAACGCCGGCGGGGGCACGCTTAACATCGTCGTCCCCGGCGGTACGGTCGGCAATCAAAAGATATGGACGGATGATGCGCCCGCGTTCAACCAGGGTGAAAAGGCCGTGCTGTTCCTGAATTTGTTGACGGGGGAAAGCCTCGCCGCAATGAATACGGGGCTTCCGTCGCCGCTATATGAAGTATTCGGGTGTTACCAGGGCAAGCTGGACGTTATACAGGATACGGCGGGCGGGATGTCTCTCGACGTTTTGAAGGGCCTGGTGGGCCGTATCGTCAACGGGGAAAGCGGCGTCATTTGCCCCGAGCTGACCTCCGGCATCCCGGTGGAGCTTGAACAGCCCGGCTACGCGGTCGGCAAATGGAGATGGGAGCCTTCCCACCCCAACGTGAGCTATAAAATACACACCGGCTTTACCGCGGCGCAGAGCACGGCCATGCAGAACTCGGCCGCCAGCTGGAGCGGCGCCGGCGCCAATTTTACCTTCACTTACGCCGGTACGCACTCCCGCTCGGGATCAGCGCCGGGAGCATCCAGCGGAGCCCTCAAGAATGGCGTTAATGAAGTAGTATGGGCCGACCTCGGAACGGGGCCAACGCTGGCCAGGGCGTCATACTTTGCGTCAGGCGTGGATCAAGCCCACATGTTCATTGTGGAATGCGACACGGGATTCAATACGCAAAAGACCTTCAGCACTTCGACTCCGCCCACGACAAATGACCTGGAGTCGGTATCCCTGCACGAGTTCGGCCACTGGCTGGTGCTCGACCACTCGGCTATCGAGGCGGCGGTCATGTATCCCTCGATCATGACGGGTACGACCAAGCGCGTCCTGCACAGTGATGACATCAACGGTATAAAGGCTATCTACGGCGCCCATGGCGGCGCTGTGCCCGGGGCCCCTACACTCTCCTCACCGAACAACGGCGCAACAGTATCGGGCACCTCGGGAACATTCACGTGGGCCGCCGGGACGGGCAGCCCCACCCAGTACCAGCTTCAGGTCAACTCCAGCTCTGCGTTCACGGGGACCAATTATTATGACGTCCAGGTCAGCGGAACTTCACAGCTGGTAACCGGCCTGCCCAACAACGGCGCCACGCTCTACTGGCATGTCCGCGCCTACAATACAGCCGGCTGGGGACCCTATTCGGCCGTGCGCAGCTTCACGAGCGGAACCGCCGGCTGCACCGTGCCGGGCGCCCCCGCGCTCTCTTCCCCGGCTGACGGCGCAACCGTAGCCGGCGCCTCGGCCACCTTCTCCTGGGCTGCCGGGACGGGCAGCCCCACCAAGTACTGGCTGGAGGTCAACTCCAGCAACACCTGGGGCGCAGCTACCAGGAAATATTACGCCGATGTGGGCGCCGTCACCTCCAAAGAGGTGAGCGGGCTGCCCAACGACGGCTCCACGCTTTACTGGCGTGTCCAGGCTTACAATGCCTGCGGCTGGGGTCCCAACTCAACCAGCCGCAGCTTCATCAGCTCTATGACACTGCCCGGGGCACCCACCCTCTCCTCGCCGGCTGAGGGCGCAACGGTAGCCAACACCTCGGCCACCTTCACCTGGGCTGCCGGGACGGGCAGCCCCACCAAGTACTGGCTGGAGATCAACTCCAGCAACAGCTGGGGTTCGGGCACCAGGATATTTTATGCCGACGTGGGTAACGTAACCTCCCAGACAGTGACCGTACTCCCCGCTGACGGCTCCACGCTCTACTGGCGGGTCCAGGCCGGCAATGCCGCCGGCTGGGGTCCCACCTCAACCAGCCGCAGCTTCATCAACAGCGCCTGCGCCAAGCCCGGCGCCCCCGCGCTCTCTTCCCCGGCAGACGGCGCAACCGTAGCCGGCACCTCGGTCACATTCACATGGGCTGCCGGGACGGGCAGCCCCACCAAGTACTGGCTTGAGGTCAACTCCAGCAATACCTGGGGCTCAGCTACCAGGAAATATTACGCCGATGTGGGCGCCGTCACCTCCAAAGAGGTGAGCGGGCTGCCCAACGACGGCTCCACGCTCTACTGGCGTGTCGAGGCCTACAATGCTTGCGGATGGGGCCCCTGGTCAACCAGCCGCAGCTTCATCAATTCCTGCGCCAAGCCCGGTGCCCCCACGCTCTCTTCCCCGGCCGATGGCGCAATTGTATCCGGCGCCACTGCCACATTCACCTGGGCTGCCGGGACGGGCACATCCACCAAGTACTGGCTGCAGATCAACAGCAATTCCTCGTTCACAGGGACGAACTATTATTACGCCGACGTGGGCAACGTGACCTCCAAACTGGTAACGACGCTGCCTAAAAACGGCAGTACATTATACTGGCGGGTCTGGGCGGGCAACGCCTGCGGCTGGTGCTCCGATGCGGAGGCCAATGCCAACAAACTGAGCTTCATCAACGACAACGGCCTTCCCTCAGCCCCCACGCTCTACTCCCCGGCCAACGGCGCTAATATCGGCCCGGCCTTCGGGGCAGGGACCGTAGGTTGCTACCTGGAATGGATCCCGGGGACGGGGCACCCCACCAAGCAACTGCTGGAGGTAAGCACCAGCCCCTCTTTTTCGGGAACCGTAATGTCGCAGGAAGTTAACGGAGACGCAACCCACTATTATGCATGCTGGTTCCCGGGCAATGGCGCAACTTATTACTGGCATGTCAGGTCATACAATAACTACGGCTGGGGTCCCTGGTCTGCCACCGGCTACTATATCGGCGGAGAAACAGCCGCCGGGCCTCCTCCGTCCCCACACCTCGGTGACCCATCTTACAGGAGCGGTGTATGGGGAAATCATTTCATTTTCTACTGGTATCCCACAGATAACACCACCAGGTGCTGGCTCGAGATCAACGGGAGTAATACCTGGGATGTTGCCAGCAGGCTCTTCTACGCCGAGGCGGACAGCGCCAGCAAAAATGCGTGGGGGACATGGAGCCAGGATGTAAATTTGCCCCAGGACGGCAATACATATTACTGGCGGGTCTGGGCAGGCAACGATAGAGGCTGGTGCTCCGACGATTCGGCCAACGCCCACCAGAGCTACTTTAGCAGCGAATATGCTCACGATGTGACTGACCAGGAGTCGCAGCTCCGCTGGCCGGCAGAGGGAGCTTATGTCCCGGGCGCCTCGGTTACCTTTGTCTGGGACAGGGGACAGAGCTACGACGCCATGTATTTCCTCGAGGTCAACTCCAGCCCCACCTGGGGCACGGCCACCAGGCTGTTTTACGGTGATGTCGGTCAGCGCGCCAGGCAGCAGGACTACTGCCCCAGCTACGAGGTAAGCGGCCTGCCCGATGACGGCAGCACGCTCTACTGGCGCGTCAGGACAGGCTATCCCGGCCTCGTCGGGCCAAATAACTGGGGCAACTGGAACAGCGGCAGCTTCATCAACGGCCCGTCTACGGCGACTCCTGCTGCCCCCGCGGTTTCAGCGCTCGCCAACGGCGAGACGATAACGGGGTCTTCGCCCTGCCTGGTCTGGAACGCCTCACCCGGCGCCACCAGGTACTGGCTGGAGGTCAATTCCAGCCCCTCCTGGGGCACGGCAACCAGAAAGTATTACGCCGAGGTCAGCGGCACCCGCCAGCTGGTCAGCGGGCTGCCCGCTGACGGCAGCACTCTCTACCGCAGGGTCTGGGCGGGTAACACCAATAGCTGGAGTTCCGGGTCGTCAAGCAGCAGTTTCATCAACGGCTGTAATGCGCCCGGCGCCCCCACGCTCTCCTCGCCTGCAGACAGTGCAACGGTACCCGGCGCCTCGGCCACCTTCACCTGGGCTGCCGGGACGGGCAGCCCCACCAAGTACTGGCTGGAGGTCAACTCCAGCAATACCTGGGGCGCGGCCACCAGGATTCATTACGCCGAGGTTACCGGCACCTCCCACGTGGTAGACAACCTGCCCAACAACGGCAGCACGCTCTACTGGCGCGTGGAGGCGTGCGCCTGTGCCTCGAGCTGGGGTCCCTGGTCAACCGGCCGCAGCTTCACCAACAGCGTTTGCACCTTGCCCGGCGCCCCCGCGCTCTCCTCGCCGGCCAATGGCGCCTTTGTATCCGGCGCCTCGGCCACCTTCACCTGGGCTGCCGGGACGGGCACCCCCACCAAATATATCCTCGAAGTCAACTACAGCGATACATTTGACCCGGGCAGCAGGCAGCATTTCGACGAGGTCACCGGCACCTCCCAGCTGGTAGACGGCCTGCCCAACAACGGCAACACGCTCTACTGGCGCGTGCAGGCGTACAATGCCTGCGGCTGGGGCCCCTGGTCAACCAGCCGCAGCTTCACCAACAGCGTTTGCACCTTACCCGGCGCCCCCGCGCTCGCCTCACCTGCCAATGGCGCCTCTGTACCCGGCACCTCGGCCACATTCACGTGGGACGCCGGGACGGGCAGCCCCACCAAGTACTGGCTGGAGGTGAACACCAGCAGTACCTGGGGCGCGGCGACCAGGAAGTATTACGCCGAGGTCAGCGGCACATCCCAGCTGGTAGGCGGACTGCCCGCCAACGGCTCCA
>Ga0268281_1001437_pt1 | contig 13797 bp, 10 predicted proteins | sample saktaG_10_FD_190134 | JGI IMG/M metagenome (GOLD analysis project Ga0268281, IMG submission 190134) | Saline water microbial communities from Sakinaw Lake, British Columbia, Canada - sak_2011_5_24_50m | ecosystem: Environmental > Aquatic > Non-marine Saline and Alkaline > Saline ... | reverse complement strand
ATGACACACATCGTAAACAAGCCTCATCCCTATGTCGCGTGGAGAGCGTTGCAGGGTTTTCTCAAAGGTCTGTGCCGTCCAGTGCATCAACATCTGCCTGTTCGCCCAGGCATAGTTCGCGGCACAGGCCATGGCAGTCATATATTTCTTACCCTCATCAGAGGTAAGATACGCACAGGCCAGCTGCCGGTCGGGGAGGGAAAAGTCCAGAGCGCTGCTGTGCTTGACCATTCGCGCGAGATAGTCGTCGCACACCTGATATCCGAAACCCCGTGACCCGGTGTGAATGGCGACGGCAACCTGTCCCTCGGCCACCAGTCCGAATGTGGAGGCAATTTTTCTGTCAAAGATCTTATCCACAACCTCTATCTCCAAAAAATGGTTCCCGGAACCCAGGGTCCCCAGCTGTCTGCGCCCTCGCTCGAGGGCCCGTTCACTTACACAGGAGGGGTCCGCCCCCTGCATCGCGCCGCCATCTTCGGTCTTGGCAAGATCGTCGTCGGAGCCATAGCCACGGTTAATCGCCCACGCGGCTCCCTGGCGTAACACCTTTTTTTCTTCATCCATCGAAAGCCTAAGGGCACTTTCGGAGCCCACACCGGCAGGTATGTTCTTGAAGAGAGCGATAACAAGATCTTTCACCCTGTTTTTGATTTCACCAAACTGGAGATTAGTCGCCATCAGGCGAACACCGCAATTGATGTCATATCCCACCCCTCCGGGAGAGATAATCCCCTCTTCCATATCGAAAGCCGCGACACCGCCGATGGGGAATCCATATCCCCAGTGGATATCGGGCATCGCCAGTGAATGGCCGATGATCCCCGGCAGGTGCGCCACATTGGCGACCTGTTTGAGGCTTTCATCCGTGCCCATCGTTTTCATCATCCGCTCATCGGCATAGATAATCCCGGGTACACGCATGCCACCCGTAGGGGGTATGATCCAGCGGAAGGCATCAAGCCGTTCTATCTTGATATCAGACATCAAGGATAATCCTCCCGGTCCACACTCCCCCAGCTCTGTGTATCTCTGTCCCGTGGTATGTAACTGCCTTTACCTCGGCACTCATACAGTGCCTTTTATGTACAAAAGGTTCCCCCCTTGCTGTTCCCTTTAAGTGAAAATTGTCCATCTCGGAAATAACAAATTCTTTCAGCAACAATCCCTCACCGCTGTACATATACAATATCTCTCTGAGGAAGTTTACCAGAAGTTCCTCTAAATCCCTCCCTTCAGCAAAAACTTCCCATTCTCCTCTTGCATGTACAAGGCTTACGTCCGTCATTATATCAAAAAGGGCAACTGCGGCATTGCGAAAGAGATCCCGCTCATCTATTCCATATATCTCCACTCCCAAGTCGGCCGTATGATCAAATATACTGTAAGGCGAGAAGATCGCTTGAACTTTATCTTTATTCATATCGGATACCTGCTTTTGTCAAGTATAGAACACCCGCCTGAGAAATGAAAGAGGTGTCCCCGCTCGACTATCGGCAGATATGCCCTCTTCTTCAGCGGAAAATTTGAATGAAAGGGAATCCCGGCATTATGCCCATTACAACAGCTCTGAGATAGGGCCTGCGATCCGGATCCAAATTGATAGCGTTAGCAACGCCCGCATTTCACACATACTTCAACTTGCATGGAATGTGGAAAAAGACGAGAACCTCAGCGCATAATTCAGCTCAAACGCAGATGTCCTGATTAAAAAGCTGAAAGTCCTGACTCTCTTACAATACCCTAGTATCTCCTCCATTATTCCCTCTTCTGCTGGAATGGCGGATGTACCTAGGTTCAACTTTTTACGAAGTTGTCATTCTTGAGAATTTCCGGGTTGGTCTATAATGATTGATAGCCGGATACCCCCGTCAAAAATCAAACGTCTCCGACTCCTCACCGAGCAAGTCCTCGTCCATATCGGGCTCTTCACGTTCCACTCTTGCCAATCCCACAAGCGTCTCTTCATCGCCCAGATCTATCAGCTTGACTCCTTGGGTACTGCGGTGCAGGAGTGAAACTTCATCAACACCAAGCCGTATGATGTTTCCCGTACTGCTGATTAGCATAATGTCCTCATCGCCGGTGACCTGCTTTATTCGTGTCACGAAACCTATTCTTGGTGTGGTCTTGAGATTAATAATGCCCTTTCCACCTCGTGACTGAAGCCGATATTCCGAAATCTCCGTTCTCTTGCCAAATCCATTTTCTGAAACGGTCAGGATGGAATTGCTGTCACTCAACACTTCCATGCCAACCACTTCATCATCGGCTGCTATTCTAATCCCGGTTACACCGCGGGCCGTTCTGCCTATGGCACGAACATTTTTCTCGTTGAATCGGATCGCGTTGCCCTTCCTGGCACCGAGGAAGATGTCCTGGTCGCCGTTCGTCTGTTTGACATCAATCAGTTCATCCCCTTCGTCGAGGGTCAACGCAATGATGCCGCCGGAGCGGGGATTGGAATAGGCAATGAGGTCCGTCTTTTTGATAATTCCCCGCTTGGTCGCCATTATAACAAATTTATCCTCAACAAACTCCTTTACAGGAAGAACCGCCGTAATCTTCTCATCTTTTGATATTCCTATGAGATTTACGATCGCCTTGCCCTTCGCAGCTCTTCCAGCCTGAGGAATCTGGTATATCTTCAGCCAGTATACGCGCCCCATATTGGTGAAAAACAGGATATGACTGTGTGTCGAGGCTATAAACAATCTCTCAAGAAAATCGTCCTCTTTTGTACCCATACCGACTTTGCCGCGCCCTCCACGGTGCTGGCTCCTGTACAGACTGGCCGGATTTCTCTTGATGTAGTTCTGGTGCGATATGGTAACCACCATATCCTCCTCCACAATCATATCCTCAATCCCGATATCGGTACTGCTCAGGACGATTTCCGTTCTCCTCGCATCCCCGTACCGTTTCAGTATATCCTCCAGCTCCGCTATAATGATATCGAGTACCTTCTGGGAATCCGCAAGTATGCCCTCCAGTTTCTTAACAAGGGCTGATATCTCGATATGTTCCTCCCGTATCTTGTCGCGTTCCAGACCGGTCAGCCTCTGCAACCTCATCTCCAGAATGGCCTTGGTCTGTTCCTCGCTCAGGCCGAATCGCGCCATCAGCTCTTCGGCTGCCGTCTTCGCGTTTTCGGACGCCTTGATAACGGCAATGACCTCATCAATATTGTCGAGGGCGATAATGAGCCCCTCCAAGATATGCAGCTTCTCCCTGGCGCGGGCCAGTTCAAACATCGTCCTTCTGATAACAATTTCTTTCCTGAAATCAATAAACTTAACCAATATTTCTTTGAGGTTCATCAGCCGGGGCTGTCCCCGGTCAATGGCCAGCATGATGATGCCGAACGTCGATTCCATCTGGGTGTGCTTATACAGCTGGTTGAGAATAACCCCCGACATTTCTTCCCGTTTGAGATCGATAACGACCCTCATCCCTTCCCGGTCCGATTCGTCTCTCAGGTCGGCTATACCACTGATCTTCTTGTCTTTTACCAGATCTGATATCTTTTCTATCAGATGTGCCTTGTTTACCTGGTAGGGAAGTTCCGTAATGATGATGCTCTCTCTGTCGTTTCTGGCGTTTCGCTCGATGATTGCACGCGCTCTGATTCTGATGATACCGCGCCCCGTACGGTAGGCGGAGACGATTCCGTCTCGGCCGTTGATAAAGCCGGCCGTCGGAAAGTCGGGGCCCTTGATGAATACCATGAGATCGTCAACCGAAAGTTCCGGATTATGTATAAGCTCGATTATTCCATCGACAAGTTCGGTAAGATTATGAGGGGGGACATTGGTTGTCAAACCAACTGCTATTCCCGACGACCCGTTGAGAAGGAGGGTCGGAATCCTGGCGGGCAGCACCACCGGTTCCTGAAGAGAGCCGTCGTAGTTCGGAATAAAATCAACGGTATCCTTATCAAGATCCGAAAGAAGCTCCTCCGCCATCTTCTCCATCCTGACCTCTGTATAACGCATGGCAGCGGGCGGGTCTCCATCAACAGATCCGAAGTTCCCCTGGCCGTCAATGAGCGGATACCGCATGGAGAAATCCTGCGCCATCCTGACGACGGTATCATACGCAGCCGTGTCACCATGGGGATGATACTTGCCGATAATATCACCCACTATCCTCGCGGACTTCTTATAGGGCTTGTTCCACCGGTTTCCAAGCTCAGACATGGCAAATAGTGCTCTTCTGTGAACCGGCTTTAATCCGTCCCTGATATCGGGAATGGCGCGTCCTACAATCACGCTCATCGCGTATTCCATGTAGGACTTCTTCATCTCAGCTTCTATCGTTACCGGTATGTTCTTCTGGAACAACTGATCCATAATTTTTAAAAACCTTTCTATCTATTGGTAGCTCCTCGCAATCCCGCATCCACAGGATCTCCGCTTGTTTAGTAAGTTAGAAATTATTTTCTGTGTTTTCTGGCAGAAAATAATTTCATTAACGGACTTACCCCGATTATCGGGATTAAGGAAAATGTTTATTTTTTATCGCTCGCTGTTCAATGCCTGGTATTTTTTATGACAGGAATGCTCTTGTTTGTCTCTAAAGTTATACGTCCAGATTTGAAACATTGAGCGCATTTTCAAAGATAAATTTCTTGCGCGGTTCGACCTGGTCTCCCATCAGCGTCGTAAATATCTCGTCTGCGGCCACGGCATCTTCCACCTTAACCTGAAGGAGTGTCCTTCTCTCCGGATCCATCGTCGTTTCCCAGAGTTGTTCCGGGTTCATTTCTCCCAGACCTTTATAGCGCTGTATGGACATCCCTTTCTGCCCTGTCTGAATTATGTAATCTATCAGCGACCTCATGTTCTCAACCAGTTTATTGCTTTTTTCGCCATCAATACCTTTTTCTACCACTACTGTATAGGGAGCTTCACCGAGAGGGTTTATCTGACTGATATGAACCCTGGCCTCGGTAAATTTCGGCATATTAAAGATATCCTTATCTATCCAGGTTGTATGATCCCGCCCATTCCTCTTCAGAGTAAAAAATAATTTATATCCACCATGTTCCATGTCTTCTTCAGTCCAGTATGAACTTATTTTCCCCCCAACGGCGTTGCTTATTCTTTTGCCGGTCCTGGAGAGCATGTCAGCACCCATGAAATCGCTTCTGGAAAATACCGGGTCTCCTGCCAGTAGCCTGATAATCTCTTCGTCTTTGCCGCCTCTTTGAAACTTCTCCAGTATGGCATCAAGCCTTATCCCCTTTTTTATAAGGCCCAGCAATTTTGTGCCTGTTATAATATCACCCTCTCCTGTAGCAACCTGAACCTTTTCCACCCCATTTTCCAGAATATAATCGTTCATCTCCTCTTCACTGTTTATATACCACTCCTTTTTTTTCTCCATTACCCTGAACAGGGGGGGTTGAGCGATATATAGAAAACCCCTTTCAATCATTTCACGCATGTGCCGGAAAAAGAACGTTAAAAGCAGGGTCCTGATATGGGCACCATCAACATCCGCATCTGTCATGATGATAACCTTGTGATAACGAAGTTTGCTGATACTATAATCTTCATCCCCAATACCGGCGCCCAGAGCGGTGATAATAACCTTGATCTCGTTATTGTTGAGCATCTTATCAAGCCGTGCCTTTTCCACATTCAGCACTTTTCCTCGGAGCGGCAGGATGGCCTGATTTTTCCGGTCTCTTCCCTGTTTCGCGGAACCACCCGCCGAATCTCCCTCAACAATATACACTTCACTCCTTGCCGGATCTTTCTCCTGACAATCAGCCAATTTCCCCGGAAGTGAGGTAACTTCGAGTGCGCTTTTTCTCCGCGTCAGTTCCCGGGCCTTTCTCGCGGCATCCCTTGCCCGTGCCGCATCAATTGACTTGGATACTATCTGCCTTGCAATGGAGGGGTTTTCTTCAAAGTAACTGCCAAGCTTGTCGTATACTACCGCTTCTACCAGACCTTTTACTTCACTATTACCCAGCTTGGTCTTTGTCTGTCCTTCAAATTGAGGTTGTTTTATCTTAACGCTTATCACACAACCCAGGCCTTCCCTGACATCTTCTCCCTTTAAGGATGTTTTACCGTTTTTTGCGATGCCACTGTTTGTGAGATAGTTGTTTATCACCCTCGTAAGGGCGGATCTGAATCCTATGAGGTGTGTTCCGCCCTCCGTGGTATTTATGCTGTTCGCATACGAAAAAACATTTTCCATGTAACCTTCATTATATTGCAGGGCCAATTCTACAGAACAGTCTTCCTTTTCACCGCTGATATATACAGGCTTATTATGGAGGACTTTTTTATTTCTGTTAATATACTCAACAAATGAAACGATCCCTCCTTGGTAGAAAAATTCATTTTTTTTATCTGTTCTTTCATCATCAATGACTATTCTGATTCCTCTGTTTAAGAAGGCAAGTTCTCTGAGTCTGTTTGAAAGAACATCGAAACTGAAATCAAGCTCTTCAAATATCTCTGAATCAGGCATGAAGGTTACCTTTGTTCCGGTTCTCTTTGTCTTGCCAACCTCTTCAAGTGGATGAGTGGGAATTCCTCTTTGATAAGACTGCCTGTACACTTTTCCTTCTCTTCTCACCTCCAGTTCAAGATATGCGGAAAGGGCATTTACCACAGAAACACCCACGCCATGAAGTCCGCCCGATATCTTATAACTTTCGTTGTCAAATTTCCCCCCCGCATGAAGCTTTGTAAGCACCACCTCTGCCGCGGATATTTTTTCCGTCTTGTGTATACCCACGGGGATACCTCTTCCATTATCTTCCACAGTAATACTGTTATCCACCCTTATCTTGATATTTATGGAATCACAATACCCAGCAGATGCTTCATCTACGCTATTATCCACAACTTCATATACCAGATGATGAAGCCCTTCCCTGCTGGTGCTGCCTATATACATGGCGGGCCTCTTCCTTACAGCCTCAAGTCCACCTAAAACCTTTATACTATCCTCACTGTATAATGTTTCCACTATTATTTTTCTAATCCTTCCTTAATTTTACAGGCATTATTATACACATGTACTTCCCGCTATCTGCAGACTCTATAACCCCCGGTCCATCACCACTCCTTATTTCAAAAGACACTATATTCCCGTCAATGGAATCCATGGCATCTATCAAATACCTCACATTATAACCTGCCTCCAACGAGTCTCCATTATACGACACATCTATCTCATCTTTTGCCTCACCAACATCCGGGTTGGTGGAAGTCAACACCATTCTTTGATCATAAACATCTATTTTCACTCCACTGAACCTTTCAGTAGACATTACGCTCATTCTTCTAAGAGAATGGAGGATTTGATTTTTATCCAGTTGTATTTTAACACCTTCCTCTTTGGGTATCACCCTTGTATAATCAGGATACTCCGCATCGATAAGACTTACTCTTAAGGTAATATTTTCCTTCCTGACCACACATACGCCGTCAAGTACATGGACATCAACATAGTCACCGTTTTCCACAAGTTTTCTAATTTCAGATACTCCTTTTCTTGGTATGATTATCCCCTTAATATTATCATCATAATCACCCTCTATCGGTATATTAACAAGCGACAATCTATGCCCGTCAGTAGCAACTACTGTAACATCTCCATCTATTACCTTTAAAAATACTCCATTCAGGTTCGGTCTCATTTCATCAGTAGAAATTGCAAAGAATGTCTTGTCTATTATATTTTTTAATACATCACATTTCATCCTCAGGGATTTAATATTTTCTACATCCAAAACCTCCGGAAAATCTTCAGCAGATATACCGGGTATCTTATATATTACCTTTCCACATGTCACATTAACCCATTGATTTTCCATAACCTTAAAAGCTATTATATCTCCCTCTATTTCTCTTAACATTTCAAATAACATTCTCGCAGGAACGGTGATTTTTCCCGGAGTTGTAATTTTCGCATCATAATATGCAATTAAACCAATTTCCCTGTCGGTGGCAACTATTCTAATCTGTTCTGATTTGGTTTCGATTAAGATATTATTGAGAATCGGCAGGGTCGTTTTTTTCTCTACCACTCCTAAGGTTTTTTGAATACCATCTAAAAATCTATTCCTCTCAATTAAGAAATCCATTTTTCCACCTATTCCTTAAAAAAAATATTAGTTTAAAAGATTAGTAGTAATAGTAGGAATTGTTAATTTGTTAATATAATTTATCTAACCTTAATAATTCTATAACTATATCTTCTTAAAGTACACTTGATGAAAGGTTAAGAACCGGTTTATAAGGTCCTCTCTATTTCTTCCACTAATTTTTTTATTTCATAATCCTTTCCCATTATATTTTTTATCTTATTATTTGAGTAAATAACGGTCGAGTGGTCCCTTCCCCCAATCTTCTCACCTATATCTGGAAAAGATTTGTTAGTCAGCTTTCTTGAAAGATACATTGCAATCTGACGTGAAAGTACAAGGTTTTTATTCTTCTTTCGGGATCTTATATCTCCCACTCTAAGATTAAACTTTTTCCCGACAGCTTTTATTATTTCATCTATAGTTATTTCTCTCTTTATCGTGTGGTTGAGTAAGTTTTTTATAACATCCTTTACTGTATCTATTGTTATTTCTTTTCCGGTAAGAGAAGAATATGCGGCTATTCTTGTTAATGTACCCTCCAATTCTCTTATATTTGAGTCTGCAACGAAGGCTATATAACGTATGATATCATTTGACACCGTGATACTGTTTTCCTGCGCCTTCTTTTCTATAATTGCTATTCTCGTTTCTACATCCGGGGGTTGAATGTCTGCTATTAACCCCCACTCAAACCTTGATCTCAGTCGTCCCTCAAGGTTCTGTATTTCTTTTGGAAATTTATCACTTGTAACAACTATCTGTTTTTTTGAATCATGAAGGGTGTTGAAAGTGTGAAAAAATTCTTCCTGGGTTCTTTCCTTACCTGCTATAAACTGAATATCATCAATAAGAAGAGAATCTATCTTTCTATATTTTTCCCTAAACTTGGACATCTTATCATATCTGATAGAATATATCAGCTCATTCATGAATTCTTCCGCTGATACATAGAGTACATTCTTTTGTGGATACAGGGAAACAGTATGAATACCGATAGCGTTTAACAGGTGTGTTTTCCCTAACCCCACACCGCCGTAAATAAACAGGGGGTTGTAACTATGTCCCGGTTGCTCCGCTACGGAAAGAGCTGCCGCATGAGCGAACTGATTGGATGATCCTACAACAAATCTTTCAAAACTGTAGTTTGGATTGAGAGATGAGTGTAATCGAACCGGCCTGCCTTTTATAAAAGTTTTTGCTTCCATATCCCGCGATATATCTATTTTCTCCGGCTTACTTACAATAAATTTTATATCTACCCCGATGCCAGACACAGCCGAAAAAGAGTTGCTGATAATGTCAATATAGTTTTCGACAAGCCAGTCCTTAAAGAACTTATTAGGCACACCCAGAAGAATATTACTATCTTCCAGCGAAACAATCCTGATAGGTTTTATCCAGGTTTCAAAGTTCTGCTGACTAACTTTTTTCTTAATTATTTTAACACTTTCGTTCCAAAATGATTCCAATATTACCTACCTTTATTAACAATGTTATCAACAAGTGTTGATAGGTTTTACAGCATACAGACAGAACGCCTTTTTATGGGAGGAGACATCTTACTTATCATCTCCACTCATGATAATATCCACCAACCTCTCCAGATCATCTGAGGATGAGAATCTAATTTCTATAACACCACCATTACTCAATTGTTTTACGCCTGTCCTTGCCATCAATCTTTCCGACATTTTATTCTCAAGGTCTATAATGTATGTATCTTTTCCCACCTTTTTTTTCTTTTTAAGGTGAGTATCAATAGATTTTGCCAGCTTTTCAGTTTCCCTGACGCTGAGTTTTTTCTTTATGACTTCCATTAACAGAACAATCTGTTTTTCCCGCGAATCAACCGACAGGATGGCTCTCGCGTGTCCGGCGGAAATATCTTTTTTTATCAGCGCATCCCTTGCTTCTCCCGGAAGATTAAGCAGCCGAAGGGAATTTGCTATGGTTGACCGATCTTTACCCACCCGAGATGATATTTCGTCTTGGGAGAGGCGAAATGTTTTAGTGAGGGTTTGGTATGCCTCCGATTCTTCTATGGGGTTCAGCCCCTCGCGCTGTATATTTTCCACGAGAGACAGCTCTGCTACGTCGATATCTTTAGCATTATGCCTGATAATGATCGGTACATTCATTAATCCTGCGGTCTGAGCTGCTCTCCATCTGCGTTCTCCAGCGATAATTTCATAGCCCGACTCAGCTTTTCTCACAACAATTGGTTGCAATATACCGTTTTTTTTGATGGACGTTACAAGGTTTTTTTGCTCTTTCCCGTCAAATATCTTCCTTGGCTGGAATCTGTTTGGTGACAATTCCTCGATTCCGCACATTGCGAAGTTTGGTTTGTCAGAAGGGTCCTCCATAAGGTCGGTGAATATGGCACCCAGCCCCTTTCCCAATGCGTTTTTTTTAGGCATCATATCCTTCCGTTGGTCATAATCTCCGTTGCCAACGCCATGTATGAAATGGCACCGCTGGATTTTATATCGTACAGTATAATAGGCAATCCATGGCTTGGGCTTTCGGAAAGCCTCACATTTCTTGGTATAACTGTTTTTAATACGTTAGACCCAAAAAACTTCCTGGCTTCGTCGGCTACCTGGTGGGAAAGCCGATTTCTTTTGTCGAACATGGTAAGCAGTATGCCGGCCAATGACAGGGATGGATTGAGTCTTGCCTGTACAAGTTTAACGCTGTTTAACAGGTGGCCCAATCCTTCCAGTGCAAAGTACTCGCATTGCAGAGGAATTATGAGTAAATCGGATGCAACAAGAGAATTAACAGTTAAAAAACCAAGAGAAGGTGGACAGTCGATTATAATAAATTCATAAGAAAAGTCAATTTTTTTTAGAAAGTTTTTCAACCTCTTTTCCCTGTTACTTAGTGATACGAACTCTATCTCCACACCGATAAGATCCTGATTAGAGGGGATAATGTCGAGAGTGGGAATTTGTGTCTTGAATACGATTTCTTCAAATGGAGCGTCTTGAATAAGGGCGTAGTAAAGATTTTTCTCGTTTATTGTGGAGGGGTCTATGCCAACACCGCTTGTGGCGTTTCCTTGAGGATCACAATCTATCAGAAGAGTTTTCCTTTCCGCGGCGGCCAGGGAAGCGGACAGATTGATAGCAGTCGTTGTTTTGCCGACGCCCCCCTTCTGGTTGGCTATGCATATGACTTTTCTCATTTATTCAGACAATTCTTTCGTGATCTTTGAGGTATAAATTCATCGGGAGAAACTATCATATAAAGGGGCATTTTAGAAGCAGTAATTTGGGGTAGCAATTCTCATTCTATAACAGGTTCTTATGAAAACAGAGAATTTTTCTTAATTCGCCTGTGACCGGAAGTCTTATTTCATGGACGCATGTCAATGCAAGACTCGTTTTCTTGATTGTGCCAGCCGCCCGTTCAAGCTCGTCATCTGCATTTTTCCCCTTCATGGCTATCAGGGTGCCGCCGTCAGACAAAAATTGTGCTCCCAATGTGAGAAAATCAGGGATTTTGAAGGCAGCCCTGGATATGACGATATCAAACCCCCCCTTGTATCCTTTTTCATGTACTAACGATTCCGCCCTGCCATTTATGACTGAGATGTCCTTGAGATCGAGCTTGCGGATGACACTTTTGAGGAAAGATGTCTTTTTGCGTGATGAATCAAGGAGGGTGACACTGAGTGCCTCCATTTTTATCTTCAACGGAATACCGGGCAAACCGGCTCCTGTTCCTACATCCAACAGTTTTGAGGTCTCATTTTTTATAAATTTTGTGACTGTCAGAGAATCGATGAAGTGTTTTGGTATGTCAAGAGGAGATTTTATTGAGACAAGGGACATCTTTTTATTCCAGAGCAACAGTTCTTTGTAATATTCAACGAGGAGATCTATCTCACGAGTGGTGAGATTTATACCGATATCCCCAGAGGTTGTGGAGATTATGTCTTTTAATTTTTCCATTTGTAACCGGTTCACAGAATTGAAGGATAACCCGTCGTGGCAGACTCCAGTAGTTTATGATATAATATGCCAGTAGATGTGAATGTTAAAACAGGAGCATTTTTTATGCAACAACAAACTCATAGATCAACAGACTCATAAACTTCGACAGGGGGCATAGATTGGAAAAAGCAAGGATGGAGAATCTGGCAATAGTGCTTAACGGGCCGAAACATCCGGGTAATATAGGGGCGGTTGCCCGGTGCGCTAAAAATATGGGAATAAGCAACATCATCGTTGTAAATCCCCTGAATGCCGATAGAGAAAAGATTGAACAGCGGGCAACACACTTTGCCTTGGATATCGTGGAAAAAATCAAATATTTTGACAGGCTGGACCTTGCGCTTGCCCCGTTTAACCATATAGTCGGGACGACCGGGAGATCAGGAAATACGAGCCTTAAAAGGTCAATGATATATCCGGAGAAAATGGCGGAAGATATCGTTGATCTCTCTCAGAACAACAGGGTAGCGTTAGTTTTTGGTCCTGAAGACAGAGGACTTACCAATAGCGATCTTAAATATTGTGATGTACTGGTAAAGATTCCCACGTCAGAAGGCCTGAAATCACTCAATCTTTCGCATGCGGTAATGATCATTTGTTATGAAATCTTTACCGCACGCGTTGGGGGTACCTCCGCTTTTACCCCGAAGCTGGCTGCTTCGGCAGAGACTGAGGCAATGTACGACCATTTGAGGGAGATGTTTTTGCGGATAAATTTTATAAAACCTCAGAATCCTGATTACTGGATGACAAATGTGAGGCGCTTTTTGTCGAGGACCAGACTGTTTGCCAGGGATGTGAAAATAATCCGTGGTATATGTCATCAGGTTGATTTGTATGGGAGAGGAAAAACCAAATAAGCGAGAAATCGGCTACTGCGACAACTATTCGCAAGATATAAAAAACTTGACATTACCTTGTCTTGAACTTAGGTTACCCTTTTAAATTAAAGCAATGAAGAGAAGCTCGGATCAGATCGACGAAACAAGATGTTTTAAAGAATGTCGGGGATAAAGATGCGAAGTTTGTCCAGTTCTGGTTTACCGATGTTCTTGGGATGCTTAAGAGTTTGTGCCGGCCGTCCCCTTGAGCTTGAGGTAGGCATGACCGAGGGCATGGGATTTGATGGACGTCAATTGAGGGATTTACTAGGATTGAAGAGAACGATATGATAGCCATGCCGGACCCGGCAATCTTTGCCATTATTCCATAGGAGGCTGTCCGAGAATAGCTTTTTGTGAAACTTACACTTGTAAACAATTGATATTATTGCGCCTTAATTTCCCAAAACGACAAATATTCGAGTTCTCGGACAGCCTCCTAGGAGGGGAAAACAGCTCGGCTATAAAAAAGCCCTGGGCGAACATACCTTTAATAAATTTGTTGAGAACAAAAAAGTCGAAAGAAGTCTGTACATGAGACACGTGTCAAAGTATGAATTGGAGAGATATCTGCCGATATTATAGGAGATCCAGATGATTGTAGTGACCGGAGGAGCAGGATTTATAGGTAGCGCAGTTGTATGGAAGCTGAATACACATGGGTTTGATGATATTGTCGTTGTTGACAGCCTCGGAGTATCCGAAAAGTGGAAGAACCTGGTCAACAGCAGGTTTGTGGATTATCTGGATAAAGACGATTTTCTTGAGCTGGTTCTTGATGATGAGGTGCCATTCGAGG